>ENA-UOJG01000584-UOJG01000584.1-human-gut-metagenome-genome-assembly--contig:-C47-NODE-584-length-49797-cov-22.982309_pt1 | contig 49797 bp, 48 predicted proteins | sample MGYA00242340_ERZ723887 | MGnify/ENA metagenome assembly ERZ723887 | reverse complement strand
AGGCCATGGAGACGGTGGCGCTGGTGGAGCAGGTGCGGTTCGACGCGCTGTTCACCTTCATCTTCTCGCCCCGGCCCGGCACGCCCGCCGCCAAAATGGAGGATCCTGTCCCCCGCGCGGAGAAGCAGGTGTGGTTCGACCGGCTGTGCGATGCCCAGAACAGGATCTCCGAGGAGATCCACGCCCAGTATGTGGGCCGCACCCTCCGCTGCCTGATCGACGGCGAGAGCGACGACAGCCGCTGGCCCCTGACGGCCCGCACCGCCGGAGGACGGCTGGTGCATCTGGTGGGCGACAAGGCCGCCATCGGCACATATCATGACGTAAAGATCACCGACAGCAACACCTGGGCGCTGTTCGGCGAGATGGTATAAAGCCTTTTCTGTCATTCCGAGACCAGTCCTCAGACTGGTCGTGGGAATCCGTCCTCCTTTTATCGGGGAAACGGATTGCCGCGTCGGCCTTGCGGCCTCCTCGCAATGACAGGAGTGTGATACGCAAGTTTGAAAGGAGTCCCCTATGGCAGAACTGACCCCCATGATGCAGCAATACCTGCAAATAAAGGAACAGAATCAGGACGCCATTCTGTTCTTCCGTCTGGGTGACTTCTATGAGATGTTCGGCGCCGACGCCAAAACGGCGTCCCGTGAGCTGGATCTGACGCTGACCAGCCGGGACAAGAGCAAGGACAAGCCCGCTGAGGAGCGGATGCCCATGTGCGGCGTGCCCTACCACGCGGCGGATGCCTATATCGCCCGGCTCATCGCCAAGGGCTACAAGGTGGCCATCTGCGAGCAGACGGAGGATCCCGCCCAGGCCAAGGGGCTGGTGAAGCGGGACATCATCCGCGTGGTGACCCCCGGCACGGTCATCGACAGCGCCTGCCTGGACGAGGGCCGCTCCAACTTCTGCGCCGGCATCTATCTGGACGACGATTACGCCGCCGTGTGCGTCTGCGACATCACCACCGGCAAAGCCCACGCCACCACCTTTTCCGGCGGCGAGCGCGTGAAGCAGCTCATCAACGAGCTGGGCCGCTTCACCCCTGCCGAAGCGGTAGTCAACGAGACCGCTTTCTTTGACGAGATGCTTCACAGCTTTTTGCAGGACAAGCTGAACTGCCATCTGGAGAAGCTGCCTTCCGGCCGCTTCCAGATGGAGGCCTCCGAGCGGCTGATCCGCCGCCAGTTCGGTGACGACGCGCTGCACCGCCTGCCAAGGGATAACCCGGCGGTGTTTCTGGCGCTGGGTGCTCTGCTGAGCTACCTGCACGAGACGCAAAAGACCGACCTGTCCCATGTGGACGATCTGGAATACTACCGCCGGGGCCAGTTCATGGAGCTGGATCTGACGGCCCGGCGCAATCTGGAGCTGACCGAGACCCTCCGCAGCAAGGAGAAGAAGGGCAGCCTCCTGTGGGTGCTGGACAAGACGAAAACCGCCATGGGCGGCCGCATGATGCGCTCGTGGCTGGAGCGTCCCCTGCTGTCCGTCACGGAGATCGACCGGCGCAATGCCGCCGTGGCGGCGCTGGCCGAGAACACCATGGCCCGTGAGGAGCTGATACTGGCCCTGCAGGGCATCTCCGACATGGAGCGTCTGGTGGGCCGCATCGTGTACGGCACGGCAGGCGGCCGGGATCTGGTGTCCCTCCGCACCGCCATGGAGCGCCTGCCGCAGGTAAAGGCCCAGCTGTCCGCCTTTGACAAGGGCCGCCTGCACCAACTGAACGGTGAACTGGACGATCTCAACGATCTGGCCGCCCTCATCGGCCAGACGCTGGTGGACGAGCCGCCCTTCTCCGTCCGCGAGGGCGAGATGATCCGGGAGGGCTTCGACGGCGAGGTGGATCGTCTGCGGAGCATCCTCCACGGTGGCAAGGACGTGATCGTCCGTATGGAGGCCGCCGAAAAGGAAAAGACCGGCATCCGCACATTGAAGATCGGCTATAACAAGGTGTTCGGCTACTATATCGAGGTGTCCAACTCCTTTAAGGATCAGGTGCCGGAGAGCTACATCCGCAAGCAGACGCTGGTAAACGGCGAACGATACATCACGCAGGAGCTGAAGGACTTAGAGCACGACATCCTCTCCGCCAGCGACCGGGTGACGGCGCTGGAATACCAGCTGTTCACCGATCTGCGGCTGCATATCGCCGCGCAGGCCGCGCGGGTGCAGCAGGCCGCCGCGCTGGTGGCGGAGCTGGACGCGCTGTGCTCGCTGGCCGCAGTGGCGGTGAAGAACAACTACTGCTGCCCCGTGGTGGACGAGTCCGGCGTCATCGAGATACACGACGGCCGCCATCCGGTTGTGGAGCAGATGCGCCGCGACAGCATGTTCGTCCCCAACGACACCTATATGGGTGCCAAGGATGACCGGGTGGCCATCATCACCGGCCCCAACATGGCCGGCAAATCCACTTATATGCGTCAGGTGGCGCTGATCGTGCTGATGGCGCAGATCGGCTCCTTCGTGCCTGCCCGGGCCGCCCGCATCGGCGTGGTGGACCGCATTTTCACCCGCATCGGCGCCAGCGACGACCTGTCCGCCGGACAGTCCACCTTCATGGTGGAAATGACGGAGGTCAGCGACATTCTCAAGTCCGCCACGGCGGACAGCCTGCTGATTCTGGACGAGATCGGCCGGGGCACCTCTACCTTCGACGGCATGTCCATCGCCCGGGCCGTGCTGGAATACTGCGCCGACCCGAAAAAGCTGGGGGCCAAGACGTTGTTCGCCACCCACTATCACGAGCTGACGGCGCTGGAGGGTGAGCTGCCCGGCGTTCGCAACTATAACATTGCCGTCCGCACACGGGGCGAGGATATCATCTTCCTGCGGAAGATCATCTCCGGCGGCGCTGACCGCAGCTACGGTATCGAGGTGGCCAAGCTGGCGGGCCTGCCCAAGCAGGTGCTGACCCGTGCCCGCCACATTTTACAGGAGCTGGAGGACGAGGCCGGCAAGCCCCACGCCGCCCCTGCGGAAACGGATCAGGTGTCGCTGGAGGCCCTCAGCGAGAGCGCGGTCATCGACCAACTCCGCCGTGCGCAGGTGGACACCCTCAGCCCGCTGGAAGCGCTGAATCTGCTGTACGAGCTGAAGAGCAAGCTGCAATGAGCCGCGGCGGCCTGAGGGCAGGCCGCCCTACGGAAATTCTATTGACACCCGTGCGTAGGGCGGGGTGCCCTCATCCCGCTGGCCAATAAATGTGGCGGGTTTCATAAACGGTTGTAGGGGACGGCGTAAGATGGTACCTTCAAAGACAAGATGGATGCTACGGCGGCATAGCCGCCGAGATCGGGGCTAAAAACATGCCACCGGCATGTTTTCTTAACGCCCCGACCACCGTATTATTATCATGATGGAAATATTGACCGGAGAAACCGCCGCCCGGATCAGAGAAGCGTACATTCGCCGCTTTGTCGATACCACGGCAGCGTACTACATCACCAATATCCAGCACCGCACGCCGTGCAGCGACGGCATGTGCTATTCTGGCTACCTGTGGGACTGCTTCCGAAAGCCGCGCCCGATGTCCAGAGAAGCATGCCTTGCCTATCTGTCCGGCGCGTCGGATACCTGTTATGTATTCTGGGACATCCATTCAAAGGACAGGATACTGATTCCCGACTACTGGAAATATCCCAAGGACGCCGTGCTGCGGGTGACGCCGGACGAGCTGCTTGCCCGCATGGCCGACCTGCCTGAGGATATCTACATCTTTGACGATACCTATTCATGGGGCATCGCCCTGACCCACGAGACAGACGCGCAGGAAAGGCCGTATTGCCTTTTCACCGACACATAATGACCACAGCCCAAAGCTGATTATCACAAGGAGGAACCATGCCGCAGATCCAATGTTTGCCGCCCCATGTGGCGGATCTTATCGCCGCCGGCGAGGTGGTGGAGCGTCCCGCCAGCGTCATGAAGGAGCTGCTGGAGAACGCCATCGACGCGGGCGCGTCCGCCATCGTGGCGGAGATCGAGCGCGGCGGCCTGACCTATATCCGCATCACCGACAACGGCTGCGGCATCCCGGCGGAGCAGCTGCCCACCGCCTTCCTGCGCCACGCCACCAGCAAGGTCCGCGCCGCCGCCGATCTGGCGGCCATCGGCACGCTGGGCTTCCGGGGCGAGGCACTGGCCGCCATCGCCGCCGTATCGCGGGTGGATATCTTCTCCCGTGCCGCAGGCGAGGACATGGGCGCGTCCCTCCATCTGGAGGGCGGCGTGCCCGGTCAGACGGAGCCTACCGGCTGCCCGGAGGGCACTACCATCTGCGTTCGCGACCTCTTTTACAACACCCCCGCCCGCATGAAGTTCATGAAGAAGGACAGCGCCGAGGGCACCGCCGTGTCCGGCGTGGTGCAGCATCTGGCTCTGAGCCACCCCGACGTGTCCTTCAAGCTGATCCGTGATGGGCAGGAGGTCCTCCATACCCCCGGCGACGGGCAGCTGCTGTCCGCCGTCTACGCCGCCATGGGCCGCGATTTCGCCCTTGGTCTGCTGCCCATCTCCGGCAGCGGCGACGACGTGAAGGTGGAGGGCTTTGTTACCAAGCCTCTCAATGGCCACGGCAGCCGCGGCAAGCAGGTGCTGTTCGTCAACGGCCGCTTCGTCAAGTCCCAGCTGCTGACGGCGGCGCTGGAGGAAGCCTATAAGAACCAGCTGCTGAAGGGCCGGTTCCCCGGCTGCGTGCTGCATGTAACGCTGCCCAAGGACATGGTGGACGTGAACGTCCACCCCGCCAAGACGGTGGTGAAGTTCGTATCCGACAAGGCCGTGTTCGACGCGGTGTATTACACCATTCTGGATGCCCTCAACGCCGAAAAAGCCCCGCAGCGGGCGGAAAAGGAGCCGCCCTTCTTCCGGAAGATGACGGCGCAGGAGTTCAGGGCCGCCGCTCCCGTGGAGGAGAAAAAGCCGCTGGGCAGCTTTGCCGCCCGGCCCGCCGCCCCGGCCACAAAAAACGTCATCCGGGACAGTGGGCCCTCCGAAACAACGGACAGCGTACCCGCCATGGCCGCGCGGCCCCACAGCGCCGGGACCATCTATGTCCGTGACGTTGTACAGCAGGAAAAGCCTGCCATCGCGGCCTCGCCCCTGACGGGCCGCACCTACGAGATTACCCCGCCCGAAAAGCCGGAGGCCCCGGCGGAAGCCATCCCGGAGCCGGCGGTCGAGGAACCGCCCGCTCCCGCGCAGGAGACCATCTCTTTGCCGCAGGAGCCGGAGCAGCAGACCATGGAGCCGGTAAAGAAAGCCCCGTGGCGCATGGTGGGCGAGGTGCTGAAAACCTACATCATCTGCGAGGACGAGCACGACACCGTGTGGCTCATCGACAAGCACGCCGCCCACGAGCGGCTGCGCTTCGACGCCTTGAAAGCCAATCGCCAGCCCCTGATGGCTCAGCCGCTGCTGACGCCTGTCACCGTGGAGCTGGAGCCGGAGGCCTACGCCGCCGTGCTGGACGATCTGTCTCTCTTGCAGGAGTTCGGCTTTGTGTGCGAGGACTTCGGCGGCGGCACGGTGCTGATCCGCGAGGTCCCGGCGGACATTCTGGCGGCGGATGCCGCCGCCACGCTGGAGGAGCTGGCCCAGAAGCTGGCCTTGGGCCGGGCCGACCCGGAGGGCGCGCGGGACGAGCTGCTGCACACCATGGCCTGCAAAAGCGCCATCAAGGCCGGCATGACCACCGACGCCACCGAGCTGGCGGCGCTGGTGGAAAAGGTGCAGTCGGGTGAAATTCTCTACTGCCCCCATGGCCGTCCGGTGAAGTATAAGCTGAGCAAATACGACATCGAGAAGATGTTCAAACGCGCGTAATACCCATAGTACCAAGGAGTAGCTGCAATGGCCACAGTGCTTTGTGTGGTGGGCCCCACCGCCACCGGAAAAACGAAAATGGGCGTGGCGCTGGCCAGGCGCTTTAACGGCGAGGTGGTCAGCGTGGACTCCATGCAGATCTACCGCGGCATGGCTGTGGGTACCGCCGCGCCGACAGCCGAGGAAATGGAGGGTGTCCCCCACCACATGGTGGCCGTGGCCGATCCGGCGGAGAGCTGGTCGGTGGCCCGGTATGTGCAGGCGGCTGACGCATGCGTGCAGGATATCCTGAACCGCGGCAAACTGCCGGTGCTGGTGGGCGGCACAGGCCTCTATCTGGACGCCTTGATCCGGGGCACGGATTTCGCCGCCGGATCGCAGGGCACCGGCATCCGTCAGGCCTTGCAGCAGCGGGCCCGGACGGAAGGCATTGAAGTGCTGCTGGAGGAGCTGCGGAAAATCGACCCCACCGCGGCGGAAAAGCTGCACCTGCGGGATGAAAAGCGCATTATCCGTGCGCTGGAGGTCTGGCAGGAGACCGGCCAGACCATCACCGAGCACGACCGGTTGGAACGGCAGCGTCCTCCAAAATACGAAGCCCTCTATATCGGTCTGGATTTTGAGGACCGGCAGGACCTCCGCGACCGTATCGACCGCCGTGTGGATATCATGGTGGAGCAGGGCCTGCTGGCGGAGGTGGAGGCGCTGCTGTCCGGCGGCCTGCCCCGTGACGCCACGGCCTTACAGGCCATCGGCTACAAGCAGTTCCTTGCGGTGACCGAGGGCACAGCCACCACGGAGGAGGCCATCGCCGAGGTGAAGCTCCGCTCCCGCCAGTACGCCAAGCGGCAGCTGACGTGGCTGCGGCGAAACCCCGACATTTTCTGGGTGCGCTGGCAGCGCAGCCCAAATTTCCCTGCGGGTCTGCAAAAAGCGACAGAATATCTCCACAGCCGTGGTTTATGCTGAATCACGGCGGAGGTCATCTCACAGAGATAGCGTCCGTACAAAAAAGATACATTCAGGAGGACGCTATGCAAAAGACAAACAACTTACAGGAAGTATTTCTGACACAGGCCCGGAAGCAGAAGATCCCCGTCACCATGTTTCTGGTAAACGGCTTCCAGCTGCGGGGCCTCATCACCGGATTTGACTGCTTTGTGGTGGTGCTGGACAGCGAGGGCCGCCAGCAGGTGATCTACAAGCACGCCATCTCCACCATCGCCCCGGCAAGAGCGGTAAGCTTTCAGGACTCAGAGGACGAGGGATAAGCAGGAGTCTCCATAAACACATATCAAAACACGCACAGATACACATAAGGAGCGGGATATGAAAGCATCCACCCCCATTTTCAAAATACTGTCCATCGTTCTGCTGGCCGCCGTGGTGGTCTACTTTGTCGTGCAGGGCTACCGCTATGTGACGGATCCCATCAACACCACGCTGGTCTACGCCTCCGTGGAGGAGGTCACCGTGGACATCAACGGCTATCTGGTGCGGGATGAGGAGACCTTCCACTCCGATGCCGGAACGCTGAGCCATACGCTGTCCGAGGGCGAGCGGGTGGGCCGGAATCAGGTCATGGCCACCGCCTATCCCGACAGCGGCGCGCTGACCCGCGTGGAGCGGCTGGAGACGCTGGAGCTCCGTCTGGAGCAGCTGTCCTTCTCCCTGATCTCCTATCTGGACCCGGACGCGGCACTGAAGCTGGATTCCTCCATCAATGCCGACATTCTGGCCCTGCGCCAGTCGGTGTCCGGCGGTGAGTACAGTGGCGCGGACGAGGAGCTTTCCTCCCTGAAAAGCGCCATCCTGAAGCGGGATTACTCCTCTGCGTCTCAGGAGGAGATCGAAGCGGACATCAAGGCCACCGAGCAGGAAATCGCCGAGCTGAAAAACTCTCTGAACGGCACCGCCATCACCGCACCGGAGGGCGGCATCTATTCCGCCGTCTGCGACGGCTATGAAACGGTGCTGACGCCGGATTTCCTGAACGACGACCTGACTCCCAGCAAGCTGAACAGCGTCAAGCCCCTCAGCAGCGAAAGCGCCAACGTGGGCAAGCTGATCTACGGCAACACATGGTACTACGCCGCCAATATTACCGACCAGCAGGCAGAGCAGCTCAGCGGCCGCTCCACCGTGACCCTGCGGTTCGCCAAGGGCCTGACCATGGATCTGAAAATGACGGTGGTCAGCATCTCCCGCAGCGAGAACGGCCACCGGACGCTGCTGCTGTCCAGCGACAAATACATTGCCCAGACCACGCTGCTGCGCCATCAGGCGGCCACGCTGGTGCTGCGCACCTACGAGGGGCTGCGCCTGCCCTCCACCGCCCTGCGCGTCAATGACAACGGTGTTTCCGGCGTATATTGCGTGCTGGGCGTCCGCGCCAAGTTTAAGCCGGTGAAGGTGGTCTATCAGGGCGACGGCTATGTGCTGGTGTCGACTGCCTCCGCCGAGGAGGATTCCAGCATGCTGCGGCGGGGCGATGAGGTCATCGTCACCACGGCGGAGCTGTTTGACGGCAAAGTAATCGGATAAAAAGCGATCGGACAAGCTATTACATAGAAAGGGGATACACTTCCATGTCTATTGCGGAAAATATTGCACACATCCGGCAGGAGATCGACGCGGCTGCCCGCGAGACGGGCCGCACCGGCAAGGATATCACGCTGGTGGGCGCCAGCAAGATGAACGACGCCGCCCGGTGTCAGGAGGCCATCGCCGCCGGTATCGACGCACTGGGCGAAAACCGGGTGCAGGAGATGACGGAAAAGCTGAAGGAAAACGCCTATGACGGCGCGCCGCTGCACTTCATTGGCCACCTGCAGCGCAACAAGGTGAAGCAGGTGGTGGGCAAGGCGGTGCTGATCCAATCGGTGGGCTCCACGGAGCTGCTGGACGAGATCGAGAAGGTGGCCGCCCGGATGGAGCTGACGCAGGATATCCTGCTGGAGGTCAACATCGGCGGCGAGGAGGCCAAGTCCGGCTTTGCGCCCGACGCGCTGCCGCAGGCGGCAGCCTATGCCAAAACGCTGCCCCACATCCGCGTCCGCGGTCTCATGACGATACCACCCGTTGCGGTGGAAAAAGGCGGCAACATACCATATTTTGAGAAAGTTTACCGTCTTTTTGTTGACATAAGCCGAGAAATGTACGATAATAAGTGGGAATATATCTCCATGGGCATGAGCGACGACTATGCCGACGCCGTCCGCTGCGGCGCCAACATGGTGCGCGTAGGCTCTGCCATCTTCGGCGCACGGAATTATAACAAATAAAACATACGACAGGGAGGCTTTCAAATGTGTCTGGCAAATCTGATGAACGAGTTTAAAAAGATCATTCATCCGTATGACGACGAGGATTACGATTACGAGGAGGAAGAGATGGATCAGCCTGAGAAGAACGACAGCCGCACCATCTTTGACGACCGCCGCGAGGAGCGCAAGCCGTCGGAGGATCGCCACAACAAGGTGGTGAACATCCACGCCACCGCCGCATTGAAGGTGGTACTGGTGAAGCCGGAGCGCTTCGAGAACGCCAGCGAGATCGCGGATCATCTGCGGGAAAAGCGCACCGTGGTCATGAATCTGGAGTCCACCAATAAGGACGTGGCCCGCCGCCTGATCGACTTCCTTTCCGGCGTAGCCTATGCCGGCGACGGCAAGATCAAGAAGGTGGCCGCCAACACCTATATCATCACGCCTTACAGCGTGGATATCATGGGCGACCTGATCGACGAGCTGGAAAACAACGGTCTTTACCTGTAATCAGATATAGAACAAACGGAGGGATATTGCTATGTTTACACCGCAGGAAGTTTCTGAAAAATCATTCCCCAAGTCCTCCGGCTTCGGCAACGGCTACACCATGACCGCGGTGGACGAGTTTCTGGACGCGCTGACCGAGGATTATACGGCGCTGTATAAGGAGAACGTGACACTGAAGGCCAAGCTGAAGATCCTGGCCGAGAAGGTGGAAGAATACCGCGCCACCGAGGATGCCATGCGCTCCACGCTGCTGACGGCCCAGAAGATGGCCGCCAAGCTGGTGCAGGAGGCCCAGACCGAGAAGGACAATATGCTCCGTGAGGCACAGGAGCAGCACGCCGCCCAGCTGGCCCAGCTGGAGCAGGAGCGTCAGGACGCCGAGGACAAGCTGATTATGGCCAAGCAGAGTCTGGCGGAGTTCGTCCGTCACGGCAGCGAGCTGTGCGCCCAGCAGGCGGAGTTCCTCAGCTCTCTGCCGGAGATGCCGGTGGAGCACCCCGAGACGGCGCAGGCCGCCGCACCCGCTGCGGACGCCATCCAGCAGGATATCATGCAGCACATGGAGGATGTCCTGACCGTGGATACCGCACCCATTGCGGACACTCCCGTGACCCGCGATGTGCCGGACGGCTCCGCCATCCCCCACGATTTCGACCGGAGTCTGGAAACGCTGCAGTTCGGCCGCAACTACATCGTCAAGGAATAAGAGAACTGACAAAAAAGCGGCCATACCGGCCGCTTTTTTTACCAGAGATAGGAGAAACCTCTATGAGCGAAAGACCCATCATCGCCCTGCTGTACGACTTCGACAAGACCCTGTGTACCACAGATATGGAGGATTATTCCTTCATCCCCAGTCTGGGCTATACCCCGTCCCAGTTCTGGCAGAAGGCCAACACCTTCGGCTGGGAGAATCAGATGGACGGTCTGCTGGCCTATATGTATACCATGATCGAGGAGTGCCGCGCTCAGGGCAAAACGCTGAACCGGGACTATCTGGTGCAGTGCGGCAAGGCCATCGAGCTGTTCCCCGGCGTGCGGGAGTGGTTTGGCCGCATCAACGCCTTTGGCGACAGTCTGGGCGTCACGGTGGAGCACTATGTGCTGTCCTCCGGCCTGAAGGAGATCATCGAGGGCAGCGGCATCGCCCACTGGTTCAAGAAGATCTACGCCTGCGAGTTCTACTATCGGGACGGCGCGGCCTGCTGGCCCAAGCTGGACGTCAACTTTACCAACAAGACCCAGTTCGTCTACCGCATCAACAAGGGCGTGCTGGATGTGGCCGATGACAAAACGCTGAACGACTCCATGCCCGACGACAGCAAGCGGGTCCCCTTCACCAACATGATCTATGTGGGCGACGGCCTCAGCGATGTGCCCTGCATGAAGATGATGCGCTCCTACGGCGGTCAGGCCATCGCTGTGTATCAGGAGTCCAACCGCGCCGGTGTGGAGGATCTGCTGGCCAAGCATCGGGTGGACTTTATTTTCCCCGCCGACTACCGGGCAGGCACGGCGCTGGATCAGACGGTGCAGAACATCATCCGAAAAATGGCCATCAACGACACGCTGACGGCGGAGCACGCCGCCCAGATGCGCTCCATCGGCCATGTGGAGCTGGCCTATCAGGAGACCCTGTTTTAAATTGACGCGAAAGGGACGGCGCCCTGCACGGGCGCCGTCCCTTTTCGAGTATGATAAAGCGGAACGTCTTTCCTATATCGCCATCACATAGACCTGACAGGGATTCCACTCATCCCATAAGGTGGGAAACACCTCAAATTCCTGAAAGCCAAGTGACAGATAAAACCGGTTGGTTCTGTCGTATTCCTCATATTTTCCCATCTGCACGGTTTTTACCTGCATAAAGGAATAACCTGCTTCACTGGCCGCACGCTTCGCGTTATAAACTAATTCGCGGCCAATGCCCTGCCGGTGATATTCCTTCAAGACCCCCATAACATACAACTCTGCTGTGGCGGTTCCGGTTTCTTTCAGATAAAGGAACCCCACGGGCTTATCTGCATCATAAGCGCAGAAGAATATTTTACCGCTGCTCTCCGAAATGTATCCCTCTGTTGCTTCCGGGATGCCGAACCACTCCGGAAGTGCTTCAAGAATAAGCCGCGTCACGCGCCGCTTTTCCGCGTTGTCTGTCAATTGGCTGATGGTCATTTGTTTCGTTCCTTTCTGCATTGCCTGCAAAACAGGCCAATTTACCGCTTATTATATGCTTCATATATTGAGGTGTCAATGAAACCGCAGGCAAAAGGAAATCGTCCTGTCTGGTTCTTGCGTCTTTCCTCTTTTTGGCGTACAATACACGCATCATCAAAACGATCCGATAAGGAGGAATCACCATGCACAATATTCTGAAAGAGAAGCTGGCACAGGGCAAGCAGCCCTTGGGCACCTTTGTGGGCACCGCCAGCCCCGCTGTGGTGGAATGTCTGGGCTGCGCCGGTCTGGACTTTGTCATTCTGGACAACGAACACAGCCCCGTAGAGGCGGAGACCACGGCCGCCATGGTGCGGGCCGCAGAGCTGCGGAACGTGACGCCGCTGGCCCGCGTGCGGGAGATCAGCCGCCCCGCCATTTTGAAGCTGCTGGACGTGGGCGTGCAGGGCCTTATCATCCCCGATGTCCGCGGCACGGAGGATGTCCGCCGCGTGGTGGACTATGCCAAGTATGCGCCGGTGGGCCGCCGCGGCTTCTGCCCCTCCCGCAAGGACGGCTGGGGAACCGATCCCCAGTGCGGCGTGCTTGACACCATGGCTCACTTTAATCAGGAAACGCTGGTGATCCCCCAGTGCGAAACAGCGGAGGCACTGTCGGATATCGAGACCATCGCCGCCATGGACGGCGTGGACGGCATTTTCATCGGCCCCTTTGACCTGTCCATCTCCATGGGTATGCCCGGCGATTTCGAGAACCCGCAGTTTCGTGCGGCGCTGGCGCGTATCCTGTCCGCTTGCCGCGCCGCCGGAAAGCCCTGCCTGATCTTCGCCGGTGACGGCGCGGGTGCCGCCGTCCGTTTCGCGCAGGGCTACGACGCCGTGGCCATGGGACTGGACGCCACGCTGCTTATCACCGGAGTCAAGGCCCAGATTGCTGCCGGGCGCGGTCAATAATACGCGGTTCTGATACAAAACATTTATTCGGTTATACGAATTCCCTGCCAAACGGCCTGATTTTCCGTTCTTTTCCCGCACTCTGGCTCATATAGTGGTACTGCTTGAAGGAGTGGTGCGCTATCAAAGAGAATCTGGAGCAACGGGCCGAGGAACTGGCTCTTTACCTGATAGAGAACCGGACGACGGTACGGGCCGCCGCCAAAAAATTCGGGATCAGCAAATCCACCGTGCATAAGGATATCAGCGAACGGCTGCCGCTGTACAACCGGCCGCTGTGGCTGCAAGTAAAGGCGCTGCTGGATGAGAACAAGGCCCAGCGCCACATTCGCGGCGGCCTTGCCACCCGCAGAAAGTATAAGGGTAAATAAAAAGAGCGGTCGGCAGACCGCTCTTTTTATTTGCAAAATATTCATTTACTTATGATACAGCTTCTTGATCTCGTACTTCGGCTCGCAGCTGACGTTGATCCCCAGCCGCTTATACAGCTTCACATCCTCCTCGGAGATGATGACCGAGAAGTGGGCGTCGCAGCCCTTCAGGTTCTTCAGCTGTGCCTGTACCATAGCCGCCAGCGGATTGGTCAAACCGGAGATCGCCAGCGCCAGCAGCACCTCGTCGGAGTGCAGCCGGGGGTTGTGATGGCCCAGATAGCCGATCTTCATCTCGCTGATGGGTGCGATGACGGAGGCGGGGATCAGCTCCAGCTTGTGGTCGATGCCCGCCAGATGCTTCAGCGCGTTCAGCAGCAGCGCCGCCGAAGCGCCCAGCAGAGAGGAGGTCTTGCCTGTCACCACTGTGCCGTCCGGCAGCGTCAGGGCGCCGGCTACGGTGCCGGTCTCCTCCGCCTTTTTCAGGCTGGCCACTACGGCGGGGCACTGCTCCGGCGACACATGGGCCTGCTGCATCAGCAGCTCCAGCTTCCGCACCACGCTCTCGTCGCACTTGCCCTTCACCCGGTCGCAGGCGGCGGTGTAGTATCGCCGCACAATCTCATGGCGGCTGGCGGTCTGGCATACCTCGTCGTCCACGATGGCAAAGCCCGCCATGTTGACGCCCATATCCGTGGGGGACTTGTAGGGGGATTCGCCCTGGATCTTCTGGAACATGGCGTTCAGGACAGGAAATACCTCCACGTCACGGTTGTAGTTGACGGTGGTCTTGCCGTAGGCCTCCAGATGGAAGGGGTCGATCATGTTCACGTCGTTCAGATCGGCGGTAGCCGCCTCATAGGCCAGATTCACGGGATGCTTCAAGGGGAGGTTCCAGATGGGGAAGGTCTCATACTTGGCATAGCCCGCCCGGATGCCACGCTTGTGCTCATGGTACAGCTGGCTCAGACAGGTGGCCATCTTGCCGCTGCCGGGGCCGGGTGCGGTGACCACCACCACGCTGCGGCTGGTCTCGACGTACTCGTTGCGGCCCAGACCCTCGTCGGACACCACATGGGCCACATCGGAGGGATACCCGGCAATGGGATAGTGGCGATAACTCTTCACACCCAGCGACTCCAGCCGCTTGATGAAGGCCTCGGCGTTGGGCTGCCCTGCGTACTGGGTGATGACCACGCTGCCCACATAGAAGCCCAGCGAACGGAACACGTCGATGAGCCGCAGCACGTCCTCGTCATAGGAGATGCCCAGATCGCCCCGCATTTTGCTCTTTTCGATGTCTCCGGCGCAGATGGCCACCACGATCTCCACCTCGTCCTTCATGGTGCCCAGCATGCGGATCTTGCTGTCCGGCTGGAACCCCGGCAGCACCCGGCTGGCGTGATGGTCGTCAAACAGCTTGCCGCCGAACTCCAGATACAGCTTGCCGCCGAACTGTGCGCGGCGCTGGCGGATGTGCTCTGCCTGCATGGTCAGATATTTTTCATTGTCAAAACCCAGTTTCATCCCCATATTCCCCCATTATTCAATATGGTGGGTATTATACCCCATCTGCCGCTCCGAGGAAAGCAATTTTTCCAAATTCACCCAGAGAAAGGGTGTAGAAATATTCTTCCGAATTTTAGCGAAAGCTACCGTTGCTTTTTTCTCCGCAACGCGATATACTGAAAAATACACCCCATTTTTACAAGGAGGACACCCATGGACCCTTACCGCTTCCATATCATGTGGCGCCGCGTCAACGAGGACGAGTTCCGGGACTTTTTCCAGACCAACGATATTTACGAGGCCAAGGATTTTGCCATGCGTCTGGCCTTTGACGAGACCAACGTGGTCTATGTACAGGACGTGAAGCGTGACGAGCGTGTCCGGGACTTCGACGCGGAGATCTACAAAAAATAACCAGCTATCATTTCCCCCGCCTCTGCCCATACTAAGGGCAGAGGTGATTTTTTATGTCCAAAAACCGCAAGCCCTTTCCCCATGACGCCACGCCGGACGTCCACGATTTTTCCTCGCCGCCGGAAAACGTGCGGGAGCTGGTGAACATGTACGGCACCTATAACATCCAGCCCACCGCCAACACCGATAATGTGTTTCCGCTGATCGCGCCGGGTCTGCCCCGCCAGTGGCGCAAAATGCATCTGGACAAGCACGATCTGGAAGGCCTCTCCTGACGCGCGGGGTATTTGTAGCATTCGTAGGGGTCGGGGCGCTAAGAAAACATGCCGGTGGCATGTTTTTAGCCTCCGATCGCGGCGGCTATGCCGCCGAAGCATCCATCTTGTCTTTGAAGGTACTATCTTACGCCGTAGGGGCGGACGACCCTGTCCGCCCTTGCAAATCATGTCAAAACCGCCCGCCAAAAGCGGGCACTTTTTTCGTCAGAAATCCCACGGCACTTTGCTTATTTAAACTGCAACTCGGTATAATCCACAAAGAATTGTTAAAGAATTGGCAAAACCCATAATTGACACAAATTTCACAAGGCCGTATAATGTTGTTAGACTGGTAAGACCAGTTGAACCGCCCCACGGCAGAAAGGACATCGCATATGTATACGCTGGGCATTGACATCGGTTCCACCACCTCCAAGTGTGTGATTCTGAAGGACGGCGCATCCATCGCCGCCAAAAGCCTGCAATTGGGCGGGCTGGGCACCGACGGCCCGGAGGATGCCCTGACAGAGCTGTGGCAGAAGAGCGGTCTCACCCGCGCCGACATGGCCCGCGTCATCGTCACCGGCTATGGCCGCAATAAGTTCGAGGGTGCCGACGGCGAGGTCAGCGAGCTGACCTGCCACGCGCTGGGCGGCCGCTTCGTGTTCCCCGACCTGCGGACGGTCATCGACATCGGCGGTCAGGACGCCAAGATCATCTCCCTGACCCCGGACGGCCGCATGAGCAACTTCATCATGAACGACAAGTGCGCCGCCGGAACTGGCCGGTTTCTGGAGGTCATGGCCAATATCCTGCGGCTGAACATCGACGATCTGGGCACCATCGCCGCCCAGAGTGATTCCCCCGCCGCTATCTCCAGCACCTGTACGGTGTTTGCTGAATCGGAGGTCATCAGTCAGCTGGCCAACGGCGTCAAGCGGCCCGATCTGGTGGCCGGCATCTGTCAGAGCGTGGCCACCCGTGTGGCGTCTCTGGCCCGCCGCGCCGGTATCGTGGAGCGTGTGTGCATGTCCGGCGGCGTGGCCCGCAACGAGGCGGTGCGCCGCTATATGGCGCAGGCGCTGGACGTGGAGATCTCCTATGACCCGCTGGCCCAGTATTTCGGTGCCATCGGCGCGGCCCTGTACGCATGGAAGCAGGCCGCAAAATAAAGGAGGCGCTTTTCGATGAACATCGACGTTCCGGCATATGATGAACACGGACTTCGCTTCGAGTGGGAGCCTGCCTATTCCATCAAATGTACCGTGGATAACGGCAGCGTCTATCTGGAAGCGAACCGGGACGGTCTCGTCTCTCTGGCGCGGCATCTGCTGATGCTGGCGCAGGAGAATGTGCCGGATCGGGAGCATTTCCATCTTGACCAGTTCAACTCGCTGGAGGACGGCTCGGCAGAGCTGGTGGTCATCCGGAAGGACACCCTGTAAAACAGCAGCAAATATAATTTATATAAGTATGAGGACAGAAAACAAGGAGGAACAAACATGGCAGAAGAAGTGAAAAAGGCCCCTCGTCCGGTGGACCCCAATTCCGCCAAGTACAAACTGGGCAAGATCGCCGCTGACGCCTTTGTGGACGCCATCGAGGCCAAGAAGAAGGGCATCCCCGTAGCATGGGTCTCCAGCAACTTCCCCGTCGAGATCCCTGAGACGCTGGGCATCGCCACCGTCTATCCCGAAAATCAGGCAGCCGGTATCGCCGCCCGCGGCGCCGGTGAGCGCATGTGCAACGTGGCGGAGGCCGACGGCTATTCCAACGACATCTGCGCCTACGCCCGTATCTCCATGGCCTACGCCAAGCTGAAATCCTGTTCCGAGCAGGATGTGGCCATGCCCGACGTGGTGCTGTGCTGCAACAACATCTGCAACTGCATGATAAAATGGTACGAGAATCTGGCGCAGGAGCTGAATGTTCCCATGATTATGCTGGATATCCCCTTTAACCCCGACTACGACGTGTCCGACGCACAGGTGGAGTACGTCTCCGCCCAGTTCTGGGATGTGGTCCATCAGCTGGAGAGCCTGTTCCACCTGAAGTGGGACGACGATAAGTTCCAAGAGGTCACTGGCTTCAGCTGCCGTGCCTCCCGCGCATGGCTGGCCGCTACCGGCTGCGCCAAGTACGTGCCCTCTCCCTTCAACGGCTTCGACCTGTTGAACCACATGGCTGTCATGGTCACCGCCCGCGGCAAGGAGTGCTCCGGCGACGCCATGGAGACCCTGTACAAGGAGTACATGGAGAACCACAAGAACGGCACCTCCACCTTCCGCACCGAGGAGAAGTACCGTATCCTGTTCGAGGGTATCGCATGCTGGCCCTACCTGCGGGCCACCTCCACCGGTCTGAAGTCCCGCGGCATCAACATGGTCACCACCATCTACGCCGACGCCTTCGGCTATGATTACGACTCCTTCGAGGGCATGATTAAGGCCTACTGCTCCGTGCCCAACGCCATCAATCTGGAAAAGTCCCGCGACAAGCGCATCAAGCTGTGCAAGGACAACCATGTGGAGGGCATGCTGATCCATACCAACCGTTCCTGCAAGCTGTGGAGCGGCTTCATGTATGAGATGGGCCGTCAGGTGGGCAAGGCCTGCGATATCCCCGTGGCCAGCTTCGACGGCGATCAGGCCGATCCCCGCAACTTCTCCGAAGCCCAGTATGACACCCGCGTGCAGGGCCTCATGGAGATCATGGAAGCCAACAAAGAGCAGAAAGGAGCCAACTGAACATGACCACCAACGAACTGTTTGCCAAGCTGCATGAGGTCGCCGTGAACCCCAAGGCCCGGATGGACAAATATCTGGCCGAGGGTAAGAAGATCGTGCTGTGCGCTCCTGTCTACACCCCTGAGGAGATCATCCATTCCATGGGCTTCGTTCCCATGGGCGCTTGGGGCGCGGATACCGAGCTGCGCCGGGCCAAGGAATACTGTCCCGCCTTCCTGTGCTCCATCGTTCAGTCCATTCTGGAGCTGGGCATCAACGGCATGTACGACGGCGCTTCCGCCATCGTGATTCCCTCCCTGTGCGACACCCTGAAAACCATGGGCGAGAACTGGAAGTACGCCGTGCCCTCCATCCCCTTCATCCCCATGACCTATCCCCAGAACCGCAAGCCCGCTTACGGCGTGGCCTTCACCAAGGCCGGCTACGAGCGCGTGATCCGCGATCTGGAAAAGCTGGGCGGTACCTTCGACAACGCCAGGCTGGCTGCGTCCAACGCCGTCTATAACCGCCACAACGCTGCCATGCGGAAGCTGGACGAGGTGCTCTCCAAGCATCCCGAGGTCACCGCCGCCCAGCGCAGCGACGCCTTCAAGTCTGCCTTCTTCATGACCAAAGAGGAGCACACCGCCCTCATCGACGAACTGATCGCCGCGCTGGAGGCCCAGACCCCCGCCGCGGAAAAGACTCCCATTCTGCTGTCCGGCATCCTCACCGACGCGCTCAGCTTCAACGCCATTCTGGACGATCTGGGCCTGCACATCGTGGCTGACGATGTGGCCGCCCAGTCCCGCCAGTACCGCACCGACGTGCCCGCCGGTGACGACGCCCTGACCGCGCTGGCCCGGAAGTTCGCCGACATGGACAACTGCTCTGTGCTGTATAACGCCGCCAAGCCCCGCGTCCAGTGGATCGTGGACACTGCCAAGGCCCGCAATGCCAAGGGCGTGCTGGTGGCCATGACCAAGTTCTGCGACCCCGAGGAATTCGACTACGTCATGATAAAGAAGGCCTGCGAGGCCGCCGGTATCCCTGTCACCGTGGTGGAGATCGACCGCCAGATGGTGCAGTTCGAGCAGGCCCGCACCAATATCGAGACCTTCCGCGACATGCTGACCATGTAATTACGCAAAATACCATCGATTAACAAGGGCAAACACGCCTGACAGCGTGTCTTTCCGGCGCTTTTTGCCCTTTTCGCCTTGGCTTGCGCCAGCAAGCCTGCGTCTCAAAAACCAAAAATCACTCGAAAATCCATCGCTGGCAGGTGCTTTGCAGTTTTGTCGGAGCAGAAATGTGTCCAGACAAGAAAAGGCCCGCAGAGAATACTTGCCGTATTGTCAAGGGACTTGACGCAGTATGGGCGCATTTCTGCCCGTCAAAACCGTGTCTGCCCTTGTCAATCGATGGTAAAGAAACAATATAGGAGGAACCAAACCCATGAGTGAGATCAAACGCCCGCTGGAGGGCATCAAGGTCGTCGAGCTGGCCACCTTCATCGCCGCGCCCTGCTGCGCGCGCTTTCTGGCCGATCTGGGCGCCGAGGTCATCAAGATCGAGGCTCCCGCAGGCGACCCCCTGCGCTACACCGCCGTCAACGAGGGCCGTCCTCAGGATCAGAAGGAGAACACCACCTACGACCTGGAGAACGCCAACAAGACCTGCATCGCCCTGAACACCAAGTCTCCCGCCGGCCGCGAGGCGCTGGAGAAACTGATCGCCGAGGCGGACATCTTCATCACCAACTGGCGTCAGAACCCCCTGAAGAAGGCGGGTCTGGACTACGACACCCTCCACGCCAAGTACCCCGCTCTGGTGTACGGCTTCGTCTCCGGCTACGGCGAGAAGGGCCCCGACAAGGATCTCCCCGGTTTCGACTTCACCGCCTTCTTTGCCCGCGGCGGTGTGCTGGGCACCCTGTTTGACAAGGACTCCCTGCCCATGCTGACCATCGCCGGCTTCGGCGACCATCAGGTGGGCCTGTATCTGGCCTCCGGCGTGCTGGCGGCCCTGTACCGCGCCAAGCAGACCGGTCAGGGCGACCGCGTGGTGGTCTCCCTGTTCCACAGCGCCATCTGGGACGTGTCCCTGATGCTCCAGTCCAACCAGTACGGCGACCCCGCCACCCAGTTCCCCCTGTCCCGCCGCACCCTGCCCAACCCGCTGGTGGTGGCCCACAAGACCAAGGACAACAAGTGGCTCCAGATCGCCATGCCCCAGTACAACCGCCACTATCCCATCTTCATGCGCGCCATCGGCCACCCCGAAATGGCCGAGGATCCCCGCTACTATCCCCAGACCAACCTGCAGGCCCATATCGAGGAGTTCTATGACTTCCTTGTGGCCGAGATGGCCACCCGTACTCTGGACGAGTGGTGCGCCCTGATGGACGCCAACGACCTGCCCTACGCCATCGCCCAGACTTGGGATCAGCTGCTGGTGGATAAGCAGGCATGGGCCTCCGACTGCTTCTATGAGATGGAATATCCCAACGGTGCCAAGCGCACCATGGTGCGTCCTCCCGTCATGTTCGAGGAGACCCCCCTGCCCCCCTACAACCGTGGCCCGTATCTGGGCGAGCAGACCGAGGAGATCCTGAAGAAGCTGGGCTATACCGACGAGCAGGTGGCCGCCATGATCGCCGCCGGCGACGCCGCCGCCATGGACCCCACCCTGAAGGACTGAGCGATACCCCCATCAAAACGGAAAAGTAGGAAATGAAACGCAGGCCGTCCGCTGTTGAGGAGCGGCGGACGGCCATGCCGGAATAAGGAGGAAATAATATGAAGATCGCTGCTTACGAAGTGCGTCCCGACGAAAAGCCCGTTATCGAGTCTCTGTGCAAGGAATACGGCATCGAGCTGGTGTCCACCCCCGCCAATCTGGATCCCACCACCGCCAACATGGCCGTCGGCTGCGACGGTGTCACCACACTGGGCCAGTCCGACTACTGCAACGAGGTGCTGGATGAGCTGCGGGGCTACGGTGTCAAGGTACTGGCCAGCCGCTGCGTGGGCTATAACCACATGAACTGCGACTACGCCCGCTCTCTGGGCTTCCGCCTGTGCAACGGCGCTTACGCGCCCAACGGCGTGGCGGAGTACACCGTCATGGCCATTCTCATGTGCATCCGCAAGTTCAAGAAGGCCCTGTATAACACCAACGATAACGACTTCACCCTGAAGGGCAAGATGGGCCGCGAGCTGCGCACCATGACCGTAGGCGTCATGGGCACCGGCAAGATCGGCTACACCGTTATCAAGTGCCTCAGCGGCTTCGGCTGCCGCATCCTCGCCAACGATGTGTACCAGAACGACGCCGTCCGTCAGTACGCCGAGTATGTGGATCTGGATACCCTGTACCGCGAGTCCGACATCATCACCATCCATACCCCGCTGCTGCCCGAGACCACCGGCATGATCAACCGTGACGCTCTGTCCAAGATGAAGGACGGCGTGGTGCTGATCGACAACGCCCGCGGCGAGCTGGTGGACATCGACGCCATCATCGAGGGCGTGGAGACCGAGAAGATCGGTGCGCTGTTCATGGACGCCTTCCCCGGCGAGACCGGCATCATCCACGTTCCCCACAACGACGATATCATCAAGACCCCCGGCATGCCCTACTTCAAGCTGAAGTACCTGCGTTCCTTCGTGAACGTGTATCACACGCCCCACATGGCGTTCTTTACCGAGGAAGCCGCCGAGTCCATGGCCCGCTGCGGCATCGACAGCATCCACGAGATCCTGACCACCGGTAAGTCTAGCCACGAGATCCCCTGCTGAATCAATTAGTAAAGTAACAATAGGAGGAAAACGAATGATTCTCGACAAGAAGCACGAGATGCAGCGCAAGCTGTTCCGCCAGTTCGCGGAGACGGAATTCACCAAGGAGATTCAGGACGAACTGGATGAGACCGGTGAATTCAACTGGGATATGCATAAGAAGATGGCCCGCTACGGCTTCATGGGCGTCAAGATCCCCAAGGAGTACGGCGGCGCCGGTGCCGACAGCCTGACCTACGCCCTGATGGTAGAGGAGCTGGCCCGCGTGGACGCGGTGCTGTCCATCTACGCCAATACCTCCAACTCTCTGGGCGGCGGCCCGCTGCTGCTGGGCGGCAGCGAGGCCCAGAAGCAGAAGTACCTGCCCGCCGTGGCCAGCGGCGAGAAGATCATGGTGTTCGGCCTGACCGAGCCCGGTGCGGGCTCCGATGCCGGCGGCACCACCACCACCGCTATTGCCGACGGTGACGACTTCATCATCAACGGCCGCAAGTGCTTCATCTCCGGCGCTCCCATGGCCGACTGGGCCGTGGTGTTCGCCAAGACCGACCTGACCGCCAAGGGCAGCAAGGGAATCTCCATGTTCGTGGTGGATATGAAGCTCCCCGGCGTGTCTCTGGGCGCTCACGAGAAGAAAATGGGTATCAACGGCTATCCCACCTGCGATCTGGTGCTGGAGGATGTCCGTGTGTCCAAGGATTGTCTGGTGGGGCCCCTGCACAAGGGCTTCCAGATCGCCATGAAGACGCTGGACGGCGGCCGTCTGGGCATCGCCGCCCAGTCCGTGGGCATCGCCCAGTCCGCGCTGGACGAGGCCGTCAAGTACGCCAAGGAGCGTAAGCAGTTCGGCCGCCGCATCGCCGACTTCCAGGGCATCAGCTTCATGCTGGCTGACATGGCCGCCGACGTGGAAGCCGCCCGTCAGCTGGTGTATCACGCTGCCGTTCTCAAGGACGCCAACAGCCCCGAGGCCAGCTCCGCCTGCTCCATCGCCAAGTACTTCGCCGCCGAGGCCGCCAACCGCTGCGCCTACAAGGCCGTGCAGATCCACGGTGGTTACGGCTATATCCGCGAGTACAAGGTGGAGCGCATCTACCGCGACGCCCGCATCACCACCATCTACGAGGGCACCTCTCAGGTGCAGCAGATGGTCATTGCCGGCAATCTGCTGAAGTAAGCAAGGAGGTACGAGAAATATGAAGATTTTTGTCACTGTCAAGCAGGTCCCCGATACCTCCGGTAAGGTGGCCGTGAATCCCGATGGTACGCTGGACCGCGCTTCCATGCAGACCATCATCAACCCCGACGACCTGAACGCCGTTGAGGCCGCTCTGGCTCTGAAAGACGAGCTGGGCTGCAAGGTCATCGCCTTCACCATGGGCCCTCCCCCTGCCGAGGGTATGCTGCGTGAGCTGATGGCCATGGGCGTGGACGAGGGCGTTCTCATCACCGCCCGCGAGTTCGGCGGCTCCGACACCTACGCCACCTCCCAGATCATCGCCGCCGCCATCGACACCTACGGCGTCGAGGCTGACGATATCATCCTGGCTGGCCGTCAGGCCATCGACGGCGATACCGCTCAGGTAGGCCCTCAGATCGCCGAGAAGCTGCATCTGCCCCAGATTTCCTACGCCGGTGATATCAAGCTGGAGGGCAATACCGTCACCGTCAAGCGCATGCTGGAGGACGGCTACATGACCGTCAAGGTCAAGACCCCCTGCATGATTACCTGCATCAAGGAGCTGAACGAGCCCCGCTATATGACCGTTTCCGGCATCGAGGAGTGCTTCGCCAAGCCTCTGGTCACCATGACCTATGAGACGTTGAAGGATCACCCCCTGATCGACAAGACTACCATCGGTCTGGCCGGTTCCCCCACCAACATTCTCACCTCCTTTACGCCTCCCCAGAAGGGCGCCGGCATGATGCTGGAAGGCTCCGGCAAAGAGACCACCGACAAGCTGGCCGGCATTCTGGCGGCCAAGCACATCATCTAAAATTCACAAAAATGCAAGCATTTTTGTGAAGCGCATGAAAACAGGTTTTCATGCGTGGGGTTCACGACCGACTGCGCAGTGGAGCGAAGCGGAACAAGTGCCCTTGGGGTACGCGCGCCCGTTGATGGTGCGGTTGAAACGAGAGGGCTGTCTCAGCGGCATAGCCGCTGAGATCGGATGCTAAAAATATGCCACCGGCATATTTTCTTAACGCACCGACGTCAGAAAAATGATTGGAATATTTCGTGCCTGCGGGCACGAACTCTGCGAGGCTTCTGAGCCGTGGCTCACGATGATGCTTGTGAAAATCTAAAGAAGGGATACAAAATAATGGCTTTTAATAGTGCTGATATCGGCGCGTTCAAGAACGTATGGGTGTTCTGCGAGCAGCGTCAGGGCGTGATGATGCCCACCACCTTTGAACTGATCTCCGAGGGCCGGAAGCTGGCCGACGAGCTGGGCGTTGAGCTGTGCGGCATTCTGCTGGGCGACAACGTGGACGGCATCGCCGCTGAGCTGGGCGAGTACGGCGCGGATAAGGTTTATGTGTACAATTCTCCCCTGCTGAAGGACTACACCACCGACGGTTACACCAAGGTGATCGTGGAGGCCGTCGAGGAGATCAAGCCCGAAGTGCTGCTGTTCGGCGCTTCCAACATCGGCCGTGACCTGGCGCCCCGCTGCGCAGCCCGTCTGCACACCGGTCTGTGCGCTGACTGCACCCATCTGGACATCGACATGCCCAACTACAAGAACTTCCTGAAGGAAGCTTCTACCCTGCCCGCCGAGCGTATCGAGAAGCTGGGCACCGTCATGATCAACCGCGAGCCCCATCCCGTGGATCGCGACCTGAAGATGACCCGTCCCGCTTTCGGCGGCCACCTGATGGCCTCCATCATCTGCCCCCGTTTCCGTCCCGCCATGGCTACTGTCCGCCCCGGCGTTATGAAGAAGCGCGAGTGCAAGAAGAACGTGGAGATCCTGCATCCCGCGTTCGCTCTGGAAGCCGCTGACATCAAGACCGAGGTCGTGGATACCGTTAAGGCCGCCAAGAAGCTGGTTGACCTGATCGGCGCTGACTTCATCGTGTCCGTTGGCCGTGGTATCTCCAAGGACGTGGAGGGCGGCATCAAGCTGGCCGAGGAGCTGGCTGAGGTCCTGGGCGGCGTCGTGGGTTCCTCCCGCGCCTGCGTGGACGCCGGCTGGATCTCCGCTGACCATCAGGTCGGCCAGACCGGCAAGACCGTCCATCCCAAGGTCTATGTTGCTCTGGGTATCTCCGGTGCCATCCAGCACAAGGCTGGTATGCAGGATTCCGAGTGCATCATCGCCGTCAACAAGAACGAGACCGCTCCCATCTTCGAGGTTGCCGATTACGGCATCACCGGCGACCTGTTCAAGGTCGTCCCCGAGCTGATCGAGTCCATCAAGGCTGCCAAGGCCGCGAAATAAGAGGTTCCTCCCTCATGAAAAACAGGCTGTCACGTTTCGTTACAGCCTGTTTTTTACTCCCATAACCATGCATTTTCATGCTGCAGCGGGGCATTTTCATGTCACAGCAGCCCGTTTTCATGTCACAGCAAGGCGATTTCATGTCACAGCGGGGCGTTTTCGTGCCGTTTCTTGACCTTTCCGGAGGTTTTTGCTATACTGTTTTCTCGTTGAAAAGGAGGTGGAGCCTTTGGACGCTCACGACCTGCACATTCAGCTGGACCCCGCCAAGCGGGCCAGCGACGATATCTATGAACAGCTCCGCGCCCTCATCACCTCCGGCGCGCTGAAGCCCGGCGACCGGCTGCCCTCGGAGCGGGCCATGATGGCGGAGCTGCAGCGCAGCCGCCCCACCATCCGGGAGGCTCTGAAACGACTGGAGCAGGGCGGCTACATCTCCTCCACGCAGGGCGCATCCGGCGCGGTGGTGCAGGAGCTGAGCCTGCACGCCGCCGAGGAGCCGCTGAAGGACATGATCCAGCTCAGTCAGGTGTCCCTTTCCGAGCTGAACGAATACCGCCAGAGCAACGACTCCACCATCGCCGCGTGGGCCGCCAAGCGCCGCACGGAGGCCGATCTGACCGATCTGCGCCGGTGCGTCACCGAGGCGGAGACCGCGCTGGCGGACTATGAGCGGTTCATTGAGCTGGACGTCTGCTTCCACAGCCTGCTGGCGCGGGCCAGCGCCAACCGGGTGGCCATGATCGTCACGGAGGTGCTGGGCAACGTGGAAAAGGAGACGCTGCGCAGCAAGATGCTGACCCTCTCCCCGGAGGGGCGGATCGATCTGGGCCGCCGTATTCTGGACACCCACAGCATCATTCTCAAAGCCATCGAGCAGCAGGACAGCCGGGCCGCTCGCAGCGCCATGCGCACCCACACCGAGGCGGCAGGCCGCGACCTGCAGGTATAAGGAGGGGCCGACATGACCTTACAGCAGCTGAAATACGTCTCCATGGTGGAAAAATGCGGCTCCTTCAGCCGGGCCGCCCAGAAGCTGTACGTCTCCCAGCCCAGTATCAGCAATCTGGTGAACGCATTGGAGGAAGAGCTGGGCATCACCATCTTCACCCGTTCCTCCACCGGCATCGCCATCACCAACGAGGGCCGGGAACTGCTGAAGCTTAGCAACCGGCTGCTGCGGGACGCCGACTACATCAGCGAATATTTCCACAGCGACACCGAGGGACCGAAGCCTACCTTCTTCGTCAGCAGCCAGCACTACGACTTTGTGGTGAGCGCCTTTGAGGAATTCGTGGACGGGCTGGACGCGGAGCGCTATACGCTGGGCCTGAACCAGACCCAGACCGCCGCCGTCATCGAGGATGTGCGCAAGCAGTACAGCGACCTTGGCGTCATCTTCCTGTCGGACGTGAACCGCCGCCACATGATGAAGGTGCTGGAGGACAACAATCTGGAGTTCCACGCCGTGACGCAGGCCGCGCCTCACGCCTTCCTCTCCGTGACCCACCCGCTGGCAAAGCGGGAGAGCGTCACGCCGGAGGAGCTGATGGACTATCCCTGCATCGTGTATGAGCAGAACGCCGATTCCCCCGGCTTCTTCTCCGAGGAGATGATGCTGCCCAACTTTTATCCCCGGAAGGTGGTCTACATCAGCGACCTGTACGTCAGCACAGCGCTGATGCGCAGCTGCAACGCCTACGACATCGGCACCGGCGTCATCTCGCCCCGGCTGGCACAGGAGGTGGCCTGCGTGCCCATCGATACCGACGACCGGGTGGACATCGGCTGGATCGGTATACGGGGCCGGATGCTGCGGCCTATCGAGCGGGCCTTTTTAGACTGCATGTCCCGGCAGCTGGGCACTGCCAAGGGGTAAAGCTTTTGGCTATGGGCCGCCATAATTTCGCGGTATTTCCCTATTTGCGTAAAGTATGATATGCTGTCAGGCAAGAAAACAAAGCTGCCTGACAGCATATTTTTATGGAGGTGCGCTATGAGCCAGTTGATCATGAAGCATCCGGAATTCCAGCCGGAGAACGTAAAATTCGATACCGTGGAGGTCCACGCCGGTGAGCCCCGGGACCCCTACGGTTCCCTGATCCCGCCCATTTACCAGACCTCTACCTTCTACTTTGCCTCCACCGACGACGCGGTGGAGGCCTGCGGCGACTACGCCGAGAGCTTCGCGTACAGCCGCATCACCAACCCGTCCCTTGACTATATGGAGCAGAAGCTGGCGGCGCTGGAGCACGGCAAGGGCGCGGTGTCCTACGCCTCCGGCATGGGGGCGGTGGCCGGTGCGCTGTTCGCGGCGCTGCAATGCGGCGACCACGTCATTTTCACCAAGGCCAAGTACTCCGGCACCGAGGACATCACCAGCGACTGGCTGCCCCGCTTCGGCATCGAGCATGATTCCTTCCGGGCCGACCATCTGGAGGAGCTGGAGTCCCTCATCAATCCCAATACCAAGGTCATCTATGTGGAGACCCCCGCCAACCCCACCATGGTGCTGGTGGATCTGGCCGAGGTGGCGAAGATCGCCCACCGTCACGGCGTGAAGGTGTTCGTGGACAACACCTTTGCCACCCCCTACAACACCAATCCCCTTGATCTGGGCGTGGACGTGGTGATCCACAGCCTGACCAAGTACATCGGCGGACACGGTGACCTGCTGGGCGGCGCGGTGATCTCCAACGACACCAAGTTCCTGCGCCAGTGCCGTCTGGGCACGCTGATGCACTTCGGCGCGGTGATGGCGCCCTTTACCGCCTTCCTCATCTGCCGGGGCACCAAGACGCTGGGCGTCCGTATGCGGCAGTACAACGAAAACGCTTTGAAGATCGCCCGCTGGCTGGAGGCCGATCCCCGCATCGAGACGGTGCGCTATCCCTTCCTTGAGTCCAACCCCCAGTGCGACATCGCCAAGAAGCAGATGCGGGGCGGCGGCGGTATGATAACCTTCGACGTGAAGGGCGGTCTGGAGGCCGGCAAGAAGTTCATCAACAGCCTGAAGCTGTGCACGCTGGCGGTCTCTCTGGGCGACACGGAGACGCTGGTGGAGCAGGCGGCGGCCATGACCCACACCATGGTCCCCAAGGAGGTGCGGGAGGCGGCCGGTATCACCGACGGCATGATTCGCATGTCGGTGGGTCTGGAGGACCCCGACGACATCATCGCCGATCTGGATCAGGCGCTGGGTCACTGAGAAAGGAGGCTGCACCATGGAATTTTTCGTACAGCAGGCCGTGCTGGACGCGGGCGTGAAAATCTTATTCCCCGTGATCCGCGGCATGGACAACACGGTGGAATCTGATGAATGGAAGGCCTACCGGACCAAGAAGCTCCACGAGCTCTATGCGCAGTATGAGGCACTGGACGTTCACGCCGACCCGGTGCTGGAGGGCTTCAACATCCTCCACGATGAAACGGGCGTGAAGCGGCGGAAGAACATCCCCGCCAGTGAGAACCTCATCAAGCTGCTGAAGAAGAATCAGGGCGAGATGTTCTACATCAACACGGCAGTGGATGTGTATAATCTGCTGTCGCTGGAGAGCAAGCTGGCGCTGGGCGCCCACAACATCGACAGGGTGGACGGCAACGTGACGCTGCGCTTTACCGACGGCACCGAGCGGTTCGTGCCGCTGGGCCAGACAGAGCCCATCCCCGTCGCGCCCCATGAGTACTGCTACTGCGACGACAGCAACGAGGTGCTGTGCCGCCTTGAGATCCGGCAGGTGAACAAGACGGCGGTGGACGAGACGGCGAAAAACGTCTTTTACATCGTGCAGGGCAACAAGGCCACCCCCGACGAGCTGTTGTGGGACACCGCCCGCAAGCTCATTGCGGAGACGGAGAAATACTGCGGCGGCAGCGGCGAGATCGTTGTGCCGAAGATCATATAAAAGGCAGAAATGGGGCCGAAAGGCCCCGTTTCTGCCTTTAAAAGTCACGGAAAACAATGGTGTATTGACGAAAGAGCCATTTTGCACTATAATTCTAATATATCCAGCGCGCGTCCGGCTGCGACGGAGGCGCAAAAAAGGAGGAACCCATCGTGAAATTGACGAGATATCTGTCCGCCGCACTGGCGCTGGTTCTGGCGCTGAGCCTGACGGCCTGCGGCGCAGGCAGCAAGAAATTTGAGCGGGGCGTCGTGGACGGCCAGACCTACACCAGCACGTTTCTGGGCCTGAGCTGCACCGTTCCGGCGGAGTTCAGCTATCTGACCGACGCGGAGATCGCGGAGATCAACAACATTGCCGCCGACACGCTGAGCGATACGGATCTGGCCCAGCAGTTGCAGGACAATCTGGAGAATGGCAGTCAGGTGCAGGACATGTACGCCATGACCGAGGGCGGCCTGCAGACCATCAATGTGCTGCTGAGCAAGGTGGACGCGCAGGGCGCGGAGGTGGATATGGCGGCCTTTGCCGATCTGGGCATGGAGCAGTCCAAAACCGCCTATCAGTCCATGGGCATGACCGACGTGAAGGCCAGCCGCGAGACCGTCACCTTTATGGGCCAGCCGTATGAGGGCATCCGCCTGACGGCCACCTACGACGGAAACGCGCCGGTCTACTGTATGCAGGTATGCATGCAGGAGGGCGACTATGTATGCGTGGTGACCTTCACCAGCTACATTGAGGACACTACCGCGGACATGATGGGCTATTTCTCCCTGCTGAGCACGGAGACGAAGTAAATCACCGAAAAGACGCGCCGTCATGGCGCGTCTTTCTTCAATTTTGCGGCAAACGGTTGACCGGACAGCGGTTTTACGGTACACTGTGCTTACAGAGAACCGTGATTCTATTTTTTGGAGGGAGAAGCAATGGAAAATTTGATCCCCGCGTTGATCGTGGCCGCAGTAGGCGCGCTGATGGTATGGCTGGGCCTCCGCAACCGAAAGGGTGCTATCAAGGCTTATGAGGACGACAGGCAGCGCTATACCGGCACCGTCACCATGACGGTGGTGGATCTGAGGGAAGAGGACGTGGAACGCTGGGAGGATCAGGAGGACGGCACCAGCCGTCTGGCCCGGTACACGGTCCATCTGCCCACCTATGAGTACACGGTGGACGGCAAAACCTATACCTATTCCAGCAATCAGGACTGGGGCAGCAATAAGGGCGTGGGACGGCAGAAAACGGGGTATTATGATCCCAAGAGGCCTGACCTCATCCGGGAGGATAAGCCCCGCAAACCCCTGCTGGGCGGCGGGATATTCTTCGCGTTCGCGGCGTTCTGCCTGCTGGCGGAGATCCTGCTGATCCGGGAAATGATCATCTGGGGCCTGTAAGCCGCGGGAAATGCGTACAAAAAACGAGTGAGCTGCGATGCAGCTCACTCGTTTTTTACTTCTTGTTGGAGCGCAGCACCACGGGGATATCCAGCGTCTGATCGTCCCGCAGGACCGTCAGCACGATGGTATCGCCGATGGCGTGCTGGCGGCGAATGGCCATCAGGTCGGCGGTGACGGAGATATCCTGTCCGTCCACCGCCAGAATAATGTCTCCGGCCTCTATGCCGGCCTCGTCAGAGGCCGAGCCCGCGGTGACGCTGTCCACCATCACCATGCTGGTGCCGTCCTCCAGTATGGCGGTATAGACCATGATGCCCAGCGTAGGTGTGCCGTGGAATTTGCCGTTGGCAATGATGTCGTTGATGACGAAGCTGGCGCTGGAGATGGGCAGAGCGAAGCCCAGACCCTCCACCGTGGCCTCGTCCGGCGCGCCGGTGCCGCTCATTTTCAGGGTATTGATGCCGATGACCTGCCCGTAGCGGTTGATGAGCGGGCCGCCGGAGTTGCCGTTATTCAGGGCGGCGGTGGTCTGCAGCACGTTCAGGGTGCGGCCCTCCAGCTCCACGTCCCGGTTGATGGCAGAGATGATGCCCTCCGTCAGCGTGCCCCGCAGCTCGATGCCCAGCGGGTTGCCGATGGCGTAGACCTGATCGCCCACCACCGCAAGATCGCTGTTGCCGAACTCGCCCACCGGAAGATCCTGCGCGTTCTCCATTTTCAGCACCGCCAGATCCTCGTCGGAGTCATAGCCCACCAGCAGCGCGTCGTACTGCACGCCGCTGGCAAGCACCACCCAGCAGGATTCGCCGCCGGAGATCACATGGGCGTTGGTGATGACATAGCCGTCGGCGGTCATGATGACGCCGGTGCCCACCGAGGCGCTGTCGCCCAGCTCGGCCACCACTAGCACGGTGGCGGGGTTCACCTTGGCATAGACCTCCTGCGCCGTCAGCTCCGGGCCGTGATCCGAGCTGACGGCAAGCTTCAGCGTGGGATCGTAGTCCGTGAACCGGGGAATGGAGGTGGTGTGGTCGCCGAAAATATCCACGATGCTGCTGGCGTCGTTATCGCCGTCGGCGTTGTAGCCGTCGTCCTCCGGCTGGCTGAAGATGGCGAACAGCACCACGACCACTGCCAGCACGCCCATAATACCCAGAAAGATCCACAAGCCCAGATGCTTCTTCTTTTTGGGCGGCTGGGGCGCCGCGGGGCGAACGCTTTCCGGCAGGGGCTGGTGATGGATGTAGTAATCCACCACCTCCTTCCCCTGCTGGGGAATATACCAATCCACGACCTCCTGAGGCTCGTTTCTATCTCTCAATTCATCCATATCTCTGGTTACCTTTCCGCGTTATGAGGCGCCGATAATTGCAGGGTAAAATCAAAGGATGTCAGTCCGTTCTCGCTGGTGACGGAGATGTGCTCCTTGTGCTGGGCCAGAATGGTCTTGACCACATACAGGCCCAGACCGTAGCCGTCCTTATCCTCGCTGCGGGACTTGTCGGATTTGTGGAACCGCTCGAACAGCAGGGGGATCTCCTCCGGCGCGATGGTGGCGCCGTGGTTGCGGACGGAGATGATGGCCTTTTCATCATTGGTGGCCAGACCCAGAAACAGCGCGGAGTGGGGCGAAGCGAACTTGGTGGCGTTCTCCAGCAGGTTATAGATCACCTGCGTGATGAGATCCCGGTCGCCCTGCACCATAATGGAATCCTCCGGGATATTGGTCTCCACGTCCAGTCCCCGGTCGTTGATCTTCTGCTCCATGCTCAAAAGAGCGATACGCATGACCTCGCAGATGTCGAAGTCCTCCTTCTTCATCTCCTTGGACTGGATCTGGGAGATATCCAGCATCCGGCGCACCAGACGGCTCAGGCGGCGGCTCTCGTCCGAAATGATTTGCAGATAGTGCTTCTCACGCTCCGGCGGGATGGTGCCGTCCAGAATACCATCGGTATAACCGGCGATGGTGGTCATGAGAGTCTTCAGCTCGTGGGACACATTGGCGATGAAGTCCCGGCGCTGCCGCTCCGTCTCCGCCAGCGAATCTGCCATGGCGTTGAAGGACTGGGCCAGCTCGCCGATCTCGTCGCTGCGGTCCAGCTCGGGGATGCGCACGTCGAAGTCACCGGCAGCATAGGCACGGGTGGCCTTCACCATATCGGTGATAGGCTGGATCTGCCGCATGGAGGTGACGGAGCTGGCCAGAAAGGCGATCAGCAGAATGATGGCAGAGGTCATCAGGAACAGGCCGATAAAGGAGCGCCACACCTGCATGATCTCCGACTCGTCCATCACCGCCAGCACGATGCCCAGCAGCTGGCTCTCGTCTCCCTTGACCGGGACGGCCACGGCGAACTTCTTGGCGCTGTATGTGCCGTTGACGTTGCTGCGGCCCTGATAGAGGGCCTTCTCGCCCAGAATATCGTCCACGATGTCCTGCGGGATGGTAATGCTGCGGCCCACCAGATCGTTGTCGGTGGTCAGCAGCACGTTGCCCTGCGGCGAGCAGATGAGAAAGTCCACATCCGTCATCCGCGACGCCATGTCCGCCAGCTTCCGCAGAGCGGTGCTCTGGTCAACGCTGTCGTCGCCCGCGGCGGTAAAGTAATCGGCGGATACCTGCGCGATCAGCTCGGCGCGGGTGCGCATTTCGCCCCGCTTGTCCGCCGTGGTGGTGCCGTAGCTGAGGGTAAAGAAGCTGACGCCCAGCAGCAGCAGGGTCAGCAGCACCATACCGGCCGTCAGCGCGAACTGGTGCCAGTACAGGCTATTGAATTTTCGCTTGAACTGTTCGATCATGACGGCTGCTGCACTTCAAACTTATAGCCCACGCCCCACACAGTCTTCAGCGCCCACTGGTCGGAGACGTTTTCCACCTTCTCCCGCAGACGCTTGATGTGCACATCCACGGTGCGGCTGTCGCCGAAATAGTCGAAGCCCCAGACCTCGTCCAGCAGCTGATTGCGGGTATACACCCGGTTGGGGGTCACCGCCAGATGGTACAGCAGCTCCAGCTCTTTGGGCGGGGTGTCTACCTTCTTGCCGTCTACCAGCAGCTCATAGCTGTCCAGATCGATCACCAGCTTGTCGAAGGTCAGGCGCTTGCGGGTGTCGTCGGGGATCTCGCTGCGGCGCAGCACGGCGTTGATGCGGGCCATCAGCTCCTTCATCTCGAAGGGCTTCACCAGATAGTCGTCGGCGCCCATCTCGAGGCCGGTGATGCGGTCGGTGACGTCGCCCTTAGCGGTCAGCATAATGATGGGGGTCTTGGCCTTTTCCCGGATGTGGGCGCACACGGCCCAGCCGTCCATCACCGGCAGCATGATGTCCAGCAGCACCATGTCCGGGGCCTTGGCGTCGTATTCCTCCACGGCCTTGCCGCCGTCGTAGGCGATACGCACCTCGAAGCCCTCTTTTTCCAGATACATGCGAATGAGGTCGGAGATATTGTGGTCGTCCTCCACCACAAGGATGTTGCGTGCCATATATGATAGCCTCCAATGTATTTCTATACTATATTGCCATTATATCGAAGTTGTGGGACGTTTCCTGAACTTTCTGTAAACTCGCGCAGGAAATAATAGCATAGTATAGCACACTTTTTATCCGTTGTACAGTCCGATCGTCACGCCGGTGTAGTACCACTGCAATATCTCCTGCCATGTTTTCCCCTCCTTGGCCAGCGCGTTGGCCCCGTACTGGCTCATGCCCACGCCGTGGCCGTAGCCGGTGACACGGAAGGTCACGCTGTCGCCGGAGGCCTCCACCGTGAAGGCGGTGCTGCGCAGACCGTACAGGCTCCGCAGCTCCTTGCCGGTGACGGACACGCCGCCCACCGTAGCGGAGGCCACCCGTCCCGTGTCCGTCAGCAACACGTCCTTGACCCAGCCGCCCGTGTCGCCGGACAGCTTTGCTTCCGGGTAAGCCTTGCAGAAGATGGTGCGGAACTCCTCAGCGGTGAAGGTATTGACGCTGTAATAGTTGGGCACGCTGTCGGCGTCCTCCGGGCTTTTCACGCTGACAAGATACGGCAGCTCCGCCGCCCACACGTCGCCGCTGGCGGCGGTGGCCCCGGCGGAGGAGGAATGGAACACCGCCATGATAGGCGCGCCCTCATACAGCACCACCTGACCGTCAGTGTCCGTCACCGCCTGTTGAATTTTGACCTCACACTGGTCGAATTTGTCGCCCCATTTGGCTCTGGCATCCGTCTCGCTGAGCCACGCCGTACAGCAGGCGGGATCGGTGCACACGTCGGCGTCCGGATGGCTGTCCTTTGGTGCGGACGCCATGCGGTAGTAGAGATAGGTGCGCTCCGCCACCGCCTGCGCTTTCAGGGCTTCGGTCTCAAAGGCGGCGGGCATCTCGCCCCGTACCACCCCCGGCAGATACTCCGCCGCCGTCATGGTCTCCACGGCGCTGCCGTTCCACAGCCGCACCGTATGAGCGGCGTCGGAGCCTGTACCGTCCGGAACGCTCTGCTCCGTTTGCGGCGGCGCGGCTGTGCTGCCGCCGGTGTTGGCCGTCTCCTCCGCCCGCAGCCACGGCGGAAGGAACAGCAGCAGCAACAGCAAAAGTCCCGCTCCAATGGTCTGTCTCATGGTCACACTCCCCTTTCTCAGACCTCCAGTGTAGGGGAACACCACGGCGAAAACGGAAGAATCCGGAATTATGACAGCCATCAGGAAAACATTTAATACTTTTGTAATACTTCCTTACGATGATTTTTAACAACCGTCGGGTATCTTAATACTTGCAAGAGACAAAAACTTTTTTCATCAATCTTCCTGCCATAATAAGCCGAGGGCGTTCCGCCTTCGGCTTTATGGTTTTTATTGGGGTATTTCGCTTGTGGGGGACAAAAAGGCCCCCTTGTGTAAAGGGGGCTGGCTCGGCGTCAGCCGAGACTGGGGGATTGTCTTGCTTCAGCAATCGGAGCCTTCGGCCAGAACGGCGTCAAATTCCGTGTACGTGGCCGCCGCGCTGTCAGGGACAGCCACGGTGATGAACCATCCTGCCATATCGTCTGTTACGACTTCCGCGTGGGTCGTTTCCGCAATGTGGACGCACAGGCCCGTGCCGTCGCCGGTGATGGTGTCCACCGCAAAGCGGTATGTGCCGGTGCTGGCTACCACATACACCAGCAGCAGGGTGTTTTCGGAGAAGAACGTCTCGTCATATTTTGCCGTCACCTCATTGAAAGACGGTATCTCATCATGCTTGTAAGATAGGCTCTCCGGTTTCTTCAAGGAATCCTTGAACTGCGTCAAGTCCTCCAGCGTGTCAAATTTATAGATGGGAAAATGGCGCACGCTGCTGATGGCCATTTTATCCGCATTCAGCGCACCGGAATAAAGCGCCTCCGTGCTTGAGGTGCCTACTTCGCTTACGGTGGTGTCGGGCGTCTCCATCCATGTGGTGTCGATGGGCTTTCCGCCGCAGCCCGCCGCGCTCAGCAGAAAAAGGAAAGCGAAAAGGAAACAGATCAGCTTTTTCATGGGATGTACCTCCTGAAAATAGTGGGGCATCTATATTATAAGACGGAAAATTATCCCGAAATGTTCCCAAAATTCGCGCTTTTTCGTAATTTTCTATTTCCGCAGTTCCTTGAAGAACTCCGACAGCACCGCCTGACAGTCCTCCGCCAAAATGCCGCCCACCAGCTGGGGGCGGTGGGGGAAGTTCTCCATGAACAGGTTCAGCACGCCGCCGCAGGCCCCCATGGCCCGGTCGCGGGCGCCGTAAAACACCCGCCGCACCCGCGCATTCAGGATGGCTCCGGCGCACATGGGGCAGGGCTCCAGCGTCACATACAGGTCGCAGTCCTCCAGCCGCCATGTGCCGAGGACGGCGTTGGCCTGCGCCATGGCCTCCATCTCCGCGTGGGAGCTGACGGCCTGCTTCTCCTCCCGCTGGTTGCGGCCACGGCCGATGATCCGGCCGTCCCTGACGATGACGCAGCCCACCGGCACCTCGCCGTGGGCGGCGGCCTCGCGGGCCAGCGCCAGCGCCTGATGCATATAATCCTCGTGGGTCATGAGCAGCGCTCCTTTTCAAAAAAATTCCGGAAGGGGGTTAAACCCCGGCATATTTGTCCAAACTACTCGTACAATATTGGCAGGGGAAATATCCCCGCCTCGGACGAGGAGGACATATCATGGCAAAAAAGCAGAAGGATACCCAGTGGCCCACCGACAAGGAGCTGCGTCAGGAGCTGGAGCGGATCAACCGCCAGCTGAAGGAAGCCTATGACCGGTTCAACTACGCCTGTGAGCCGGAGCTGGTGGAGGCCAGCATTTTCGAGATCAACGCCCTGAAGGCGAAATACGATTATTTCCTGCGGTGCGTCAAGGAGCGCTCCGGCATGCCCGTGGGCCGCGGCACGGCAGTCCCGCTGCCCCGTGAGGCCAGCGTGGCGGCGTCCGCGGTGAAGGGAGGGAAGGCATGTCGGTCGTAGAAAAGGTATCGTTGGGACTGGTGCTGTTGTTCCTGCTGGTGGCCATCTGGCGGCTGTTCAAAACACCGCTGAAGCTGGCGCTGCGGCTGGCGGTGAATACGGCGTTGGGGTTCGGCGCGGTGTGGGTGCTGAACCTCACCACCGCCTATACGGGGCTGAGTCTGGGGCTGAGCCTGTTCAACGCGCTGGTCATCGCCATACTGGGCGTGCCGGGGTTCTGCCTGCTCCTGCTGGTGAAGTGGGTGCTGGGTACATAAAAGCACAAGTCATCGGTAGGGCGGACAGAGTCGTCCGCCCCTACAAAAATCTGTAGAAAACCACATACGCCATTCTCACGGCAGGGTTCACGCCCTGCCGTTTTTCATCGTTCGTCCTTCGTCAGATCCCACCCGTACAGGGGATACCTTTGCAGACTGCCGAACAGCTTTTGCTTCAGGTCGGGATACCGCTCCTCCAGCGAGGCAATCAGCTCCTTCACCTCCTGACGGCGGCTGTGGCCGTCCATGGGGCAGGGATTGTGGACGATGGGCAGATTCTCCCGCAGCGCCACGCGGCGGATGTCGTCCTCATGGCAGTACAGCAGCGGGCGGATCTGGGTCACGCCGGTGCGGTCAAGGAACGTCACCGGCTGGAAGCAGCCGATGCGGCCCTCGAACAGCAGGTTCATCAGCAGCGTCTCCACCGCGTCGTCATAGTGGTGGCCCAGCGCGATCTTGCGGATGCCCTTCTCCGTCAGGGCGGTGTTCAGGCTGCCGCGGCGCAGCTTGGCGCACAGGGAGCAGGGGTTCTTCTCCTTCCGCTCCTCAAAGATGATCTGGTACACCGGCACCTGTATCCGGGTGTAGGGCACCTCCAGCCTTTCGCATAGCGCCGCCACGCCGGAGAAGTCCATCCCCGGCATGCCCATCTCCATGGTGATGGCCTCCACCGTGAATGGAGTGGGGTAGAATTTTTGCAGCCGGGCCAGCGATACCAGCGTCAGCAGGCTGTCCTTTCCGCCGCTGACGCCCACGGCGATCCGGTCGCCGGGCTCGATCATATGATAGTCCTCCACGCACCGGCGGACAAGCCCCAGAATATGCTGCATGGCGTACACCTCCAAAAGCGAAATTGCAAACTCCGAAAATAAGAGATATCGCGAGAAAACGGGAGAAAACGCAAGATGTTTTTATCGTAAATCAAAATGCTGTTGACATCCTGACGCGGTTATGCTATAAATATCCTTGCGCGTTTGGCGCGTTTCCTTACGATTTTAGCAAGGGAACACGAAAAAGTAAAGCAAAATACATTATAATAAATTTGGAGGAAAACACCATGTCCACTTTTATGGCAAACAAGGCCAACATCGAGCGCAAGTGGTACGTCGTTGACGCCGCCGGCAAGCCTCTGGGCAAGACCGCTGTCGTCGTGGCTGACCTGCTGCGCGGCAAGGGCAAAGTCACCTATACCCCCCACGCTGACTGCGGCGATAACGTCATCGTTATCAACGCCGGCAAGGCGGTTCTGACCGGCAACAAGCTGGAGCAGAAGTACTATCGCACCCACTCCGGTTGGATCGGCGGTCTGAAGGAGACCAAGTACCGCATCCTGATGCAGGACAAGCCCGAGCTGGCCATGCGCGTGGCCGTCCGCGGCATGATGCCCCGCAACACCGTTACCAAGGACTCCCTGAAGCGCCTGCACGTCTATGCCGGCGACACCCACGAGCATCAGGCACAGAAGCCCGAGCTGGTCAAGTAATTGAAGGAGGAAACGAAGAATGTATCAGTCCAAGAATCCCTACAAGTACGGCACCGGCCGCCGCAAGTCCTCCGTTGCCCGCGTGCATCTGTTTGAGAACGGTTCCGGCAATATCACCATCAACGGCCGCGACATCGACGAGTACTTCGGTCTGGAGACCCTGAAGATGGTCGTCCGTCAGCCTCTGTCCGCCACCGATACTCTGGGCAAGGTGGACATCGTTGCTACCGTGGAAGGCGGCGGCGTTTCCGGTCAGGCCGGCGCCCTGCGTCACGGCATCAGCCGCGCCCTGCTGCTGGTGAACCCCGAGTACCGCGCCATCCTGAAGAAGGCCGGTTTCCTGACCCGCGATCCTCGTATGAAGGAGCGTAAGAAGTACGGTCTGAAGGCCGCCCGCCGCGCTCCTCAGTTCAGCAAGCGCTAAACGTTATATTGCGTCTTCTCAGTTCCGGAAGCCATTTGGCTTCCGGAACTTTTTGCCACCCGCCGCGCATGCCCTCGTTGCGCCAACCGCCTGTCGGTCACATTCGTGCCCGCCAGACGGGGCGCTGCCTTGAAAGCGCCTTGCTGCATCCGCCACAGGCGGCGCTGCGGCGCTTTCCCCAGTTCTCCAAGCGCTGAGTTTATACCCTGTTTTTTGACAAAGGCTTCTGCTTCGGCAGGAGCCTTTGTTTCTTCCGGAGCTCTTTTGCTGCCCGTTGCGTGTGCCCTCGTCGCGTCAGCCGCTCCAGCATAGTTTTTTGTAAAAGTCGCAAGGTGGAATTGATTGCAGGCCTTGAGCATGTTATAATTTTATACAGTATTTCGCATTGTGATCGCCGCCGGTATTGACCAGCCGAAGCCGGCTCAATCATTGGGCCGAAAAAGAAACGATATACTGAAGAGCAGGGGGATAGGGACATGCCGAACAAGCCATTTGAATACACCCTGAATATGGCATCCATTTTTCAAGGAAAGCTCTCGGAACTGAAAAGCTACTATTGCAGGGAGGATATCGCGCTGGCGCTCAGCGATTATGACCACGCGCCGAAGGATGCCAAAAGCTTCCGGATGAGAGACCTCTCCCGCCTGTGTACTGCGCGGGGGCTCGACGCGCAGGAGCTGATCGCAGACAGAACCCTGTTGGATCAGGTCCCGACGCGCTCCGAGCTTCAGGACGAATTGCTCCGGTCCTTTTACGACATGTATGCGCAGTTCCCTGCGACGAGCGATTTCATGGCACGGATCGTGCGGCGTTTAGCTCCGGAATACGCTTCCGACCCTGTGGAGGTCGCGATCCTGAAGAAATTCGTCGCGGGCGGCGGACGTAATTTCAAGCGGTTCCATGTGGCCTCCATTATGGATTGGGCCAAACGGCGGCTGACTCCGAGGGAGCTTGCCTCCTATGCCACGGAGACGGAGGAAGAAAGGACGCGGCGTCTTCTTTCCAAGATCGATGCGTCTATTTTTGCGCAGGATACCGTTGAAATGACTGCCCTCGATATCCTCAAGCTGATCCTTGACCGTATCCCCAAATACCAGAGGGACGGAAGCCTGTCCTTCGAGACGATCGAATTGTCCGAAGAAACACGCGCCGCCCTGACGGAAGCTTTGGGCAGCGGGGCGGGCGATGACTATGAACAGCTTCAGGCGCTTTACCGCCGCGTTTCGGACGGTGGCATTCCGGACGGCGGACAGCGCTTCGCCGAGCTGGTCTCCGGTATCGAACGCGACTTTAGAACGCAGCTGAAAACCATCAGACGCATATCGAAAGTGGCTAAGGCCGGAACGGCCGCCGAGTTATACAAGCAGGCCAAGAAGGACGCCGTAAAGGCCAAGAGGAACGCCGCGAAAAAGGACAGCATCGACCTTGAGCTTATCGAAATGTGCCGCGATCTGGCGGCGGGAAACTTCCGTGTCAACGGCAAGACAAAGGTATATTTATACTATTTCGCCTTCATGTTCGGAATGACCGTCCCCATGGAGGGCCGGGAATGTGCGCCGGAACGGGATCTTGTCAAGAATCTGTTTCAGGATTTTTATAACGACAATCTCCTGCGGCTGCTGTCCTCGGATTATTCCGACCCGAAAAAGGCGGCCGCGCTGGAGCGGGAGCCTACCGGCGAGGGGATCAACTACAAGAGCTTTGTTGAGGTGATCTATCTTTACTTCCTGTGCCGGGAGGATCTGAGCATGACGCTGGGCGAAAAAATCGATGCGGCGGAGGCTGTCATTCTGAATTGCGTAAAGCGCGCCAAGAAGGACGGGCGGCCCGCCTCGCAGCCTGTCGGCACGCACACCGAGGTGTACCGGGAGCTTCATGTCAACGTGCTGCTCAACAAGGCTCCCGAGGAGATCGCCGACTATATTCTGGCGCACTATCAGGTGTTCTCGCCGGATAGCGCCGGTATTGCCCGGATCATGGTGGCCGCCGAGGAAAATACCGCCTCTGATCTGATCGAGGAGATCATGAGCGGGCTGGATGAGGCGTATTTGGATATTCCGCCGTTCGATGCCTGCCAGAGGGCGGATCGGAACAGGGGGATCAAGGATGATATTGTGTTCCAGTCGGACAACTCCGCCTTCGACTGGAAGGTCAAAACGCTGCTGGAGGAACGCTATGCCGGCGACACGGCGTTCCTGAAGGTGGTCCGCGCCTTGGATGACAGAACGCACATCAGCAGCGGCCGGTTCAACAAGAGCGCCCGTGACAGAATGCTGATGCTGCTCCATGTTCTGGCGGCGCAGTCCGCGGAGCAGAGCCCCCTGTCCATGTTCAAGCTCCAGCGCCGGATGGAGGAACGGGGGATCGTCTCCGTGGGAACACAGCTCTCCACCGCCATCGGTGGGCTTATCGATATCGGCTTCGACATTCGCAGGAACGGGGACAGCTTCTACTTGGGCGAGCGTGAATATGAGGACGATATTCTGGACCGCCTGCTGAAGAAGGTCTCCACCCTGTATTACGATATCGACAGCACCTCCGAGCTGCTTATGACCGAGGCGTTGATCCGCCGGACAAGGTCTGATAAGCGCGTTACCCGGAGTGAGCTGATTGCCATTCACCTCAATTATTACATCTCCCTGCTGAGCGACACGGACGGCCTTGACACCTTTCCCGATGTGTTCGAGGACTATGCCGCCACCATCGACCCGTATCTGGAGGAGGCACGATACCAGCCGCTGAGCGAAAAGAACATCTTTGACATGTACGTTGTGACCGCTCTGTACTTCTATCTGGTGGAGAATAACGGCTACATGTAAGCTTCCCCCCGCTTTTCGGCGAAATCGCTCCTGCTATGATCATTACGATCAAAGCAAAGGAGTGATGCGTGCAAATGGCCATTCATAAATTCAGTAAAACCGGCACTTATCATACGGCTCGGAATGAGGAGAATCAGGACTGCTTATACAGCATAGAGGAAAAGGATTTTCTTGCAGTCATGCTGGCCGACGGGGCCACCGCGTGTGAAAGGGGCTTGGAGGGCGCCAGACTGTCATGCGAAGCCATGGCGCAGGTCATCAGGCAGGAGGGCAGCGGATTCTTTCATTATCCCAAGGAGAAGATCGCGTATCTTCTGACGGAGCAGATCCTCTATTTTCTGGAGCGCGGCAAGTCGGACGGCTGTGACATCCGGGAGTACGGAAGCACCTTCTCATTGGTCTTTTTGGAAAAGGATACGGGGCGGGCGGTATTGGTCAATCTCGGAGACAGCGCCGTCATCGCCATTGACGAAAATGGGTTTTCCTATTTACTGCGGCCGAAAAGATATCGCGGCGCACCCTGCCTGACCACCACAGACGGCGCCGGCCGGGCCATCGAGGTCGCCGTGCGTATGTTGACGCCGGGAGGCAGTGTTCTGGTGTGCTCCGACGGCTTTCTGGATCAGCTGCAAAAGGGCAGCGTTGCTTCCCTGCTGAATTCCTATGACACGGACGGCCTGGATCATCAACTGTCCCTGCTGGAAAACGAGGATGATTGCAGCTATATTTCATTCACACGGAGAAGAGATTAAAGATAAGGAGATAGAAGGGCTATGGAGGAATCGGGACGTAAATATCTCACTGGTTCGATCCTGCTGTCCAGAAATGAGGACGGAAGCGCGCCGGAGGAATATCATATCAAGTCTGTGATCGGCGAGGGCGGATCCACGGTATGCTATGAGGCGGCAAGAACGCGAAAGGACGGAATCGTGGAGACCGGAAAGCTGAAGGAGTTTTATCCGGTGGATTCTGTGGTCGGAAATCAGGCGTGGTATTATTCGCTAGAGCGCCTTGCAAACGGACAACTGGTCCCGGGTGCCGGTACGGTCCGCAAGTTCGGCGAAATGTGTCAGGATTACCTCAGCACATACAGGCTGCTGCGAAAGGTCATGGCGGACAATCCCAAGAATGAGATCCTGAAGGGATATATCCAGCACGGCGAGGTCCTGTACGGCTGTATGGCCGGTGAAGGTGCGCAGAACGGCGGCGCAGAGGAGCTTGCCCACCGCAGACCCACGGTGTATATCTGGTCTCCGGGCGTGCCGGGAAAGGGCTTTGACCTCTATCTGTCCGAGATACGGAAGGATCCCGCGAAGCAGCCGGAAAGCTGGCTGCAAAACATTCTGTGCGTTGTGGATAACCTGACGGACTGCATCAAGGCTCTGCACACGGCGGGACTGATGCACATGGATATCAAGCCGTCCAATTTTCTGGTACAGTATGACAGCGATTTCGAGATCAAGCCAAATAACATCTCTCTTTTTGACATCAACACGCTATGCTCCATTGACAGCGAATACCTGAGAGCATCCGGGTCAGAGGGCTACTGTGCGCCTGAGGTGCTGCGAGGCCGGGCGGATAACCGCTCCGACATCTACTCCATCGGCGCGATGCTGTTCAACGCCATCGTGATCGTGAAGGATATTCCGGACGGACTATATCGTGACGCCTTCTATCCGTGCATCGATCAGCTGGTGAAGCACTCTGCGCTGTTTCTGGCCTCGGAGACGAACTCCGACGCGGCGCTCATGTCCAGACTGTGCGGAATTCTGGAGCGGTGTCTGGCAAAGGACCCCAGAAAGCGGTATCAAAGCTGCTCGGAATTGAAGGCCGATCTGGAAAAGGCGAGACAGCGATTGACCAGAATGCTTTGGACACCGGTGGAAAAAAGTACAGAGGGACTATCCGAGCCTACCGTGGTGATCCAGAAGCTGCTCTATGAGCATCCGCTGTATGAGTCTGTTGCCACTGGCGCGGCGCACATCAATGTGCTTGTGATCGGCTCCGGCACCTATGGACAGCGATTCATCGACGTCTGCTTACAGGCGGGACAGATGTCCGGGGTCGGCCTGCGTATCACCGCCGTCTCCGACGAGCCGGAGGAGGACAGGGCGGCATATCTGCGCTTCCGGCCCGCGATCAGCGAGTTTGTGAATGTCAACGGTTCCCTGCGGGGAAAGGAGCAGCTGGCGTATGCGGCACTGGAGTTCCGCGGCATCGCCGGGGAACACGGCGAGACCGGTCCCCTGCGTTTTACGCAGAAAATGTCGCAGCTGAACAGAGACATCGTTCAGTCGCTTCTCCGATCTGCCGAGGCGCAGAGCGCATATGACTATGTGTTTGTTTCTCTGGGGAATGACCGGCTCAGCAGGGCCATTGCCAAGTTATTTTCCGAAGGGAGCGGCCACGCCTGCCCGGTATGCTACGTCAGCCAGAGCACCGTCCGCTCCGGAAAAGCGGACACACAGAACAGGCTGTATCCGGTGTGTGTCAACGCGCCAGTGGATGTGGCGTCTATCGCGCAGGGGCTGGGCGAAATGGCCTTTAACACCCACGTTTCATGGAACAGCTCCTTAAACATCGACGTGACGCGGGAACGCAGACGGTTTTTTGAGAGCACGGCGGAGCAGGATAAATACAACCGAACCGCTTCCCTCGCCTTTGCGCTTTCCATCAAATATAAGCTGCACAGTGTCCAGATCGAATGTACCGACCCGGAAGAGGCGGCCAGACGGTTTTCCCAGCAGATTTTGGAGGCGCGCTTTACACAGCCGGAGGCAAAAGCGAAATTTGACCGCATGGTCGACCTTGAGCACAGGCGATGGGTACTGGAGCGCGCCGCCGACGGATGGACCGCGCCCAGAGACGAACAGGGCAGGCTCCGCCTTGAGGATTGTGTGGTACGGGGCAGCGTCAAGGACGCCGCGAACCGGACGCACCCCTGTATGGTCCGCGGGTCTGAAAGCGCACCTCTCAGCGACCCGAAGTATTCCGCCGACGACCATAGGCTGTGGAACGAGGGCGAGATCGACAGCAGTCTGGATGAGCTGGACCGAATGTCGCTGGAGCTGCACAGATGCTTCCGGAGGCAGGCGCAGCAGCTGAAGCAGGACAGCAGCCTTCAAGACTCCGACCTGCGGCTGATCCAAGAACTGATCCCGGCAGGCTGCGAGGATGCCGAAAGAGCCTTTAAGCAGTTTCAGTTCGCTTTGAAGAACATCCGCAGCGGCGTGGAAAGCTACAGCAGGCAGTACGGTTACTATCAGGACGCCTTGAAGCAGGCGCTGTTCGCCGTGCCTGAGGAGGTCAGGGCAAAGATCGACGAGCGGCTGGCCGTGATCGCCCGCACCTTCTTCCCTGTTATCGAGAGCAATCTGTACCGCAATTACAAGGCGTATGACGCGGTGCTGGTGGAAAAGATCCCCTTCATTTTGAGCTATCGCTATATGCCGGCTATCGCAATGGCCTTTGAGGACGGCAAGTATCAGAATGGCCGGAATGAAGCCGTCTTCACCAATGTCGCCGCCGCCACGGTGCTGAGTCCCGAAAGGCTCCTGTTTCTATACTGCTATAACAGGGCCTCTGATCTGGAGCTGTTGATCCGGAAGCTGGACGCGGTGCTGAACTATCTGGGAAAGCGCAGTGTTCACTGCGGCGTTGAATTTGCCGCGGCGTGCCTGCGGGAAGTGCCGGACGGGGAGCGTGAAAGGCTTCACGCCTCGCTGACGGAGCTGCGCAAGCGCTATTTGAAGCGCGGCGGCAACGCTTGGCTCGAAAGCGTGACGGTCTATGATGCGGCCCACGACGCCGAGGCCGCCGCAAGACTTTTCGCCCACTTGAGGGAGCATCCGGTCGATCTGTACGACGGCGGCAATCCCCTCTTCCCTTCCGCCTATGACAACGCTATGTTTATCGGGCAGGTCACCGACGCGGATATCCCGTATTTTGAATTCGATTGGCGGCACAAGGTGTTCTCCAAGCGGATCCGCTGCGACTATTTAAGCTTCGTCAGGGACGCCTCATTCATCCGGATCAGGGACATGTTCGCATTGATGAACGCCTCAAATAACCGGTTCCACCTGCCGGAATTCGCGGAGGATTATGAAGCCTTGTGGCGGATCTACACCGGTCAGTATCTGGACGATCAGCCGTTTGAAAACGGCGTCGGAAGCTGGAACAGGCTGTGCATGTGTCTGGCCAAGTACGAGGCCGACCAGAAGCCCTTGGCCAAAATGGCGGTCAGCACCTCTGCGGTGCCGTCATACAAGGCATTGACCTATTTCCTGCCGGAATTCTGCTTTACAACGGCAAAAATGCTGGTCCAGAAGCTGGCGGAATACGGCATCGCGGAAGAGGGCTCCCATGTTTCGCCCCATACCAGCGATACCTGCAGACTGGAGCTGACCATCAACGAGGTGTATGAGCCGCCGCTGCACGCTGTATTCATCCAGCCCCAGATCCTTCTGCCATACTACGGGATCGAGGTACGCAGGTACAAGGCATACGATGCCGAATACGTTGAGATCAGGAGCAACGGCCTTACGGTCACAGACGCCGATCTGGACTTGGACAGCACGGGCCGTCAAGCAGCGGCGCTGGGCGTATTGCAGCAGCTTGAAAAGGCACATTTCATCGGTCAGCTCAGGCAGAACACGGCGGAGCCCCGTCTTGTGAGCTTCGTGTACTCCTCCCCGCGGATCAAGCGGCTCCTGACAAACGCCGGTGAGATCCTCGCGGTCTATGCGTATTATGACGTGCTGAAAACCGGATACTTTGACGACGCCGCCAGCGGCTATGAGTTCCGCTGGGAGTCGGGCGGCGTCAAAAATGAGCTGGATCTTGTTCTGACCAAGGGGTTCAGGAGCATCATGGTGGAGTGCAAAGCGGTCGTTGCGCTTAAACGGGAGTATTATCACAAGCTCCACAGCATCGCCGACCAGTTCGGCATCGGCACCATAAAGGTGCTGCTGGGGAATACCTACGCCCGCTCCAACGCCGCGGCCAACGAGCTGAATACGGTACAGCGGAGCCGGGGCAGCCAGCTGCATATCGAGACGATCTCCGACGAGGCGCAGATCGTCAATATCGGGCAGACCCTCGTCCGCCTGATGGAGGAGCAATAACACATATGCCGAAAGGAGCATTTATGACAAAGAAGCAATATGATCCGATCCCGGTCGACACCTCCGACGTGGTGCTGCCGGCGGAATTACTGGCGCTGACGGAGCGGATCGCGGAAAACGTTCACGATGTCTGGGCGGCAGGCCGCATCGCCGAGGGATGGACATACGGTCCGGCAAAGGATTCCGAGAAAAAGACGACGCCTCTGCTGGTGGCATACAGCGACCTGCCGGACGAGGAAAAGGCCTATGACCGCAATACCGCGCTGGAAACCTTGAGGCTTATCGTCAAGCTGGGCTATTCCATCCGGAAGCAATGAATAACCTTACAGGAGGACGCTGTATGAAACACAAAGCATTCATCAGTTACAGCCATGCGGACGCCAAGATCGTAAAGCAGTTCGCACTTCAGCTCTCTTTGCGGGGGTTCGACCTGTGGATGGATGAAAAGGATCTGTCCTACGGAAAGAATTACAACGGCAACTACACTACGGCGATTTTCCGCGGGATCCATGAATCCGATCTGTACCTTCTCTTTGTATCCAAGAACTCCGTCCAGTCGCGCTGGGTAGGCGCAGAGATCGATTTTGCGCTGCATGAAAAGATCGAACGGGATAATCCGATCATCATTCCCGTCAGGTTGGACGACACGGAGCTTCCGGTGGCCTTGTCCAATCCTGATTGTATCGATGCGCGATTTTCCATTTTTGATGCAGCCAATGAGCTGGCGAAAAAGTTTGCGGGAATGGGCACGGAGCGCTCCAACGCCGCCTTTGACCTTGCCAGCGTTTCCTTTGAAATTTCTGAAAACACCGCCGTAGAGGTCGGCCCCTTTAATGGAGAGGTCGGTATCCGTGATCTGGAAAAGGATCGTGAGCAGGTCCTTAAGAAGCTGAGAAAGACCGCCCATGGCATCCTGTTGAATTTCGTTCCCGCGGAGGATTTCGACTTTCAGTCTCCCCTGCCGAAGTACAAAAACGGCATGTACGAGGAATCCAGCCAGCGCGTATCCGGAAGCACCAGCGGAAGCATCTGCGAAAAGGCGAAGGTGGAGGCCGTCGTGTTTCATCCAGATTGGGATAAGGTGATGAAGCTGCTGGATGAACGGCTTGAGATCCTGAATATCAACGCCATCACCTTTGGCTTTACCGTACCCACGGGCGAGTCGGAATCGCTGCTGGATGTAGGCACGCGCTGCCTGCAAAAGTTGCAGGAGACATATATCATCCTCTCCTGCGACAACATCGAGGGGGCCACCGTTGAGATCGGCGACGATTTTTACCTCTCCTTCCTGCCCGCCGAGAACGTGCTGAAGATCCGGCTGAGCACAAAATATCCTTTCCAGTTTGAAAAGCGCATGAAGGAGTTTTCCCTCATAGATTTCTTAAGGGACACGCTGGGTATCGCATGCTGAGCCTCCGGGGCGAGAAACGCTCCGGCAGCGCCAGACCCGGCTTTGAAAAGTAAAGAATATTATGAAATATCCCGGCATTGTCGAAAAGTGAACTGCACCCCATTTGTTAGACAGTATGATATACTATCTAACAAGTGGGGTGTTTTGCTATGCCAAAAGGAGTACCAAACAAACGATATACGCCGGAGTTCAAGAGAATGGTTGTAGAAACCATGAAAAAAGAACATCTGAGTATCTATGCAGCGATGCAGGAATTTGGAATTAACGACCATAAAATTATAGAGCGCTGGGAACGCATTTATTTGGAAGAAGGGCCGGAAGGGTTAGCCATCGAACGGCGTGGCCGCAGCAGTAAGGGTCGTCCGCCAAAGCAGTTGCCGAAGCAGGTAGAAGAAGATCTGCTGGCAGAAGTCCAGCGGTTGCGTGCGGAGAATGACTACCTAAAAAATTTGCAAGCCTTGGTTTTGGAAGACGAGCGACGCCAGCACAAAAAACGCTGGTAGTTCAGAAGCTAAGGCAAAAACACGCACTCAGTATTCTGCTCTCAATCGCTCAACTGCCCCGTGCATCTTTCTACTATCATTTGAAGCAGATGCAGAAAGAAGACAAATATGCATCTGTTAAGGAAGAAATCACAACGATTTACCACGAAAACAGGGGCCGGTACGGCTATCGCCGGATCACGGCAGAACTTCGCAAGCGTAAATTCTCTGTGAACCACAAGACTGTCCAGCGGCTTATGAAAGAGTTGGGCTTAGTTTGCCGTGTCAGGATGAAGAAGTATCGCTCTTATAAGGGAGAAGTGGGCAAAATTGCGCCAAATCTGTTAAACCGGGACTTCCGCGCCGAAAAGCCGAACCAGAAGTGGGTCACCGATGTGACAGAGTTCAGTTTGTTTGGAGAGAAGCTCTATCTCTCTCCCATCCTTGATCTGTGCAGCAGCGATCTGGTCAGTTACACCATATCGGATCGTCCTGTACTCAGCATGGTAACCACCATGCTGGACGAGGCGTTTGCAAAGATCCCGGCCGGAACAAACCTGATTCTCCATTCTGACCAGGGCTGGCAGTACCAACACAAACAATACCAACAGATGCTCCGGGAGAAAGGTGTTCGCCAGAGCATGAGCCGCAAGGGAAACTGTCTGGACAATGCTGTGATAGAAAATTTCTTCGGGTTGCTCAAAAGTGAGCTGCTGTATTTGCAGGAGTTCCGCTCCATGGAACACTTCAAACTGGAACTGATCG
>ENA-UOJG01000574-UOJG01000574.1-human-gut-metagenome-genome-assembly--contig:-C47-NODE-574-length-50306-cov-22.727010_pt1 | contig 50306 bp, 50 predicted proteins | sample MGYA00242340_ERZ723887 | MGnify/ENA metagenome assembly ERZ723887 | reverse complement strand
TTCTGGGCAAGCCTTGAGCATACCATCCGCTATAAGAAAAACTTGCCGATAAATGTTGAAATCGAAACTGAACTGAAAGAGTGCGCCGATTCCAGCAGAGAGTGGGACAGCAAAATGGAGCGCCTTTTGCATCTCTTAACGTAATGTAGTAAGTATAAAAGGACAAGCACTCATTCTGATGCTTGCCCTTTTATATTAAGTTATGTCTCTGAATCATTCATGATAGACAAAAGGTACGTCTTCCAAGCGCAATCAGTTCCTTATCTGTTCGGATTTCTGTGTATTTTCTTACCATTTCTCATGAAAAGTAAACTGCGGCATAAAGATCAACGTCATCGTAAATGTGATGCTAAAAGGAAACGCCTGATTGCCCGCATTATAAGCAGACCATCAGGCCTTTTCGTTATTAGTATTTATTGTGGATACTCACATTTCATTCCGTTTCTGAAACAGAACCCCATGTGTCCGTCGTGTTGGATGATCACCTTATCCACCAGCGCCACGAACGCCCCCGGCTCGAATTCCACGCACTCTTTCTGCTCTTCCAGCATATAAAGGAATATCTCGATGCGCTGCCGACGTTCTGCCTTCCTTTCTCGCGATCTGCCCGCTCAATCCACCTTCAGCATGCGATAGCCGATGCCGATGTGCGTTTGAATATACTGCTGCTTTTTCCCGCCGCGTTCCAGCTTTTTGCGCAGCGTGGCCATGAACACCCGCAGGGAGGCAACGTCGTTTTCCCAGCTGCTGCCCCAAATCTGCTGCGTGATATAGGTATGTGTCAGAACCCTGCCTACATTCCGAGAGAGCAGGCACAGCAGCTTATACTCAATCGGCGTCAGGTGCAGTTCCTCTCCATCAAGGAAAGCGCAGCCTGCAGCGTAGTCGATTTTCAGCGCGCCGTTCATAAAAACCGGCGACTCCTGCGCAAAATCCGTCTTCATCAGCGCCAGCCGGCGCTGCGTTACGCGCAGCCGCGCCAGCAGCTCCTCTACGGAAAATGGCTTGGTCAGATAATCGTCCGCGCCCGCGTCCAGCGCTTCAATCTTGTCGGAATCCTCCGTTCGTGCGCTGATAACGATGATTGGCATGTTGGACCAGGAGCGAATTTTCCGAATCACGTCCACACCGTCCATATCAGGAAGGCCCAGATCCAGCAATACGACGTCCGGATTATGCGACAGCGCTTCCGTTATGGCGCCTGCGCCGTTTTGCGCGGAAAGATACTTATAGTCATGCGTTTTCAGCGTCGTAGCAATCAGGCTGCGCACCGGCGCGTCGTCTTCTACCACGAGAATCAGGGGTTTATTCATTCAAATTCACCTCACTGAGCGGTACTGTAAAGGAAAAAACACAGCCGTGGGGAACGTTGTCCGTCAGAGAAATTGTTCCGCCATGAGCGTGAACAATGGCGCGGCAGAGTGCAAGCCCCAGACCGAGGCTGCGCCGGCTGTCGCCGACGGCGTTATCACCGGTAAAGAACATTTCAAATACGCGCTCCTTCAGTGCATCCGGAATACCCGAGCCATGGTCGCTGACCTGAAACACGGCAGCACCGTCCCGACGCAGCACCGCGACATGAATCTCCGAACCCGGCGGCGTATACTTGATGGCGTTATTTACAAGATTCACCAGCACCTGAACGATCAGCCTTGCATCCACCCGTATCAGCAGCGGTTCATCGCCGCAATCCGTCGTAACAGGATGTTCCGAACATCTGCGGTCGATATGCCGAAGCGCTTCTGAAACGACGTCCTCCGCGACCTGATCGGACAAATGCAGTTTGACGCTCCCGTCAGCCATTTTGGTAATGGAAAGAAGATTTTCCACAAGCTCCGTCAGCCACTGCGCGTCGTCATAAATATCCGTAAAAATCCGCATCCGCGTCGCACAGTCCAAAGCTTCGAAGCTGTGTATCAGCGTATCCGCGTTGCCGGAAATTGAGGTCAGCGGCGTTCGCAGATCGTGTGAAATGGAGCGGAGAAGATTGGCACGGAGCTGCTCGTTCTTGGCGAGTACGGCGGCTTTTTCCTTTTCCTCCGCGTTGCGCAGGCTTTCCAGCGCCAGCGCGCACTCGCCGAGGATAGAGAGAAGAATGCTATAGGCAAACGCGTCTATCGGCGTCTGCCTGTCCACAAAAACGCCGATCACGCCGTAAACCTGCTGAGCGGTGCGAATGGCAAGATACAGCCGGCGCGCATTCGAATACTGGCCAGTTGTCGCACCGGCACGTCTGCGATTTTCCCAAACCCAGCAGACGACCTCCCGTTCTTCATCTGCCGGCGATATATCGCAAGGAGCGCCACCTCCCGCCGGATACAGGATTCCGGAAGAAAGCGCCCCGTTCTGCGCCGGATAAATCAGAAGGTCGCACTGCAGAAGCCGCTGCAGCTGCGCCGCGGTTGACTGATAGATTTCGCCGGGCGACTGCGCCTTCTGAAGCCTCTGATTCGTGTCGAACAGGATTTTCGTCCGATATGCGTCTCGCGCGGAAAGCTGCGCGTGCGCCTTCAGCTTTGCCGCCAGCGTACCGGTCAGAAGCGCCGAACACAGCATTACTGCAAAGGTGACGGGATAACCCGTATCGTAAGCGCGCAGTGAAAGATGCGGTTCCGTGAGAAAAAAGTTAAACAGAACCACGCTCAGAATGGAAGCAAGCGCGCCGCAGAAATAACCGCTGGTAAAAACCGACGTCAGCAGAACGGCCAGAAGGTATACCGCGATGATATTCGCGTCTGTGAATCCCCAGTGGGCAAACATCCAGCCGACCGCCGTTGCGGCGGACAGGAGTCCCATCGTCAGCGCAAGATCCCGGATGCCTGGCATGTTCGTACAACTGTGCCTTATTCTGTGCCGGAGACGATAAACCTCCGCGTCCGGAATGATGTAAATATCCAGTTGGGGTGCAAGCTCGATCAGGCGTTCCGTCAGCGTCGGTCTGCTCCAAAAATGACGCCGCCGCGCAACACTTCGTCCGATGATCACTCTGGTCGCGCCGGAAAGCCGTGCGTATTCCGCAATCTGTGTTGCCACATCTTCACCATGGGTGGTGACAATTTCCGCACCGAGCCGCTCCGCAAGGAGGGTATTCGCCTGAAGGCGCGACCGATCTTCTGCGTTCATGCCTGCGGCGTCGGGCGTCTGTACATATAGCGCGGTAAGATTGCCGCCGAAGGCGCGCGCCATTTGTGCCGCCGTACACACAATGCGCTCATTGGAAGGAGAAGAGGACAGACATACCAGAATATGCTCGTTCTGTCGATCGCCGGACATTTTCCGCATAATCTCACCGCCTTTTCGCCCCTATTATAGCACGGAAATGTGAACGCTTCTACCGCTTCTCAACCTCTGCCTGCAGGGGACAAAAGCGCTCCGGATCATAGATCAGAATTTTCACTCGCGCATGGCTTGCACAGAAGACGCGCCGCTGCTCCTCCAGCGTTTCACTGGGCGTCGTTCCCTCCAGAACCACGCAGGACGGTTCCGGGCGCTGCGTTTCTTCCTGAAAAATCCGCTTCTGGTTTTCATCGAGAAAGCGATCCAGCCTCTTCATCAAAAACCATCCAAATATAATTGCCGCCAATACTGTCAAACACAGTACCGCATCGATCACTGATGGTCACCGCCGTTTCAGATGTGGAAGCATTTGTGCAGCGCCTTATAATCTCCAAGCGCCAGAATGGTTGCGTCGCGGGGCAGCGTCGTTTCCGAGGTGACGGCGACGTCTGTTTTACCCACGCGCTTTACACCGAGAATATTTATGCCAAACCGCCGGCGAACATCCAGTTCTCCAATGGTTTTCCCCGCCCATGATTCCGGAATTTCGACCTCAAAGATCGCGTGCTGATCATCGATTTCCATAAAATCAAAGATATGATCGGACGCATAGCGAATCGCCGCCCATTTCGCAACCTGCTTTTCAGGATAAACCACATGATCCGCGCCGTTGCGAAGCAGAAACTTTGCCTGTACATCGCGTTCTGCGCGGGCAACCACGCATCGTGCGCCCAGTTCCTTGAGCAGCGACGCCGTTTCCAGCGAGTTCTGAAAGCTTCCGCCGATGGTCACGATGCACACGTCGAAGTTTGCGACGCCCAGGGAACGCAGGAAATCCTCGCTGGTGCTGTCTCCAATCTGGGCGTTTGTAACGAAGGGCAGCAGATCGTTGATGCGCTCCTCGTTTATGTCTACCGCCATCACCTGATGGCCGAGCTGTGTCAGCTGTTCCGCCATATGCCGGCCAAAGCGTCCCGCACCGATCAGCAAAATATTTTTCATTGAAAGCTTCCCCCTTTATCCCACGGTAATTCTTTCCTGCGGCAGCTTCGCCGCGCTCTTTTTTTCGCCGGACAACGCCGCATAAATGAGCGTCAGTCCGCCGACTCTTCCCAGATACATCAGCGCGATCAGCACCAGCCTCGAAGGAATATGAAGCTGAGGGGTAATGCCCAGCGTCAATCCGACTGTTCCAACCGCCGACGCTGTTTCGTACAAGCAGCTTGCCAGCGGCAGGCCTTCAAGAACGCTGATTAAAACTGCGCCGCCAAGGAACAGCGTCAGATACAGCGTCAGAAGCGTCGCAGCATTTCGGACGGCTTCATTATCGATTCTCCGTCCAAAGAGCCGCGCGCTGTCCTGCCTGTGAAAAGAAGCTGAGGCGTTGGCCAGCAGAACCGCCAGCGTGGTGGTCTTCATGCCGCCGGCTGTGGATCCGGGGGAGCCGCCGATCAGCATCAGCCCGATCATGATCGCCTGAGACGCACCGGTCATTGCAGTGAGATCAACGGTGTTGAACCCCGCAGTTCTCGGCGTTACCGACTGAAACAGCGCGGCCAGCAGCCGTTCGTCCGACGGAAGCGCCGCAAAATCCGCGAAAAAGAAATAGATGGCTGGAAGAACAATCAGCAGCAATGTGGTCGTGAGGATCACTTTGCTCTGCATCCTGTAGCGCCGAAAGTGCAGCCGATGCCCGCATATGTCGTCCCACGTCAGAAAGCCGACGCCACCAATCACGATCAGCAGCATAATCGTAATATTGACGGCAGCATTCTGCGCGTATCCGGTGAGGGAGGGATACTGGTGATTTCCGCTTCCCAAAATGTCAAAGCCGGCATTGCAGAACGCGGAAACCGAATGAAATACCGCCAGCCAAACACCGCGCCAGCCATAATCCCGGCAAAACACCGGGAGCATTGCGGCCGCGCCGAGCGCTTCGATCAGAAAGGTGCCCCGCAGAATAAACCGCGTCAGCCGAACAATTCCGCCCACCTTCGGCGCAGAAATTGCATCCTGCATGGCGCTGCGCTGCATCAGGGAAATCTTCCGTCCGGAAAGCAGTGCGAACGACGCCGCCACAGTCACCACGCCCAGGCCGCCGATCTGTATCAACGCAAGAATTACCGTCTGTCCAAAGCCGGACCAGTAGCTCCCTGTGTCCTGTACCACCAGTCCCGTCACGCATACGGCGGAGGTTGCGGTAAACAGCGATTCGTCAAACGGCGTTATACGCCTGTCCGCGGCGGAAATCGGCAGCGTCAGCAGCAGGGCTCCAAGCAGTATCACGCCCGCAAAGCCCAGCGCGATCATCTGAAAGGTTGACAGACGGCGTTTGATTCGAATGGTTCTTTCCAGCATAAGTCGACTCCTTCTGTACGGTTTTCTGTATCATACCAGAACCCGCTTTAAGATGGCCTAAGAACATCACGTTTGAAATTAAGGCCGCATAAAGACGATGCGGTGCTTGCACTTTTGTGAAATCTTATCGAACATTCTTGACTTCAATCTGGCCGGGCAGAGCTTCTTCCATACCGATTTCGATGCGACGCTCAAGGATGGTTTACGGCGACGCCGTGAATCCGGACAGCCTTGTAGTTGAAGGCGGCGTCGTGGAATAACGCCAACGGAAACGCTTGAGCAGAAAACACTCCGCCAAATAACACTGTGCAGGACAGAAACGGCAGGCTCAGGATCCTTACAATTCTGAGCCTGCCGTTTTATTCTTTTATTCTTAATACACTACAGAATCACGGCAAGGGCACAGCTGTCGGCTGTGCCAAAATGAAACTCGTCTCACGGAAAATCGCGCAGAGAATCTACCCGGCATTTTGCGATTAAAGCAATAACGAAGGCATGCAGCACTTTTCCACCAGTTTCAAAGCATTCACTGGCCTTTCGCCGCACGAATGGCTGATGAACAGCCAACCCAATCGGACGTAAATTGAGGTTCGGTTCATTTTCTTTGAAAGAAACTTACTTTCTGCCTATACAATCGCGCCGGTTTTATGCTATAATGGCGCTGGCTCAATGCTTTCATAAAGGTGGAACGGCCATGAACTTTGTTTCGGTGGACGGCGGCGGCACGAAGCTGAACGCCATCTGGTTTGACGAAAAACTGAATCTGCTGGGGCGGGCGCGCGCGCCGGGCGTGAACAGCACCATTACGCCCCGCGGGGAATACCGCGCGCACATTCGAAGCTGCTTTGACGCGCTGTTTGACGGCCACGCGCCGAAGGTGATCGACGAGCTGTTCGTCATCTGCGGCAGCGGGCCGGACTACGCGGACTGCCTGCCCGAGGGAACGACGCTTTCGAAGATGAATTCGCTGGCGGAAATTCACGGCGGTCTCTTAGCCGGGCGCGGGCTGCGCGACGGCATTCTGGTCATCGCGGGCACGGGCTCGAACATTCACCTGTGCGAAAACGGCCGGACAACGGACTATGTGGGCGGCGTCGGCGCGATTCTGGGCGACGAGGGCAGCGGCGTATGGATGGCGCGGCAGGCGGCGCAGGCGGCGGTTCGCTGCGGCTTCGGCTGGGGCGAGCGGACGCTGTTCACCGACATGCTCATCCACCGGCTGCACCTGAAGAACATCGCGGGGCTGGTCAACTATCTTTACGACAGCCCGTCGCCGTTTCAGCGGCTGGGGCTTCTGCTTCCGCTGGCGGGCGAGGCGGCGCGCGCGGGCGACCGCGCGATGCTGGAGGTATTCGCGCGCGGCGGCGAAATGCTGGCGCGGCAGACGCTGGCGCTGATCGACCGGCATCCCGAATTTCGCGGCAGCATCGTGATCTGCGGCGGCGCGTGGAAGGCGCATCCGGCAACGTTCGAGCGCTTTTCGGCGATTGTCGGCGAAAAGCATCCGTCGCTTCCCATCTGCCGGCCGTGGTTCGAGCACGTGCTCGCCGGGCCGATGGACATGCTTCTGCGAATGGGCTTCGCGCCCGAGGACGCGCACGCGCGGCTGCTGGAAACATTTCCGGACTATGAATGGAGGGCATGAACATGAACGCAATCGCCGCTTATTCCGGCGCACTTCTTGAAACGCTGAACCGCGCATTCGACACGCAGGCGGACGCGCTGCGCGAGGGCGCGCGCCTTCTGAAGGAGGCCACGCTGGGCGGGCGCAACATCTTCGCCTTCGGCTGCAGCCACGCCATTCTTCCCATGCTTGAAATGTATTACCGCACCGGCGGCATGGCCACGATCAACCCCGTGCGCGCGCCGGGGCTTTGTCTGGACGTTGACCCCGCCACGATGACCAGCGCCATGGAGCGCATGCGCGACTACGGCCGCGTGATCGTGGACGGTCAGCCGCTGGGCGCGGGCGACGTGATCATCGTGCACAGCGTGTCCGGCCGCAACAGCGTGTCCATCGACGTGGCGCTGCGCGCGAAGGAAAAGGGCGCGAAGGTCATCGTGCTTACGAACCTCGCCATGTCCCGCGCGGTCACCAGCCGCCACCCGGACGGCGTGAAGCTGTATGAGGTGGGCGACGTGGTGATCGACAACTGCGGCTGTCTGGGTGACGCGGCCATCGACGTGCCGGGCGTGCCGGAGAAGGTCGCGCCGACCTCCACCGCCGTGGGCGCGGCGCTGATGAACGCCATGATGGCGCAGGCCGTGGCGGACATCGTGGACGCGGGCGGCGTGCCGCCGGTGTTCGTCTCCGCGAACGTGGACGGCGGCGACGAGCACAACCGCGAAATGCTGAAGCGATACGGAAGCCATATTTTCTATATGTAGGAGGGAACCATCATGCTTCTTGAACGGTATCAGGCCCGCGTGGACGAGCTGCTTCGCGAGGTTCGCGAAACCCAGCGGGAAACCATCATCAAGGCCGGAAAGCTCATCGCCGACACCGTGGCGAATGGCGGCGGCGTGTTCCTCAGCGGCATCTGCCACTCCATCGAAAACGACGCCATCTATCGCGGCGGCGGCCCGATCTTCTACAAGCACTTCTCGTGGAGCCTGAACGTGGAGCAGCAGGGGCGCGAGCGTCCGACCGACGGCATGGATACCAATATGGAGGGTCTGGCCGCCTACGCGCTCAAAAAGAGCCGCATCCGCCCCGGCGACGTGCTGGTGGTCGGCTCCGTGTCCGGCCGCACGGCCAGCGTGGTCGATCTGGCGTATGAGGCCAAGAAGATGGGCGTGCACGTGATCGCGTTTATCTCCATGAAGTACGCAACGCAGGTGGAGCCCGTTCATTCCTCCGGCAGGAAGCTGTATGAAATGGTCGATCTGGTAATGGACAACTGCGCGCCCGCCGCCGAGGGCATGATGGATGTGGAGGGCATCGAAGCGCCCTACGCCGCGGCCTCCGGCATCGCCAGCGATTACATCCTGTGGAGCATGACCAGCGTGGCGGTGGACGAGCTGCTCGCGCGCGGCATTACCCCCGGCATCCTGAAAAGCGCCAATTTCCCCGGTGGGAACGACTATAACAAGACCGTCATTGAACCCCATTACGAAAAATACGGCTGGTAAACAGGGAGGAAACGAGTATGAACGTAGGAATCTGCATCCACCACGCTTCCGAAAACATGCGGCGGCTGATTGAAACCGCGGCGGAAAACGGCTTCCATCACGGCCAGCTGATCAGCTGGGAGCCCGCCAACTGGACGGACGAAAGCGCCGCCGAGATCAGCGCGCTCTGCAGGGAGCTGGACTTCACCATCACCGCCTTCTGGTGCGGCTGGGTCGGCCCCAAGTTCTGGAACTTCACCGAGGGCCCGCAGACGCTGGGTCTGGTGCCCGTGGAATACCGCCACGCGCGCCTGAACAACCTGCTGGACGGCGCGGCGTTCGCCCGCAAGATCGGCGTGGAAAACGTCGTCACGCACATGGGCTTCATCCCGGCGCTGCCCTGCGACCCCAACTACCCCGGCTTCCTCGCGGCGATCAAGTTCCTCGCGAACGAGCTTAAGAGGCACGGTCAGAACCTCCTGTTCGAAACCGGGCAGGAAACGCCGGTCACGCTTCTGCGCCTGTTTGAGGACGTGGGCACGGACAATCTGTTCGTGAACCTCGACCCCGCGAACCTCGTGATGTACGGCATGGCGAACCCCGTGGACGCGCTGGACGTGTTCGGCGACTACGTGCGCGGCGTGCACGCCAAGGACGGCCTGTATCCCACCAACGGCCGCCATCTCGGCCCGGAGGTCAAGGTCGGCGCCGGCAAGGTCGACTTCCCGAAGCTGATCGAGGGACTCAGGGCGCACGGCTTCGACGGCTCGCTCACCATCGAGCGCGAAATCTCCGGCGAGCAGCAGCGCATCGACATTCTGGACACGAAAGCATATCTGGAGGCGTTGATTTAATATGTTGAAGGTCGCCATCGTGGGCTGCGGCGGTATCAGCCGCTCCCATCTGAACAGCTGGAAGCAGATTCCGGAGGCCAAAATCGTCGGCGCGTGCGACGTGCGCGCGGAAAAGTATCAGGTGTTCGTGGACGAGACCGGCTGCAATGGCTATCTCGATTTTCCCGCCATGCTGCGCAGGGAAAAGCCGGACATTGTGGACATCTGCCTGCCCACCTACCTGCACGCGGACTACGCCGTGAAGGCGTTAAAGCACGGCTGCCACGTGCTCACCGAAAAGCCCATCTCCCTCAAAATGCGCGACGTCGACCGCGTGTATAACGCCGCCCGCAGGGCGAACCGCCGCGTGATGGTCGCGCAGGTGCTGCGCTTCTGGCGCGAGTATATGGCGCTGGCCGACGCGTACCATACCGGCCGCTACGGAAGGCTTCTGAGCGGCACCATGCTCCGGCTGGGCAACATGCCCAAATGGTCGTGGGATAACTGGATGCGCGACCCCGAGCGCAGCGGCCTTGTGCCGTTCGACCTGCACATCCACGACCTCGACTTCATCATCGCCACCTTCGGTTCCCCCAAAAACGTGGTCTGCGACCGCGCGCGCAACGAGCGGCAGGACTATATCCACGCCATCTACCACTTTGACGATTTCTTCATCGCCACCGAGGCCGCGTGGTTCGACTGCAAATATAAGTTCCAGAGCGGCTTCCGCTTCCAGTTCGAAAAGGCCGTGCTGGAATTCAAGGACGGCGAGCTGACCATCTTCCACGACGACGATACCGAGGAAAAGCTGGCCGACGAGCCCACCGGCGAGGAAAACGGCATCAACCTGCCCAAGACCAACGCCTACTATAACGAGATCCGCTACTTCACCGACTGCGTGCTCGCGGAAAAGGACTGCGACCGGGTAAAGCCCGAAGAGCTCAAGGAAGTTCTCCGCCTGATCCGTAAGCTGGAAAAGTAAGCCATTCCCCAACCAAAAAGCGAACCCCGCGGTCAGGCAGGGTTCGCTTTTTGGCAATCCATCATCAGCCCTTTTCAGCCGTGCTGAAGACAAGGCGGCCGGCATTCGTGTGAAAATCTGCGGGAAATTCAAAAATCTTCGCGCAAATCGACACGAATATTTTTACCCATCCCTCAAAATGCGACAGGAACATCCCGTGCGCTGGATATGTCGTGCCTTATCGGGAATCTATAAACCCAGCTCCTTGTCAAAATACGGCAGCGCCGACATGGTCAGGATACGACTTCGAATCATAATCACGGTAAAAATCCGCCGCCAGGCAAATAATCTGCCTATCGAACTCCATATCCCGTCATCGTCCCTTTTATAAAAGGAGAGCTGCCTCGCGGCAGCTCTCGCCTGCTTCAACCGGTCAATTTTTCTTTTACCGACGTGTCGGAACCGTCACACGTCTCATTCGGTGAAACGGGAGTTTCCTCCCACCTGCAGTATATGCAAAGGCGCGCAAAATATCAACGGAATTTTTTCACGCCCGCTTCTTCGGCTGATATTGCATGTTGGACACGTTATAGATGGTGATAAACGCCTTCGGGTCTTCCCGGTTGATGAAGTTCATCAGCTTCTGGTATTCGCTTTTGTCCACGATGGTAATGATCTCCTCGTGCTTTTCCAGGTTGTACGCGCCGATGGCCTCATAAATCGTCGCGCCGCTATGCAGGTCGTGAATGATGAACTGCCTGAGCGCCTCTTTCTTCTCGGTGATGATGCACACGCGGCGCTTCCGGTTGTTGTCAAAGATAAAATAATCCAGCACGATGCCGTTGAAGTACGTGCCGAGCACGCTCAGCACCACCGTCTTTTTGTCATACGCAAACGCCGCCGACAGCGCCACGCACAGCCCCGCCAGAGACATGGCCCTGCCGAGCTCCATGTGCAGATATTTGTTCATGATCTTCGCCACAATATCCAGCCCGCCGGACGACGCGTTGCGGTTGAACAGGATGCTCAGCCCAACGCTGACCATCAGTATGTAGCAAAGCACGTCCAGCTCCTGACTGCCCGTCATGGAGACGAAATTCGGGAACAGCTTCTCGAACACCCACAGAAACAGCGGCAGCATCACGCTGGTGTACACCGTCTTTGCCCCAAACTCCCGGCCGCAGGTGAGAAATCCGATGATCAGAAGCACGACGTTCAGAATCATCGTGATGACCGACAGCGGAAGCGGCACAAAGTTGGACAGCACGATGCCAAGACCGGAAATACTGCTGACGGACGTGTGGCTGGGCATCAGAAAAAAGTATACCGCCGCCGCGATAATCGCCACCGCCGCGGTCAGAACCAGCGCTTCCTTCATGACCTTTACGGAACCCCGCTTCGCGTTCATCGTCCCCGTTCCTCCCAATCCCGATTTCCCGTCCATCTTACCACAGCCCGACCCAAAACGCAACGCCCCATCCGTCGCGCCGGGCATGAAAAACCGACCCGCCGAATCTCGAACGGGTCGGTTGAGAAAGATTCGCCCAATGTACACTCGCAATCCACATTCGGACATTGAAACCGCTATAATACCATCCTGTCTGCATATTCCTTCAATGCGCGGTTGATTTCCTCTTCATTTTCAAAAAACACATCGTCGCACTGTTCCAGCGCGGCTTCCGCTTTCTCATCCGATTCCTTCTCGGTCAGCGCAAGGTATGCCTGATATGCCTCCCGCAGATTTCCTTGCAGCTTTTCGGACAGGACGGTTTCCAGGCTCGCCATTTCCTTCTGCAAATCGCCCGTGTTTCCAACGTTGAGGAAATACTGGTCGTGCCCGCCGTTGTTGACCTCGCTCTGATAGGTCATCAGCTCCTGATAGGGCGATTCCGCGCGTTCTTCCTCCCACAGCGCCCACATTTTATTTTCTTTCTTCTGTTCGTCGGACAGCTCAGCTTTTTTCTTCCTGAAAAAACGCAAAAGGCTCATGCGATTAACCTCCCTGCCGTTTCGTTCCGCTCCATCTTACCACAGGCCGCCGAAAACCGCAACCGGCTTCATCCGTTGCTCCGGGCATGAAAAACCGACCCGCCGAGTTTCGGCAGGCCGGTTGAGGGGGTGCCGGGGGAGCGACGCGCCCCCGGCTTCCCCGGGGCAGGCATGTTTTACATGCCGATGGACTTCAGGTAGTCGATGGACATCCTGCAGGCCTCCAGCGGCGTGCGGCCGACGGAGAGATCCTGCTCCACGATGAACCATTCCGCGCCGGACGCGAGACCGGCCTCGATAATCTCCGGAATGTTCTGGCAGCCGTGGCCGACGGGACGGAACTCGAACGCGATCTCGTCGGGCTTGGCGGAGGTATCCTCCATGCCGATCAGCGCGTAGGGAGTTTTGCCGCCCTTCACGCCCACATAGTCCTTCAGGTGCACCACCGGGCAGCGTCCGGCGTACTTCTTCACGTACTCGGCGGGGTTCTCGCCGGCGTACTTCACCCAGCAGGTATCGATTTCGGTCTTCAGCGTGCATGCGTCGACGGCTTCATAGAGGAAGTCCAGTCCGTACATGCCGGAAATCTTGGTGAACTCGAAATCATGGTTGTGGTACAGCAGCTGGATGCCGGCCTCGCGGCACAGGCGACCGAACTTGTAGATGTTGCGGATGGTCTCGGCGAAGCGGGGGCCGCCGGGACGGCACTCGTCGTCGGTATAGGGCACGGCGATGTACTTGCAGCCGATGGCCTTATAGTCGGAAATGGTTTTGAACATATCCTTTTCGATTTCAGCCAGCGGCACGTGCGCGGAGATGGCCACAAGGCCGCTTTCCTCGAGCGCCTTTTTAATCTCGTCCACCGTGTAGTGATAGAATCCGGCGAACTCCACGCCGTCATAGCCCATTTCCGCGATTTTCTTCAGCGTGCCGAAAAGATCCTTCTCCGCGTCCTCGCGCGCGGAATAGATCTGATAGCCGATCATTGCCTTTTTCATTTGTCCGTTTCCTCCGTTTTCTTCGTCCTGCGTTTCGCGGGTTTTTCGGTCGTTTCCGTGCCTTCGGATGGTTTCTTCGCGCGCGGCTTGCGCGGCTTTTTCTCCTTCACAGGCGCTTCGGAAACGACGATCTCCAAATCGGAAGGATTCTCCGCCGCGCTTCCGGATTCCTGCTTTGTCTCTGGCTCCGCCACAACCATTTCCGGAAGTCGGGTCTTCAGCCCGGTCAGACCTTCATACAGCGCCAGATACTTCCTCGCGGACTGATCCCAGCCGTATTCGCCTTTCATCGCGCGCGCGGCCAGCATCTTGAACACGTCCGGCTGGCGGTAATAGATGCCCGCGGCGCGTTCCACCACGTGCAGCATGTCGTGCGCGTTGTAATTGAAGAAGGTAAAGCCGTTGCCCTCGCCGGTGTATTCGTTGTAGGAAAGCACGGTGTCGCGCAGGCCGCCGGTCTCGCGGGTGATGGGCAGCGTGCCGTACCTGAGGGAAATCAGCTGCGAAAGCCCGCACGGCTCAAACATCGAGGGCATCAGGAACAGGTCCGCGCCCGCGTAGATGTGATGCGCCAGCCGGTGGTTCATCTGGAAGCTGGCGGCAAGCCTTCCGGCGTACTTCCACTGCGCCCAGCCGAACAGGTCGGTATAGCGGCTTTCGCCCATGCCCAGCACCACCAGCTGGCAGCCAGTGTTCATGATGCCGTCCAGCACACGATCCACGAGGTCAAGCCCCTTCTGCGCGGAAAGGCGGCTCACCATGCCGATCAGCGGCGCGTGCTCGTCCACGTTCAGCCCAAGCTCGCGCTGAAGCGCGCGCTTGTTTTCCTTTTTCTTCTCGAGCGTGTCCGCGTCGTATTTCGCCTCGATCAGCGGGTCGGTCGCCGGGTTGTACTCGGTCGTGTCGATGCCGTTCAGGATGCCGCTCAGCACGTCCCTGCGCGCACGCAGCAGCCCGTCCAGCCGCTCGCCGTAATAGGGCGTAAGGATTTCCTGCGCGTAAGTGGGGGAGACGGTGGTAATGCGGTCGGCAAACACCAGTCCGCCCTTGATGAACGAGCACTGGCCGTAGAATTCCAGATTATCCGGCGTGTACGCCCAGTCGCCCAGCGAAAGCAGCTCCTCCGTGCGCGCAATCGGGTACAGCCCCTGGAATTGCAGATTGTGAATGGTGAACACGGTCTTGATGTCCTGATACAGCGGCAGCGGCGCGTACTGCGCCTTCAGAAGCACGGGAATCAGGCCGGTCTGCCAGTCGTGGCAGTGCAGAACGTCGGGCACAAAGTCGATCTTGGGAATCGATTCCAGCACGGCCTTGCAGAAATAGGCAAACCGCTCGCCCTCGTCCTCGCCGCTTCCATAGATATAGTCGCGGCCGAAGTACTGCTCGTTGTCCACGAAATAATAAACCACGCCGTCGCGCTCCAGCTTTTCAATGCCCACATACTGGCGGCGCCAGCCAAGGTTGATATAGAAATACAGAACGTGCTCCAGCTTCTCGCGCACGCCCGCGTCGATGGCGCGGTACAGCGGCAGAATCACGCGCACGTCCGCGCCCTCGCGCGCCAGCGCCTTGGGCAGCGCGCCCATCACGTCCGCCAGACCGCCGGTTTTTACAAACGGCACGCATTCGGAAGCGGCAAACAGAATCTTCATGCGGTTCCCTCCTTTGGGGTCGGAATTTTCTTTACAGCGTCACGTTCTTGCCCACGACGATGGGATACTGCTTCTCGCCGATCAGGCGCTTGCCGCTGAGCATGGTCACGTTCTTGTCGAGGATGGTGTTTTCCAGCTCTACCTTCTCACCGATGTCGCAGTCCTGCATCAGGATGGAGCCCCTGATGTGCGCGCCCCTCGCCACGCGAACGCCGCGGAACAGCACGCAGTCCTCCACCGTGCCCTCGATGATGCAGCCGTCCGCCACCAGCGAATTGACCACCTGCGCGCCGGGCAGATATCGCGCGGGCGCCTCGTCGCGCGTCTTGGTGTACACCGGGTTCGCGCCGAACAGCTCGTGCCGCACGGCGGGGTCGAGCAGATCCATGTTCACGCGGTAATACGCCTTGATGGTGGAAATCTGACGGCAGTAGCCCTTGAACTCATAGCCCTTCACGCGCATCATGCCGTTTCGCACATAGCCCTGCAAAATGTCACGCATCAGGTCGTGCTGTCCGTGCGACAGCGCCTGATCCGCCAGATGCATCAGCAGCGTGCGCTTGATGATCACCACGTCCGCGAACATGTTGGGATAGCTCACGGCGTTGGGGTTGATTTCAATGTCGTTCACCCAGCCGTCCGCGTTCACGCTCAAAAACGACCTCGCGGTGGAGGCGGAGGACGAATGATCGAACGTCAGCGGGTCGTAGCGCGTGTACATCACGGTCACGTCCGCGCCGGAATCCACGTGTTTTTGAATCATGTCGTCAAAGCGGGCGTTGAAAATCGTGTTCCCGCCGCACAGAAGCACCAGCTCCTGCTGGGAGCGGCGCAGGTAGTCCACGTTCGCGCGCAGCGCGTCCAGAATGCCCGCGTACGCGCCGTTTCCGTCGCCCCCGAACACGGGAAGCAGGAACAGGCCGTTGTTGCGCGTGTGCAGATCCCACGCCTTGCCGGTCTTCAGGTGATCCATCAGCGAATGGTAATTGCCCTGCATCAAAACGCCCACGTTGCGGATGCCGCTGTTCACCATGCTGGAAATCAGAAAGTCCACCAGCCGATAACGCGCCGCCACCGGCAGCGCCGCCACCGAGCGCTTGCTCGTCAGCTCGCGCAGGCTCAGCTCCTCGCGCGAAGTGTAAATGATGCCCATTACGTCCTTCATATCAAGCATCCTCCTTCAGCGTATCGCCCGACACCTGCTCGCCGGGTCTGACCACATAGCCCTCCGGCAGCGTCGTCTGCTGCCCGATGAGCGCAATGCCGCCCTCGCTCGCGCCCACGACGCAATCTTTGCTGATCACCGACTGCTCCGCCACGATGGCGCGCTTAATCACCGCGCCCGCCCGCACGCGGCAGCCCGGCATGATCACGCTGTCCTCCACCAGCGCGCCCTTTTCAATGGTCACGCCCGCGAACAGCACGCTGCCGCGCGCCTCGCCGTAGATTTCGCAGCCCTCGGTGATCAGGCAGTTGTTCACCTTCGCCTCCGGCCCCACGTAGTGCGGCGGCATCACGGGCGTGCGCGCGTAGATCGGCCAGCGGTGGTCGTTCAGGTTGAACTCCGGCGGCTGCTTCAGTAGATCCATGTGCGCTTCCCACAGGCTCGCGATCGTGCCCACGTCCTTCCAGTAATCCTCAAAGGCGTAGGCGTACAGCCGGCGGCCGTCCTTCAGCATCGCCGGAATGATGTTCTTTCCAAAGTCGTTGTCGCTTTCCGGGTTCGCGTTGTCCTCGGTGAGGTACTTCTTCAGCATCGACCATGTGAATATGTACACGCCCATCGACGCCAGATTGCTCTTGGGCTCCTTCGGCTTCTCCTCAAATTCAAAGATGCGCCCGTCCTCGTCGGCGTTCATGATGCCGAACGACGACGCGTTCTTCCACGGCACCGGACGCACGGCGATGGTGATGTCCGCGTTCTTGCGAATGTGCGCGTCCAGCATCAGGCTGTAGTCCATCTTGTAAATGTGGTCGCCGGAAAGGATGAGCACGTATTCCGGGTCGTACTGCTCGATGAACGACATGTTCTGATAAATGGCGTTCGCCGTGCCGGAATACCAGCGCCCCTCGCTGCCGCTCACATACGGGGGCAGCACGAACACGCCGCCGCCGGAAAGGTCAAGGTCCCACGGCTGACCGGAGCCGATGTAGCTGTTCAGCTCCAATGGCTGATACTGCGTGAGCACGCCCACGGTATCGATGCCGGAATTCGTGCAATTGGACAGCGGAAAGTCTATGATGCGATATCGGCCTCCAAACGGTACCGCCGGCTTCGCCATGACCTTCGTCAGAAGCCCCAGCCGCGAGCCCTGCCCGCCGGCCAGCAGCATCGCGATCATCTGTTTCCTTCTCATGATATCGATCACTCCCTGCCATATATACTCCGGTGACTACATCTATTATACCCGAAACTTAATAAACTTTCCATATGCTGGCGAAATTTTTTTCCTCTTTTTTGCCCACAACGGACATTTCCCGCCGCCCCGAAGCCGACTTTCGCCGCTGCGCGAAGCGGAACGCCCCCGGAACCCCGCACCAGACCTCCGAATTTCCGCATCTCCTTCCATGAATCCAGAAAAAAATCCGCCAAAAGAAACAGACGGCTCCCGCCCCCGCAGGGCAGAAACCGCCTGTCATCCTTCAGAAATTCGTTCACCCGACGCGCTGCCGCTTCTTATGCATCACAACCGCCCCAGCCGCAGCAATCGCCGCGAGCCCGCACAGCGCATACAACGGAATGCTCTCATCCCCCAGCTCGCCGTTGCCCCAGTCCTGCGGCACGAAGGAGAAAACTTTCTCTCCCGTCCTCGGATCGATGATCCATTCGCCCCAGCCGCCCGCGTCCGCAAGCGCAGAAGTCATGCCGAACGCCAGCAGCACCATGAGCACCGCCGCAACCAGCTTCCTTTTCACGATGATTCCTCCCTTTTCAAAAGGCAGTGGACTCTGCCAACATCTTACACTATAAGAAACGAACAAATACCGCCCACCTTACATTTATTGCAATTATTTTACAAAAACAAATCAGCAGATTTCAGTTCGATGTTTATTCATCGCGCCCACAAATTATTTTCGAGCATGTACCGCCAAACCCCACTCCACGCCATTTGAAATGAGAGAGGACAACACGCGAAGGGAACGCCGAAGCTTTTTTCGAAACCACCCTGACAAATCCCATCCGAACGGCCTTAAAGCGAGAGGACGAAACGCGAAAGGAACTTCGAAAAAAATTCTTTCGAAACCACCCTGACAAAGCCCGTCCAAACGGCCTTAAGGTGAGAGGACGAAACAGCCCGCCCCCGAAGGCAATCGGATGGCTCCGTTTCCCGCCCCCTCGCGGCTTCCCGTCGAACGTGCCGGCAGAACGACGGAAGCCCGACCCGGCAGCACCGCCCCAGACGGAACGGCGACCTCGCCTGTAACCGCGGCGCTCTCTCAAACGACTGTCGCCAGACCCAACCGACCATGAGGCATAGCCTCCAATATAAGAAAGGATGTGCACTATGAACTGGTTTGCACGCATGATTTACCCCTACGAGAAAGGCGCCAGCAGCAACGGCCACTACGACCTGCAGATCGTCGGAGACGTTACCTTCGACGGCATCGCCTACACCAACCCCATTTTCTCCTACGGCTCCGACAACGGTGTTGGCATCGTTCAGGTTTTCAACCGCTCGATTACCAACGCTGTCTACAAGGTCAACCTGCCCTTCAAGGGCTACCACTACAACCGCAAGACCTCCTCAACCACCGCGCAGTACAACGCGTTCCTCAACCTGATGCTCAGCTGCATCGACCTGAGTTCCCGCACGAAGGTTACCCTCGAGAAGAAGAACGGCAGCGTGGCCGGATACGCCTACCGCTACAGGGTCACTTCCTCCTACAGTAACTATGACGTGAATTCCCGCAACTGCTTCACCGCTCTGGGTCTGTGGGTCAATGCGCTCGGAGACAGTCGCTTCAAGGACTTCGCCGCCGCCGCTGAAAGCTACACCGAGTACACCGCCTACGCGATGGTTCGAGATTATCCGGAATTCTGGGATCTTCAGGGCACCTACACCTCCTACTAATCCCCGAACCCCGAGCCGCGCCTTCGGGCGCGGCTCCATGGGACTTCGAATTTTCACCCTCTCAGGAGTTTCGATAAAAAAATTCAAAGTTTTTTGCCGAAACTTGGAACATTCGAATGTTCACGTCCGTCTTAAACATGATTGGATTCGCCCGCACCCGAGAGGGAAGAGACGAACCCGTATGGAATACGATTTAGCAAGATCGATGGACGGACGCTCGACAGAGGGAGGCGAACAGACGAGGGTTCCGAATATTTATGAGAGTACGATTTTGATATACAATGAACGATGTTGTATTGAAATCAGCGACTGAATAATTATTGCATCATACTTCTTGTATCATACTATATATTGCTTCTATGTACATGATTGACTGCTGAGCGCAAATCCCGATGGACACTGCGTTCGGCGATAGCAGATGATGAGTGTATAATGAGCACGGACAGGATGAAGCGTCACTTGCCCGTTGCAAATGGATTTACTTTATTGTAAGAAATTTGCGGCTGGCAGAAGGACGCTCTGTTTTCTGTACGCGCCTTCACGGGAAGACCGGCTATGAAAAGTCAAGAGATTAATCAGATATAGCAGCCGGGACGTAGGGGGTGTTGTCACGGAGAACGGCGAAGATGATGGAGATCATTTTGCGGCAGACATGGCCGATTACAGTCATGTGGTCTTTGCCTTCAGCTCGCTTGCGTTCATAGAGCGCATGAATGGCAGGATCTTTGAAAGCGGCAACGGTGGAAGCAAGCCAGATTGCCCGGCGCAGGTAGGGAGAACCGCGCTTGGACATCTTCATCCGGGAGCCGGAGAAGTCGCCGGATTGCTTTACAGTCGGATCGACGCCTGCATAAGCAGCGAGCTTGGCAGGAGAGGAGAAACGCCTGATATCCCCGCCGATTTCAGAGAGGATGACGGCAGCCAAAGTGGGGCCGACGCCGGTAATGGTTGTAAGCTGCGTATCAAAACCGGACAGCAGGCGCGCGATTTCGGCGTCGAAAACGTCCACGGACGCCTCCAGAGAGCGAATCTGTTCAATATACTGTCGAATGATGAGCGAGAAACTGCTGGAAGCCATCACGATGCCGAAAGAATTTTTGGCTGCGTCCTGAATTTCAACGGCTTTTTCCGCGCCCAGCCTGCCGCGACTGGCCTTCTCCAGTATCTCGGCAAGCTGCTGCGAGGAAACAGACAGCATTTCTTCCGGCGTGGTGTACTGGGACAGGATTTCCATGGAAGAGGCTCCAAAGGTATCCGAAAAGAGCTTCTCGTATTCAGGGAAGACCTGGTCAAGCAAAGCAATGACCTTGCGCTTGAGATCGGAAGCCATATCGATGATATAGAACCTCTGGCGGCACAGCTCGCGCATGGCCTGAAGGTCGCCGGGCTCTACGGATGTCTCGCAATACCTGCCAAAGCGGATGACGTCGGCGATGATAACGCTGTCAACAGAATCCGTCTTGGTCTTGCGGATGTACATGCCGCGCAGCGCGTCAGATTGGATGGGGTTGATGACATGCACCGTGAAGCCGTCGTTGCGCAGATGGGTATAGAGCGTCAGCCAGTAGTGCCCCGTTGCTTCCATGCCGAATACGACAGGCTCCTTGAGGCTTCGTACCATATCCATGAATTTGTTGTAACCCGCCTGGGAATTGGCAAAGCGCATGGCCTTGCGGACAACACGCCCATCCTGAGCGATGACGGACGCTTCGTGGTTGCGCTTGGCAATGTCGATCCCGACAAACAGCATAGAAAACACCTCGAAAAGTCAAGTTGCGGACAGTCCTCTGAACGAAGCGGGTCAAAACCTACTTGGACATGCGAAGACAGCAGAAATGCTGCGACATCCGGCTCATAAGTGAAATCCCGCAGGGACAGAGGTCACACTCTTAATGAAGTGGACAGCAACCACATGGAGGGAAACGTGATCCTCTGTCCGCACGAGAAGATTATATCAAAATCCGAAGCGGATTTCGATACCCAATGGAGGCGGCAAATGCCGCGCGATTTGGAAGACTCAGTCGCTACGCTCCTTCCCCTTCCAAATCGTTTTGTCTCTACCGAAGGTTGGCGTAGATACGACTTTATTATAGTAGGAGGGAAAACGAATGTTCTCATGTCAGCGGGGGATAGACTTTCGAACCGATTCTTCCATCTCAATCAGACCAAAAAGGAGCGTGGTATTATGCGTACCATTTATCCCTCCGGATATGAGAAGCCCGACTGGCCGGTTCTGGCGGAGGCCAGAACCCCCGACCAGGACAAGCTGCTGTTTCAGGTGGCCGATAACAGAACCGAGCCCCTGCTGCTGATCAAGCCCAAAGGAATCCGAACGGTGTACGGCTTGCCCATGAGCGCCCTGATTGCGCTCTGTTGCCTGCCCGTCAATCCCACGGAGACCGACAGGACGTAACCCGAACCCAAACGGATCCAGCAAGAGTTGCGAAGACGACCGGATCTGAACCGCGCGACATAAACGCCATTATGTCTGCGCGATTCACCCGGTCGTCTTTTGTTTCCCATTCTAAAAAGAAATCGACAGCCTGAAAATTGTGCGCACCAGGCGAAGGAATCTCTACGAGGCATGTAAGTTGAGTCGCCCGTTTCGGCGAGCAACGCCAAATGCCCCGCAAAGAGCTGGCCTTATCCCGGTGCGCCCTTTTTCCGGGCGTCCATTCGCCCTCCCGCGGGCAACGTCTGCCCCTTGGAAGCCGAGCCAGCTTCAGAGATTCCCTCGCCGCCGCACGCAGGCAGAAGGGAGTTCTCATGAAGCGCCTGAACACCGATTCCCACATCGAATCCCTGACCCCCGCTCAAACGCTGCGCGAGCTTCTGGAGGTTGTGGACAAGCCCGAAGGACATTTGCCCACCATGAAGGAAATGAGAAGCCGGACGAACAGGCTGTTCACATACTCGGACGGGAAGAGTGAGCTGGTCGTTTACCAATGCGGCTTCTTCACCTATTCGGTCGGAGGGCGGCACACCGTACAGCGCATCGATTCCTGTTTGAAGCCCGTGCAATACAAAACCGTCACGGATAACAACATTTCCATCCCGGCGGAAGCGCTGCTTGACGAGCCGTTCCAGATTCGGCTGACCCTCGAGGGCGAGGCGCGCATTGCCGCGAATCGAGAGAGCTCGGAACAGAAGCGCACCTTCCGAATGGATACGCTGGATATGGAGAGCGCCGACCTGAACGACCCCGAAAGCGACTTCGCCGCCCGGATGCTTGCGGAGGAAGACGCGCGGGACATGCACCGGAAGCTTACGCGCGCGTTCGCTACGCTGACCGAACGCCAGCGCATCGCGGCAATAAAGCATTTCATACAGGGAAAGACCTATCAGAAAATCGCGGCGGAACTCGGCTGCAGCCGCCAGACCGCATACGAGATTGCCACCTGCGCGCGTAAAAAGCTGCGCAAATCCCTTGACGAAGCCTGATTCTATTTTTCAGATTACGCCCTGACAAACGTCGTCCAAACGGCCTTAAAACGAGGGCAGCCCTCAGGACACGCCGGGCGACCCTACTTCATGAAAAGGAGGTATGCACCATGGATGACTTCCTTGCCCGCGTCATGGAACTGGCTCTTGGACAGGGACTTTGGGCTGTGCTGTACGTCTATCTCTTCTTCCGCATGCTGAACGAGAACAAAAGCCGCGAAGAGCGCGTGCTTCAGGAAAACCGGGAGCGCGAGGAACGCTATCAAGCCACGATTGATACGCTCAGCGGCAGCATCGAGGCCAGAGTCGTCAAGCTTCAGGAAACGCTGGACGGCCTGTCCAACGGCGAAGAACCCCGTTCGTGAACCCCTCCGCCGGTACGCCCGTCGTACCGGCCTTTTCTGTTTATTTTTGAATATTCTGTCACAACCGGTCGATCTCAGGCGTTTATATGAATGGATGTTCCGGACAGACGGCGCATTATCCAATTTACGGAACTTTATTATTGTGACATTCGTCATAATCTTAATCAAATACGATTTTTGGGGAGGTATATACCGATGACCGGCGAAGAAGAGGCGTTGATCGACGAGCTGTTTACCCGCTATCGGACGGCCATGCTGGGGCGGGCGCTTCAGTATATGAAGCACGTGCAGGACGCCGAGGACGTGGTGAGCGACGCGTGGATGTCGCTTCTCCGGCAGCTGCCCAAGCTGGTGGTGATGGACGAACGCGCGCGCTCCACCTATATTCTGCGCAGCGTCCAGAACGCGTCCGTCGACGCCCTGCGAAAGGCGGGCGCACAGGCGCGCCAGCAGGAGCGCCTTGAAAACGAGCCCCCGCCCGCTCCGGCCGAGGACGACGCTGCCCGCGCCACTCTCCGCGCACGCTTCCGCGCCGCCTTCTCCGCCCTCCCGCCGCGCGAGCAGACCATCGTCCGCCTGCGCCTGTCCGGTAAATCCCGCGCCGAAATCGCCCGGATCCTGCGCCTGTCTCCGTCCTCCATCCACGTCTACCTCTTCCGCGCCAAACGCCATATCCAAATCACCTTTGCCGCCCTCGGCGAAGAACGGTGACCCTTGCGTGAAAAACGCGCTTTCAAGAATACCCCGCCAACGATGCCGCCCTCGACAAAAAGCCATTACAAGGAGGTTCCCATACATTACCTATGCCTGCTTCTCGTTCTCCTGTTTCTCCCGTCCGGCCTGTTCACCGCCGCCGCGGAATCGGCTGACGATCGCCTTTCCGCCGCGCTTGAAGCCCTCGGCGTTGTCTCCATATCCTTCGAAGGCGAGTTTCCGGGAATCACCGCTTCCGCCGCGCCTTCTCTTTCGGCAGAGGACGCGCAAGCGCTTCTCGATTCCACCCTGCCCCTCGTCGCCGCGCAGGATACCTGCCGCGTCTATCAGGGCACTGGCGATTTTCTTCTCTTTACAACCTCGAACAACGCCGCAGACTGGAACGTGCAATACGTCATCAACGCCGACCACAACGTACTTACGCCCTATCTGATCAAATGTATTGCCGAATTCGAGACCAAAAGCAGCGAACCCGAATGCTGGACTCAGCACCGCGAGCGCTCCATTTCCACCAGCGTTCCCTACTTTTACACGCAAACCATCTTCCCGCAAAAGCAGGAAACGCTGTACGAATTTCTCTTCCGCGACGGCGTTCGCTTCTCCGTAACGACCGCCGACTCCGAAAAAATCCTCCGCATCGAAACGACGATCGACGACGCGATCCGAAACCTGTTCAAAGACCTTCCGCCTGCGCTCAGCTGATGGCAGAAAATTCTCTTCGTATCCGCGAGCGTCAGTGCGCGAAGCCGCTATCCATTATCCCTTCAGAAAATCCAGCACCGCCGCGTTGAAGGCTTCCGGGTTTCCGGCCGCGACGAAGTGGTTGCCGGGAAGGAATAGTGCCGTGGCGTTGGGGAGGTTTTTTGCGATTTCTTCCGTATGGGAACGGCGAATCATGTCCTTTATGCCCGCGATCACCAGCGTGGGCATGGTCAGCGCGTGAAGCTGTTCAGGCAGAATGTCCGGTTCGTTCACCATCAGCGCCAGCGTTTCGGCGTGGGCGCGCGCCTCCGCGCTCTTTCCGGCAAAGCGCTTTGCGATTTTATAGCCGATTTCGATGGGCAGCTGATAGCGCCGCCTCACGCCCGCCGGGCGCAGGTTCGCGCCGTTCAGAATCAGGTGATCCACCATCTCCGGATGCGCGAGCGCGAAATACAGCGCGATGTTCGCGCCGTCGGAAAAGCCGAGGATGTGCGCCCGTTCGATGCCGCGCGCCCGCAGGAAGTCATACAGATCGTCCGCGAACCGCCGAAGCGTAAACGCCCCCTCGCCCCGCGGCGAACGCCCATGTCCGCGCGTGTCCGGCGCGAGCACGCGAAACACCCTCGAAAAGGGCTCCATCTGCCGCGCGAAATATTCGTGACTCTCCCCGTTCCCGTGCAGAAGCACAAGCGGAAAGCCCGCGCCGCGCTCTTCATAATATAAGGAAATATCCATGCTTTTCCACCTCTCGTTCGGCGCGCCCGCGCCAAACGCCTTATGTCAAACCACGTTCTCAGCCAGAGCCGCACGCAATCCATGCATGTAAGGCAACGCCGCACAAATGAGGCGGTCGGCCAGCGAATGGATTTTTCGTCAGATGTAAACGAAAATTTCTCGATTTACCTCCGGTAACCCTTCGAAATTTACGTGCCGCAGATGGCGGAAAAGACATCGCCCGACGCGCCGCCGAATTTTGCGGTGTCGCCTTAAGGAAATCCACTTCGACGGCAGCTTCAACTTCGAGGTCTACCCCTTCTGCGGCGGCCATGCCCCCGACTGTACCTTCGAAGCCATGCGCTTCCTCTGCATGCTCGGCCACCGCATGACGGCGGAGGCGGGGCTGCAAGAAAAAAAATCCATACAAAACGGGGCCGCGAATGAACCCAAAGTTCATCCGCAGCCTCGTTTCCTTTTCCTCAGAGGGTGGCAGTGGCGGGAGCGCCTGCTCACTCCGCCACATTCAAGTGATGCGCTCCGGCTTGCAGCGTCCGCTTCTGTCCCATAAACTCCACATCGCACGTGCACCCGAACGGCACGTCCACGAACAGGTGGCAGCCGCCATAGCGCTTAAACCAGCGCACGTGAATCGCGCCATAGGGCGAATCCACGCCGCCCTGCGCGCTGAGCAGCTTTTCGGGCATGCGCGGCTTCACGGAGAAGCGCCGGAAGCCCGGCTGCGTAGGCGCAAGGCCGAGCAGGCCGGTATACAGGAACGCGCCCACGGAGCCGTACATCGGGTGGTTATGGGAATTCATGCCGGGGTTCTTCTTCAGCTCGAAGCGCTCCCACACCGTCGTGGCCTCGTTCTGGCGCATGAAGCCCCACGACGGGTATTCGTCGCGCGTGAGCAGCTCATACGCGTCGTCCACATAGCCAAACTCGGCCAGCTCGTCCAGCAGGTAGCGCGTGCAGAGGTTGCCGGTGGTGAAGGCGTAACCGGCGCTTACGAGGTCGCCCCGCAGCTTCTTCGCCGCGCGGGCGCGATCCTCCTCCGGCACGATGCCCAGCCACAGCGAGAACGCCTGACAGGCCATGGAGCCGGTGGCGAATACCGCGTCCGCCGCGTCGTACCACTTCCGCAGCATGGCTTCGCGGACGCGCCCGGCAAGCGCCCTGTACTTCCTCGCGTCGCCTTCGCGCCCCAGAGCTTCCGCCATCTCGGCGAGCGTGCGGCAGTTGAAGAAGGAATAGCCGGTGGACATGAATACGCCCGGCGTGACGATTGAGCGCGCGCCGTCGTTCGGCTCGCAGGCATAGGCCGGGCCCGCCCAGTCGCCGTAATAGCTGTAGTTCACGATATAGTCCTCGCTGTGGTCGAGCAGGCAGCCCTCCCACGCGGCGAAGGCGTCGAACGCCTCCTCCAGCGTCTCTTTATCGGCGAAATGGAGATACGCCTGCAAGCCCGCCACAAGGAAGCTGGAGCACACCGGGTCGGCCGGGAACGCGCCGAACACCTTAGGCGCGGTGCAGGCGATCGCGCCGTCCGGCTTCTGAATGGAAATCAGGTCGCGCACGATCTTTCGGAACATGCCCGCGCAGTCGAAATTATACGGCGTTTCCTCAAAGCGCACGGTCGCGTCGTTCATCCAGCCCATGCGCTCGTCGCGCTGCGGGCAGTCGGTCAGGATGGAGTGCATGTTGCCTTCTTCTGTGCGCAGAACCTGCTGCTGAAGCGCGTTCAGCGCCGCGCTGCCGCTCACGAAAAAGCCGTTCCTCTTCATGTCCGTGCGAAGGAACACGGCCTCCACGTCGTCCCTGCCCACGTCGACGCCCGTCACGCGCGCGTACCGGAAGCCGTGATAGGTGAAATCCGGCTGCCACACGTCCAGGTCGGACGCGTCTCCGGCGTAAGTATAGCGGTCGGTCGCCTCCGCGCCGCGCAGGGTGGCGGTGTACAAATCGCCGGTCTCGTCCAGCTCCTCGGCGTGCGACAGCGAAACCACCGTGCCGCGCGGCATCTTCGGCAGCTTCACGCGCACCACGCCCGCCAGATTCAGCCCGAAATCCACGATGTACGACCCGTCATGGCGCGAAACGGACAAGGGCTTCACCGTCTCCACCTCGCGGATGGGCGGAATCACCATCGGCTTCAGCGCGCCCACGTCCGTTTCGCAGACCTTCGCGGCTTTAAAGCCCGCAAAGCCCACCTCGTTCCAGCCGGGAATGGACAGCGTCGCGTCGTAGTCCTCACCGTTAAACAGCGTGCTGCGCACGCTGGGGCCGAACCCTGCCTGCGTGCGTTCGTCGGAAATCAGGCGCTCCGCGCTGCCGTCGGCATAGGCAATGTCCAGCATGTAGATGAGCCGACGGTCGCCGAAGAACGTCACGTCCTCGACGTGCCCCTGATAGCCGCCGGGATTGTCGCGCCAGCCGCCGCCCACCTCCGCGGCCAGACAGTTTTCGCCCGCGCGCAGGAAATCGCCCGCGTCCGGCACGGCGACGTACTGGCATACCACAGAATAATCCGTGTGCGCCGGGTCAAGCCGCGCGTCGTCCACGCGAACGCCGTTGATGTACAGGTTCTGATACCCCAGCCCGCAGGCATACAGCACCGCGCGCCGAACCTCGCCCTTCACGGAGAACTCGCGGCGGAAGTACACCGTGCGCAGGTTCGTATCCTCCGGCGCGGTCATCCACTTCGCCGTCCACTCGACGTTCACCGGATAGAAGCTCTGAATCCCCTTCTCGCTCTCCGCGCCGGTATCGTCGCGCACAGTCAGCGCCGCGTCCACGCGCGCGCCGCTCGGAACGGCCAGCCCCGAAACCGCGCATTCCTGCGCGTCCGTCTCCACCCAGCCGCTGTCGTATACTTCGCTTCCGTCGCACGCAAGCGTCAGCTGATACGCCGCCTGCTTTCGTCCCGGCGCGTTCTCCACGCCCCACGCGAACACCAGCTTTCCGCCGCCCTCGACCACGCGGTCGCGCGGCGTTCCCGCCATGCGCTTGCGATTTACGCTGAAATTGATGATCTTCATACCTGGAACATCCTCCCACGCCTGTATTTCCCGTTTCCTTTTCCTGAGCCTATTATACCATATCCCCGCCCGCGGCGCAATCTGATATTTTTCCGGTGCCCTTCCTTTTTTGCGGGAAAGCGCCGAATCCCCGCGAGCTTCCATCCTCCGTCCCTCCATTCCGGATTTTCCGCAGGAAAATCATTTCCTCTTTGATTTCGCCGCGTGCGGCGAAATCCGAACGCGTGAAACGCCCCTTGAGGGGGGCAGGGGGAGCGACGCTCCCCCGCCTGTCCCGCGGAGGGGCGCGGCGGCCGCCCCGCGCCCCGGGCGGGCGGGCAGGAGAGGATGCGCGGGGGGCGGGTGCCGGCGCGGCGGGGGGGGGGGGGCGGGCCCCCCCCCCCCCCCCCGCCCCCGTCCCCCCGGCATACGAAAAGCGCCCCGCAAAAGCACGGAGCGCTTTATGGAATTCATCAGATATCGTCGTCCCCGGCCGGCGGCTCGGGATTCGCCTCAAGGTCGTCCACAAGACGGTCAAGGCTGTCCGGCTCGCCGTTCGTCTCCGAACCTTCGCCGGAGAGCGCATCGGAAACCGCGCCGGCCGCGCCGGGATTCGCTTCGTCCGGCAGCGCTTCGCCCTCGTCCTCATCCTCCGCGTCGGACGGCGCCACGCACACGATGCGGCTTCCATCCACGCGCATCAGGCGCACGCCCTGCGTGTTGCGTCCGGTCACGGGAATCGCGCCCACGGGCGTACGGATGATCGTGCCGTCGGCGGTGATGAGCAGGATGTCCTCCTCCTCATACACCAGCAGCTGCGCGGCGAGCCTGCCGGTCTTGTCGGTCAGGTTCATGGCCTTGATGCCCTTGCCCGCGCGGCTCTGCACGCGGTACTCGTCGATCTCGGTGCGCTTGCCATAGCCGTTTTCGGTGATGGAAAGCACCTGCTTGCCCTCCTCCACGATGGAGAGGTCGACCACCTCGTCGTCCTCGTCCAGCGCCATGGACTTCACGCCCATGGACGCGCGGCCGGTCGGGCGCAGTTCGCTCTCAGCGAAGCGGATGGCCATGCCGTTGCGCGAGCCCATCAGAAGCTCCTTCGCGCCGTCGGTCAGGCGCACGGCGATCAGCTCGTCGTCCTCCTTCAGGATGATGGCGATCAGGCCGGTCTTGCGCAGGTTGGTGAACTCGGAAAGCTCGGTGCGCTTGATCACGCCGCCGCGCGTGGCCATCACCAGATAGTGTCCGGCCAGCTTCTCCTCCGGCACGGGCAAAACGGCGGTGACCTTCTCGCCGGGGTCGAGGTTCAGAAGGTTCACAATCGCGGTGCCGCGCGCGGTGCGTCCGGCCTCGGGAATCTCGTAGCAGTACATCTGATGCACGCGCCCGCGGTTGGTGAAGAACATGACGGGATCGTGCGTGGAGGTGATGTACAGCTGCTCCACAAAGTCCTCCTCGCGCGTGGTGGCGGCGGTAATGCCCTTGCCGCCGCGGCGCTGCGCGCGGTAGGTGGACTTGGCAAGGCGCTTCACATAGCCCAGATGGGTGATGGTGAGCACCATGTCCTCCTCCTGAATGAGGTCGAGCATATCGATTTCGCCGTCCAGCGCGGAAATCTCGGTGCGGCGCTCGTCGGAGTACTTGCGCCTGATCTCGGTCAGCTCGTCGCGGATGATGCCGCGCACGAGAATCTCGCTGGCGAGCACGTCCTTCAGGTGCTGAATCGTCTTTTCCAGTTCGGCGTATTCCTCCTCCAGACGGTCGCGTTCCAGACCCGTCAGGCGCTGAAGGCGCATGTCCAATATCGCCTGCGCCTGCTTTTCGGTCAGGCCGAAGGTCGTCATCAATCCCTCGCGGGCGATGGGCGGCGTGGCGCTGGCGCGGATGAGGCTGATCACCTCGTCGATGCGGTCGAGCGCGATGAGCAGGCCTTCCAGAATGTGGGCGCGCGCCTCGGCCTTGTCGAGGTCGTAGCGTGTGCGGCGGCGAATGACGTCCTCCTGATGCTCCAGATAGTGCCTGAGCACGCTCTTGAGCGACAGAATCTTCGGCTCGCCGTTTACCAGCGCCAGCATGTTCACGCCGAAGGTATCCTGCATCTGGGTATGCTTGTAAAGGTAGTTCAGCACCACGTTGGCGTTCACGTCGCGCTTTAATTCGATGACGATGCGCATGCCGTTGCGGTCGCTCTCGTCGCGGATGTCGCTGATGCCCTCCAGCCGCTTCTCGTGCACCAGCTCGGCGATTTTCGCCACCAGATTGGCCTTGTTGACCATGTAGGGAATCTCGGTCACGACGATGCGCTGCCGGTTCTGCTGCATGTCCTCGATGTGCGTCTTCGCGCGCACGATGATGCGGCCGCGGCCGGTGTGGTACGCGTCGTAAATGCCCCTGCGCCCCAGAATCACGCCGCCGGTTGGGAAGTCCGGGCCCTTGACGAAGTTCATCAGCTCGTCGACCTCGCACTCGGGCTTATCCAGCATGTACACGCACGCGTCGATGACCTCGCCCAGGTTGTGCGGCGGGATGTTCGTCGCCATGCCGACGGCGATGCCGGCGGAGCCGTTGACCAGCAGGTTCGGATACCGTGACGGCATCACGGCGGGCTGCATCAGCGTCTCGTCGAAGTTGGGGTAGAAGTCCACGGTCTCCTTGTCCAGATCGCGCACCATTTCCATGGCGAGCTTCGACAGGCGCACCTCGGTATAGCGCATGGCCGCCGCGCCGTCTCCGTCCACGGAGCCGAAGTTGCCCTGTCCCTCCACCAGCGGGTAGCGGGTGGAGAAGTCCTGCGCAAGGCGCACGGTCGCGTCGTACACGGCGCTGTCGCCGTGGGGATGGTATTTACCGAGCACGTCGCCCACGATGCGCGCCGACTTGCGGAACGGCTTATCGGGGGTAACGCCCAGCTCCATCATGGAATACAGGATGCGCCGGTGTACGGGCTTCAGGCCGTCGCGCACGTCCGGCAGCGCGCGGCTCACGATGACCGCCATGGCGTAGGAGATAAACGATTTTTTGAGCTCGTCCTCCACGTCCAGCGGGGTAAGATTTCCGATATTGAACTGATCGTCCATAGGGAGAAGAACCCTCCGTTCCCGTTATATATCCAGATCCGCGACCAGCCTGGCGTTCTTTTCGATGAACTCCTTGCGCGGCTCCACCTGATCGCCCATCAGAAGCGTGAACATCTCGTCGGCGGAGATGGCGTCCTTCAGCGTCACTTTGTACATGCTGCGCGTGGCGGGGTTCATCGTCGTCGCCCACAGCTGCTCGGCGCTCATTTCGCCAAGGCCCTTATAGCGCTGCACGTCCGGCTTCGCGTCGCGGCCGATCTCGTCCAGATACTTCTGAAGCTGCGCGTCGGTGTATACGTATTTTTCCGTCTTTCCGCGCGTCACCTTGTAAAGCGGCGGCTGGGCGATGTACACATAGCCGTCCTCGATGAGCTTGGGGAAGTGGCGGTAGAAGAACGTGAGCAGCAGAATGCGGATGTGGCTTCCGTCCACGTCGGCGTCCGTCATGCACACGATGCGGTGATACCTCAGCTTCGCCGGGTCGAAATCCTGCCCGAAGCCGCCGCCGAACGCGGTGATCATCGCCTTGATTTCGTCGTTGGCGAGGATGCGGTCAAGCCGCGTCTTTTCCACGTTCAGGATCTTGCCGCGCAGCGGCAGGATGGCCTGAAAGTGCCGGTCGCGCCCGGTCTTGGCGCTGCCGCCGGCGCTGTCGCCCTCGACGAGGAAGATTTCGCACTTGGCGGGATCGCGCTCGGAGCAGTCCGCCAGCTTGCCCGGCAGCGCGCCGGATTCCAGCGCGGTCTTGCGGCGCGTCATATCGCGCGCTTTGCGGGCGGCCTCGCGGGCGCGCGCCGCGGAGATGCACTTGTCCAGCACGGCGCGGCCGATGGACGGATTTTCCTCGAACACGTCCGTCAGCTTCGCGGCCACCATGCCGTCCACCAGCGGGCGAATCTCGCTGTTGCCCAGCTTGCTCTTGGTCTGTCCCTCAAACTGCGGCTCCACCAGCTTGACCGACACGATCGCCGTCAGACCCTCGCGCACGTCGTCGCTGGTCAGGTTCGCGTCCGCGTCCTTCAGAATCTTCTTCTCGCGGCCATAGGCGTTGATCACGCGCGCGAGCGCCGTGCGGAAGCCCGTCAGATGCGTGCCGCCCTCGGGCGTGAGAATGTTGTTGGCGAAGGAGAACACGTTCTCCGTGTAGCCGTCGTTCCACTGAAGCGCCACCTCGACGGTGGACGTATCCTTCACGCCCTCGATGTAGATGGGCTTTTCGAACAGGCAGGTCTTGTTCTTGTTCAGGTATTCCACGAAGGAGACGATGCCGCCCTCGTAGTGATATTCCTTTTCCAGCGCCGGCTCCACGCGCTCGTCGCGGATGGTGATGCGGATGCCCTTGTTGAGGAACGCCATCTCGCGGAAGCGGGTGCGCAGGGTGTCAAAGTCGAAATTGCCGGTTTCAAAGATGCCGGGCTCGGGCGTTTCGTGGGTCTTCACGTCCGGCCAGAACTGCACGGTGGTGCCCGTGCGGTCGGTCTCGCCCACGACCTTCAGGTCGTACAGCACCTTGCCGCGCTCGTATTCCTGCTGGTATACCTTGCCGTCCTGATAGACGTTCACCTTCAGGTGGCTCGACAGCGCGTTCACGACCGACGCGCCCACGCCGTGCAGGCCGCCGGAGACCTTGTAGCCGCCGCCGCCGAACTTGCCGCCCGCGTGCAGCATCGTCAGGCACACCTCGACCGCCGGACGGCCGACCTTGGGGTGAATGCCCACCGGGAAGCCGCGGCCGTCGTCCTGCACGGACACGCTGCCGTCGGCGTGCAGAATCACGTGTATATTTTTGCAATAGCCCGCCAGCGCCTCGTCCACGGCGTTGTCCACGATCTCATACACCAGATGGTGCAGGCCGCGCTCGTCGGTGGAGCCGATATACATGCCGGGACGACGCCGGACGGCCTCAAGGCCCTCCAGAATCTGAATGTTACTCTCGTCGTAATGCGTGTCTTTGGACATGCTCATAACCTCTTAAACGCAAATTTTCTACCTATCTTATTATACCACGCTTCCGCGCGCGGGTCATTGCCTTTGGGTTATTTTCCTCGCGGGAATTTTTCGATTTCTCTGCTTGAGAATCGGCGGAAACGTATGTATAATGGGTTTTGTCCGAACGGACGTGAAAAATGCGATTTGAGGGCGATGGCATGCGGCTGGACAAGGCGATTGCGCGGAACGGGCTCACGCGGCAGATGGCCAAAAAGGCGATTGCGGGCGGGCGCGCGCGCGTGAACGGCAACGTGGTTCTCGACCCCGGCTATCTTCTGAAGCCGGAGGACGAGGTGCTTTTAGACGGCGAAAACGCCCGCGCGCCGGAAAACGTGCACCTGATGCTCCACAAGCCCGCGGGCTTCCTGACCGCCACGGAGGACGCGCGCGGCGAGCGCACGGTGCTCGACCTTCTGCCGGAGAAAATCCGCATGCGCAAGGTCGGCCCGGTGGGGCGGCTGGATAAGGACGTGACGGGGCTTTTGATTCTCACGACGGACGGCCAGCTGGCGCACCGGCTGATTTCGCCGAAGTGGGACGTGGAAAAAACCTATTACGCCGAAATCGAGGGCGAAATCGACGACGAATGCGTGCGGCGCTTCGCCGAGGGCGTGCCTCTCAAGGAATTCACGTGTAAGCCCGCGCGGCTGGAACGCGCCGGGGCGGGCGCGTGCCGCGTGTACGTGAGCGAGGGCAAGTACCATCAGGTCAAGCGCATGCTGGCCGCCGTCGGGCATCCGGTTCTCCGGCTGAAGCGCGAGAAAATCGGCCCGGTCGCGCTGGATCCCGCGCTGAGCGAGGGTGAGTTCCGTCCGCTCACGCCCGGGGAGGAAGCGGCGCTTTATGAAATTGCGGGGATGACGAAGCATGAGTGAACAGTATTTTGCGAAGAAGCCCGGCTGCGAAAGCCGGCCGGTCGCGTTTGAAACGGAGTGCGTCGGCGTGCGCGCGTCGTTTGAGACGGACGCGGGCGTGTTCTCCAAGGGCGAGCTGGACGAGGGCACGCGCGTCCTTCTGGAGGCGCTCCCGCCGCTTCACGGCCGCGCGCTCGATCTGGGCTGCGGCTGGGGCGCGGTGGGCGTGCTGCTGGGAAAGAAATACCCGGACGTTTCGCTTCTGATGGCGGACGTGAACGAGCGCGCGGTGGCGCTGGCCGCGAAAAATCTCGCCCGAAACGGCGTGAAAAACGCGCGCGCGGTGGAATCGGACGTATACGAAAACGTGGACGGGACGTTTGATTTCATCGTCACCAACCCGCCGATTCGCGCCGGAAAGGCCGTGATCTATTCGATGTTCGACGGCGCGCGCGACCGGCTTTCGCCCGGCGGGCGGCTGTATGTGGTCATACGAAAGCAGCAGGGCGCGCCCAGCGCGCTCAGGCACATGCAGGAGCTCTACGCGTCCGCACGCGTAATCGCGCGGGAAAAGGGCTTCTGGGTCATCGAGTGTGAAGGAAAGAAGGAAGACATATGAAACGGGACAGGCTTGAAAAGGTGCTTGGAAACATGCGCGAGATGGGGATCAGGCAGTTGCTTGTGACCGCGCCGACCAGCGTTCTGTATCTGACCGGCAAGCGCGTCGCGCCCGGCGAGCGCATGCTGGCGCTCCTGATTTCGGACGACGGCCGCTGCCGCCTGTTCGCGAACAGGCTGTTCGCGCTGAAGCCCATGGACGGCTGCGAGCTGATCGAGTATTCTGACACGGACGACTGCGTGGGCGAGCTTTCGTCGCGCCTTGCGCCCGGCTCCTTGGGCGTGGACAAGGACTGGCCGTGCCGGTTCCTTCTGCCGCTGATGGAGAAGCGGCGCGATCTGGCCGTCTCCCTCGGCTCCCCCGCCGTGGACGGCGCGCGCATGCGCAAGACCGAGGAAGAACTGAACCTGATGCGCCTGAGCTCGCGCATGAACGACGCGGTGATCGGCTGCGCGATCGACAGCGTGCGCGCGGGCGCGACGGAGAAGGACGTGGCCGAATGCTACGCCGGCGAAGCCGCGGCGCAGGGCGCGTCCGGCGAGAGCTTCCCGTCCCTGATCTGCTTTGGCGCGAACTGCGCCGAACCACATCACGACACCGGCCGCACCGTGCTCAAAAACGGCGATTCCGTCATACTGGACGTGGGGCTTGTGCTGGACGACTATTGCTCCGACATGACCCGCACCGTGTTCTACGGCGCGCCCACGGACGAGCAGAAGAGGGTATACGACCTTGTGCTGCGCGCCAACGAAGCCGGACGGCGCGTCGTGCGCCCCGGCGTGCCGCTGAAAGAGATCGACCGCGCCGCGCGAAGCGTGATTGAGGACGCGGGCTACGGCGCGTACTTCATCCACCGCACCGGGCACGGCATCGGGCTGGACGTGCACGAATTCCCGGACGTGAGCGCGTCGTCCGAAGCCGTGTGCGCGCCGGGCATGGTGTTCTCCGTGGAGCCCGGCGTCTACCTGCCCGGCCGCTTCGGCGTGCGCATTGAAGACCTTGTGGCCGTCACGGAGGACGGCGGTGAAACCCTGAACGTGAAATCTCATGAAATGAAGGTGATTGAATGCTGAATTTCAACTGGCAGATTCCCACGAAGTTCATCTTTGGCCGCGGCGCGGAGAGCCACGCGGGCGAGGAGCTGAAGGCGCTGGGCGGCACCCGCGCGCTGATTCACTACGGCGGCGGCTCGGTGATCCGCTCCGGACTGATGGAGAAGGTCACCAAGTCTTTGGACGAAGCGGGCGTTTCCTACGTGCTGCTGGGCGGTGCGGTGCCCAACCCGCGTGACACCAAGGTGTACGAGGGCATTGACCTCGCGCGGCGCGAGAAGTGCGACTGCGTGCTCGCCGTGGGCGGCGGAAGCGCCATCGACAGCGCCAAGGCCATCGCGCACGGCACGGTGTACGACGGCGATTTCTGGGACTTCTGGTGCGGCAGGGCAAGCGTTCAGAAAACGCTGCCGCTGGGCTGCGTGCTCACATTGTCCGCGACGGGCAGCGAAAGCTCGAACAGCTCCGTCATCATGCAGGAATCCACGCACCTGAAGCGCGGTCTGGCCACTGAGTTCAACCGCCCGAAATTCGCGCTCCTGAACCCCGAATGGACGGCCACCCTGCCGCCCTATCAGGTGGCCTGCGGCGCGACGGACATCATGGCGCACGTAATGGAGCGCTATTTCACCAACGAGACCCACGTCACCATCACCGACAACCTGTGCGAAGCGGTTTTAAAGACGGTGATCGAGTACGCGCCCATCGCCGTGAAGAATCCCGCCGACTACGACGCGCAGGCCGAAATCATGTGGGCGGGCACGCTGGCACACAACGATACCTGCGGCGTGGGCCGCGAGGGCGACTGGGCGAGCCACCAGATCGAGCACGAGCTCAGCGGCCTGTACGACGTGGCGCACGGCGCGGGTCTGGCCGTGGTATTCCCGGCGTGGATGCGCTATACCATGCACCATAACGTGATGCGCTTCGCCCGCTTTGCCGTGAACGTGTTCGGCTGCGAAATGGACTTCGAGCGCCCCGAAATCACCGCCCTGAACGGCATTGAGCGCTATGAATCCTTCCTCCGCTCCATCGGCATGCCCATCACCTTCGCCGAGCTGGGCGCGAAGGCCGAGGATATTCCGTTCCTCGCCAAAAACGTCCGCCGCAATCCCGACGGCACGACCGGGCATTTCGTAAAACTCGATACCAAGGCAATCGAAGAACTTCTGCGCATTGCGGTAAGATAGCGCAGGGGTAGCTGGTACGGGGGCTCCGCCCTTTTCGCGGAGCCCCGATAAAACGAAGTCTGAAGCATGGCTGCGGGACGGTTACGCTTACGGCGCAGGGGATAGACGTATCGATTCCTTTCGATATTTCGCCGGCGTTGCGCCCACGATGCTCTGAAAATGGCGAATAAAGGAAACCGAGTCCATATATCCAACCTGCGCGGCGATTTCAGAAACCGAGTCGTTTGTGGAACGCAGCAGCTCCTGCGCCCGCTGAATTCGGCACTGGTGAAGGTAGCGATAGGGCGGCACGCCCATCTGCTGGCGGAAGAGGTGAATGAGATAGTACTTTGAATAGTGCGTGATCTTTTCAAATTCCGCCATGCCGATATTCTCGGACATATGGTCATGAATATACTTTGTCAGCAGCTGAACCTCTCTGTGACTGCGGTTCTCCTCCGAATCCGTTCGGTACAGGCTTTCCAACATGCTGCGCAGCATTCCGCTCAGCAGACAGTTGACCTCCGCGCGAGCCAGAAGGTCAGACTCCGCGCGAAGCGCCAGCAGCCGCCGGAACGCCTCCTCCATTTCTCCGACGGCGCGCAGGCGAACCGGCGTCAGGCGATCCAGCAGGGACGCCGCGTATCCCTTCAGACCTGCTCCGTCAAAATGCACAAAGAAGAATTCCCATTCGTCAGCGTCGCCGGTATAGTACTGCTGAAACGTATCGCAATAAATGATTACAGCCGTCCCGGCCGTCAGGCTGCACACCTGTTTTTTCCAGTGCATCACGCCCTGTCCGGAGCAGGTATACAAAAGAAGCGCGGACATTTTGCCATCCCTTCTTGTGAAATAGCCCGGATTCGCATGATAATGCCCGATTTCCGTGGCATACAGAGAGAATAAACGGGCGTTTTCGTCCACGTTGAATACATGGGCATGCGATTTCTCGGAAACGTCCAGCTTGTATTCCAGCATAACTATCCCCTCTCAAAAGCAATAACGTATAATATTTCGACAATAATCCCGCTTATCCCTGCCCGGAGAAACAGCTATAATAATTTCATCGGCGGAGATCATAGAAAAGGCATTTTATTAAATATCGGCCTTTTCTTTTGCCGCATAATCGACAATTATACAATGCATCCGCAAAACAAAGCGCAAGGGGTACATACAAATGGCACAGCAATTTCTACGGATACCGCGACGCCAGCCGCTTGGAAGGCGCGTGTGGAGGGCTCGCTGGTTTTACATTCTGATGCTGCCGGGGCTCGCCTATTTTCTGATTTACCGGTATCTGCCGATGTTCGGCATTGTGATGGCCTTTCAGGATTACAACCCAAGCTCCGGCTTTGCAGGCAGTCCATGGGTGGGTCTGATGCACTTTAAGCAATTCTTCGGTTATGGTTCCCTGAAAATGCTGTTTTCCAACACGCTGATTCTATCTCTGCAATCGCTGGTATTCGGCTTCCCGGCGCCTGTGCTGATGGCTCTGCTCCTCAACGAAGTCCGGCACAACGGCTACAAGCGCACAACGCAGACGCTCATGTATCTGCCGCACTTTCTGTCGACTGTCGTCGTCTGCTCCATTGCCTATCAGCTGTTTTCCATGGATTCCGGCATGCTGAACCGCTTACTGGTTCGTCTGGGGCTTCCGAAGGTGAATGTTCTCATGAACGAATCAGCCTACCGCCCACTGTTCGTGGGGCTAACCGTCTGGCAGAGCACGGGCTGGGGCACCATTATCTATCTGGCGGCACTGTCCAACGTAGACCCGCAAATGTATGAGGCAGCCATGCTGGAAGGCGCCGGGCGTTGGAAGCAGATATGGTATATCACGCTTCCGTCCATCCTGCCCATCGTGATGGTCACGCTCGTTCTGCGCATGGGCGAGCTGCTGGACGTAGGTCTGGAAAAGAGCCTTTTGCTGAGCAACGCCATGAATCGCTCCGTATCGGAGGTATTCGACACCTACGTATATCAGCGCGGCGTAGTCGGCGGCAAGTACAGTCTGTCCACGGCAGTCGGCCTGTTCAAGTCCCTTGTTGGACTGATCCTGGTTCTTACCTCCAACTGGCTGAGCAAAAAGGTAACCGACGAAACCATCTACTGATAGGAGGAACGAAAGATGAAAAAGCACGACAGGCTTCGCCGCTTCTCTGTCGGCGATGTGGTGATTTATCTGGTCATCGGCCTGTTCACGCTGGCCTGCGTGATTCCCTTCTGGTACGTCATCGTGTCCTCCTTCTCCCAGATGCCCGGCTTTTACATCCGCGATTTCACGCTGGACGGATATAAGTACATCTTTTCCACCAACACGCTGATGCGCAGCCTCGGCAACACGGTGTATATCACCCTGATCGGCACGCTGCTGAAGCTGCTCGTGACCAGCATGATGGCCTACGCGCTCGCGGAAACAAGCGTGCCCGGACGCAAGCTTCTGCTGAACCTGATCATCTTCACGATGCTCTTCGGAGGCGGCATGATTCCCACGTATTTCGTCGTGCGAAGCACAGGGTTGATGAACACACTCTGGTCAGTCATTCTTCCCGGTCTCGTGAACCCGTTTAATCTCATTGTGATGAAGAACTTCTTTCAGGGTATTCCTGCGGACATCCGTGAAAGCGCCCGTATCGACGGCTGTCACGAGCTGATTCTGCTGTTCCGGATCATTTTGCCGCTGGCCACCGCGTCGCTGGCCACCTTTGGCCTGTTTTACGCAGTTGGACAATGGAACACCTACATGTCTGCCCTGCTCTACATTCCGGACAGCAGTAAGTGGCCGATTCAGCCACTTCTGCGGCAGATCGTATATGTATCTTCGTCTATCGGCAATGAGGATGCGGTAGACAGTGAAATCGCGCTTCTGGCCTCCAGCATCAAGATGGCCGTCATCATCATCGCTACGGTGCCCATTATCTGCCTGTATCCCTTCCTGCAGAAATACTTTGCGAAGGGAATCATGGTCGGCGCCGTCAAAGGCTGATACGATACCGCGGGCAGCATCCGCGGCATGTATAGAGAAAAGGAGGAATCCCCATGAAAAACCTGTCTCCCATCCTGCGCGCACTGTGCCTGATGATGGTGCTGTGTCTGACCGTCGGCTGCGTAGCCATCGTGTCTGCCGAGGAAGAGCCTCTGCAGGTGACCATGTATCTGGGCTGTCTGGTACTGGAATACCCGCCGGACGGCAACGAAATTGAGAAGACGATCGAGGACTACATCGGCGGCGTGGATTTTAAAATCAACGCCTACTCGCAGAGCGTGCTTCACGAGATGATGCCGACCCTGATTGCCGGCGGCGACCTGCCCATGGTAGTCAACGTCGGCGGCAGCCAGCTGAGCAAGAGCTACATGCTCACCGCCATGAAGTCCGGTGAGTTTTGGGACGTGACGGATTATCTGAACACGCTGGAGAACTTTAAGGATCTGAATCCCGCCTGTATCAGCAACTATGCCATCGGCGGCCGCAACTACGGTCTGCCGCTGGAGCGTGGCATTTCCCGCGAGGCCACAACCTATCGCTACGACTGGCTGCAGAACCTGGGCATGGAGGATCCCACCACCGTTGAAGAGCTCGTGACCATGCTCAAGCGCTTCACCACCGACGATCCGGATGGTAACGGAATTGACGACACCTATGGTACCGTGAACGATCCCACCGGTCGTTTTGCCATCATGCTGGGCGCGCCGCTCAACTGGCGCTATGAGGACGGACATATGCTCAAGGCCGAGCTGACGGAGGAATACACGCAGGCGCTTGACATCAGCCGCGAACTGTACGCCATGGGTGCGATTCATCCGGAATATACCATCCGCGAGCGCGCGGACATTGAGGGCGACCTGATTCAAGGCAAGGCCGGCGCGTACTTCAACACCAGCACCGACATCACTGCCTTCCAGAGCCTGATGGTACAGCCCGAAGCCGTGCTGCACGCCAGCAACATCTTTGCCAACGAGGACGGAAACATCTATACTGCCGCCGGGCGCGGAAACAACGGTGCGCTGCTGTTCAGCACGAAGGCCATTCCAGACAAGGAAACGCTGGATAAGGTGATCAACATTTTCGACCGTCTGGCCGATCAGGAAATGTGCAACCTGCTGGCACTGGGCGTTGAGGGCAAGAATTATGAAGTTGTAAACGGCGTGGCACACATGCTGCCCGACGAGGATGGCTCCATCAAGAACTTCTATACCAACAGCATTTACAATCCCTACACCGTTCCGATGGCCGTACGCTGGCCGAACCTGCGCACGATTCCCGCCGAGCTGGATTACGGCGCCAAGCGCAACCTGGAAATCATTGAGGAGAATGCGCCCTACGCCGTAGCCGATCCTACCCTCGGGCTGACCTCCGAGCTGTATCTGGAGCTTGGCCCCGATCTGGACACGCTGCTGGGCGACGCGAAGGTTCTGTACATCATGGGACAGATTGACAGAGACGAATACCTGAAGCGCGTGGAACAGTGGCGCGCGCAGGGCGGCGACGACATTGCGGCGGACTACGCACGGCTGTACGAGGAAAAGAACGGCTGAGTCTGTCCGAAACGCGACAACCATAGAACGCACTCGGAACGGGAGTCCCGTCGTTTTCGCGGGGCTCCCGAAAGGCTTGATTTTTTGGGGAGGAACAGACGCATGGAAAACGTACGAATCGGCATTATCGGCATTGGAAACATGGGCAGCAGTCACGTGAAATGGATTATGGCCGGAGAGATCGAGCATCTTGTGCTGACGGCCGTCGCGGATATCCGCGAGGAGCGGCGCGCATGGGTTCGGGAGACGTATCCGGACGTCGCGGTATTTGACGACGCGGAAGCGCTGATGACCAGCGGACTGGTTGACGCCGTGCTGATCGCCACGCCGCACTATCTGCATCCGCCGCTGGCAATAGCGGCGCTGAACCACGGGCTGCACGTGATGAGCGAGAAGCCCGCGGGCGTATACACCAAGGCCGTAAGGGAAGAAAACGAGCTGGCGAGAAAGAGCGATAAGACATTCGCCATCATGTTCAACCAGCGCACGCATTGCATGTATCGCAAGGTGAAGGAGATCATCGCCTCGGGCGAGCTGGGTGCGCTGCGGCGCGTGAACTGGCTGATTACGGACTGGTTCCGCACGCAGTACTACTACGATTCCGGCTCGTGGCGCGCCACGTGGGACGGCGAGGGCGGCGGCGTTCTGCTGAACCAGTGCCCGCACAACCTTGACCTTCTGCAGTGGATGGTAGGCATGCCCGTGCGCGTGCGCGCCTTCACGCACAACGGAAAGTGGCACAACATCGAGGTTGAGGACGACGTGACGGCCTATATGGAATTCGAAAACGGCGCGACGGGCGTGTTTATCACCTCCACCGGCGACATGCCGGGCGACAACCGGCTGGAAATCGTGATGGAGGGCGGCACGCTTCTGTGCGACGGCGGCACGCTGACGCTGAAGAAGCTGAGCATGCCCATTGAAGAATATCAGAAGCAGTACAACGGCGGCCCGGCGTGGCTGAAATGCGAGACCCGGACGGTGGAGCTGGATGGCTCCTGCACGCAGCATCAGGGCGTTCTGCGCGCGTTTGTCGATCACATCCTGAACGGCGGGCCGTTGGTGGCCGAAGGCGCAGAGGGCATCAATTCCCTCATGCTGTCCAACGCCATGTACCTGTCCAGCTGGACGGGCGAGACCGTTGAGCTGCCCATCGACGAGGATCGCTTCCTTGAGGAACTGAACAAACGCCGTAAGGCGTCCGCGGGCAAGGCCGTGGAGGAAAAAACGCTGGATATTTCCGGTACGTTCTGAGGAGGCGCTTCCATGATTCGAATTGGCATCTGCAGCCCGATGGACGCGTTTGAGACCGTAGCGCAAATGGGCTTTGACTACATGGAAACCGGGCTTGTGCCGCTGTATCGGCTGAGCGACGAGGACTTCGCGCGCATGTGCGAGCGCGTCGACCGCGCGCCGATCCGCATCGAAGCGTTCAACGGCATGCTTCCCGGCACACTGCCCGTGACCGGCCCGAATGTGGACGAGGGCGCATTGGACGAATATCTGGAGAAAGCCTTTGCCCGCGCGCGTCGGCTGGGCGCGGAGGTCATCGTGTTTGGAAGCGGCGCGGCACGCGGCGTGCCTGCAGGCTTCCCCATCGACGAGGCTTGGCGGCAGCTGTTCGCGTTTCTGAAGCGCTTGGGCGCGCACGCGGAGAAGCACGACCTCACGATCGCCATTGAGCCGCTGTGCCGCCCGGAATGCAACCTGTTGAATTTGGTCAGCGAGGCCGCGGCGCTTGCGTCCATCCTGAACGCGCCCCGCATGCGCACGCTGGCGGACACGTTCCATATGGCCGTCTCCGCGGAGCCTGCGAGCGCGCTCACGCTGTACGGCTCACAGCTTGCGCACGTACACACCGCCAATCCCGCCGGCCGCCTGTGCCCTGAGCCGGACGACGGCGAGGACTACGAGGCGCTTCTGCGCGCCCTGAAGGACGGCGGCTATGACGCGCGCGTCAGCATTGAAGGCGTCGTAAAGCCCTTCGAAGAAAAGGCGCTCCTCGGCCTTCAGGCGCTTGACCGCGCCCGCCGCGCCGTGTGGGGCTGATTTCCACAAAACCCTCGACGGTACACGCCGCCGAGGGTTTTTATATGTGAAAAAGTCACCTGCAATTCGTACCTTTCTACGTCCGAATCGGCGGCTCTCCGCCTGCGGGCAGGATCACATAGCATACAAGGCAGACCGCCAGCAGCAGGGCGGCGTAGGCGAGGGGCGAGAGGAAGAAAAGGGGGATGGCCGCGAGAGTGGGAATGAGGAGCCATTTGCGGCGGCGGGGCAGGCGCAGGCAGAGGAGGAGGGCGGCGGCGAGCAGGAGGAGGGCGCTGAGCGCCTGCGAGACGCGCACGGAGCCGAGGTACAGGCTATCCATGCGCAGACCCTCGACGACGGTGCGCTCGGCGGCGTACATGAACACGTAAAACAGCGTGGCGCGGCCGGGGCGGGCGAACAGGCGCGTGCGCTCGAAAATGAGAATCAGCGCGCAGATGAGGAAGCACCACGCGGACTCATAGAAGAACGTGGCCGCGAACCAGCCGCCCTCGCGCTCGATATACACGGCGAGGGGAAACCACTGAAGCGCCGGGGTCGTAACCGGCACGCCGTAGGCCTCCTGATTGACGAAGTTGCCCCAGCGGCCGATGGCCTGTCCGAGGGCGAGCGCGGGCGCGGCCACGTCGGCCATGGTCAGGAAGGGAATGTGCTTCACGCGCGTGAAAATCCAGCCCGCGAGCACGCCGCCCAGCACGCCGCCGTAGATGGCCATGCCGCCGCCGCGGATGTCGAAAATTTCCAGCGGATTGTCGCGGAATGCGCTCCACTCGAAGGCGACATAATAGGCGCGGGCGCAGACGATGGCGAAGGGCACGATCCACAGCGCCAGCGAAAGGGACGTATCCGGCGCAAGGCCGTAGCGCTTTTCGCGGCGGCTCATCAGCAGGATGGCCAGCAGCACGCCCATGGCGATCAGTACGCCGTACCAGTGGATGGAAAAACCGAAGACGATCAATGCCGTGCGCGTGATTTTCATGATGAAACCAGACCTCCGAAGCGCTTTCTCGTTAAATTATAGGCGAAAACCGGGGAAAATGTCAATCGGTTCCCGAAGGAAGGTTGCAATTACAGCGGCTTTCGTATATAATTCATGGATGCTGACTTATTATGCCCACGGCGGGCTGTCGCATGCGGCGGGAGGATTGAAATGGCCAGAAAGCGCGTAACCGGACGGTTTTATGTATTTCTGATGCTGGTGGCGGCACTCGTGCTGTTTCTGTTCCGCGATTCCATTTTCGGCGCCAGCGAGGTCGTCAACGTGCTGGACGGCGCGGCCTCGGACGTGCGCAGCGCGCAGGCGGTCATCATTCGCGACGAGCTGCCCGCGACGGAGACGCAGGTTACGCGCGTGGAGTACGTGGCGGATGAGCACACGCTGGTGAAGAAGAACGACATCGTCGCCTATGTGTACTCGCTGGAATACAGCGAAAAAAAGCTGCAGGAGCTCAACCGCACGCGCAAGAACATTCAGGAGTATCACAAGGTCGTGCTGGGCAAGGAGCTGGATTCCCAGCTGGAGGTATACGACCTGAACGTGAAGCAGAAGGCGCTGGAGCTGAAAAGTCTGGTGCTGCGCACGACGCACGGCAACCTTCTGAAGCTGATCGATCAGCTGACGGACGCGATGGAGCAGCGCCGGCAGTACATGAGCGCCAACATGCGCTCCGACGCGAAGCTGATTAAATACTACGACGACGAAACGCAGAAGCTGAACAGCATCGAGTCCTGGCGCACGGCGCGCACCGCCGACCGGGACGGCGTGGTGAGCTTCTACATGGACGGCTACGAGTCCGCGCTGTCGGTCGACCGGCTGGAGGAGCTGTCGGTCGCAGACATGCGCGCGGTGCTGGCGGGTGAGTCGCTGGACGGCTCGGCCAGCCGCACGGTCACGCCCATCTACCGCATTGTGGATCAGAACAAATGGTATCTGTCCGTGCTGTCTGCGGACGGCTCGTGGAATCCCGTCATCGGCACGCTGTACAACTTCCAGCTGGAGGGCTATGAGGATCTGGTATACTCGGGCACGGTGATTCGCGTGCAGAAAACCGGCTCCACCGTCATGGCGCAGCTGGAGGTGACCGACCCCATCGGGCCGCTGATCTATCAGCGCGCCGGAAACGTGGTGCTGGGCACGAACCTGTCCGGCCTGCTGGTGCCGTCGCGCGCCGTTTCGCAGATGAACGGCCAGAGCGGCGTGTGGCTGTACGACGTGCCCGGCGGAACCTTCGTGCCGGTGGACGTTTTGAACAACGATGGAAAGAACGCGCTGATCCTGCCCCTGGTCGAGGGCGTTATAGGCGCCGGCTCGCGCGTTTTGATCAAATGACGGAAGAAGTTCGGAAGTATCTCGCGCTGCAAAAGCGCCTGAACGCGCGCTCGCCGCTGAAGGAGGGCGTGCGCGTTCTGCCGGTGACCAAGACGGTGGAGCCGGCGCGCATCCTGCCCCTGAAGGACGCGGGCGCGGCCGAAATCGGCGAAAACCGGGTGCAGGAGGCGCTGGAAAAGCTGCCGCTATTGAAAGGCGCGTTCGGGATTCGCATCATCGGGCGGCTTCAGACCAACAAGGCGCGGTATGTGGCGCGCATCGCCTCGGCGGTGGAATCGCTCGACCGGATTGAGCTGGCCGACGCGCTTCAGCGCGCGCTGGACAGGGAAGACCGCGCGCTGGACGTGCTGATTGAGGTAAACGCCGGGAACGATCCCGCCAAGGCGGGCGTTGCGCCGGAGGAATTAAAACAATTTTTGCGCGCCGCGTCGGCATACGACCGGCTGCGCGTGCGCGGGCTGATGACGGTCGCGCCGATTGCGCCCGATCCGGAGCTGGTGCGTCCATGCTTTCGCCGGATGCGCCGCCTGTTTGAGGATTTCGGCGCGGGCGAATGGGACACGCTGTCGATGGGCATGTCCGCCGACTGCGACGTGGCGGCCGAGGAGGGCGCCACGCAGGTGCGCGCGGGAAGCGCGATTTTCGGAAAGAGAAACTGACAAGCCGCCTGAAGCGCGGGATATTGGGGGATAAACGAAATGGGTCAGGGTCTGAACCGGTTTCTGGAATTTATCGGCCTTGTGGACGACAACACGGCGGACGCGCGTACAAACGAGCGCCCGCGTTACCGCGAGGAAACCTACGAGGAGCCCCGCTATACGCCGCGCCCGCAGGCGCGGCCGGCATCCGACGCGCGAAGCAATCGCTTCGGCGGTTCGCAGGCGCGTTCCTCCGGCGCGCAGCGCGCGCGCACGGACAGCCGTTCGCGCGCAAACGCGGCCTATTCCGACGCGGGCGATGGCTATGAGGGCGGAAGCTACGGCATGGTTCGCTCGCAGCGCGGCGGCAAGATGAAGCCGAACCCGACGACGATCGTATACTATCTGCATTCGCTTTCGGAGTGCTCCGGCGTGATTGAAGACCTGATCGGCGGCAACTCCGTGCTTCTGAACCTGGAGGAAACCGACATGCAGCTGATGCAGCGCGTGGTGGACACGCTGGCGGGCGCGGCGTTCGCGCTGCACGCCAAGATTCGCAAGGTGTCGGAAAAGATGTACCTGATTGCGCCGGAAAACGTGGAAGTGAACATGACTTCCAGCGTCAGCCGGCACTACTGAGAGGAGACAAAATGGGAAGCGTTGTATCCCGGATGATCGGAAAAGGGCTTTTGTACTTCCTGCGCCTGATCGACGTGGCGCTGCTGGCGCGCTGCGTGCTGAGCTGGTTCGTTTCGCCGTACAGCCGCGTCATGCAGTTCTTCGTGTCGCTCACGGAGCCGTTCGTCGCGCCGTGCCGCAGGCTTCTGAATCGCATGACGGGCGGGCGGCCGATGATGTTCGACTTCTCGATGCTCACGGCGATGCTGGTGATCATCGTGCTTCAGCGGCTGGTGGCCGTGATCTTCTTCTGACGGAAATTTTTGTGAAATGCGCGCCCGCGGCAGGAATCCGCCCGCGCGCGTAGAATGTTTCAGGTAACTGTGCGCGGAACGCTGCGCTTCAACACAATCCGGGCGGCGACGCCGGGCTACCAAGGAAAGGATGAATGGTATGGCGATTACGGTGAATGATATTCGCAACAAGCAGTTCAAAATGGAAGGCCGCGGCTACAACTGCGACGAGGTGGACGATTTCCTCGACGCGCTCGCCGAGCAGACCGAGAAGCTCATTCGCGAGAACACCAGTCTGAAAAACGAGCTGGCCGCCGCGAAGGAGCAGGCCGAAGCGGCGAAGGCCGCCGAGAAGACCGCGCTGGAAGCCGTTCACACGCCCGCCGTCCAGCAGGACGCGCCGCCGACGTTCAACGAGCCCAGCTACTTCAAGAACCTTGAAACCACGCTGCGCGAGACGCTGATCAGCGCCCAGCGCATCGCCGACGAGACCATCGACGACGCCCGCAAGAAGGCGCGCAGGATCGTCGCCGAGGCCGAGGAGCATGTGAACACGCTGCAGGAGCAGTCCGCGCAGAAGATGGCGGAAGCCCGCGCCGATTACGACGCGCTCAAGAACGCGTCCGAGGAATACCGGCGCAACTTCACCTCTCTGGTGGAGGAGCAGACCCGTCTTCTGAAGGAAAACCCGATTTTCAACTGATTCGCGGCGCACAAACGGGGCCGTCCTCTGCTTTGGGGGACGGCTCCCTTTGCGTAAAAGACGGCATCACCGCACAATTCGGCGGCGCGTCGGGCGAAGTCTTTTCCGCCATCTGCGGCATGCAAATTCCTCGATTTACCTCCAGTAAACCTTCGAAATTTGCACTTGCATCTGACGAAAAATCCATTCGCCAGCCGACCACCTCATTTGCGCGGCGTTGCCTTGGCAGTTTCTCCCGGCCACATGATTCCGCCCGATTCGGAGATACTGGCAACCGGGGGTGACGCGAATGTCCGACGACGGGCTGTTTCGCAAAATCGAGTATCTGGCGAACACGCTGGAGCGCATGCGGCTGGACGAATACCTCGATTTCGTGTCCAACCGGCGGCGGATGGCGCTGACCGCGTTTCTGGGCGGCGTGATGCGCGGCGTGGGGTTCATGTTTGGCTTTTCCATCATCGGCGCGGTCGTGGTGACGATTCTGCGCTCGGTGGTGCTGGACAACATTCCGGGCATCGGAAGCTTTCTTGCGGAGGTAGTCAATGAGATGGAATCGCGTACGCGATAGGGTGCTGTGCGCGGCGCTGGCCGCGATTCTGGTGGGCGCGGACAGGCTGATCAAGCGCTGGGCGCTGACGCTGGGCGAGGGCGGCGCGAGGGAGGGCCTTGCGCACGTGTTCCGCTTTTCGTTCGCGTGGAACGAGGGCGCAGCGTTCTCCATGCTGCGCTCGCGGCCGTGGCTGGTGGTCGCCGTGAGCGCGGCGGTGCTGCTTTTCGTGGCGGGCGCGGTGTTTCTGAGCCGCGGGCTTTCGCTGCGCGTGCGGCTGAGCCTGACGCTGGTGCTGGCCGGAGGGCTGGGCAACCTGATCGACCGGGCGCTGTACGGCGCGGTGATCGACTATATCGAGCTTACGTTCATGACCTTCCCGGTGTTCAACTTCGCCGACGTGTGCGTGACCGTGGGCGCGGCGCTGTTCGCGCTGTTTACGCTGCTGCCGGGAAAAAGGGAGGCGAGGGCATGATCTTCACCATTGACGCACTTTCTGCCGGCAGGATGAACGCCGCCCGTTCGCGCGGCTTCCTCCGGGAAAAGGGGGCTTTGGCATGATCTTCACCATCGATTCCGCGCACGCCGGAGAGCGGCTGGACGTGTTTCTCGCCCGCGAGGGCGACGTGACCCGTTCGCGCGCCGGGGCTCTGATTCGCGAGGGCGCGGCGCGGGTGAACGGGAGCGTGCCGCGCGGCTTCCTCCGGGAAAAGGGGGCTTTGGCATGATCTTCACCATCGATTCCGCGCACGCCGGAGAGCGGCTGGACGTGTTTCTCGCCCGCGAGGGCGACGTGACCCGTTCGCGCGCCGGGGCTTTGATTCGCGAGGGCGCGGCGCGGGTGAACGGAAGCGTGCCCTCGAAGGCCGGATACGCGCTGCGGGAGGGCGACGAGGTTTCGTTTGAGGTTCCCGAGCCCGCGCCCGCGCATGTGGCGGCCGAGGACATTCCGCTGGAAATCGTGTATCAGGACGACGATCTGGCGGTGGTGTACAAGCCGTCCGGCATGGTGGTGCATCCGGCGGCGGGCAACCCGGACGGCACGATGGTCAACGCGCTTCTCAGGCATCTGGACGGGCTTTCGGGCATCGGCGGGGAGATTCGCCCCGGCATCGTGCACCGGATCGACAAAGACACGTCCGGGCTGCTTCTGGTGGCCAAGAACGACCGTGCGCACGTGAAGCTGGCGGAGCAGATCGCCGCGCATTCGATCGAACGCGCGTACCGCGCCATCGTCATCGGGCGCATGAAGGCCGACGAGGGCGACGTGGACGCGCCCATCGGACGGCATCCGACCGACCGCAAGAAAATGGCCATCGTGCCCGGCGGGCGCGAGGCGCGCACGCACTGGCGCGTGCTGGAGCCGCTTCGGGGCGCGGCGCTGCTGGAATGCGTGCTCTCGACCGGGCGCACGCATCAGATTCGCGTACATATGGCCTCCCTCGGGCATCCCGTGCTGGGCGACCCGGTGTACGGCCCGAAGAAATCACCCTACCCCGTGGAGGGTGGGCAGCTTCTGCACGCGTTCCGGCTGGGCTTCGTTCACCCCACGACCGGCGAGTTCATGAAATTCGAGGCGGAGCCGGAGCCGAGGTTCATGGAATGGTATCGGAAGCTGCGCGA
>ENA-UOJG01000562-UOJG01000562.1-human-gut-metagenome-genome-assembly--contig:-C47-NODE-562-length-51013-cov-48.228914_pt1 | contig 51013 bp, 58 predicted proteins | sample MGYA00242340_ERZ723887 | MGnify/ENA metagenome assembly ERZ723887 | reverse complement strand
CTGCGACCACCTTCGGCCGCATCGGCGTGAAGGTTTGGATCTACAAGGGCGAGGTCCTCACCCAGACGCTGCGCACCACCCCGCGCACGCTGGACACCACCAAGCCCTACGAGGAGCGCCGCGAGCGCCGTCCCCGCCGCGATGGAGACCGTCGTCCCCGCCGCGATGGCCAGGGCGGCTTCCAGAAGCGCGAGGGCGGCTTCAACCGCAACGGCGGCAACCGTCCCCAGGGCGGCTTCCGCAAGCCGGAGAATAAGGAAGGAGGCGCACAGTAATGCTTCTGCCGAAGAGAGTAAAATATCGTCGCGTTCAGCGCGGCCGCATGACCGGTAAGGCCACGCGCGGCAACACCATTACTTATGGTGAGTACGGCCTCCAGGCCACCGAACCCGCGTGGATCACCAGCAACCAGATCGAAGCGGCCCGTGTCGCCATGACCCGCTACACCAAGCGCGGCGGCCAGGTCTGGATCAAGATCTTCCCCGATAAGCCCGTTACCAAGCAGCCCGCCGAGACCCGTATGGGTTCCGGTAAAGGCTCGCCCGAGTATTGGGTGGCAGTTGTCAAGCCCGGCCGCATCATGTTTGAGATCGCCGGCGTTTCCGATGAGATCGCGCGCGAAGCGCTCCGTCTGGCCAGCCACAAGCTGCCCATCAAGACGAAGATCGTCAAGCGTGAGACCGAGACCCAGGAAGTAGGTGAATGAGATGAAGGCAAGTGAAGTTCGTGCCATGAGCGTTGAGGAGCTGAACACCAAGCTCGACGCCCTGAAGAAGGACCTGTTCATGCTGCGTATGCAGCACGCGACGAATCAGCTGGATAACCCCCAGAAGCTCGTCCAGACCAAGCGTGACATTGCCCGAGTCAAAACCATGATCCGTGAGAAGGAGGAGAAGTAACGTGGAAGAGAAGAGAATTTCCTCCCGCAAGGTCCGCGTTGGCAAGGTCGTTTCCGACAAGATGGACAAGACCGTCGTCGTTGCGATCGCTGACCGCGTGGCGCATCCCCTGTATAAGAAGATCGTCGGCCGCACCTATAAGCTCAAGGCGCACGACGAGAATAACGAGTGCGGTATCGGCGATACCGTCAAGGTGATGGAGACCCGCCCCCTGTCCAAGGACAAGCGTTGGCGCGTGGTCGAAATCGTCGAGAAAGCTAAGTAAGGAGGTACCGGAACAATGATTCAGCAGGAAAGTTTTCTGAAGGTCGCCGATAACACCGGTGCCAAGGAAATCAAGTGCATCCGCGTTCTCGGTGGCTCCGGCCGCAAGTACGGCAACATCGGCGATGTGATCGTCGCTTCCGTGCGCAAGGCTGCTCCCGGCGGTCAGGTCAAGAAGGGCGAGGTCGTAAAGGCCGTTATCGTCCGCTCCGCCAAGGGCGTCCGCCGCGAAGACGGCACCTATGTCCGCTTCGACGAGAATGCTGCGGTCCTGATCAAGGACGACAAGAACCCCAGCGGCACCCGTATCTTTGGGCCCGTCGCTCGCGAGCTGCGTGAGAAGGACTTCCTCAAGATCCTCTCCCTGGCTCCGGAAGTTGTCTAAGGAGGGCTTGAAGAATGGCTATGAATGTGAAGAAGGGCGATACCGTTATCGTCCTGTCCGGCAAGGACAAGGGCAAGCAGGGCAAGGTGCTCGGCACCGTTCCCAGCGAAGCCAAGGTCGTCGTGGAGGGCATCAACATGGTGACCTGCCACGTCAAGCCCCGCAAGCAGGGCGAGACCGGCGGCATCGTGCAGCGCGAGGCTGCGATGTACGCTTCCAAGGTGCAGGTCGTCTGCCCCAAGTGCGGCAAGGCCACCCGCATTGCCCACAAGGTAGAGGGCGGCAAGAAGACCCGCGTGTGCAAGCACTGCGGCGCCGAGCTTTAAGAAAGGAGAGTAGTACACAATGGCAAGACTGAAGGAACAGTATAAGGCAGACGTGGCACCCGCTCTCTTCAAGAAGTTCGGTTATAAGTCCACCATGCAGATCCCCCGCATCGAGAAGGTCGTCGTCAACGTTGGCTGCGGCGAGGCCAAGGAGAACGCCAAGGTTCTTGACGCCGTCGTCCGCGACCTGACCGCTATCACCGGTCAGAAGGCGATCATCACCAAGTCCAGAAAGAACATCGCAAACTTCAAGCTGCGCGAAGGCATGCCCATCGGTGCGAAGGTCACTCTTCGCGGCGACAAGATGTGGGAATTCCTCGATCGTCTCTTCAACGTGGCGCTTCCTCGTGTCCGCGACTTCCGCGGCATCAGCGCCAATGCCTTCGACGGCCGCGGCAACTATGCCCTCGGCGTCAAGGAGCAGCTGATCTTCCCCGAGATCGAGTACGACAAGATCGACAAGATCCGCGGCATGGACATCGTTATCTGCACCACCGCGCAGACCGACGAAGAGGCCCGCGAGCTGCTGACGCTGGTCGGCGCTCCCTTTGAACGCTAAGTAGGAGGATATGTAAAATGGCTAAGAAATCTATGATTCTCAAGCAGCAGGCTCCTGCTAAGTTCTCCACCCGCCGCTACAACCGCTGCAAGATCTGCGGCCGCCCCCACGCCTATCTGCGTGACTACGGCGTCTGCCGTATCTGCTTCCGCGAGCTGGCCTATAAGGGCGAGATCCCCGGCGTTCGCAAGGCCTCCTTCTGAGTCTTTTGCCCTCATACTTCGTTGGCGCGGCTCGACGTACACAAAGTACGTCTTCGCCTTGCCGCCTCGTCTGAGAACAAAATCCTTTAGAAGGACCAGCGGTTGAAAAGCTTTTCAACCGCACGATACCTCGGAGCCTGAGCCTCCGAAACAAACTCATAACCACGAACGTTGCGATATGGACGTTCTGGCGATAAAGGATCGCGAAAGGTCAGTGTCAATTACGCGTGCTCCGCACGCGGTGCATCGCTCCAAATTGGCACTGATACCTCGTGACCTGAACGGTCAATGACCGTAACTCTAAATCAGGAGGATTTACACTATGCATATCACTGACCCCATTGCGGATATGCTCACTCGCATCCGCAACGCAAACGGTGCCCGTCACGACACCGTGGACGTCCCCGCTTCCAACATGAAGAAGAGCATCGCTCAGATCCTGCTGGACGAGGGCTACATCAAGAGCTACCAGATCGTTGACGATGGTACGCAGGGTACGATCCACATCACCCTGAAGTACAACGGCAAGGACAAGGTCATCACCGGCCTGCGCCGCGTCAGCAAGCCCGGTCTCCGCGTTTACGTCGGCGCAGACGAACTGCCCCGCGTGCTTCGCGGCCTCGGTATTGCCATCGTCTCCACCTCCAAGGGCGTTATGACCGATAAGGCCGCTCGCGCGGCGCATATCGGCGGCGAAGTCCTTGCATTCGTGTGGTAAGGAGGGTATAGAACAATGAGTAGAATTGGTAAAATGCCCGTTGTGATCCCCGCCGGCGTCGAAGTGACGATCGCGGAGAACAACCTTGTCACCGTCAAGGGTCCCAAGGGTACCCTGACCCAGCAGCTTGAACCCAGCATGACCCTGAAGCAGGAAGGCGCTGAGATTCTCGTTTCCCGTCCCAACGATGCGAAGGAGAACCGCGCGCTGCATGGTCTGACCCGTGCGCTGCTGCACAACATGGTCGTCGGCGTGACCGATGGCTACAAGAAGACGCTTGAAGTCAATGGCGTTGGCTACCGTGCCGCCAAGGACGGAAACAAGCTCGTTCTGACGATCGGCTACTCCCATCCTGTGGAAGTTCCCGAGATCGACGGCATCACAATCGAGGTTCCCTCTCAGAACCAGATCGTCATCTCCGGCTGCGACAAGCAGAAGGTCGGTCGGTTCGCCGCAGAAGTCCGCGAGAAGCGTCCTCCCGAGCCGTATAAGGGCAAGGGCATCAAGTATGCTGACGAAGTCATCCGCCGCAAGGTCGGTAAGACCGGCGCCAAGAAGTAATAAGGAGGTGTGCCGAATATGATTAAAAGACCCGATACCAATGCGCAGCGCATCAAGCGCCATCAGAGAGTCCGCGCGAAGATCTCCGGCACTCCCGAGAGACCCCGCCTGAACGTTTTCCGCAGCGAAAAGAACATCTACGCCCAGATCATCGACGATGTCGCCGGCAACACGCTGGTCGCCGCCTCCTCCCTGGACAAGGCGATCGAAGGCAACGGCAGCAACAAGGCTGCCGCCCGTGCGGTCGGCAAGCTGATCGCCGAGCGCGCCAAGGCCAAGGGCATCGACACGGTCGTTTTCGACCGCGGCGGTTACCTGTATCACGGCCGCGTTGCAGAGCTGGCTGAAGGCGCCCGCGAGGGCGGCCTGGAATTCTAAGGGAGGAGGAAAATACAATGCCTAGATTTGAACGCGAACAGAGCGAATACATGGAAAAGCTCGTTTTCCTCAACCGTGTTTCCAAGACCGTTAAGGGCGGCCGCGTGGCCAAGTTCTCTGCTCTGATGGTCGTTGGCGACGGCAAGGGCAAGGTCGGCTACGGCCTTGGCAAGGCCGCTGAAGTTCCCGAGGCGATCCGCAAGGGCCTCGAGGCTGCCAAGAAGAACATGATCACCGTTACCCTTGATGGTACCACCATTCCTCACGAGACGATCGGCGAGTTCGGCGCCGGCCGCGTGCTGCTCAAGCCCGCCGCCCCCGGTACCGGCGTGATCGCTGGCGGCGCTGTCCGTGCCGTCGTTGAGGCTGCCGGCATCAAGGACATCCGTACCAAGTGCCTGCGCTCCAACAACCCCAACAACGTTGTTGGCGCTGCGATCGAAGGCCTGAAGTCCATGCGCAGCGCGGAGCAGGTCGCCAGGATCCGCGGCAAGAGCGTGGATGAGATCATCGGTTAAGGAGGCAGAGCAACATGGCTAAGACGTATAAGGTTGAGCTCGTCAAGAGCTTGAACGGCAGACATGCCAAGCACATCGCTACTGCCCATTCCATGGGTCTGCGCAAGATCGGCGACACGAGCGTGCAGCCCGACAACGACCAGACGCGCGGCAAGATTGCCCAGATCGGCTATCTGCTGCAGGTCACTGAAGAGAAATAAGGAGGAACAGATATGGAACTGTATAATCTGTCTCCCGCCGCTGGTTCTACCAGGGAAGCGTTCCGCAAGGGTCGCGGCCATGGCAGCGGCAACGGCAAGACCGGCGGCCGCGGTCACAAGGGCCAGAAGGCCCGCAGCGGCGGCGGCGTGCGCGTCGGCTTTGAAGGCGGCCAGATGCCTCTGGCGCGCCGTACCCCGAAGCGCGGCTTCAACAACATTTTTGCAAAGCCCTATGAGATCATCAACCTGAGCGCCCTCAACAAGTTTGAGGACGGCGACACCGTTACCGCAGAGGCTCTGCTTGCAAAGGGCATCCTGAGCAAGTGCGTGTATGGTTACAAAGTGCTTGGCAACGGTTCCGTTACCAAGAAGGTCACTGTTCAGGCCGCTGCGTTTTCCCAGTCTGCTAAGGAAGCAATTGAAGCAGCTGGCGGAAAGGCAGAGGTGGTCTAAGTGATTCAGACGATCCGTAAGGCATGGGGCATCCCCGAGCTGCGCAAGAAGATCGTGTTCACGGTTCTGATCCTGCTCATCTTCCGTATCGGCAGCCAGATCCCCGTCCCCTATATCAACACCGACCTGCTGGGAACCTACCTTGACAGCATGAGCGGCACGGTGCTGGGCCTCTACAACGTGATGTCCGGTGGTGCATTCGGCGAGGCGACGGTCTTCGCGCTGGGCGTGCAGCCCTACATCAACAGCTCGATCATCATCCAGCTGCTGACGATCGCCATCCCCGCGCTGGAGCGGCTTGCCCGCGACGGCGGCGAGGCCGGCAAGAAGAAGATCGCTTCCATCACCCGCTATGCCACCGTGGCCATCGCCCTGCTGCAGGGCTTCGGCTACTACATGATCTGCAAGAACTACGACATTCTTGAGCAGCAGGGCATCTGGCCCGCGCTGGTCATCATTGTCTCCTTCGTTGCCGGTTCGTCCTTCGTCATGTGGCTGGGCGAGCAGGTGAATGAGTTTGGTATCGGCAACGGTATCTCCATTATCCTGTTCGCGGGCATTCTGTCCCGTATCCCCAACATGACACTCATGGCTTCCAGCTATATTGCTGAAAAGGGAAGCATCGGCTATCTGTGGATCGCCCTGCTGGTTCTCGGCACCCTTGCCATGATCGTGCTGATCGTTCATGTCAACGAGGCGGAGCGCCGCATTCCCGTGCAGTATGCCAAGCGTCAGGTTGGCCGCAAGATGTACGGCGGCCAGGCATCTACCCTTCCCATGAAGGTGAGTATGTCCGGCGTTCTGCCCATCATCTTCGCGCAGTCCATCGCATCCCTGCCTTCGACCATCTGGGCCTTTGCCGGCACGCCTGCTGAAGGCACCGTGGGTCGCGGCATTTATGATGCGATCGACACGAAGTCTGTGCTGTACCTGATCGTCTACTTCCTGATGATCATCGGCTTCAGCTACTTCTATGCCACCATTCAGTTCAACCCCGTTGAGATCTCCAACAACCTCAAGCGCAACGGCGGCTTTATCCCCGGCTTCCGCCCGGGCAAGCCCACGTCCGACTTTATTGCAAAGGTTCTCAACAAGGTCACGCTGTTCGGCGCTATCTACCTCGGCATCGTTGCGATCTGCCCGCTGATCGTCGGCAAGGCGCTGGGTAACCAGAATCTCGCTATCGGCGGCACTTCGGTCATCATCGTTGTCGGCGTTGCCCTCGAAACCGTGCGCGCGCTGGAATCCCAGATGATGATGCGTCAGTACAAGGGCTTCCTTGAGTAAGAAAGGTATCAAATGAAACTGATTTTATTGGGTGCTCCCGGGGCCGGAAAAGGCACACAGGCTGCTATCCTCTCCCGCGAGCTTGGAATCCCCGCGATTTCCACCGGTAACATTCTGCGCGCGGCCATTCAGGAAGGCACGCCGACGGGAATGAAGGCCAAGACCTATATGGACGAAGGCCATCTGGTACCCGATGAGGTCATCATCGGCATTATCAAAGAGCGGCTTGCGCAGGAGGATTGTGCAAAGGGCTACATCCTTGACGGAGTCCCGCGCACGATCGCGCAGGCAGAGGCTCTTGAGGCAGCCGGTATCAAGTTCGACCATGTCGTCTCCATGGAGATCGCGGATGCGACCATCATGGAGCGCATGAGCGGACGCAGGGTGTGCGGCAAGTGCGGCGCGAGCTACCATGTGGTGGCCGTGCCGCCCAAGACCGCGGGCGTCTGCGACGTCTGCGGCGGCGAGCTTGTTGTGCGCAAGGATGATAAGCCCGAGACGGTTCAGAACCGGCTTGCGGTCTATCATAGGGAGACGGAGCCGCTCAAGGATTTCTATCACGAGCGCGGCGTGCTGTATCCCGTGGAGGATATGGGCTCAGTCGAGGCTACCTCCGAAGCGATCCTCGCGGTTTTGAAACAGGATGGTTGACCATGATCATTGTGAAATCAGAACGTGAGATCGAACTGATGCGCCGAGCGGGAAAAATTACCGCGGCTGCCCGTGCGTTAGCAGGGGAAATGGTAAAGCCCGGCGTAACAACCCGAGAAATCGACAAAGCAGTGTTCCATTTCATTCGTTCGCAGGGCGCCCAGCCGTCGTTCTTAAACTACAACGGCTATCCCGCCAGCGTGTGCGTGTCTGTCAACGACGAGATCATTCACGGTATCCCGGGTCCCCGGGTGCTGAAGGAGGGCGATATCGTCAGCGTGGACGTGGGCGCGTACATCGGCGGCTTCCACGGCGACTGCGCGGCCACCTACGCCTGCGGAAAAATTTCCGATGAGGCGCAGCGGCTGATCGATGTGACCCGTCAGAGCTTTTTTGAGGGGATCGCGCAGGCCCGCGAGGGCAACCGCATCTCCGATATCTCCCACGCCGTGCAGGCGTATGTGGAGGCGAACGGCTTTTCCGTTGTGCGGGAGTATGTTGGCCATGGCGTCGGCAGAAATATGCACGAGGCGCCCGAGATCCCCAATTTTGGGGCGCCGGGACACGGACCGAAGCTGCTGCGCGGCATGACGATCGCTGTCGAACCGATGGTGAACGCAGGCGCCGCAGCCATCCGCCAGATGAGCGATGGCTGGACCGTTCGGACCCGGGACGGGAAATACGCGGCGCACTACGAGAACACCATCCTCATCACTGACGGTGAGCCGGAGATCCTGACGGCTCCCGCCCCCTGAGAGAGGACGCTATGGACATTGCAAATCTTGTTCAGGCAACCGCCGGCAGGGAACAGGGCAATTACTTCTTTGTGCTGGAAACAGACGGGGAGTACCTGCTGCTGGCCGACGGCAAGAGCCGCAGGCTGGAAGCGCCGAAGCGGAAAAAGCGCAAACACGTCCGCTTTGTCGCTGATAGCGCGGAGCCTGTCGCCGAGAAGATCAGAAGCAAAGAAAAAATCACAAACAGTGAGCTTCGTAAAGCCATCGCCGCGTACTGCGGCAAGGAAAATCCGGACCAGGAGGGATAACACTTGGCAAAATCCGACATGATTGAAGTGGAAGGCGTTGTCGTTGAGGCTATGCCCAACACCACATTCCAAGTAGACATTGGAAATGGTCACACGATCTTAGCGCATATTTCCGGAAAGCTCAGAATGAATTTCATCAGGATTCTGCCCGGCGACAAGGTCACGGTGGAGATGTCTCCCTATGATCTGACCCGCGGCCGGATTACCTGGCGTACTAAGTAATGGAGGTTTATCGACATGAAAGTAAGACCGTCCGTGAAGCCCATGTGCGAAAAGTGCAAGATCATTCGTCGTAAAGGCCGTGTTATGGTCATTTGCGAGAATCCCAAGCACAAGCAGCGCCAGGGCTAAGACTTAATTGGAGGTTAAAAAGTATGGCACGTATTGCCGGTATTGACCTGCCCAAGGATAAGCGAATCGAAATCGGTTTGACTTATATCTATGGTATTGGCAGAAAGAGTGCTCAGGAGATCCTGGCACAGACAGGCGTGAACCCCGACACCCGCGTGAAGGATCTGACCGATGCAGACGAAGCCAAGCTTCGTGAGGCCATCGACCACAGCTACATTGTGGAAGGCGACCTGCGCCGTCAGACCGCACTCGATATCAAGCGTCTGAGCGAGATCGGCTGCTATCGCGGCACCCGTCATCGCCGCGGCCTGCCCGTTCGCGGCCAGCGCAGCAAGACCAACGCACGCACCCGCAAGGGTCCCAAGAAGACCATTGCGAACAAGAAGAAGTAAGGAGGGAGAATAGAATATGGCTAGCAATGCTAAAAACGGCAAGAAGGTTATCCGCCGCCGCCGCGAAAAAAAGAATATCGAGCGTGGTCAGGTCCACATTCGTTCTTCCTTCAATAACACCATGGTCACTGTGACCGACTCTCAGGGCAATGCCCTTTCCTGGGCTTCCTCCGGCGGCCTCGGCTTCCGCGGCAGCAAGAAGTCCACTCCGTTCGCCGCTCAGAGCGCCGCTGAAACGGCTGCTACCGCTGCGATGGAACACGGCCTGAAGACCGTTGAGGTCTTCGTCAAGGGTCCCGGCCAGGGCCGTGAAGCTGCGATCCGCGCCCTGCAGGCCGTTGGCCTCGAGGTCACGATGATCAAGGACGTCACGCCCATTCCTCACAATGGCTGCCGTCCCCCCAAGCGCCGTCGCGTCTAATTAGATTAGGAGGTATAAGCAAATGGCAAGATATACCGGAGCAGTCTGCCGCCTGTGCCGCAGAGAGGGCCAGAAGCTCTTCCTCAAGGGCGATCGCTGCTATACGGATAAGTGCGCTCTCGAGCGTCGCGCTTACGCGCCCGGGATGCATGGCAATGCAAGAAACAAGAAGATGAGCGAGTATGGCGTGCAGCTGCGCGAAAAGCAGAAGGCGCGTCGCTACTACGGCGTTCTTGAGAGCCAGTTCGCCGACTACTTCGAGATGGCTTCCAAGCGCAAGGGCATGACGGGTGAAAACCTGCTGGCGATTCTGGAGTCCCGCCTGGACAACGTCGTTTATCGCCTGGGCTTTGCGATGAGCCGCGCGGAGGCCCGCCAGCTTGTCCGTCATGGTCATTTCACCATCAACGGCAAGAAGGTCAACATCCCCTCTATGCTCGTCAACGTTGGCGATGTGATCGAGCTGAAGGACACTTCCCGCTCTCTCGACAAGTTCAAGGGTTCCCTCGAAGCGAACGCTTCCCGCGTGATCCCGAAGTGGCTTGAGATGGATAAGACCCACAACACCGCAAAAGTCGTTGCAGTTCCCGCTCGTGAGGATATCGATCTTCCGATCGAGGAGCACCTCATCGTCGAGTTGTACTCCAAGTAATCGGCGGCGAGCCCTCAACAGACACGAGCATGAAATTTGGTGCGGTCGTTAAGGCCGCAGAATCGAAAAGGAGGGTAACTGCATGATTGAAATCGAAAAGCCCAAGATCGAGTGTGCGGAAGATCCTGCAAACGGTTCCTATGGCAAATTCGTTGTGGAACCGCTGGAACGCGGCTACGGCATTACGCTGGGCAATGCGCTCCGCCGCATTATGCTCTCGTCCCTGCCCGGCACCGCGGCAACGTCGATCAAGATCGCCGGCGTACAGCACGAGTTTTCCACCATCCCCGGCGTAAAGGAGGATGTGACGGAGATCGTACTCAACGTCAAGAGCCTGATTACACGCCTGCACAACGCGGACGGCATCAAGACCGTTTACATCGAAGCGGTTGGCCCCTGCGAGGTCAAGGCGGGCGATATCAAGTGCGACAGCGAGGTCGAGGTCCTGAACCCGGATCTGCACATCGCCACGCTTGACGCCGGTGCAACGCTCAACATGGAGCTGACGCTCTCCCACGGCCGCGGCTACGTTTCCGCGGACCGCAACAAGGGCGCGCAGACTGCCATCGGTGTGATCCCCGTTGACTCAATCTACACGCCTGTGTACAAGGTCAACTACACTGTGGAAAACACCCGCGTGGGCAATATGACTGACTTCGATAAGCTGACGCTTGAGGTCTGGACCGATGGGACGATCACTCCCCGCGACGCAGTGTCTCTCGGCGCCAAGATCCTTTGCGACCACTTTGCGCTCTTTACCGACCTCTCCGATGCGATGGGCAGCAAGTCTACCGTGGTGGAGAAGGACGAGGCCAAGCGCAACAAGGTGCTGGAGCTGACGATCGAGGAATTGGATCTCAGCGTGCGAAGCTTCAACTGCCTCAAGCGCGCCAATATCAACACGGTTGAGGATCTGATCTCCAAGACCGAGGACGATATGATGAAGGTGAGAAACCTTGGCCGCAAGAGTCTGGAAGAGGTCATCAACAAGCTGGCGATGATGGGGCTGTCCCTGGCCAGCGAAGACAACAACTAGCGGACTGTAAACTACGTTCTGCAACGTAGGATGAAGGCCGACAACTTATCCTTACAAGGAGGAAAACCACTATGCCCGGAACTCGTAAGCTCGGTAAGACTACCGATCAGCGTATGGCGATGCTCCGTCAGCAGGTCACTGATTTCCTGGACAACGGCAAGATGGAGACCACGGTCACCCGCGCCAAGGAGATCAAGCCCATGGCTGAGAAGATGATCACCCTTGGCAAGAAGGGCGATCTGGCGGCTTACCGTCAGGCGATGAGCTTCATCACCCGTGAGGACGTCTGCAAGAAGCTGTTCAAGGAGATCGCTCCCGGCTATGCTGAGCGCAACGGCGGTTACACCCGCATCGTTCGCACCGGCGTGCGCCGCGGCGACGCAGCTGAGACTGCCATGATCGAGCTGGTGTAATTCACCGCTCCCGCAGACCAGCAGACTGAAGTAAAAAGCCCTTTTGTATGGCAGATCGCGAAGCCATACAAAAGGGCTTTTTATCATGGCGCAAAAGGAAAGAGGCGGCGGATCTTCAGATCCGCCGCCTCTTTTGGCTGTTTTACAGAATGTTCAGCACAAGCGTGAGGACGATGAAAGCAGCGCCGACCCATTTGGTGGCGCGGGCGAGCCGGGCGTCCATGCTCTTGGCCTTGTTCTTCGCCATAAAGGAATCGGCCACGCCGCCGATCGCACCGCTCAGACCCGCGGACTTGCCGCTCTGGAACAGAACGATACCGATGACGAACAGACCGCAGAGAAGCTGAAGAATGGTGATGATTAAAGTGAGCATATTGATAACCTCCAAGTTGTTGAACGTGAGCGACCACGCGATATTCACAGGTACTCATAATACCATACCGGACCGCCAAAAGCAAGAGCATTTTTGCATTTTGCGCGCTTTGGCACGCGGAAATGCGCGAAAAGGATACTATCCTGACGGCGTGCCGGCGATATTCAGACGGCGGAAAGCGTGTGCGGTGTACCGGACGGGTCCCGGCCGGCGAGGGGAGAAGGCATATCTTGCGCGCGCATCGCGCGCTGCGCCGCTGTGAGCATCAGCTTGATGCGGTTGAGCTGGTTGACCTCGCTCGCGCCGGGGTCATAGTCCACGGCAACGATGTTAGCGGCGGGATAGGCCGTGCGCAGCGCTTTGATGACGCCCTTGCCGACGACGTGGTTGGGAAGGCAGGCAAACGGCTGGATGCACACGATGTTCGGCGTGCCGGTGGAGATCAACTCAGCCATTTCGCCGGCAAGAAACCAGCCCTCGCCGTATTGGTTGCCGATGGAAAGGAACGGGCGCGCAAGACCGGCGACATGGGCGATGGAGCAGGGCGCATCGAAGCGGCGGCTCGCGCGGAGCGCATCGCTTGCGGGTTTCCGGATGCGCTCAAGCAGCGGCACGCCCAGCCTGGCGCTGGCAGAGCAGCGCCAGCTCTGTCCCAGGTGCGTGTGGCGGTAGTCCTGCTCGTAGATTGTGGCGGCGAAAAAATCAAGAAGATCCGGAACCACAGCCTCCGCGCCCTCGCGCTCCAGCTGGCCAACGAGATCATTGTTGGCCAACGGCATATACTTGACCAGAATCTCGCCGACGATGCCCACACGGGGCTTTTGGAGCGTTTCATCGATGGGCAGAGCGTCAAAGTCTGCAACGATGCCGCGGCAGAGCTGCGCATAGCTGTATTTCGGATGCGCAGCTGTGAGCGATTCTATGCAGAGATCGCGCCATTTGCGGTGCAGCGCGTCTGCGCTGCCTGCGGAAAGCTCATAGGGGCGGACGCGGTACAGGCACCGCATCAGCAGGTCGCCCAACACAACGCCCTTGAAGCCGGAAACGACCATGCCCGGCTTGAGCCGGAAGCCCTCGTTCGTTTCCATGCCGTTGGCGTTGAAAGAGATGACGGGAATGTGTCCCAGCCCCGCCTTCTGCAGCGCACGGCGGATGAAGGCGATATAGTTGCTGGCGCGGCAGCAGCCTCCGGTCTGCGACATGATAAGCGCAAGGCGGTCGGTGTCGTAGCGGCCGGAGAGTACGGCTTCCATGAATTGCCCGACCACCGTGATAGAAGGGAAGCAGGCGTCGTTATTGACGAATTTCAGCCCCATGTCAATGGCGGCGCGGTCGTCGTTGCGCAGCACCTCAAAGTTGTAGCCGTAGCGGCGGAAGACCGGCTCGATGATGTCGAAATGAATGGGACTCATCTGGGGCGCAAGGATGGTATAGCCTGCCTTCTGCATCGGCCGGGTATAATGCACGCGCCTGTAGGGGGCGGTGAGCGCGGCGGAGCGGATGCCGCGCTCACGCCGCAGGGCAACGGCGGCCAGCAGCGAGCGGATGCGGATGCGCACCGCGCCAAGGTTGTTCACCTCATCGATTTTGAGACAGGTGTAGAGCTTGCCGCCGGATTCCAGCAGCTCGCAGACCTCATCGGTCGTTACGGCGTCAAGCCCGCAGCCAAACGAATTGAGCTGGACAAGCTCCAGATCGTCGCGTCCGCAGACGAATTCGGCGGCGGTGTAGAGCCGCGAGTGGTAGACCCACTGGTCGTTTACGCGCACAGGGCGCTTGGGAACAAAACCAATGGGCAGACAGTCCTCGGTCAGCACCGTGAGGCCGTAGGCCGCGATCAGCTCGGGGATGCCGTGGTTGATCTCCGGATCCACATGGTAAGGGCGTCCCGCCAGCACAATACCGCTGCCGCCGCGCTCCTCCATCGCGGCCAGCGCCTTGGCGCCTGCGGCACGGATATCGGCCCGTGCGCGCTGCTGCTCGTCCCAGGCAAGGCGCGCGGCGCGGCGCGTCTCCTTTTCGGGAATGTCCCAGACCTCGCGGCAGAACTGCACAAGGCGGTCGGCGGCGGTCTTTTCGTTCGTGAAGGAGAGGAAGGGACGCAGATACTGTACCGAGCCATTGGTCACGGCTTCAACGTTATTCCTGATATTCTCGGGATAGGAGACGACGATGGGACAGTTGTAGTGGTTCTGCGCGCCGGGCGTTTCCTGACGCTCAAAAAAGACGCAGGGGTGGAAAATGGTTTTCACGCCGTGGTCGATGAGCCACTGCGCATGGCCGTGTGCAAGCTTGGCCGGATAGCATTCAGACTCGGATGGGATGCTCTCCATGCCCAGCTCATAGATCGCGCGCGTGGAAAATGGCGAGAGGATCACGCGGAAGCCCAGCGCGCGGAAAAATGTGGCCCAATAGGGATAGTTTTCATACATATTCAGCACGCGCGGGATGCCGATCTCGCCGCGCGGCGCATTTTCGGGTTCCAGCGGGGGATAGGCGAATATGCGCTCGCGCTTGTATGCAAAGAGATTTTCGCCCGGCGCTTTGCTGCGTTCGCCGCGCAGGGCCTTTTCGCAGCGGTTGCCGCTGATGTGCCGCCGCCCGCCGGGAAAGGCGCTCACCGTGAGCATACAGTGGTTCTGGCAGCCCTGGCAGCGCGCGGCCGAGGTCGTATAGGTGAGCTTTTCCATGTTCTCGAGCGGGAGCATCGTACTCGCCTGCCCATGGTAGCGCTGGCGCGCGAGCAGCGCCGCGCCGAACGCACCCATGATGCCTGCAATGTCGGGACACGTCACCTGCGCGCCGGAGATGCGCTCGAACGCGCGCAGCACAGCTTCGTTGAAGAACGTCCCGCCCTGCACCACAATGTGTGCGCCAAGCTCGCTGGCATCGGAGAGCTTGATGACCTTGTAGAGCGCGTTTTTGATGACGGAGCAGGCGAGTCCCGCCGAAATGTCAGGAACCAACGCGCCCTCCTTCTGCGCCTGCTTGACGTTGGAATTCATAAACACCGTGCAGCGCGTGCCAAGATCCACAGGGGCCTTGGCAAAGAGCGCCTCCTGCGCAAACTGCTGCGCCGTCATGCCGAGGGAGTTGGCAAAGTTTTCCAGAAACGAGCCGCAGCCGGACGAACAGGCTTCGTTCAGCAGCACTGTGTCTACCGCGCCGTCCTTGAGCTTGATGCACTTCATGTCCTGCCCGCCAATGTCCAGCACGCAGTCAACCTGCGGATCAAAAAAGGAGGCGGCGGTGCAGTGGGCGATGGTTTCCACCTCGCCCTCGTCAAGAGAAAATGCGGACTTGAGCAGCGCTTCGCCATAGCCTGTGGAGCAGGAGCGGGCAATGCGCGCGCCTGCGGGCAGCAGGGCGCGCAGCGTATGCACCGCCTGCATGGCGGCCTGAATGGGGCTGCCCTGGTTGTTGGCGTAAAACGACCACAGCAGCTCTCCGCGTTCGCCGACGAGCGCGAGCTTTGTTGTGGTAGAGCCGGCGTCGAAGCCGAGGAAGCAATCTCCCTGATAACCGGCAAGGTCGCCGCGCGGCACAACGGCGGCGCGGTGGCGTGCGCGGAAAGCCGCAAGATCGGCCTCGTTTTCAAAGAGCGGCGGCAGGCGCTTCAGCGCAAAGTCCATCTGCACGCCGTTTTGCAGCTGTCCGATGAGCGCGCTGAGCGGCTGTGCTTCGGCGGGCGTTTCATCCAGCGCCGCGCCCATGGCGGCGAAGAGATGAGAATTTGCGGGGTCAACGAGCGTTTCATCCGTCAGCTTCAGCGTTCGGATGAACGCTGCTTTCAGCTGGGGCAGAAAGTGCAGCGGCCCGCCGAGGAAGGCAACGCGGCCGCGAATGGGCTTGCCGCAGGCAAGACCCGAGATCGTCTGGTTCACGACCGCCTGAAAGATCGAGGCGGCAAGGTCCGCCTTTGTTGCGCCCTCGTTGATCAGGGGCTGGATATCCGTTTTGGCAAACACGCCGCAGCGCGCGGCGATGGGGTAGATCTGCTGGTAATGCGCGGCCTCGCGGTCAAGCCCCGCAGCGTCGGTCTGCAAAAGGGCGGCCATCTGGTCGATGAATGAGCCGGTGCCGCCGGCGCATACGCCGTTCATGCGCTCCTCAAGCGAAGCGCCGAAGTAAATGATCTTTGCATCCTCGCCGCCAAGCTCAATGGCAACGTCCACCTGCGGTGCGGCGCGTTCAAGCGCCTGCGCCACCGCCACGACCTCCTGCACAAAGGGAATGCCGAGCGCGCGGGCAAGGCTGATCGCTCCGGAACCCGTTGCGCGCAGCGCAAGCGCGCAGTCGCCCAGCGCGTCCCGCGCCTGACACAGCAGCTGCGACAGCGCGCGCTGCGTGTGCGACAGATGGCGCAGATACTGCCCAAAGATCATGTTTCCGTTTTCGTCCAGCACAACGAGCTTGACGGTGGTGGAGCCGACGTCGATGCCTGCCTGATATGTATTCATCATGAGCCTCTCTTTCCAAAGCTGCCGGTGGCGGGGAAAGAGTCCCGCCTCGGAATGATTGTATATATCATCATAATTATAGGATGGAAAAAGGGAAGTGGTAAAGTTCAGGGACTGTTAAGAAAATGAACGGAAATTCACACTTGACATACATAGAGATTCTATGTATACTACAAGCATAGACATTCTATGTATGTGGAGGTATGGCATGAAGAGAAAGAGCATTGACCATGCGCAGCTTCTGCTGCTCAAGCTGCTGTCCGGCGAGGATATGTATGGCTACCAGATTATTCTGGAGCTGGCGCGCCGCTCGAGCAATGTGTTTGAGCTGAAGGAGGGGACGCTCTACCCCGTGCTGCACGGCATGGAGCGCGAGCGCTATGTGGAGGCCTACGAGAAGACTGCGCCCACCGGCCGCGTGCGCAAGTATTACCACCTCACGCGCGCGGGGCGCGCGGCGCTGGCAGAGGAGGAGCAGAGCTGGCAGCGCTACAGCGGCGCGGTGAACGCCGTGCTGCGCGCATCCGAGGGATGAGCGATGAACGAGAAAGAATATTATGTTAATGCCTATTGTTCGCGCGTGCTTTCCGAGTCGGGGCGGCTGACAAGGCGCGAGGCGGACGGGCTGCGCGCCGAGCTTTCCGGCCACATCGAGGATCACGCCGAAGCGCTGACGGAACACGGCTACACGGAGGACGCGGCCTACGGGCGCGCGGTAACGCTGATGGGCGACCCGGAGGAGACGGGACGCGCCCTGCGCGCGCAGTACGGCGGCTGGTGGCTCGTGGTCGTACAGCGCGCCGCGCGCATCCTCACGGCGATACTGTGCGTGATGATCGCGGGGCTGATCGTGAAGTCGAGCGGCCTCTACGGCGCGATCCGTGACCGGTACGAGGTGCAGAAACCAGGTGAGGGCTGGGAGCGTTGGAACACGGAGACACCGGGAACGCGCATTCCTATCGGCGATGATATCGTGCGCATTGATGCGGTCTCCTGCAGTACCCAGCGTGCAGAAGTACAGTTGACAGCCTTTGACCGTATTCCCGGCGGCGTGGTCTATGCGCGGCTGCTGCATACGCTGCGGCTGGAAAACGAGCGCGGCGAGGTGATCGACGAATGGGAAGACTGCGATTATCCAAGCTGCGTGAGCAGCAGTGGCACGCTCTATGTGTGCATCGCGAGTCACCGCGTCAATATCGAGCCGGACGATACTTATATCAGGCTCATTTACGACCGGCTCGGTGAGCATGTCGAGGTGGAGATCCCGCTGCCGGGAAGGGAGGCGCAGCCGTGAAAACGATCAAGCAAAAACCGGGCAGAATGCGCCGCGCGGTCAGGAGCGTTGCCGTGCTGCTGTGCGTGCTGGCGGCGTATGTCGTCCTGTCCGACATGAAGCTCACACCGCGCGCGGCGATCCGCATGGGCGAGCAGTATTACGGCATCTACGAGCCGACGCACACCGTTGCGATGCAGCGTATGCGCATCGGTTGGCAAAACTACCGCGTCTATTTGACGGCGGGAGAGAACACGCTCTACTGCGGCGCGGCACGGTTGACGCCCTCCGGCTGGGACATCATTTTTATGGGCGAAGCGATCTCCTGTGCGGATGGGGAAAGCGTGCATGTCGGCAATTGGTGCCCGGGCTCGCTCAATAAGATCTTCGGACAGGAGATCGTATTCGGCCGCATCGACGATCCCAACATTGCGCTGCTCACCATTGAGGAATGGGGCGGCAGGGACTGGACAAAGCCGGGGTGCGAGAATGAAAAACTCCGCAGGCTGCGTACCGTCACGGTGGAAGAATTCATCGAGGACGGCGGCTGCCGCTATTTTCTGCTTGATGCGCGCGAGCGCGAGGAGAATAGATCCTATGCGGCGGATAAGGGCGTGCTGCGCATCACGGGCTATGACGCCTCGCACAGGGAGATCCTGCGCTGCGAAGCGGTGATCGGCGAAAACGGCCTTTTGTGAGAATTGGAAAAGGGGGCGCTGCGGCTTTGCCGCAGCGCTTTTTCCATCGAATCGCCGTAATGGTAAACAACCGTGAACTTTCAGTGAATTCTGACACAATTCCGTTGACGCTGAAAAATCAAAATGATATCCTACTCTGGAATTCTTATGTCCATGAAAGAAGGCAGGATATGCTGAGGCTGCAATCTATCGTCAAGGATTATCAGGCGGGCGACGCCACTGTCCACGCGCTGCGCGGCGTGAGCCTTAACTTCCGCGAGAGCGAGTTTGTCGCCATTCTCGGCCATTCGGGCTGCGGAAAGACGACGCTTTTGAACATCATCGGCGGGCTGGACCAGTACACGAGCGGCGATCTCGTCATCAACGGCAAATCAACAAAGGATTTTACCGACTCTGACTGGGACAGCTACCGCAACCACTCCATTGGCTTCGTCTTTCAGAGCTATAACCTGATCCCGCACCAGACGGTGCTGAGCAACGTGGAGCTGGCGCTCACGCTCTCGGGTGTGAGCAAAGCTGAGCGCCGCGCGCGCGCCGTCAGGGCGCTCGAGAGCGTGGGGCTGGGCGACCAGCTGGACAAAAAGCCGAACCAGATGTCCGGCGGGCAGATGCAGCGCGTTGCCATCGCGCGCGCACTCGTCAACGACCCGGACATTCTGCTGGCCGACGAGCCGACCGGCGCGCTCGACAGCGAGACGAGCGTGCAGGTGATGGAGATCCTGAAAAAGATCTCCGGCGACCGGCTCATCATCATGGTCACACATAACCCCGAGCTGGCGGAGAATTACGCCAGCCGCATCGTGCGCCTGAAGGACGGCGAGGTCGTGAACGACAGCGCGCCCTACGGCGGCGGGGAGGAAAAGCCAGCGGCGCAGAGAAAGGAAAAGAAACCCTCCATGGGCTTCGGCACGGCGCTGTCGCTCTCGCTCAACAACCTGATGACGAAAAAGGGCCGCACGTTTTTAACGGCCTTTGCCGGTAGCATCGGCATTATCGGCATCGCGCTGATCCTGTCGCTGAGTAACGGCATCCAGACCTATATCGACCGCGTGCAGGAGGATACGCTCTCCAGCTATCCGCTGACCATTGAGGCCGAGAGCATGGATATGTCCGGCATGGTGTCAACGATGATGGGCGTCCATGCGCCCGATGAGGGCGGCGAGGGCGGCCACGATCTCAACGCCGTGTATTCCAACAACATCATGTATGACCTGATGGATTCCTTCGCCTCTGCGGAGATGCAGACGAACAACCTGAAGGACTTCAAGGCCTACCTTGAAAGCGACAACGCGCTTTCTGAGCATATCAGCGCCGTGTCTTATGATTACGGCCTGGGCATGGAGATCTACGCAAAGGACACGGACGGCAACATTTTCAAGTCTGATGTGACAGAGCTTTTGCAGACCTGCATGGGCGCGCTTTACGGCGGCGACTACAGCAGCTATTTCGAACGCTTCGGTTCGGCGTATTCGGCCATGGAGGTCTGGGAGCAGATGCTCCCGCCGCAGGCGGCGGACGGAGAGACGGACGGCGGGCTTGTAAACGGGCTGCTGCACGAGCAGTATGACCTGATCTACGGCGCATGGCCGCAGAATTACAACGAGGTCATGCTCATCGTGAACAAGGACAACGAGATATCCGACCTTGTGATCTATTCCCTTGGCCTTGGCGCAGAAGACGAGGTTATCGAGACCATGCAGCGCATGATGGACGGCGAGGGGCTGGACGAGCGCAGCGTCCAGAGCTGGAGCTACGAGGATCTGTGCAACCTGAGCTTTAAGATCATCCTGCCGGCCGAGCGCTATCAGTACGATTCCGCGAGCGGGACGTACACGGACGTGGGCGGCACGGACACGGGAAAGGACTTCCTTTACAATGCCGATGACGTCGGCACGCGCGTAAAGATCGTGGGCATTCTGCGCCCGAATGAGAACGCCGTTTCCTCCATGCTTTCCGGCGCCATCGGCTACACCTCGGCGCTGACGGACTATCTGGTCGAAAAGGCGGGAAATATCGATATCCTGCAAAAGCAGAAGGCTGACCCCGCGACCGACGTGATCCTGAACCTGCCGTTCCTGACGGACGACTACGCCGTGACGGACGAGCAGAAGGAGGCGGACATCACAGCATATCTGGAAACGCTTTCCGTTACGGAGCGCGCGGCGGTATACACTGCGATGATGAGCCAGCCGGGCGAGGAATACCTTTCCGCTGTGGTGGAACAGCAGATGGATACGCTCGACCGCGCGAGTATCGAGCAGACGGTCGTTTCGACCTACGCCCAGCAGATGGGCGTGGACGAGGCGACGGTCAGATCCTACATCGCCCAGATGGACGATGAAACGCTCTTCGGCTATGTGGAGCAGTCCATCCGCGAGCAGGTGAGCGAGCAGTACGCCGCGGGCGTGCAGCGCCGCCTTGCCAATATGACGAACGAGCAGCTTGCCATGGCGCTCGACCTGGCGCTGGAGAAGTCTCCGGCGGTCGCGCTGCTCACGGCGGAGCAATATGGCTGGCTCTATGATACCTATATGCCGGCAACGGTCTCCACCGGAACGTATGAGGACAACCTGAAGCTGCTGGGCGATGTGGATCTGGCAAGCCCCAAGACCATCAACCTCTATGCCTCTACCTTTGCCGACAAGGATGCCATTGCCGATGCGATCGACGCTTACAACAGCGGCGCGGACGAGGAGGATCAGATCGAATATACCGACTATGTGGCGCTGCTGATGAGTTCCGTGACAACGATCATCAATGCCATCAGCTATGTGCTGATCGCTTTTGTTGCCATCTCGCTTGTGGTGTCCAGCATCATGATCGGCATCATCACCTATATTTCCGTGCTGGAACGCACCAAGGAGATCGGCATCCTGCGCGCCATCGGCGCGAGCAAGCGCGATATTGCGCGCGTGTTCAACGCGGAAACGCTCATCGAGGGCTTCTGCTCCGGCGCGATCGGCATCGGCGTGACGCTGCTGCTCATTATTCCCATCAATCTGGTCGTACACCGCCTGACGGGCATCGAGAGCCTGAACGCCATTCTGCCGCCTGTGGGCGGCGCGGCGCTGGTGGTCATCAGTATGGCGCTTACGTTTATTGCGGGGCTGATTCCCTCCGGCATCGCCGCGCGAAAGGACCCCGTCGAAGCGCTGCGCACAGAATAATGCAATATTGACCTTCAAAAAGGGCGTTTTCCAACGGGAAACGTCCTTTTTCTCTTTTACCGCGATTTTACAAAAGCTGCCTTTCTGATTTTACAACGCGCCTTTATGATGGCAACTGTAGCAAGGAACTACATCTGGAAAAATGAAAGGAAGAAATTGCAATGAAAAAGTTTTTAGCTCTTGCGCTGACTGGCGTTATGGCGCTGAGTCTGCTGACCGCCTGCGGCAGCAAGGATGATGCAAACACCGAGGATAGAACCGGCAACGACTCCGCTCAGACCGAGACCCTTTCCGGCACCGTTTCCACCGACGGCTCCACCTCCATGGAGAAGGTCATCAATACGCTCGGCGAATCCTTCATGGCGCAGCACGAGGGCGTGAAGTTCACCTACAATCCCACCGGCTCGGGCAGCGGCATTCAGGCTGTGAGCGAGGGGCGCTGCAATATCGGCCTTTCCAGCCGTGCGCTCAAGGATGACGAGAAGGCGTCCGGTCTTGTTGAAACTGTTATGGCGCTTGACGGCATTGCCATCGTGGTCAACCCCGAGAACCCGGTTTCCGACCTTGACGTGGATACCATTGCCAAGATCTACACCGGCGAGATCACCAACTGGAAGGATGTCGGCGGCGACGACGCGGAGATCGTGCTGATCGGCCGCGAGGCCGGCTCCGGCACGCGCGATGGCTTCGAGTCCATCACCGGCACCAAGGACGCCTGCGCTTACCGCCAGGAGCTGACGTCCACGGGCGATGTGATCAACACGGTTTCCAAGAACCCCAACGCCATCGGTTACGCCTCCCTCTCCGCGGTCGGCGAGAGCGTCAAGGCGCTGACGGTCGGCGGTGTGGAAGCCACGGAGGAGACCGTCAAGGACGGCAGCTATGTGGTGCAGAGACCGTTCGTACTGGTCACGAAGGACGGCGAGGCCCTAAGCGAAGCGGCGCAGGCCTTCTATGACTACGCGACCTCCGCTGACGCGGCGGAGCTGATCGCCGCCGCCGGCGCCGTTGCGGTCAACTGAGAAAAGCGATTCACAGCGGGAAGACGGCGCACGCCGCCCTCCCGCTGCGAACGCAGAGAGGAAATGACGAATCACTATGGCGCAGAAGAAAAAAAGACTTGAGACCGCCGTACACGGCGTTTTCCTTCTCCTTGGACTGATCACGGTGGGCTGCGTGCTGCTCATCACGGTGTATCTGATCGTCTCTGGCATTCCGGCGATCCGGACGATCGGGCTGATCCCCTTCCTATTCGGCAGGACCTGGGCGTCCACTGCGGCGGAGCCGCAGTACGGCATCCTGCCCTTTATCCTCACCAGCGTGTACGGCACGGCGGGCGCGATCGCCCTCGGCGTGCCGGTGGGCTTTTTAACGGCAGTGTACCTTTCCAAGGCTGCGCCGAAGCGCATCAAGCAGGCGCTGGAGGCCGCCGTCAGCCTGCTGGCGGGCATCCCCTCGGTGGTTTACGGCCTGGTCGGTATGCTGGTGCTGGTGCCGGGGATCCGCAGTCTGTTCCGCGTGCCGGACGGCGCAAGCCTGCTTGCCGCAATCCTTGTGCTGGCGGTGATGATCCTGCCGTCGATCATCAAGGTGAGCGTTACCGCGCTTGACGCCGTTCCGAAGGAATATGAGGACGCTTCGCTTGCGCTGGGCGCAACAAAGATCGAGACCTGCTTCCGCGTGTCGGTCCCGGCGGCAAAGAGCGGCATCGCTGCCTCGGTCGTGCTCGGCGTGGGGCGCGCCATCGGCGAGGCAATGGCGGTGATGATGGTTTCGGGCAACGCGTCGAATATGCCAACGTCGATCTTTGAGAGCGTCCGCTTTCTCACAACGGCGGTCGCGAGTGAGATGTCATATTCAAGCCCGGGCAGCCTCCAGCGCCAGGCGCTGTTTTCCATCGCACTGGTGCTGTACCTGTTCATTTTGCTGATCAATGCCGCGCTGAACTTTTTCCTCAAGCGCGATAAGGAGGGAGACTGAATGCTCAGAACCCGTGCGTCTGTGCGCCGGAAGGCCTATATTGCCGCAATGCGCGTGCTGATGGGGATCGCCGCGGTATTGACTTGCGCGCTCGTACTGTTTATGATTGGATATATATTGGGCAGCGGCATCCCGAACATCACGTGGGAGATGCTCTCCACGGCTCCGAGCTATCTTGCCGGGCGCATCGGCATCCTGCCGGACATTTTGAGTACGCTCTACATTGTCGTCTCCACGCTTCTGATCGTGCTGCCGCTTGGCGTGGGCGCGGCGGTCTACCTCAATGAATACGCCGCGAACAAAAGGCTCGTCTCCATCATCGAATACGCCTCTGAAACGCTTTCCGGCATTCCGTCCATCATCTACGGTCTGGTCGGCATGCTGATCTTCTGCAAAAACGGCACATCGCTGCTTGCCGGCGCGCTGACGCTGACGATCATGAACCTGCCCACGGTCATGCGCACGGCGCAGGAGAGCCTCAAAACTGTGCCGCAGAGCTACCGCGAGGGCGCGTTCGCACTGGGCGCGGGCAGATGGCGCACCATCCGCACGGTGGTGCTGCCCAGCTGCGTAGACGGCGTGATCACCGGCTGCATCCTTTCCGCCGGGCGCATCCTCGGCGAGTCGGCGGCGCTGCTGTTCACAGCGGGTTCGGCACATATGCTCTACAACTTTTTTGAGGGGATGCGGAACGCAGGCGCGACGCTCACCGTGGCGCTCTACTTTTACGCCAAGGAGTCGAGCGATACGGGCGTGGTGTTCGCCATTGCGGCGATTCTGATGCTGCTGACGATGCTCATCAATCTTGCGGCGACCCTCACCGCACGGTATTTCAGGAGGAAATAGGAATGATACGGTCTGTGAACGGAAGCGGAATGAAGCGCATGGCGCTGCTGAACGACCTCTCGTGCTTCGGCAAATGCTCGCTGAGCGTGGCGATGCCCATCCTCTCTGCGTTCGGCGTGGAGGCGGTGCCGCTGCCGACGGCGATCCTTTCCACCCATACGGCGGAGGGATTCGGCGACTACGTTCTGCGCAGCCTGACGGACGAGATGGAGACCTTTGCCGCGCATTGGAAGCGGCTCGGCATCCGCTTCGACGGCGTATGCACCGGTTTTTTTGCTTCCGCTTCACAGCTTGCTTTCGCGCGGCGGTTCCTGCGCGATTTTGCCCCGGCCGGTACGCTTGTGGTCGTGGACCCCGTGCTGGGCGACAACGGCGCGCTCTACAGCTGCTTTACAGACGAATCGGTGGCCGCCATGCGCGCACTCTGTCAGGACGCGCAGCTGATCACACCAAACCGCACGGAGGCCGCGCTGCTTGCGGGCTGCGCGATGGAGGCCGGCATACAGGAGCTGCTTGCGGGGCTTCCCACGCCGAACGTGATCATCACGGGCGTGCATCGCGGCGGAGAGATCGGCTACTGCGCACGCCTGGAGGGAACGTATTATGAAATTTTCAAGCCCTGCCTTCCGCAAACGCTGCACGGAACGGGAGACGTATTCGTCTCTGCGCTCTGCGGCGAGCTGATGGGCGGGCGGAAGCCGGCAGACGCGCTTGCGCGCGCAGCGGACTTCTGCGACAGCTGTGTGCGCGCAACGGCCGCGCGCGGCGAGGCGCACTGGTACGGTCTCGCCTTTGAAGACGTATTGAAAGAGAAAAGAGGACTATGAGCAGTATTCTTTCTGTCAAGGACCTGTGCCTGTGGTACGGGAGCCATCAGGCGCTCAAGAATATCAATATCGAAATTCCTGAAAAGAGCATCACTGCGCTCATTGGACCGTCCGGCTGCGGGAAATCGACGTTTCTTAAAACGCTTGACCGCATGAACGATCTGGTACCCGATGTCCGGATCACCGGCAGCGTCCGCTATAAGGGCGAGGATATCTTTGACCCGTCCGTGGACGTGAGCGAGCTTCGGCGGCAGGTGGGCATGGTGTTCCAGAAGCCCAATCCCTTCCCCATGAGCATTTATGATAATGTTGCCTACGGCCCGCGCACACACGGCGTGCGGAACCGTGCGAAGCTCGATGAGATCGTGGAGCGGTCGCTGCGCGGCGCCGCAATCTGGGACGAGGTCAAGGACCGGTTGAAGAAGAGCGCCCTCGGACTTTCCGGCGGGCAGCAGCAGCGCCTTTGCATTGCCCGTGCGCTGGCCGTCGGGCCGGAGGTGCTGCTGATGGACGAGCCGACCAGCGCGCTCGACCCCATCTCCACCTCAAAGGTCGAGGAGCTTGCCATGGAGCTGAAGGAACACTACACTATCGTTATCGTAACGCACAATATGCAGCAGGCGGCGCGCATTTCCGACAGGACGGCGTTTTTCCTGCTCGGCGAGCTGGTGGAGTGCGGCGAAACGGAAAAGCTTTTCTCTCAGCCGCAGGATAAGCGCACAGAGGACTACATCACGGGGAGGTTCGGCTGAAAATGAGAAGTCGGTTTGACGAGCAGCTTGCGCTGCTGAACAAGGAGCTGATCGAGATGGGCGCGCTGTGCGAGGAGGTCATCGCCCTTGCCGCGCAGTCTCTTGCGGAGGGAAGCGCCGCGCTGGCCCGGCGCGTTGCGCCGCTGGATGCGGAGATCGACCGCAAGGAGCGGGAGATCGAGTCGCTGTGCCTGAAGCTCCTGCTGCAGCAGCAGCCCGTGGCGTGCGACCTGCGGCAGATCTCCGCCGCGCTGAAGATGATCACCGACATGGAGCGTATCGGCGACCAGGCGGAGGACATTGCCGAGATCGTGGTGTTCCTTGACGGGCGCGGCGCGGAAAGCAGCGAGCTGCTGCGCGCCATGGCGCGTTCTGCTATCAAGATGGTCACAGAAAGCGTGGATGCCTATGTCGGACGCGATGTAGCGCTTGCCGGGCAGGTCATCCGGGAGGACGATGTGGTGGACGATTATTTCGCGCGCGTGAAGAGCGCGCTCATCGGGCGGATCGCACACGATCCGTCGGACGGCGAGCTTGCGCTCGACCTTCTGATGATCGCCAAATACTTTGAGCGCATCGGCGACCATGCGACAAATATTGCCGAGTGGGTCATCTTCTCGGTGACGGGCGAGCATAAGAACGAGGAGGGATGAGCGATGATCTGGTGCGTGGAGGATGATGCCAGCATCCGCGATATCGAGGTATACGCCCTGCGTTCCACAGGCTTTGAAGCGGAGGGCTATGAGGATGGTACGAGCTTCTGGGAGGCGCTGCGCCATGAGCAGCCCGAGCTTGTGGTGCTGGATGTGATGCTCCCTGGTGTAGACGGCATCGAGCTGCTGCGCCGGATGCGCGCAGACAGCGCCCTGCGTGCGATCCCGGTCGTGATGGCAACGGCACGCGGCGCGGAGTACGACCGTATCCGGGGGCTGGATCTTGGCGCGGATTATTATCTTGTCAAGCCCTTCGGCGTGATGGAGCTGGTGTCCTGCGTCAGGGCGGTGCTGCGCCGCTGCGGGAGCCACGCTTCCGCCGGGCAGCTGCGCGCGGACGGGCTGGTGCTGGACGAAACAGAGCATACCGTTACCGTGGACGGCGTGCGCGCGGCGCTGACCTATAAGGAATTTGAACTGCTGCGCCTGTTTCTGTCGCATCCGGGAACGGCGTTCTCCCGCGATCAACTGATGGCGGACGTGTGGGGAACCGATTACTGCGGCGAGACGCGCACGGTGGATATGCACATCCGCACGCTGCGGCAGAAGCTTGGCCCCTATGGCGCCCGGATCGAGACGGTGCGCGGCGTGGGCTACCGGCTGGAGGCAAAGGCATGACCGGAAAGATATTTCGTTCTATTCTGCTGGTGGCGGGAACGGTGCTGGCGGCGAGCCTGCTCGTCATTATGGGCTGCCTTTACGAATACTTCGGCGGCGTGGAGCAGAAGCAGCTGCGCGATGAACTGGAGCTGGCCTCCGCCGCCGTGGAGGAGAGCGGCAAGGAGTATCTTGCGCAGATGTCTTCCGATCACTACCGGCTGACCTGGATCGCGGGCGACGGCACGGTGCTTTGCGACACGGTGATGGACGCGGAGAGCCTGGAGAATCACGCCGACCGCGAAGAAGTCCGCCAGGCGCTGCAGACCGGCATGGGCGAAAGCACGCGCTATTCCGCCACGCTCCTGCAAAAAACGATGTACTGCGCGCAAAAGCTGAGCGATGGCAGCGTGCTGCGTATTTCCGTCAGCCGCGCCACAGCGGGCGTGCTGCTCGTGGGTATGGTGCAGCCGATCCTTGTGGTCCTGCTCGTGGCGCTCATCCTTTCGGGCGTGCTGGCAAAGCGTATCTCGCGCCGCATTGTTCAGCCGCTCAATGAGCTGGATCTGGAGCATCCGCTGGATAACGACGCCTACGAGGAGCTTTCGCCGCTGCTGGGGCGCATCAACCGCCAGCACCGGCAGATCGATACGCAGCTGCGTGAACTGACGCGCCAGCAAAACGAGCTTGCACAGGTCACAGCCTGTATGCGCGAGGGGCTTGTTCTGCTGGACGACAAGGGGATGGTGCTGAGCATCAACCCTGCGGCGCAGAGGCTGTTCGGCGCGGATGAGACGTGCGTGGGCAGAGATTTTCTCACCATCGACCGCAGCCGGGATATCAGCCTTGCCATTGAAGACGCCATGGCGCACGGCCACGCGGAAGCGCGCTCGGAGCGCCAGGGGCGAGCGTGGCAGCTGGATGTGAGCCGGATCGATTCGGACGGGAGCGCCGCCGGCGCGGTGCTGCTTGCGTTCGACATCACCGAGCGGGAGACGGCAGAGCAGAGCCGCCGCGAGTTCACTGCGAATGTGTCCCATGAGCTGAAAACTCCGCTTCAGGGCATTATCGGCAGCGCAGAGCTGCTGGAGAACGGTATGGTGCGGCCCGAAGATGCGCCGCGCTTTGTGGGGCATATCCGCGCCGAGGCGCAGCGCCTTGTCACGCTCATCGGCGATATTATCCGCCTTTCCCAGCTCGACGAGGGCGATGCGATGCCGATGGAGCAGGTCGATCTGCTTGCGCTTGCGCGCGAGGCGGCGGCCGATCTGCAAAAGGCTGCGGAGGAAAAGCACATCACCCTCACGGTCGCGGGGCAGAGCGCGCAGGTGCGCGGCGTGCGGCGGCTCCTGTATGAGGTCGTCTGCAATCTTTGCGATAATGCGATCAAGTATAACGTGGATGGCGGCAGCGTTGCGGTCACGGTCGGCAGCGAGGGCGGAAGGGCCTTCGTCTCTGTGGCCGATACAGGCATCGGCATTGCGCCGGAGCATCAGGACCGTATTTTCGAGCGCTTCTACCGCGTGGACAAGAGCCACTCCAAGGCGAGCGGCGGAACAGGACTGGGCCTTTCCATCGTCAAGCACGCCGTGCAGTATCATCACGGCGAGATCGAGCTGCACAGCGAAGAGGGCAGGGGAACGACCATCCGGATCTGGCTGCCGGAAGAAAACTGAACAACAGGAGAGCGCCGCAGGCATAGCCTGCGGCGCTCTCCTGCCTGTAACCTGAGGACCGGACGCGCGTCAAAGCCATACGTTTACCGCCGCAAGATCGTACAGCAGATGCGCAAGAATGAGCGAGAGCATCGTACAGCTGCGCGGGTTGCAGGCAAGAAGCGCGCCATGCGCGCATACTCTTTATGGAAAAGGGGGAATGAGATGGATCGAACGATAGCATTTCTGGGCGGCGATACGCGGATGCGGCTGCTCGCACAGATGATGGCGGCGGACGGCTGCGCCGTCTGCTCGTGGGCACTCGAGGGTGCGCCGGAGGAACGCGCGCTGTGCGACGCGCTGAAGGCGGAGGTCATTGTGCTGCCGCTGCCGATGGAAAAGAACGGATGTATCAGCGGCACGGACGTGCAGACAGACGCGCTGCTGCGCGCCCTGCGGCCGCAGCAGCGCATCTTCGCGGGGAATGTGTCTGCGCAGACTGCGGCGCTCGCCCGTTCGCTGGGGCTGGCGCTGACGGATTATTTTGCCCGCGAGGAGCTGAGCGTGCGCAACGCCATCCCCACGGCGGAGGGCGCGATCGAAACGGCGATGAAGCATACGAGCGTTACGCTGCACGGCACGCAATGCCTTGTGCTGGGGTTTGGTAGGATCGGGAAGCTTCTTGCGCATGATCTGTACGCACTGGGCGCAAAGGTCACGGTCAGCGCGCGCAAGCTTTCCGACCTTGCGTGGATCGACGCCTTTGGCTATACGCCGCTGCACATCAACCGCCTTTCCGGCGCGCTGGAGGCATTCCGCATCGTGTTCAACAGCGTGCCGCATGAGGTGATGGGCGAAGCGCTGCTTGCGCAGCTGCCGCAGGATGCGCTGCTCATCGAGCTGGCAGGATGCAGCGGCTTTGATATGGCGGCGGTAGAAAAGCTGCGGCTGAACTATGTCCGCGCGGGCGGGCTGCCCGGGCGTGTTGCGCCGGAAACGGCGGCGCTGGCGATGAAAAAGACTTTATGTAAATTTCTGGAGGAGGACGTATGAAGATCGGATTTGCGTTTTGCGGCTCGTTCTGCAACCACCCCGAGCTGCTGAAGCTTTACGAGGAGATCGCGCAGGAACACGAAGTCGTTCCGATCCTGTCGGAAAACGCGGCGGGATATTCCACGCGCTTCGGCACGGCGGAGGATTTTACCGCGCGCGTGGAGGCGCTTGCAGGCAGAAGAGCCGTGCGCGATATCGTGGAGGCGGAGCCGCTCGGCCCGCAGGGCGCGATGGAGGTGCTGGTCATTGCGCCCTGCACGGGAAACACCCTTGCAAAGCTGGCGCACGGCATCACCGATGGACCGGTGACGATGGCGGCAAAGGGACACCTGCGCAACGGAAAGCCCGTGGTGCTGGCCATTGCCACGAACGATGGGCTGTCTGCCAGCGCGCCGAATATCGCCGCGCTTCTGAACCGGAAGAACTATTATTTTGTCCCCTTCGGGCAGGACAACGCCGAGACGAAGCCCACCTCGCTCATTGCGGATTTTCGGCTGATCCTGCCGGCGGCGGAGGCTGCGCTGGCGGGCAGACAGCTTCAGCCAATTCTGCTGTAAGATGCAAAAAGGCTGAAATTCCCTTTCCTTTTGCAATGCAACAATAAACTTGCGCGCCGTTTTTGCGGATGCTTGCTGAACTTGCTTGCAAAAAGTCCGGCCTTCCCCTATACTCTGCATAGAGAGAAGAAAGGGAGAGAACGCGAATGGACGAAAACCTGCGCGAGACGACCGGGCTTCCGGAGAGCGGCGAGACCGCATCGCCCAAAACCGGCGAGCCAGAGACGAAGAGCATTCGCTTTGCGCCCAGCGCTTACGATCCACGCGGCATTGAGCAATGGCTTGCCGAACGCGCGGCGAAGGGCGAGCTGCTCCTGCGCGGAGACGATTTTGCGATCGGCGAGCCGCGTGACTGCCGCTATCATCTGGAGCCTGCCGCAGACGATGGCGACCCCGACGAAACCCTGCGCGAAAAGCGCGCCCGCCTGGGCTGGGAGTATGTCTGCCGGACGAAGGACGGCATTTTCTACATCTGGCGCGGCGAAAGGACCGCACACGTTCCCACACCCAAGGCCTGCACGGATTTTTACGGCTACCGCACGCTGTGCAAAAAGCTGCGCCGCAGCTATTTCCTGCCGGCGATCTATCTGGCGGTGGACGTCTGGCTTGTTTGGTTCCTTTTCCACGCGCTGCATCTCCCGGTGCTGTCGCTGCTTACGACGGGAAAGAGTGATGTCATTCAGTTTGCGTCCATAATCTTAGGCAGTATCCTTGGCATTCTGAGCGAGGCAAAAGAGAGAAATGAGATGTGGACGCTCAAGCGCGCGATGGAGGCGTGCGAGCGCGTGGAGAAGATGCCGCGCAACCGCTGGGCGAAAGCGAACCGCGCGCTTACGGTCATCGTTGGCGTATTGGCGCTTGCGCTGATTTTCTGGCGAGCGGACAATACGGCCTCCGGCGACTGCTATGACGAGCCGCCGCTGCCGTATCTCAGCGCAGAAGCGCTCGGCGGACGGAGAAAGTCGGACTGGTACGGAGTGCGGGAGCTTTCCACCCCGCTCGGCGGGCATGTGTACTCCGTTGGCGAAACGCCGTATGCGGCAAGAGTCAACGACTGGGAGCAGTACAGCACAGAGCTTGACTTCTGCGCGCCGCGCATCTCCGCGTTGGCGAAGCCCTTGACGCATGAGCTGCGCGACTACTTCATGACGGAGCAGTTTGCCCGGCCGCTCGCGCTGGAGGGCTTTGACGAGGCGTATTACTTTAAGGAAGCGCCCAATTCGGGCAGACTTTACTATGAAAAGGGGATGCCGGCAAAGGACTGGGAACCGCAGTTCCTGATCCTGCGGCGCGGGGGAGAGGTACTCTTTTACCGTGCGGAGGCGCCGGAGAGCCTGCTTGACCATCTGGATACATTTGCGGAGATCTTTGAGCAGTACAGCGAAAAATGACGAAAAAGACTGCGTTCCCGCCGGGAACGCAGTCTTTTTGTCGCTTACTGCTCGTTTTCGAGCTTTTGCAGCTCCTTCAGGTCGGTGCGCAGCGTGTTGAACGCGGCGGGCAGCTGCGAGACCATCGCGTCCGTGCGCCGCAGCTCGCTTGAAACGTTAGCGCAGGTGGTGCCGAGCGTGGAAATGACCAGCTCGCACTGCTTTGTGCAGGCGTCGATCAGCTCCTGCAAGCGCGTGCGTGTGGCGGTGTCGAGCGCGTCAGCGCGCTCGCGCGCAGAAAGCTCGATATCGGCAATGTGTGCCTTGACGCGCGCGAACTCCTCCGCCTGCGGACGGAGCGCCGAAAGCTCGTCCTCCAGCCGGCAGCGCGCAGCGTGCGCCTCGGCAAGCGCCTGATCGCTCTGGCGCTGCTGCTCGGCAAGGCGGCGTGCGCAGTCCGCCTTTGCAGCGTCCAGCTGCTGCGCCGACTGCTCGTGCGCTTCGCGCAGCTCACGCTCGGCGCGTTCCTTCAATTCGCCAAGCTCCCGGCTGGAACGCGCGCGCAGATCATCCAGCTCCTTTGCGGACGCTTCGTGCTGCGTGCGCAGCGCGGCAAGCGCCTCCTGCGCGGCGGCAAGCTCCTTCTTCAGCGAGACCTGCATCTCAAGCGCTGCGCTGTAAGAGCCGGCCAGCTGCTCGCGCGCGCTCTGCGCGGCGGCAAGCTCATCGCGCAGCGAAGCGCTTTCGCGGCACAGCCCGTTGTTCTCCTGCTCCAGCTGCTCGATCTGCTGCTTGGTTTCAAGCGAGGTTTTTTCAATGTAACGGATCACGTCGTCGCGGTTGAAACCGCCGAAGACGGATCCCTTGAACGTATTCTCCATGCGGATCCCACCTTTTTTCTATTGTAGACCATAGTAGCACAGTTCCCGCCGCTTGACAAGGAAAAAAGCGCGGCGTTCGAAGGACGCCGCGCTTTTGCCGCCTGATTCAGATATTGCGCGCGCTTTTGCAGCGCACGCTGTCGGCGGTGATATCGCCGCCCACGGCAGCTCCGCGGCGACAGGCAGCACCTGGCCGTTTACGGGCGCGGCCTCCGCTTTTTCTCGCGGCCAAAGAGCGCATCGAGCGTTATGCCCAGCGTGTCGCACAGCGGCGGCAGCAGCTGGATATCAGGGCAGCATACGTCGCCCTCCCATTTGGAGACGGCCTGATTGCTCACGCCCTGCGCCGCATTGCGGTTGTGCGGTTTGTCATGATAGAAGATCCGCCCTTGCCCCGTGCTGCAGCCGCAGCTTTTGAATCACCGGTATGGGTCCGGTATAGGGGGCGGGGGAGGGCTTTGACAATGGCGCGGTGGTTGAAATAAGTCAATTTGCGTCTAACCTGCGGTTGGAATCCGTGGAAAACGGACTTGTGTTTTTGCGCAGAGGAATTCAGCGGCGGATCGTCACTTCCTCGATGCCGCGGGTATAGTCGATGACGTGCTGCAGAAACAGCTGCGTGATGGTGGACGGCAGGAAGCCCTTTTTCACGGCGATGCCGATCTCGCGCGACTGCTGCACGTCCAGCGGCAGCGCGGCCACATGGTAGCGCTCGGGCTGCAGCAGAAGGCTGTGGACGATGCTCACGCCCAGCCCCGCTTCCACCATCGACAGCAGAGCGAAGTCGCTTGTCACATCGTAGGTGATCTCGGGATGGATATTGTACTGGTCGAGCAGGCGGTTGAACTCGTAGTCCTGGATCTCCATCAGGCGCACAAAGTTTTCGTGCGGCAGCTGTTCGAGCGGGAAGACGGACGCGCCTGCCAGCGGATGCTCCGTCGGCAGGATGGCGACCATGGTGTCGTGCAGGATGGACGTGGTCTCAAAATCATTTGAGGCGGGCTTGGCGAGAAAGCCGCAGTCGATCGCGCCGCGGCGCAGCCATTCGGAGATCTCGTAGTATTCGCCCGTGAGCAGCTGAATCTGAATGTTGGGGTAGCGCTGGTGGAAATCCTTCAGGATCTCCGGCAGCAGGCTGATGGCAAGGCTCGTGAAGCAGCCGAGACGCAGCGTGCCGGACTGCACGCCGTGCAGCTCGGACACGGCAAAGTTCAGATCCTCGTAATCCTTAACGATCTCGCGGATCGTGGGCAGCAGCACCATGCCGTCAGACGAGATCTCAATGCCGGAATGGTTGCGCGTGAGAAGCTTGACCTGCCAGTCCTGCTCCAGATCGGAGATCATTTTGCTTACGGCGGACTGCGTATAGCCCAGCTCGTTCGCGGCCTGTGTGATGCTGCCGGTTTCCACGGTGCGCAGATAGGCAATGTATTTGCGGATGCTCATAATGCGACCTCTCAATCACAGTCGTAGGATTCCATTTTGGAATGTTGAGATAAAAATATATTCGCTTTCCAAAACTATGTGCAGATTATACAATGCATATAAAGAAAATTCAATGCCTGTAGACAGAATTTTCAAAGCCTTACGGCAAGACAATAAGGAGGAAAACAGTCATGATCCATTATTCCTGCATTGGTGCAACCGGTTATGTCTGCGGCGAAGTGCTGCGCATGATGGTCAACCATCCTGAAGGCACACTTGTCAACGTGCTTGATACCTACGGTGTGGGCGACGCGATCTCAACGCATCATCCCGCGCTGCGCGGCTTTTACGATCAGGTCATCATGGACCTTACCGAGGAGACCGTCCGCGAGACCGCCAAGAAGAGCGATGTCATCATGATCCAGGTCCCGTCCGGCGATGTGGCCAAGTGGGCGGAGATCGTTCTCGCTGAAGATTGCGCCATCATCGATATCGGCGCGGACATCCGCTTCCGCGATGTGGACGTGTGGGAAAAGTGGTACGGTCAGAAGCACCCCAATGCGCAGATGACCCATGACGCCGTTTACTGCATCCCCGAGGTCATGCGCGACCTTGCCAAGGGCAAGAAGCTCATTGCCAACCCCGGCTGCTATCCCACCGCCTCCACGCTGGGCCTCCAGCCGATGCTCAAGGCCGGCCACATCATCGAAAACACCATCGTTATCGACGCCAAGAGCGGCTACACCGGCGCAGGTCGCCGCCCCGCGCTCAACAAGCTCCTCACCGAGGCGGAGAATAACTTCTGCGCGTATGCCCTCGGCGGCGGCCACCGCCACACGCCCGAGATCGAGCAGAACATCGCCTACATCACCGGCAAGGATCTGATGAAGCCCGAGACCTGGCAGTACATCAACTTCCAGCCGCACCTCCTGCCTCAGGTCCGCGGCATCGAGGTCACCATCTACGCCACCTGCGACAAGGACTTCACCAACGAGGAAGTCTACGAGATGTATAAGGAATTCTACAAGGACGAACCCTTCGTCAAGGTCTTCCCGGCGAACCTCCCGGTCCAGACCAAGTGGGTCTACGGCACGAACTTCTGCGAGATGACCCCGACCTATGACGCCCGCACCCACCGCCTGATCGTCTCCTCCGTGATCGACAACATCGGCAAGGGCGCTGCCGGCCAGGCCATCCAGAACATGAACCTCATCATGGGCCTGCCCGAGACCACCGGCCTCATGATGCCCCCGATGTATCCGTAAGTTTACCCAACTGTTTAAGAATAAAAATGCAACCCTGTTTTGAATAAAAATTGAGAGGAGATCCCCCACATGGCAAACCTGAAAGCAATCCCGGGCGGCGTGACGACGCCGCAGGGCTTTACTGCCGGCGCAACCTACACCGCCATCAAAAAGCGCGAAAACAAAAAGCCTGACGTGGCTGTCCTTTACTCCGAGCTGCCCTGCTCCTGCGCGGCCTGCTTCACCACGAACAAGTTCTGCGCGGCTCCCGTTATCGTTGACCGCGAGATCCTGAAAAAGGGCAAGGCGCGCGCCGTTGTCATCAACTCCGGCAACGCCAACGCCGCCACCGGCAAGCAGGGGCTGGAAGACGCCCGCGCCGTCGAGTACGAGGCGGAAAGGCTCCTCGGCCTTGGCGAGGACGAGGTGTTCGTCTGCTCCACGGGCGTCATCGGCCAGCGTCTGCCCGTGGACAAGGTGCTGCAGGGCATCCGCGAGATCATTCCCGGCAAGCTTGCCAAGGAGAACGGCTCCGAGGCGGCTTACGCCATCATGACCACCGATACGGTGCGCAAGGAGTGCGCCTATGAGCTGCAGCTCTCTACCGGTACGGTAAAGATCGGCGCAATGGCCAAGGGCGCCGGCATGATCCATCCCAACATGGCGACGATGCTCGTTTATGTTACGACCGACGCCAAGGCCGATCCGGCCGATCTGCAGGCCATGCTTTCCGCGGCCGTGGACAAGAGCTTCAATATGTGCACCGTTGACGGCGATACCTCCACCAACGATTCCATCTTCCTGCTGGCAAACGGCGCCTCCGGCGTAGAGATCAAGACCGAAGAGGACAAGAAGGCCATGGCCGACCTCGTTCTCGCCATCTGCACTGACATGGCCCGCCGCGTCGCCTCTGACGGCGAGGGCGCGACCCACCTCATCGAGGTCGAGGCTTACGGCCTGCCCACCGAGCATGACGCGCGCCTGGTCGCAAAATCCATTGCCGGTTCCATGCTGTTCAAGGCCGCCGTCTTCGGCCGCGACGCCAACTGGGGCCGCATCATGGCTGCCGCCGGTTATTCGGGTGCAGACGTCGATCCCACCCGCGCCGACTGCATCATCAAGAGCGCTGCCGGCGAAGTGCAGGTCATGAAGGACGGCTTCGGCACCGACTTCAGCGAGGAGCTTGCCAAGAAGGTCCTCACCGAGCATGACATCACCGTCATCGTCCGCTTCTATCAGGGCGACGGCGAGGCCAAGGCCTGGGGCTGCGACCTGACTTACGATTACGTCAAGATCAACGGCGACTACCGCACCTGATTTCAAAGGAGGATCCACCCATGAGCGATATCGCAAACAAGGTCGAAACGCTGATGCAGGCGATGCCCTACCTTCAGAAATATCAGGGCAAGATCATCGTCATCAAGTACGGCGGCAACGCCATGATCAATGAAGAGCTGAAGGATGCCGTCATGCACGACGTGGTGCTGCTCAAGTTACTCGGCATGAAGCCGGTGCTGAGCCATGGCGGCGGCCCTGGCATCAACAGGATGCTTGAAAAGCTCGATATCCCCGTTGAGTTCATCGACGGCCTGCGCTACACTTCCGCCGACATCATGCGCGTGGTCGAGATGGTACTCGTCGGCCAGGTGAACACCGAGCTTGTCGGCTTTATCAACAAGCTTGGCGGCAAGGCGGTCGGCCTTTCGGGCGTGAGCGGTGACATCTATCACTGCCGCCAGCGCGACGAGGTCCACGGCTACGTCGGCGACATCGAATATGTTGATCCCAAGCCGATCCTTGCCATGCTCGACGCGGGCTACATCCCCGTTATCGCCCCCGTCGGCACCGACGGTCAGGGCCATACCTTCAACATCAACGGCGACACCGCCGCGGGCAAGCTCGCTTCCGCACTGGGCGCTGAAAAGCTCGTCATCCTCACCGATATCGAGGGCCTTTGCAACGATATCAAGATCCGCGACGTCATCAGCTACCTGAACATTCAGGATGTGAAGGCGCTCAAGGATAAAGGGACGATCGCCGGCGGCATGATCCCCAAGGTCGATTGCTGCGTGCAGGCCATCGAAGAGGGCGTTACGAGCGTCAGCATCATCGACGGCCGCAAGCCGCACTCCGTGCTTTACGAGGCGTTCACCTCCGAAGGCACCGGCACCACGATCGGCACCGAGAGGCCGAGCGTAGGCATCAAATGGTAACGCATTCATAAAATATTTTCAGGAGGACAATCAACAATGATCGAACTGTTCAAGAGCAACGCCGAAGTCATCGAGAATGGTGACAAGTATCTCTATGGCAACCATGTCCGTATGCCGCTTTCCATCGAGCGCGGCGAAGGTGCCTACGTCTTCGATAAGGACGGCAACAAGTATCTCGACTTCATCGGCGGCATCGCCGTCAATGGTCTGGGTCACTGCCATCCTGCGATCGTCAAGTGCCTGGAAGAGCGCGCCCACACGATCCTTCATTGCTCCAACTACTTCTACAACGAGCCTGCCGTGCAGACCGCAAAGCTGATCGTTGAGAACAGCTGCTTCGAGAAGGTCCTCTTCGCCAACTCCGGCGCCGAGGCCAACGAAGGCCAGATCAAGCTGGCCCGCAAGTATGCCAAGGATCACGGCCATCCCGAGCGCTTCGTCGTCATCACGATGAAGAACTCCTTCCACGGCCGTACCCTCGCCACCTGCACGGCCACCGGCCAGTACGCCGTACACCGCTATTTCGAACCCCTGCCCTCCGGCTTCCGCTATGCCGAGTTCAACAACCTCCAGTCCGTTAAGGACGTGATGGACGAGTACGTCTGCGCCATCCTGACCGAGCCTGTTCAGGGCGAGGGCGGCGTGCGCCCGGCCTCTCAGGAATTCCTGCAGGGCCTGCGCGACCTGTGCGATGAGAAGGGCATCCTCCTTATGTTCGACGAGGTTCAGGTCGGCTCCGGCCGTACCGGCAAGCTCTTCGCACACCAGAACTACGGCGTGGAGCCGGATACCTGCTCCATGGCCAAGGCGCTCGGCTCCGGCGTTCCCATCGGCGCTGTCTGCGCCCGCGGTGATGCTGCCAAGACCCTGACGCCCGGCACCCACGGCTCCACCTTCGCCGGCGGCCCGCTCGCCTGCGCGCTTGCCGCTACCACGCTCGATGTGATGATCAACGAGGGCGTGATCGAGAATTCCCGCAAGATGGGCGAGTATTTCCGCGACCAGATGCACAAGGTCATCGAGAAGAATCACCCCGCCGCCGTCAAGGAGATCCGCGGCCTCGGTCTGATCGACGGTATCGAGCTGAACCATCCCTCCGGCCAGCCGGTCGTTGACCTCTGCTTCCAGGACAGCAAGGTTCTCATCAATAACACCAACGGCAACGTGCTGCGCTTTGTCCCGCCGCTGATCGTCAACGAGGCGGAGATCGACATCGTGATCAAGGCCGTTGACGAGGCCATGACCAAGCTCGGCTGGTAAAACGCTCCGCATAAACTTTTCCTCGCATTTTCTTGCCTGCGAGACCGGGGCGCGCGGACCCTTTCCGCGCGCTCTGGCAGGATGAACGGCCTCTTGCGCCGCCTGCCGGTTGGGGGACCGACAGGCGGCGGCCGGAGGACGCGCCGCCTTTGCGGCACGCGCAATGTTCTATGATGTGTGTTGTGTAGAATCCGGAAGGGAGAAGGGGGACTGCTGCCCAAGATATGTACTCACGATACCGCAAAATAACCAAACGAATCGAAGCATTACCGTAAAACTGCGTTCACCATTCAAAAAATCACTTGCTATTTCTGTGATACTATGCTAAAGTATGTGCATAGATATCCATACGAATAGCGCCCCCCAAAAATTCGAAAGGTTGGTAACACAATGAGTAAGGAAAAGAGAATGCCCAAACTATGGGAAGCCCTGTTGACACTGGCCGTTCTGGTTGCCGCACTGGCAGTTGGTATCGTCGTTTATGGTGTTGACCCGCATATACCCATGTTTGTCGGCGTGCTGGCTGCCGCGATCATGGCTAGCTTCCTCGGTTACAAGTGGGATGAGATCGAAAAGTCCATGATGGACGGCATCTACAAAGCATTGCAGTCTGTCTGCATCCTGATTATCGTCGGTGTCCTGATCGGCGTGTGGATCAACGCGGGTGTTGTACCCACGATGATTTACTACGGCCTGAAGGTCCTCAAACCCGCAATTTTCTTCATTGCCTGCGTTCTGATCTGCTCCATCACCTCGCTTGCCACCGGTACCTCCTGGGGTACGATGGGTACGATGGGCGTTGCGCTGATGGGTATCGGCTTCGGCCTGGGCATGAGCCCCGGCATGACCGCCGGCGCGGTCCTCTCCGGCGCCTACTTCGGCGATAAGATGAGCCCGCTGTCCGATACGACGAACCTCGCTCCCGCCATGGCCGGTACGGACGTGATGACCCACGTCAAGGCCATGATCCTGCCCACGGCGATCACCTATGGTATTACTCTGATCTTCTTCGGCGTCCTCGGCGTGATGCAGTATCACGGCGGCGATGCGGATATGTCCCGCGTGATCGAGTTCTCCAACGCGCTGAACGCTGCGGAGGGCGGCGTCTTCAACATCAACCCGCTGCTGCTCCTGCCCCCGATCGTCGTTATCGTGGCAGTTGCGCTGAAGGTCCCCGCGATCCCCGGCATTACCCTCGGTATCATTGTCGGCGCCATTCTGGGCCTCATCTTCCAGCCCGAGGCCTGCACGCTCGGCACCATCTTCGATTACGGTAAGAACGGCTACTACTTCTCCGATGAAGTGCTCGCCATGTTCGATGCCAAGCTGACGCCCGAAACGAGCTACACCATGACGAAACTGCTGGAAAGCGGCGGTATCATGGGTATGATGTCCTCCGTCTCCATGACGATCATCGCCATGATGTTCGGCGGTATCATGGAGGATACCCACCAGCTCGAGGTCATCGTCAACGCCCTCAAGAAGTTTGCCAAGGGTCCTGCGGCTCTCGTCGGCCTGACCGAAGTGACCTGCGTTCTCTCCAACGCCACCATGCCCGAGCAGTACATCTCCATCGTGATTCCCGGCCGTATGTATGCCGAGGAGTATCACAAAATGGGCGTACACCCGGCGGTCCTGTCCTCTGCACTCGAGGGCGCCGGTACCGTTACTTCCGCGCTGATCCCCTGGAACACCTGCGGTGTGTTTATTAAGGACACGCTGAACATCACCGCCTGGGGCGCCGGCGGCTACGGCCCCTGGGCCATCTTCAACTGGCTGATGCCCATCGTCAACTGGCTGTGCGTGCTCGTCGGCTGGACGCTCAAGGATCTTGCCGGTAAGGCGTATAAGAAGGTCAAGGCGGAAAAGTAATCTCGCCCCATAAGGAATTGAACCAATGACAAACGATCGAAATCATTATCCCTGTTTTGAATGCGATCTCGATAAATTGTCTGAGAATCTGGCAGCGCTCGTAGAGCGCTGCCATGATTCGCTTATCGAGGTCGCGGGTGTCGTAAAGGGCGTGAGCGCCCTGCCGGAGATCGTGCGCGTGTTTGAAAAGAGCGGCGTGAAATTCATCGCTACCTCGCGCGTCGATCAGCTGCGCGCCATCCGGAGCTACGGCTTTGTGACAAAGCCCCTGATGCTCATCCGCATCCCGATGCTCTCGGAGCTTGCGGATGTGGTGGCGCTGAGCGACATCAGCCTGCAGAGCGACATCACCGTGCTGCGCGCGCTGAACGAAGAGGCAAAAAAGCAAAACAGAACGCACGAGGTCATCCTGATGATGGATCTCGGCGACCTGCGCGAGGGCTTCTGGAACGAGGAGGACGCTATTGACGCTGCGCTCGAGATCGAGCGGGAGCTGACGAATCTGAAGCTTTCGGGCGTGGGCGTCAACCTGAGCTGCTACGGCTCGGTGAAGCCGAACACGCGCAATATGCAGGCGCTTGTGAGCCTTGCCGCCGATATTGAACGCGAGATCGGCCGCAGACTTGACTACATCAGCGGCGGCGCATCCACCTCGCTTTATATGGCGGTGAACGGCACGATGCCCTACCGCATCAACCTGCTGCGCATAGGCGACATGGCGCTGCGCGGAGAGACGGACGGCTTTGCACCCGGCTTTCTGCATAAGGACGTGTTCACCATTAAGGCTGAGGTGATCGAATGCCGCGAAAAGCCGAGCTTCCCCGTAGGCGAGCTGACGGTGAACGCCTTTGGCGAGGTGGGGCAGTATGAAGACCGCGGGATCCGCCGCCGCGCGCTCGTTGCGCTGGGCCGCGTGGACTACGGCAACTGCTTCGACCTTGTGCCGCGCATGAAGGGCGTGGAGATCCTCGGCGCATCGTCCGACCATACCATTTTAGATGTGGAGGACGCCGAGCGGGAGATCGGGGTTGGCGATGTGCTGGAGTTCGGCATCAGGGCCTATGGGCCGCTGGTCTACCTGACGAACACCCCGAGCGTGCGCATGGCGTACAAGGGGGGCGAGTGAGCCGTGCCAACGGCAAGAGAATTCTGGGACCGCCGCGCGGCGGTCTACGATGTGCAGTCCGGCGCATATTATGCAGAGGCCTACCGCAGAACGGAGGCGTGCTTCCGGCGGTATCTCAAGCCTTCCGATTCAGTGCTGGACTTTGCCTGCGGTACGGGTATTGTGACGCTGGCGGTCGCACCGGCAGTGCGATGCGTTCAGGGCATCGACATTTCCGGGGAAATGATCCGCCGCGCGCAGGCGAAGGGCTGCGCGGCAGGGGCGGAAAACGTGGCCTTTGCGCAGATGGATCTCATGGATGAGCGCCTTGCGCCGGGCAGCTTTGATGCGGTGCTGGCGTGCAACGTGCTGCTGTACCTGGAGGATCGCGCGGCGGCGCTCGCGCGTATCCGGACGCTGTTGAAGCCGGAGGGGATATTCCTTTCCGTGTCCGATTGCCTGGGCGTGGGTCTTACGCGCGAGCGTGTGCGCAAATGGATCGAGTACAGGCTTGGACGGCGGCCCTATGTTGCCTTTGACACGATGCAGTCGCTGGAAAGGGACGTTGCCGGCGCTGGATTTGCCGTGCTGGCGCGGGAGAATCTGTTCCCTGCGCCACCGAACCTGTTCCTTGCCGCGAAAAAGGAATAAAGGAAAGCCGGCAGAGCAAAGGCTCTGCCGGCTTTTGTCATGTTTACCTGTGCAGCAGGGGAGAGAGGGGCTTGTAGATGAGGAAGCACAGCGCCACATCCAGAACCCCTTTGAAAAAGGTGAACGGCATATTGAAGACCAGCAGGCACTCAAGCAGACCATCGGTAGATGGGCGAATGGCCTGATACATCCCGACAATGGCGTCGAGCGGCAGCTTATAGCACACCACATAAGCCGGATAGACCACGAAGTAGTTCAGCGGCACGGACAGCGCCGCCATCAGCAGCGCGCCGACGACCGCGCCGAGCAGCGCGCCTTTACGGGACTTGTTGCGCTGATAGAGAAAGCCGGCGGAGAAGGAAAAAACTGCGCCCATGATAAAGTTGAACAGCTCACCCACATAGGCGGACGAGGTGCCGTGCAGGACCACGAACAGAAGATTTTTCAGGAATGTGACCAGAACGCCGTAGAGCGGGCCGAGCGAAAAAGCGGCCAGCAGCTCCGGCAGGTCGGAGATATCCAGCTTGACGAAGGCGGGAATGAGCGCCGGAACGGGAAACTCGATGAACATGAGCAGGAAGGCAACGGTGGACAGCATGGCGGTAACGGTGAGCTTGTGGGTGCGGCGGGTTTGTGCGGACATAATAAAACGCTCCTTTTTTGTCATTTCCCCTGAAAGAACGAGCCTTCCAAGGTGCATGACGCAAAAGAGCGTAGGGTTCGCGTAATAAAGCGCGCAGCACATCTTCTCTCATCCGGACTGTGACCGTCGGTTCCGGAATTTCACCGGATCGTGCGGCATACGAATGCCGCTTGCGGACTTTGACCGCCGGTGGGGAATTTCGCCCCGCCTCGAAGACTGGTGATTCAGTTGATACTATGAGTATACACAGAAAAAGGGAAAAGTCAAGAGGAAAGTGCTTTACAAAGGGGAACGGATGTTCTATACTGAAAGCGAGGTGATGCGGCATGAAAGGCAGGCCCTGCTCCTGCGCGTTTACCGGGCATCGCCCGGAAAAGCTCCCCTGGCGGGAGAACGAGGCTGATATCCGCTGCATTGCGCTCAAGGGCAAGCTGTGCGCGGCGGTGGAGAGTGCGATCCACGAGGGAATGGAGCATTTTATCTGCGGCATGGCGCAGGGCTGCGACGTTTACTTCGCCGAGACGGTGCTGGCGCTGAAAGCGCGCTATCCGCATATCACGCTGGAGGCGGCGATTCCCTGCCCCACGCAGGCGGACGGCTGGGGCAAGGCGCAGCAGGCGCGCTACCGCAGCATTCTGGCGCGCTGCGACTATGAGACGATGGTACAGGACAGCTATACGCGCGGCTGTATGCAGCGGCGCAACCGCTACATGGTCGATCATGCAAGCCTGCTGATCGCCGTGAGCGACGGCGCGGAAGGCGGCACGCGCTCCACTATTGAATATGCATTCCGCCGCGGTGTGAGCGTGATGGATATCCCGCTGGAGTAAAAAGCGGCGCGCCGGATAAGAACGACCTGAGATTGCAAAGGGAGAGAATTGTATGAAAGTGATCGACCTGACACACACCATCCGGCCGGGTATGCCAGTCTACCCGGGAACGGAACCGCCGAAGTTCACGCCGGCCAACACATACGAAAGGGACGGCTTCAAGGAAACGCTCGTGCAGATGTTCACGCATACGGGGACGCATATGGATCCGCCCGCACATCTGTTCGCGGGCAGGACAACGCTCGATCAGTTCCCGGCGAGCCAGTTCATCGGCAAGGCACTCGTGATCGATTGCCGCGCGCTGCGCGAGGGCGAGGCGATCACGATGGCGCAGCTGTCGCCTTACGGCGAAAAAGCCGCACAGGCGGATTTTCTGCTCTTTAACCTTGGCTGGGACAAGCGCTGGGGAACGGAAAGCTACTTCGGCGACTATCCCTGCCTGGACGATGCCGTGATGGACATGATCCTCGCGGGAGATTATAAGGGGATCGGCTTTGACGTGATCGGGCTGGATCCCATTGCCGACGAAAACCTGACGCGGCACAAGCGGCTGTTTGCGGAAAAGGACATCGTGAACATTGAGAACCTTAAAAATCTGGACCAGTGCGGCAGCGAGCTGTTTTCCTTCAGCTGCTTCCCGCTCAGGCTGGAGGACTGCGACGGCTCGCCGGTGCGCGCCGTGGCGTGGTTTGAATAAAAAATACGGAAAGCCTCCTGTGCGGATGCACAGGAGGCTTTTTTTGCGGCGCTCAGAGGTCGAACACGCCCATTACGGCGATGCCGATGACAACGAATACAATCATCAGATAGTGCTTCCATGAGAGTTTTTCCTTCAGGAAGAGCCGGCTCCACAGCACGCTGGCTGCGCAGTAGGAGCTGATGATCGGCGCGGACATCGCCAGATGCTCCGTATCGGAGATGGCGTAGATGTAAGCGAACTGCCCGGCAGTCTCGCAGATGGCGCCGATGTACTTCGGCGCTTCACGCTTGGGCAGCAGGCGGTCCTTCTTGATCAGGACCACATAGATGAAGCATACGGCGGCCGCGAAGAGAAATGTCAGCTCGTAGGCGCAGTTTGCGCTGCCCTCATCCAGCGTTTCCAGCACGCGGTTGTCGGCAAAGGTGCCGGCGGCGTCAAGCAGGCAGTAGGCCACGGGCAGCGCAAGGGCAAAGAAGCTCTTGGCGTACTTGCGGTTGCCCTCGGCCTGGCGGGCTGCGCGCAGCGCAGGGTCCTCCGTGGCGTCCACCACGCCGAGGCCAATGGCGCCGATGCACACGAGAACGATGGCGCCGATGGCAAGCGGGGAATAGTCCTCGCCGCCAAGGAACAGCAGCGTCATCACGGCGACGAGCGCGCCGGACGAGTTGCAGATCGGCGAGGAAACAGACAGCTCAATGTACCGCAGCCCCAGATACCCGAGCGTCATCGAGCCAATGTACAGCAGGGAAACGGGGAGGTATGTCCAGATGATAGCCATACTGATCTCCGTGCCGCCGATGAAAATTTCGAACGCGGCGTGCAGACCCATCACAACGCCCACGGCGATGACCATTTTGAGGTGAGCGAGGTGATCGTCCTCACCCTGACAGCCGATCTTGGAGAAGAGGTCGCTCCCGCTCCAGCAGAGCAGGGCGGCAAGAGAAAGCCAGAACCACATATTGAATTATTAAACTCCTTTGTACTGTTGATTTTTGATTTTGGCAGAAACAACAGCACGCGGAGGCGGACGGCGGCGGAAATGCCGGTTTGTCAGAGGCGTTCGGCGAATGAGCATGGGGAAAAGCCCTCCGGAAAAGAAATGAGACTCAGGGCAGTGTGATGAGGCCGGCGTCGAGCATTTTCTGCAGCGAGAGCAGCACGCCGAGCTTGGCGTGATACCACGTCAGGCCGCCCTGATAGTAAACGGCATAGGGCGGGCGCACGGGACCGTCCGCCGACAGCTCGATGGAGCTGCCCTGCACGAACGCGCCTGCCGCCATGATCACGTCGGAATCGTAGCCGGGCATCGGCGCGGGGACAGGATCGACATAGCTGTCCACTGCGGCGGCGGACTGAATGCCCTTGCAGAAAGCGGACATACCCTCGGGAGAACCCAGCTCCACACATTGGATAATATCGTGCCGCGCCTCCTTTGACGAGGGAACGACCGTAAAGCCGAGCTTTTCATAGCACGCAGCAACGAACACCGCGCCCTTGACCGCGCCGGAAACAACGCTGGGCGCAAGGAAGAAGCCCTGATACAGCGCGGGCATGAGGCCCAGGTTTGCGCCCACCTCCTGCCCGAGTCCTGGCGCGGAAAGCCGGTAGGCACAGCGCTCCACACACTGCCGCGTACCGCAGATGTAGCCGCCGATGGGCGCAAGACCGCCGCCGGGGTTTTTGATGAGGCTGCCGACGATCATGTCCGCGCCGAGGTCGCTCGGCTCAAGCGCTTCCACAAACTCACCGTAGCAGTTATCAACCATGACGGCCACATCGGGGCGCAGCTTTTTGCAAAAGGCGATGGCCTCGCCGATGGCGGAGACGGAGATCGTTGGGCGCGGGCAGTAGCCCTTGGAACGCTGGATGTGGATGAGTTTGGTTTTTTCGTTCAGGGCGCGCTCAATGGCGGGAAAGTCGAAGCTGCCGTCTGCCAGGAGATCGACCTGCGCATAGGAAACGCCGTACTCGCGGAGCGAGCATGGGCTTTCCCGGATGCCGATGACCTCCTCAAGCGTGTCGTAGGGTTTGCCAGAGATGGCGAGCAGCTCATCGCCGGGCAGCAGATTCGCTGAAAGCGCAATAGCCAGCGCGTGCGTGCCGCAGGTGATCTGCGGGCGGACAAGCGCGGCCTCGGTGTGAAAGGCACTCGCGTAGACCCGCTCCAGGTTGTCGCGGCCCTCGTCGTCGTAGCCGTAGCCGGTCGTGGCGGCAAAATGCGTGGCGTTCACGCGGTTTTTCTGCATTGCGGCGATGACCTTGGCCTGATTCAGCTCGGCGGTCGCGTCGATCTCGGCAAAGCGGGGCTTCAGCTCATCCAGAACGGATTCGCCAAATTGAAGGACTTTGCCGCTCACGCCAAGCGATAGATACATCTCGTCTCTGTTCATTTTTTCTCCTCCGGCGTGTCGGGAAAGACAATGCCGTTGCACATCAGAATAAACCGCAGTGGATAGTCGCGGTCCAGATAATTCCGGCTGAACCACTCGTATGTTGCGGCGGGAAGCTGGCGCAGCTCGGGCGCTTCCGTGCGGAACAGCTCGAACGTTTTCTGATCGCCCGAGAGCAGCGCGCCCAGCAGCTCGCCCTGCCCTTCCTCGTAGAGCCGCGCGAAGCACGCATCCAGAATGGCTGCGCAGGCGCGCTCGCCTGCCGTGCCGTAGTCCTCACGGTGGGCGAGCCAGTAGAGAAATTCGCGCGGGTCGAGATCCAGATGCGTTGTGACCTGCGAAAGCCTGTAGAATGCGGCGCGGTCGCCGCGCTTCAGAATATCGATGAGGTACGCAACGAGCTGTTCGTCCAGAGCCACACAGTCGCAGAAGACCTCGAAGGCGTGCTTGCCCGCATCGGGATCGGGGGCGGGCGGAGCGTCCGCTTGCTGCGGAGGCTCCGCTTCCTCCGCGCCGGACATTTTTTCCAGCAGCGCGCGGGAAAAAGCTTCTTCGCTGTAGTCTTTGAAAATGGCTTCGTCCAGCTTGTCTCCCGCGCTTGCGGCGCAGAGACGGACAAAATCGGGAACGCTCAGCGTTTGCAGCGCTTTTTGCAGCTGCGCGGCGCGCTCTACCGGCGTTTCGCCGGAAAGATGCAGCGCTTCCGGCGCGGGCAGCGTTCCTTCGCACAGTGCGCTCATATAGGATAGATAACGTTCGCAAAGCTCCATGGCCATACCTCGATGCTGTGATTTTTTCAATTTATCATAAACTGGCGAGAAAAGCAACCGTAACAAAAAGAAGGAGGACGATTACCGGTTCGCCTCCTTCAATGCGCGTTCCAGCAGCGCGAGATTGCCTTGCAGGCGCGCGTCCTCCGGCGCGCTTTCGGCGGCGCGCCTTGCGTTTTCTGCGGCTTCCGGGAGCATTCCGAGGCGATAGTATGCGATGGAGAGCAGGTCGTAAGGGAGGCTGCCCCACGCAAACGGCTCGCAGATATAGGTGCGCGGCCGCTCCGCGATCGCCAGCGCACGCCGTACCATGAAGATAACGCCGTGCCAGTTCTGCTGCGCGTAGAGAAGGTCGGCAAATTCCAGATACGGCTCGCGCAGATGCGGCGCTTCGGCAATGGCGCGGTGCAGCCAGAGCGCGGCCTCGGCCTCGCGCCCGAGATGGCGCAGACAGCGCGCAATGTAGCGCATCGAGGCGCAGCGCTCATCGCGCCAGACGGCCTGCGGCATGGCAAGATGCTCCTTCAGCGTGGCGATGGCTTTTTCCCATTCGCCGCGGAAAAAGTACTCGCGGCCAAGATAGTGGCGATTCCGGTCGTTGTCCGGCGCTTCGCGCACGGCCAGCTCCAGCAGCGGCAGATATTGCCCGCGCGACTTGCGCGGGTCGGGATGATGATCAAGCTGTACAACGGCAGCCTCGGCAAAGCGCTCGCTTTCTGTGTCGGTGTAGGAGAGGACCTCGTGTACTGGACCGGTCCAGCGGTAACAGCCGTTTTTGTGGATCTTATCCGCCCAGAACACGCAGCCCTCGCGCCCGTCCGGCAGAAAGCTCCAGGTGTAGCGGTAACGGGCGCGCGTTGCGTCCGGCTTCCACGCTTTTTCCAGCGCTGCGCGCCAGCCGGGACGGAACTGCTCGTCAAGGTCGATGCAGCAGCAGATGTCAGCGTGTTCCGGAATGAGCTTCAGCGACTCGTTTCGGGCGCTGTCAAAGCGCCATGGCGTGATGATCTTTTGCTCCACGCACGCTCCGCGGGCGCGCAGGCGCTCGACCGTGTCGTCGGTCGAGCCGGTGTCCAGCACGCAGATGTCGTCCGCCTCACGCATGGAATCCATAAAACGGTCAACAAACTGCGCCTCATTTTTGCAGATAGCGTAAACACAGATCCGGTAAGAAATGGGGATCCCCCTCTTTCTGGCTTTGCTTACCATATATTATATGCGTATGTATTGCGGCGCGGTTTATGCCGCGCCGCAGTTTCTCAGGTGGCGAGCAGTCCGGCCGCGCGCAGATTGGCAAGCAGCGCATTGAGCGTTTCGGTGGTATCTTCAAGACTTGCTGCGTTAGCAACCGCCGCTGCAACGCGCGTATCGGCAGGACCAGTGGGGCCAGTGGGGCCAGTGGGGCCAGTGGGGCCAGTGAGACCGGTGGGACCCTGCGGCCCGGTCGGCCCGGTCGCGCCGGCAGTCCCTGCGGCGCCTGCCGCGCCAGTCGCGCCGGTCGCGCCCGTCAGACCTCGCGGTCCGGTCGGCCCGGCGGGTCCAACCTCGCCCTGAATGCCCTGGATGCCCTGTACGCCTTGCGGGCCTGTAGGGCCGAGCGGACCCGGAACACCCTGAATGCCCTGCACGCCTTGCGGGCCGGTCGGTCCCATGGGACCGGCTGCGCCGACAGCCCCCTGCGGACCTTGCGGTCCGGTCGGGCCTGCGGGACCGACCGGAGGAAGGGGCGGATAAGGCGGCGGATATGGCGCGGGACAAGGTGCGGGACAGGGCGCGGGACAAGGCGCGGGACAAGGCGGCGGAAAGCTCTCTCTGCAGGAACAGCTGCAGTTGTTCTGAAAGCGTTTGATAACGATCACCCTCCTTTAGGTTCATGAGCAGGAAAATCCCTGCGCTTCATTCTATGCGCAGGCGGGCAGGAGGTGTGCGGCGCAAAAGCCCTGCTTTGTACACATTCTGTAAACAATATCAAAAATTCTTGCATGAAAGCGGGAGATATGTTACCATACCAACGTATGTTTTGCGAAAATGGAGTGAAAGCAATGCGAAAGAAACTGATTCTTCTGGTCGCGCTGGCGCTGGCGCTTACGGTGATGCTGCTGCTGCGCGGAAAAGGAAAACACCGCGCAGAGGGCGATGAGGCCGATACGCCGCAGCAGGCGGTGCAGAATGATCCTGCAGGTGATGCGCAGCACACACCGGACCCGATCGGCGCCATGACGGCAAATGAAAATGGCGGTGTGGATATCACCGTTACGGCGGAAGACGACACGGCAACCGTCTATACGTTTACCGATGTTTCGGTGGATGCATGGTACGCCGAGGCGGTGGATTATGCGGTCTCATCGGGTGTGATGAGCGGCGATGATGCGCAGAAGCTGTTTCGCCCGGAATACGGCGTGGAGCGCTCGCAGTTTGCGGTCATTATTTATCGCTTTGCCGGCGGCGAGCCTGCTGTAGAGCGGGCGTCGTTCAGCGATCTGACCGGGGACGAGTGGTATTATGATTATATCAACTGGATGGTGCAGCAAAAGCTTATGGGCGGCGTGGATGGCGGCGCGTTCCAGCCGGACGAGTTTCTCTCCTGCGAGCAGGCGCTCATCGTGCTTTACCGTCTGGCTGGCGAACCGGAGATCAATGGAACGCTGGAGGACTACCCCTATGCGCCGAAGGTGTCCGACAGCGGGCGCGATGCGGTAACGTGGGCGTGGAACAACGGGTTGATCACGGAAAAAGAATGCGTATGGTATCCCACGCAGGCCGTCAGCCGCGCGCAGGTGGCACTGCTGCTGATGCGCTATGATGCGCTGATAGGGCGGAATGCGGAATAAAATGGACTTTTGCGGGCAGACTGCTGTATGGCGGCTGCCCGCAAACCATTGAAAACACAGCGTTTTTGCCGGCAAGAGAACTTGGGAAAAAAGAAATGTCGAAAAAAGGCAAAAAAGGTGTTGACAAAGTAGAGGGAGGGTGGTAAGATAGCAACTGTTCCGCGG
>ENA-UOJG01000546-UOJG01000546.1-human-gut-metagenome-genome-assembly--contig:-C47-NODE-546-length-51891-cov-21.457404_pt1 | contig 51891 bp, 48 predicted proteins | sample MGYA00242340_ERZ723887 | MGnify/ENA metagenome assembly ERZ723887 | reverse complement strand
TACCAACTTCATAAGTGACGCTGTTGTATTTGCGCATAACTCTTGACAGTACCTTGCTTTGGGCACGCTTCCCCAATCTTCCTCGTACAGCTTTTTGCAGAGCTCCAATTTATCATAAAAGAAGTTGCTGCTCATTCTGCCGCAAAGAGCAGGGAAGTCCTTGCGCCGGACATATTCAAAAATGCTCTCCGTTCCCCACTTGATCTCGTGCGTCGGCATTCCCGCCAGCCCGTATTTTGCCAGAACGCTGCCGACGTACTCCGCCTTCAGCAGAAGCATTTGAAAAAGCTCAACGCTGCCGTTCAGCGCCTTCACGAAGGGTTCCACAGGGCTGCTGTTCTTCTTAATAATCTGGCACCATCGTGTCTCCGACCTTCAGGGTATCGCTCATATGGAGCAGAATCAAATCGGCATCCTCCTAATGGCGGGTTAACAGGCACGCCGTCTCGACATGTGTATCGTTGTCCATGCTTATTTCCATACCTTCCTCTGTCAATCATGAATATATTCTTCTAAATCACGTGTTGTGTCGATCTTAAGTTCCTCTTTTACCCGATCAGCAACTACATAACCAGCATTTGTAACTACGAAAATCTCTCCACGTCCCTCACAACTCACGTACCCTTGGTTAAACAGCTCATCAAGTGCCGATGTCCATCTTGCCACTTCTCTTGCCGTCCCTAACTTTATGAAGCTGACTTTATTCGTAGAAATTGACGTTCCACTAAGAACCGTACATCGTAAAATTTGGCCATTGAGATCATCCGCCGCATACACTAACATAATACAAGCATCCATTGATATTTAATTGTCCAGCTTTCTTGCGTCTTGCACTTTAATGATATCCTGTATAAGGTTATTTTCAGAGTCTCGGCTATGGCTTAAACTCACTATTTTATTCAAAAAATCATCTCTTTTTCGTTCCCAAATTGTCGAAGACATACTACGCAGTCCAAACTCTGCAGTGAGCATTTCTCTTAATTCGCCAAGCCTATATTTAAGCGTTGTAACATCAGAATCATCAAGTTTTATACCTATTTGACTTTTATCAATACAACCAGAAATCTCTCCGAAATCAAAACCAGGCAACAAGATAGCGCTCCATTTTTGTTTCATTGCCCATGCCGCGCCCATTTCATTCAAACTTGCCGCACTATTATAGTAATTATGCGACAGCATATACATTACATGCAGTTCACAGTTATGGAATTTATCCACAAGCCATTCATACACCTTGCCATTCAGTGGAATACAATATGGTGGAATAGAAGAGCAGACAATCTCATCTTCTCTCAGTCCAAGAGTCTCCAAAAGCTCAACAAACGCGGCTACATATTCAACATCTTTGATCGAATGACTAATAAAAATCATCTTTGGTTTTGCTTCTATTGACACGTTTAAACTATCCTCGTAGTAATAATCAAGATTATCCGCAATTGCTCGTAGAGCTCCTGACAATTCATCGAACTGTTTCTTGTCTGTATATCCATCGAATCTGCCCACAATTGTAATAACATTATTGATGAATGCATCGTGTTTATTTATTTTCTGCAACTCCAGAAATACTTTCTGTTTCCAACTAATAAATTCTGGAACATCATATATGACAAAATCCGATTCAAGAAAACCTCTTACATGCTCCTCATGCGCCAGCCTTCTAACGTCATCTATTTGATTAACTAATGTAATAAAATTGTTTTTCATTATCCGCTTTCCTCCGTAGCGTCGGAATTTTCTTCGTTTATGTAATTCCCACACTGATTGATATCTCAATGTGGAGTTGGACACTTGTCACACAGATATTATATCATGCAATTTCTGTTTTTTCAATACTTTCCGCAAAAAGTTCGGCATCATCTACATTTTCTTTTTCATTGCCATCCAAATAAGTCAACAGCTCCGGAAGATTTTTAATATCCCGAATCACCGCATACTTGTTGATTAAGTCAGCAAGTAACTCCACAAATCCGCTCCATTTAATATTAAATGCGTCACATATCCCCCCTTGAGGCCTCAGCTTCCTCAATTGCTTCTTCTTTAATAATATAGCAGAAGACATTGCAGCCCCTTCGCATCCTTGAACTTCGGTTTATTGTAGCTCCCACGCTCAATGATACCTCATTTCTGCTTTACCTGTGCAATATACAGACTACTGACTCTCAAACCGTTATACTCCAGCACATAATCCTTGATGAGTCGCTTTCTTATCTGCATCAGTCAAATCCGCCTCATCCGTATCCAGATCAATCTCGATATGTTACTTCGTGTTGAGTCTGGACAATAAACAAACCGTCTCGACATGTCCGGTCTGGGGAAACATATCGACGGGGCGGGCGAAGGCAAGGCGATAGGCGGGGGCGAGCAGCTTGAGATCGCGGGCGAGGGTGGCGGGATTACAGGAGACGTAAACGAATTTTGGCGCGGGGGATTCGCACAGGGCGCGCACGACGGGCGCGTCGAGACCCTTGCGGGGCGGGTCGACGATGACCGCGTCGAAGTGCTCCTTCTTTTGAAGCCTTGGATACAACGCCGCGGCGTCGCCCTCGAGGAAGCGAGTTTTGCCCGCGAGATGGTTGACTTCGGCGTTTTTGCGCGCGTCGACCACGGCGGGCGCGACGATTTCGATGCCCGTCGCGTTCGCGCACGTACGCGCGGCGAAGAGCGTGATCGTGCCCGCGCCGCAGTATACGTCGCACACGCGGTCGCCGGGCTTCAGCTCGGCCAGCGCCAACGCTTCCTTATATAAGCGCTCCGCCTGCGGGCGATTGACCTGGAAAAAGGATTGCGGGGAGACCGAAAAGCGCAGGCCGTCCAGCGTTTCGGAAAGGATTTCGGCTCCGGCCAGTCTGCGGCAAAGACCGTCCAGCGCATGCGCGGGACGGCGCGAAAGCTCGCACGCGTACACGCTGCGAACCATTGGAAGTTCCGCCATGATCGCGCGGGCCAGCCGGGACGCGTCGGCGCGGGCGTACAGCGACAGCGTGACCATCATCTCGCCCGCCGCGTTCGTGCGCACGACGAGGTTCTTCAGCGGCAGGCTTCCGCGCCGCGCGCGCACAAAGGCGAGCACGCGGTTCGCGCCCTCCGTCTGAAGCGGGCATTCCGCAATGTCGATCACTCGATGCGTGCCGCCCTCGCACACGCCCGCCTTTTCGCCGTCAAACGCGAACTCCGCCTTGTTGCGATAGCCCAGCGTTTCCGGCGACGCGAGCGTCTCCCCTGCCTCAGGCGCGTCCACGCCGCCCAGACGCGAAAGCGCGTCCACGACCTTCTGGCGCTTGAGCGAAAGCGCGCGCGCGTAGGCGATATGCTGCGTCTGACAGCCGCCGCACACGCCATAATGCGGGCAGACCGGTACCACGCGGTCGGGCGACGGCTCCCGCACGTCCAGCAGACGCGCCGTGCAGAAGCGCTCCTTTTCGGCTTCAATCTGCACGTCCACCGTCTCGCCGGGAATCGCGAAGGGTACGAAAACGGCGCGGCCGTCCGAAAGACGGCCGACGCCCTGCATTTCCGACCCGACGCCGGTAATGAAAATCGTTTCTCTGTTCATCGGACGTAGCCGGTGAGATCCACGAGATCGTAATACTCGCGGTCAAAGACCATGGGCGACAGCGCTTCGTCGAGGGAGACGTCCATGATCTTGTTGCCCTTGATGCCCACGGCGCGACCGCCAATGTCGTTTTTCAGAAGCTCGACGGCGTGCGCGCCGGTGCGCGTAGCCAGAATTCGGTCGTTGGCGGTGGGGCTGCCGCCGCGCTGCGTGTAGCCCAGCACGGTCGCGCGCGTCTCGTGGCCGCTCAGCTCCTCAATGACCTCGGCGTACTGGCTGCTGGTCATGTGCTCGCGGGTGATGTGCAGCTTGGGATACTCCTTCTTGAGTGCCTTCAGATCCGTCTTCAGCGAATCCTGCGCACCCTCGGCGAAGATCAGAATCATCGAGCGCTTGCCGCTGATTACGCCCTTGTGCACGGTGTCGGCCACCTCTTCCAGCGTCCACGGCACCTCGGGAATGATCGCCATTTCCGCGCCGCAGGCCACGGCGGTATGTACGGCAATGTCGCCGCAGTGGCGGCCCATCACGGTGACGATGGACGCGCGCTCGTGCGCGTCGCCAGTATCGCGGATGCGGTTGACCGCCTCGACGGCCGTGTTCAGCGCGGTGTCGAAGCCGATGGTGAACTCGGTATAATTCAGGTCGTTATCAATCGTGCCGGGAACGCCGATCGTGGGCATGCCCAGATTGTTGAGCGCGCGCGCGCCGGCATAGGTTCCGTTTCCGCCGATGCACACAAGACCCTCAATGCCCAGCGCGCGAAGGTTGCGCACGGCTTCCTTCTGCACGGATTCCTCGAGGAAATCCAGGCAGCGGGCGGTCATCAGCATCGTGCCGCCCTTGTGGATGATGCCGGACACGCTGCGGGAATTCATTTCAACGTAATCGTCCTCGGTAGTCAGGGACTTCATCAGCAGGCCGTTATAGCCGCGCTTAAAACCAACCACGGACATCTGATTGCTCAGCGCCGTGCGAACGACAGCGCGAATCGCGGCATTCATGCCGGGCGCGTCGCCACCGGAAGTCAATACGCCGATGCGCTTCATGGATGGATTCTCCTCCTTTGTCTGCATCCGTCGCCCGGGGCGGAAATCCGCTTTGCGGGGCGAGAATTTTCACAGCTCTGCTTGTATTATAATCGATGATGTGTTAATGTTCAAGAACCGGCTTTCGACCGGAAACCAACAATGCTGTTAAGGTAACGCCGCACAAATGAGGTGGTCGCCCGGCGAATGGTTTTTCGTCCGATGCAGATTTCGGCGGAAAAGACATCGCCCGACGCGCCGCCGAATTGCGCGCTGGCGCCGTAAGCGTCCGCACAGCTTCGCGCGGGCGCGCAGCCTTTCGGAGGGCATGCTCATGGAACGAATTACCAGCGCTTCCAACCCGGTGGTCAAGCGCCTGAAGGCGCTGCGCGAGGCGAAGGCGCGGCAGGAAAGCGGCCTGTTTCTGGTGGAGGGCGAGGTCATGCTTCGCGAAGCGCTGGCTTGCGGCCTGAAGCCCGCCGAAGCGCTGGCCGAGGAGGAAAGCGCGCTTACGGACGAGCTTGCGCGCGCGGGCGCCGTCGTTCGTCTGGCCGTGCGCGCCGCCATCGAAGCCGCCTGCGATACAAAGACGCCGCAGGGCGTGTGCGCGTCGTTCACCATGCCGCGCCGCACGTCCCTTCCCACCGGCGCGCGCAGGCTTGTGGCGCTGGACGGCGTGCAGGATCCCGGGAACCTCGGCACGATCTGGCGCACGGCGGACGCGGCGGGCTTTGACGCGCTTCTGTTGGGCGCGGGCTGCGCCGACCCATGGTCGCCGAAGGTGCAGCGCGCCAGCATGGGCAGCGGCTTCCGCGTGCCCACGGTGTCGGGCGAAATGCCGCTTCTGCTCTCCCGCGCGCAGGCGGACGGCTTCCGCGTCGTCGTTTCCGCGCTGGACGGCGCGCCGCTGTACGCGCGCACGCAGCCAAAAGCGGGCGAAAAGCTCGTGCTCGTCATCGGCAACGAAGCGCGCGGCGTATCCCCGGAGGTGCAGCGCATGGCCGACGTAAAACTGAAAATTCCGATGCGCGGCGGAGCGGAATCTTTAAACGCCGCCGTCGCCGCCGGAATTTTAATGTATGAACTGACAAAAGAAAGCGAGTAGATGCACATGATTCTCAAGGGCGCAACAGTGAACTTCCTTGGCGACAGCATCACGCAGGGCGTGGGCGCGTCGTCCCTCGAAACGCGCTTTACCGACGTGTTCGCGCGCGAATTCGGCCTGAAGGCTGTGAACAATTACGGCATTTCCGGCACGCGCATTGCCCGTCAGCAGCATCCGGAGACGGACAATCCCCTCTACGATCAGGACTTCTGCCGCCGCTTCTCCAAGATGGATCCGAACGCCGACGCGGTCGTCGTGTTCGGCGGCACCAACGATTTCGGCCACGGCGACGCGCCGCTGGGCACGTTTGCCGACCGCACGCCGGACACGTTCACCGGCGCGTGCCATTATCTGATGAACGGCCTTCTGGAAATGTACGTCGGCAAGCCCGTCGTCATCCTCACGCCCCTGCACCGCTGGAACGAGGACTCCCTGCACGGCGACCGCAAGCCCAACGACGTCGCGCCGCTGTCCGCCTACCGCGAGATTCTGGTCAGGGTCGCGGAATACTACGCGCTGCCCGTGCTCGACCTGTACGCGACCAGCGGCATTCAGCCGGCGAACGCGGTCTGCCGCGAGCGGCTTCTGCCCGACGGCCTGCATCCCAGCGACGAGGGGCACGCCCTCCTCGCCCATCGCATCGGCAAATTCCTCGAAAGCCTGTAAGAAAGCGGGGCGTTTCACATGCTTCTCAGGGGCGCAACGATCAACTTCATCGGCGACAGCATCACGGAGGGCGTGGGCGCGTCGTCCGTGGAAAACCGCTATACCGACGTGCTCGCGCGCGAATTCGGCCTGAAGGCCGCCAAAAACTACGGCATTTCCGGCACGCGCTTCGCCCACCAGAAGAACCCGACGGTCAACAACCCCAGCTTCGACCGCGACTTCTGCGGCCGCTATGCGGAAATGGACCCGAACGCCGACGCGGTCGTCGTGTTCGGCGGCACCAACGATTTCGGCCACGGCGACGCGCCGCTGGGCACGTTTGCCGACCGCACGCCGGACACGTTCACCGGCGCGTGCCATTATCTGATGAACGGCCTTCTGGAAATGTACGCCGGAAAGCCCGTCGTCATCCTCACGCCCCTGCACCGCTGGAACGAGGGCTGCCCGCGCGGCGACGTGAAAACGGAGGACGTCGCGCCGCTGTCCACCTACCGGACAATCCTGCTCCGGGTGGCGGAATCTTACGCGCTGCCGGTGCTCGACCTGTACGCCGTCAGCGGCATTCAGCCGACGAACGCGCGCAACCGCGAGCGGCTCGCGCCCGACGGCGTGCACCCCAACGACGCGGGCTACGCCCTCCTCGCCCACCGCATCGGCAAATTTCTGGAAAGCCTGTAACCACGACGAAAGGAAACCAGCATGAGACTTTGCGTACCGATTCCCTGCTTTTTCCCGAAAATGGACTTCGCGGACGCGCTGCGCCGCGTGAAGGCGCTGGGCTTTGACGCCGCCGAGGGCTACGACTGGCGCGGCTTCGACTTTGCCGCCGTGCGCCGCGCGCTGGACGAAACCGGCGTGGAGCTTTTAAGCCTGTGCACCACGGAATTTCGCATGACCGACCCGTCGTTTCGCGGCGCGTGGCTGAACGGTCTGCGCGAAAGCTGCGCCGCCGCGCGGACGCTGGGCGTTCGCCGCCTGATCACGCAGGTCGGCCCCGACACCGGCGCGCCCCGCGCCGGGCAGCATGAAAGCATCGTTCAGGCGCTGAAGGCCGCCCGCCCCATTTTAGAGGACAGCGGCGTAACCCTGATGATCGAGCCGCTCAACACGCTCGTCAACCATCCCGGCTATTACCTGTGGTCGTCCGTCGAGGGCTTTGACATTCTCCTCGAGGTCGGCCACCCGCTCGTGAAGATGGTCTACGACATCTATCACCAGCAGGTGATGGAGGGCAACATCATTCCCAACGTCGTGAACCACTTGGACCTCATCGCCCACCTGCACGCCGCCGGTCATCCCGGCCGCCACGAGCTGCAATTCGGCGAAAACGACTACCATTTCATCTTCCATGCCATCGATCAGGCAGGCTACACGGGCGCGTGCGGGCTGGAATACAACCCCACCCTGCCCGCCGAGGAAAGCCTGAAAATCGCCCGCGCCCTGTACGCGCAGGCATAATACAGCCGCCGGTCGTTCTATGGGGCTTTCGCCCTTCGAATGCCCGGCGGCTCTCTTTGCTCAATCGCCCAGCAGATGATATACCGCGTTGAACTCGCTTCCCCGGTCGCTTACGCTGCGGATAAAGCCGGTAAAGTCTGTTTTGTACGTCTTCGCGCGATAGTTGTTCAGCGGATTAAACATCACCTCATAGCTGCCGTCTCGATAGAGCGCCACAAAGTTGTACGCCTCTACATTCATGTAATAGGGCGCGGTATGACAGTAGTCCGACAGCAGTACAAACTCCACGAAGCAAACCATGTCGTCAAAAAGCTCGTGTGCCTTCTTGTCGTCCTCCGGCAGAACCGGATCGGCGATGTAAAACACCCTTGTGCTCCGAATTTCGAGATAGCCGTCTCCGTGTTTGCCGGATTGATACATTTGCTTCCAGTATTCCTTCAGTGCGTCGATCGCGCCAGAAATCACAGCTTCGTCAGACTGCGTCCCATCGCTCGCTCCGTATCCGGAGATTTGCTTCCAGTATTCCTTCAGCGCGTCGATCGCGCCAGAAATGACAGCTTCGTCAGACTGCGTTCCACCGCTCGCTTCCGCCAGCGCGGATGCCGGCACGACCACCGCAAGCAGCAGCCCCAGCAGCATGCAAACCGTTTTCTTCATCCGTCTGCCTCCCTCTTAAAGCTCCTTCTGTCTCTTCACGCCCACATACGGCCCGTCCTCACACTGCCCGGCGGCGCGATAGCCGAGCGATTCATAGTATCCGTTCAGGAACGCGCTGTCCACCGCGCAGTCCAGCCGCATATAGCGCTTGCCGTGCGCCTGCCCCAGCGCCTCCGCGGCGGCGAGCAGCGCCCGACCCGCGCCCGACGCGGAGGAATCCGTCACGAGATTGTGCACGTAAAACGCAGGCTCGTTCTCGCACTCCGCCCAGCGCTCGTCCTCCGAAAGCAGCACCGCCGCGCCGGTGATTTTGCCCGTGGCGACGTCCGTCAGCACGTACAGGCAGTCCTTCGCCCGCATTTCCCGGTAATAGTCCGCCGGGTACGCGTTCAGATAGTCCGTGTCGTTCCACTGGCGAATCCCCTTTTCGTCCATCCATCGAACCCGCTTTTCATACAGCGAGAAGACCTCGTCGACTTCCTCCGGCCGCGCCGAGCGCAGCGCGTACCTGCTCTTTTCACCATCACGCATTCGATCCACCCATCCTGTCCTCATACGCGGGCGCTGCCGTCGCAGACGGCTGCCGCGCCGAATCTTCCTTTGCGCTCATGCGCCCGAGCAGGAACCCCAGCAGCGCGAGCAGCAGCATCAGCACGGCGATCACCGCCGCCCGACCGGCGCGCGCCGCGGACGCTTTCCGCTTTTCCCGCTTGTTCTCCTGGGGCGCTCTCCGCTGCCGCGCGGCTTCGCTTCGCCTGTCGCTGAACGCCTTTTCGTTGAACTTCGTCAGCACCTCGCGCTGGTCGCGCCCACAGCGGGCGCAGGTCTCCGAGGTCAGCAGATTGATGCGCCCGCACACGCAGCGCCAGAAATTCTTCTGCGTCTGCGGATATTGCACGGCGTCGTCGCCCGCCGCCGCCCGAAGCCGATCCAGCGCCTCGCCCTGCAAAACCGGCTGCTCGCCGATTTCCACCAGATCGCCGTCCTCCGGCTTCCAAACCGCGCCGTCCTCAAAGGTGACGGAGGTAAAATACATCTCCACGTGGTCGGCGTTCAGAAAATCCACCAGCGAATGCACCAGCTTGAACCCGCTGCGCGGCTTCACCAGCATCTCGTCCACGGTGATGTTCTCGGTCACGTCGGCGCGCGTGAGGCCGTTATACCAGCGCGTCGTCGCGGAATAGGCGACCACGGCGCGCTCGGACAGGTTGAACAGGCGAATATACGCACGCGTATGGCCGTTGTCATCCATTAAAAGCTCATACCCGCGCAGCTCGATCGGGCAGGACAGATCTACGATCAAAGCGCTCTCCTCCGAATTGCATTTGGAAAATTATAGCAGGTAATTGTTATCTCCATATGAACCCCCGGATTCGCGCATAACCGACGCGATTTTCGGCAAACCTGAAGCCAAATCGATCCGTTTCGAGGTGGTATTTATGGAAACAATCGCTTTTTACGACGCGCGTCCCTATGACCGCACGTGGTTCGACCGCCTGAATTCCGCGTACCAGCTTCGCTATATCGAAAAGGCCTTTTCCCCCGAGACTGCGCAGGAGGCGAGCGGCTGCCGCGCGATGGTCGCCTTCGTGAACGACCGGCTGGACGAAGCGTCGCTGAAGGCCGCGCACGACGTCGGCGTTCGCCTGATCTGCATGCGCTGCGCGGGCTACAACAACGTAGACCTTGCCGCCGCGGAGAAGCTGGGACTCACCGTGACCACCGCCGCCAACTATTCTCCCCACGCCGTGGCGGAGCATGCCATGGCGCTGACGCTGGCGCTCAACCGTCACCTGCACGTTTCGTTCTGGCGCACGCGCGCGTTCGACTTCACGCTGCACGGCCTGACCGGCTTCGACCTGTACGGCAAGACCGCCGGCATCGTCGGCACCGGCCGCATCGGCCGCGCCTACGAGCGCATCTGCCGCGGCTTTGACATGCGCACCATCGCCTACGATCCCTTCCCCGCACCGGAAAGCGGCATCCAGTATGTGTCTCTGGACGAGCTGCTGTTTGAAAGCGACGTGATCTCGCTGCACTGCCCGCTCACGCCCGAAAGCCGCCACATGATCGGCGAAAAGGAGCTCCGGCGCATGAAGCGAAGCGCACTTCTGATCAACACGTCGCGCGGCGCGCTGATTGACAGCCGCGCCCTGCTGGACGCGCTGCGGCGGGGCGAGATCCGCGGCGCGGCGCTGGACGTATACGAGAAGGAGAGCGGCGTGTTTTACCACGACACCAGCGAATCCTCCGACCGCGACGAAAGCCTTTCCCTGCTCGTCACGCTGCCCAACGCCATCGTGACCGCGCATCAGGGCTTCCTGACCGACGAAGCGCTCTCGGAAATCGCTGCTTCGGTGCTTACCACGCTGGATCAGTTCTTCTCCGGCCACACCCCCGCCGCCGCTGTCACCAAACGGCTTCAGTTTGCATAGTCACGCGCGGCGGGCAGTTTCGGTCGACGCCGCACAAATGAGGTGGTCAGCCGACGAATGGATTTTTCGTCAGATGCAAATGCAAATTTCGAAGGTTTACTGGAGGTAAATCGAGGAATTTTCATGCCGCAGATGGCGGAAAAGACATCGCCCGACGCGCCGCCGAATTGTGCGGCGGTGCCTTAGATAAATAACGCGCGAGCCGTTGAAATCCGCGTCCGACGGGCGTATAATAAGGATGCGATGTATCTGTAAAAACCGGGAGGGACTCACAATGGATATTTTTGAAAAACTGTCGCTGGCCGGTCTGGTTCCGGTCATCAAGGTAGAAGACGCAAACGACGCCGTGCCGCTTTGCCGCGCGCTCAGCGAAGGCGGGCTGCCGGTCGCGGAGATCACCTTCCGCACCGCGGCGGCGGAGCAGGCCATCCGCAACGTCTCCTCCGCGCTGCCGGAGGTCATTCTCGGCGCGGGCACCGTGCTTTCCGTCGATCAGGTGAAGCGCGCCGTGGACGCGGGTGCGAAGTTCATCGTCAGCCCCGGCCTGAATCCCGCCGTCGTGGGCTATTGCGTAGAGAACCACATCCCCGTGCTGCCCGGCTGCGCCAACCCGTCCGACATTGAAACGGCCATGTCCTTCGGTCTGGACACCGTGAAGTTCTTCCCGGCGGAAGCCGCGGGCGGCGTCAACTTCATCAAGGCCATCAGCGCGCCGTACGGCGGCATGAAGTTCGTGCCCACCGGCGGAATCAACGAAAAGAACCTGATGGACTACCTCTCCTTCCCCAAGGTGCGCGCCGCGGGCGGCAGCTGGATGGTGCCGGGCGACGCCGTGAAGGTGAAGGACTGGAACCGCGTCACCGAGCTGACCCGTCAGGCCGTGAAGGTCATGCTGGGGCTGAAGCTCGAGCACATCGGCATCAACAGCGGCTCGCCCGAAAAGGCGCTTGCCGACGCGAAGGCGCTGTGCGCGCTCACCGGCCTTGCGCTGAAGGAGGGCAATTCCTCCGTGTTCGCCGGCAGCGAATACGAGTGCATGAAGAAGGCGGGACGCGGCGCCAACGGCCATATCGCCCTGTCCACCCCCAACCTGATGCGCGCCAAATGGCACCTTGAACAGCGCGGCGTCGAATTCGACGAGGACTCGCTCACCGTCAGGGACGGCCGCCCGGCGATCGTCTACATGAAAAACGAAATCGCCGGCTTTGCCATTCATCTTCTTCAGAAATAAACCCGCATAGCAAAGCGGGCGTTCCAGCCAGTCATCGGCCGGAGCGCCCGCCTTTTACGCGATTGCTTTTACGGATTGCTGTTCATATTCTCCATTACGCTGCGCAGACCCACGATGTTTTCCACCGGCAGGGTGAACACCACGGTGTGCGCCTCGCTGGCCGCGCCGGCCTTTTCCATGATGGCGTGCATCACGGCGTCCTTCTTTTCATGCCGCACGGCGATAAGAACCATCTCTTTTTCGTTGGCGATGGAAATGCCGAAAAACTTCGCCGTTCCTGTAGAGGCGGTGCCCTTGGCGTGCACGATCGTTCCGCCGCCCGCGCCCGCACCGCGCGCCGCATCCATTACCAGATCGGAAGTGCCGTGTTCGGCGATCGCCATAATCAGATCGTAGGGGTAAATCTGCTTTTCTTCCATTGCTCCCACCTCGCAGTCCTCCTCTTTGATGTCGCCAATCAGATACTTCATGGCCCGCGCGCCGCCGATGCTCGTCACGGGCAGGCTCATCGCGATGCCGCAGCCGGGCATGTTGATGCCCATGCTCATGACCATTTCCGTCAGAAGCCGGTTTACCTTGCGCCGGCTTCCGAGCGACAGCATGACCACCTTCTCCGTAACGCCCAGACCAAGTACGCTTAATATGCTGCTTCCCGCAGTACCTTCGCCGGGCACGGAGAACAGAGAAGACATTTCATGCTCCCGCAGCAGGGACATATACTTTTCCTCCGAGGCGCGCTTGATGATAATCAGAAGCGCTCTTGCGCAGAACATATCGGGCACCTCCCTTTATATCTCGATGATGTCGTCGTCCCCGGGCACAGCCGCGCCGCCGTCGGCGTGCGCCTGCTTCAGCTTGAAGTACAGACCAAGGAACTGAATGGCGATCAGCGGCGTCATGGCGACCATGGCGACCACGCCGAACGCGTCCGAGGCAATGTTTCCGCCCACGGCGCTGCACGCGCCCATGGCTAGCGGAAGCAGGAACGTGGCCGTCATCGGGCCGGAGGCGACGCCGCCGGAGTCAAACGCGATGGACGTGAAGATCGGCGGCACGAAGAACATCAGAATCAGGGCGATCGCGTAGCCGGGAATCATCAGATACATGATCGGGATGCGCAGAAGGATGCGCAGCATCGCCAGCCCCACCGAAATGGATACGCCGATGGACAGGCTGGTGCTCAGCGCCTTCTTCGGAATCGCGCCCGCGGTCATTTCGTATACCTGCTTGCTCAGAACGTGCACCGCCGGCTCCGCGGACACCACGAAATAGCCGATGATCATGCCCAGCGGCACCAGAATCCAGCGATAGCTCAGGCTGCCCAGCAGCTGACCGATCAGGTTGCCGACCGGCATGAAGCCCACGTTCACGCCCAGCAGGAACAGCACCAGTCCCACGTAGGTATACACAATGCCCACCAGAATTCGCGCCACGTGGCGGAAGTGCAGCTTCAGCATCGTGAATTGCAGAATCAGGAAAAACACCGCAATCGGCGCCAGCGCGACGCCCACTTCCTTCAGATACTTCGGAAGCGCCGACACGAACATATGCCACAGCTCGATGGACGTTTCCGGCATCACCGTTTCCGTCGTGGTCTGCACGACCTCGCCCGGATGGTAGATCAGGCTCAGAATCATGACCGCCAGAATCGGGCCGACGGAGCACAGCGCCACAAGGCCGAACGAATCGCTGTCGGCGTTCCGGTCGCTGCGTATGGCCGACACGCCGATGCCCAGCGCCAGTATGAACGGAACGGTCATGGGGCCGGTCGTCACGCCGCCCGCGTCAAACGCCACGGCCAGGAACGAATCCGGCACGAAAAACGCCAGCGTGAACACGATCGTGTAGGAAATGAGCAGAAGCACCCACATTTTGATGCGCAGGAGAATGCGCAGAAGCGCAACCACCAGAAATATGCCCACGCCTACGGCCACGGCCAGAATCAAGGCCATGTTCGGCACGCCCGGCACCTGCTCGGCCAGCACCTGCAGGTCGGGCTCCGAGATGGTGATCATGATTCCCATCACAAGGCCGATGACGATGATCATCCACAGCTTGCGCGTGCGCGTGATGGCGCTTCCGGCGTATTCGCCGATGGGCGTCATGGCGATGTCCGTGCCCAGCGTGAAAAGACCCATGCCGAAAATCAGCATGAGCGCGCCGAAAATGAACGCCAGCAGCGCGCTGTTGGACATCGGAATCATGAAAAAGCAGATCAGAAACACGATAATCGTGATCGGCAGCACCGATGCGAGCGACTCTCTCCATTTTTCCTTTAAAAGATTTCGGCTCTCGAGCATCTCATCCTTCCTTTCCCAATTAATTGGGCGTTTTTTGCCCCAGTGGTTTCATTATACCGGCGGTCTGTGAGCGTGTCAATGCATTTTCGGTTGCAAAACCGACGGAAAGATGATTTCTTCCAGACACTTGGCAAGTCCTTTGCGCGGCTCCATCTGCAATTTTATGCCCGGCAATTTCGATACATCGAAAGTTCTCCGTAAATTTTCCCAAATGGCATTGATTTTGCCGAATTTGAAGTGTATCATGAACATGCTACAATAAGGATAGCAGGGCTTCATCGGGTTTCTCCGCGTGGGGTCTACGCAACCGAAAAGGAAAATACAAAGAAAGAGGTTGTATGCAACATGGCTGAAATCGATCTGAAGAAGTACGGCATCACCGGTACAACGGAAGTTGTTCACAATCCTTCCTATGAAATGCTGTTCGAAGAAGAGACCAAGCCCGGCCTGGAAGGCTACGAAAAGGGTCAGGTCAGCGAGCTCGGCGCGGTCAACGTCATGACCGGCGTCTACACCGGTCGCTCCCCCAAGGATAAGTACATCGTCGTGGACGACAACTCCAAGGGCACCGTGTGGTGGACGTCCGATTCCTATAAGAACGACAACCATCCCATGACCGAGAAAACCTGGAAGTCCGTGAAGGAGCTCGCCACCAGGGAGCTCTGCAACAAGAAGCTGTACGTCGTGGACGCTTTCTGCGGCGCGAACCATGACACCCGCATGGCCATCCGCTTCATCATGGAAGTTGCCTGGCAGGCTCACTTCGTCACCAACATGTTCATCCGCCCGAGCGAAGAAGAGCTGAAGAACTTCAAGCCCGACTTCATCGTTTACAACGCCTCCAAGGCGAAGGTTGAGAACTTCAAAGAGCTGGGCCTCAATTCCGAGACCTGCGTTGCCTTCAACATCACCAGCCGCGAGCAGGTTATCATCAACACCTGGTACGGCGGAGAGATGAAGAAGGGCATGTTCTCCATGATGAACTACTACCTGCCGCTGAAGGGCATTGCCTCCATGCACTGCTCCGCCAACACCGATATGAACGGCGAGAACACCGCCATCTTCTTCGGCCTGTCCGGCACCGGCAAGACCACCCTGTCCACCGACCCCAAGCGCCTGCTGATCGGCGACGACGAGCACGGCTGGGACGACAAGGGCGTGTTCAACTTCGAAGGCGGCTGCTACGCCAAGGTCATCAACCTGGATAAGGACTCCGAACCCGACATCTACAACGCCATCAAGCGCAACGCGCTGCTTGAGAACGTGACGCTGGACGAGAACGGCAAGATCGATTTCGCCGATAAGAGCGTTACCGAGAACACCCGCGTCTCCTACCCGATCAACCACATCGAGAAGATCGTTCGCCCCGTGTCCGCTGCGCCGGCCGCCAAGAACGTCATCTTCCTGTCCGCGGACGCTTTCGGCGTGCTGCCCCCCGTGTCTATCCTGACGCCCGAGCAGACGAAGTACTACTTCCTGTCCGGCTTCACCGCCAAGCTGGCCGGCACCGAGCGCGGTATCACCGAGCCCACCCCCACCTTCTCCGCCTGCTTCGGCCAGGCCTTCCTCGAGCTGCATCCCACCAAGTACGCTGAGGAGCTCGTCAAGAAGATGGAAAAGAGCGGCGCGAAGGCCTACCTGGTCAACACCGGCTGGAACGGCACCGGCAAGCGCATCTCCATCAAGGATACCCGCGGCATCATCGACGCGATCCTGAACGGCGACATCCTGAACGCGCCCACCAAGAAGATTCCGTACTTCGGCTTCGAGGTTCCCACCGAGCTGAACGGCGTCGACACCAGGATCCTCGATCCTCGCGACACCTACGCCGATCCCTCCGAATGGGATAAGAAGGCGCAGGACCTCGCCTCCAGATTCATCAAGAACTTCGCCAAGTACGAAGGCAACGAAGCTGGCAAGGCTCTGGTCGCCGCTGGCCCGCAGCTGTAATCGGCTGAAAACCATTCGCCGCCGCCCCGTGAAAACGAGTGCGGCGGCGTTTTCGCATTGCATTCTGAACAGGAGGCTCTCTTATGCGAATCACCTTTTTCGGAACCAGCCACGGCGTGCCGGAAGCGCACCGCCGCTGCTCCTCTGCCCTGATCACCCTTGGCTCCGGCGAAAACGCCCGGCGCTATATCATCGACATGGGTCTGAACGCCATCGACGAGATGCGCACGCGCAGCCTGCCGGTCGACTCCGTGAAGGCCGTCTTTATCACCCATATGCACGGCGACCATACCGACGGGCTCATTCAATTCGTCGATCTGTGCAGCTGGTACTTTAAAACCGCGAACCCCACGATCTTCCTGCCCGAGCTCGAATGCGTCGAGCCGATGAAGGCGTGGATTCACGCCACCGGCGTGGAGGTGCGCGAGGAAATTCACTTTGAACCGGTTTCCGAGGGCACGTTCTATGACGACGGCTTCCTGAAGGTCACCGCCGCGCGCACCCAGCATTGCCGCACGTCCTATGGCTACCTGCTTGAAGCCGAGGGTAAGCGCGTGCTGTTCTCCGGCGACCTGTCGCGCGAACCGGCAAACGACTTCCCGGCCAGCTTCGCCAAGGATGAACCGCTCGACCTCGCCGTGTGCGAATGCGCGCATTTCGAAGCCACAAAGTACCTGCCTGTCTTCGAAGCATGCCGGCTTCGCTCCATCGTGTTCAACCACTACGTGAATAAGCACATCGGCAGCATCTTCGACGTCGTCAAGACCCTGAAGCCCCTGCCCGTCGCCCTCGCAAACGACGGCATGGAAATCGAGCTCTGATCCCAGCTTCTCTCTCCGATAGGCCGGGGGAGCGTCGCTCCCCCGGCACCCCCTCAACCGGCCGAGAGGAACCTCGGCGGCATACGCGCTCGCCGCCCCGCGTTCCTTTCCGGACGGCTTCCTACATCAGTCCCGCGAAGGGATTGTCAATCACCACGCGCCCCTCGTGCGTATCGCCCACGCCGCTGTACAGGTCGACCTTGCCATCCGCGCGAAGCACAATGCCGGACGTGAACGCGCAGTCCAGCAGCTTCGGCTTTTTCGCCGCTGCCACCGGATAGCTTCCCCGCGTGGCGAGAATCTGCGGCTCCGTAGCCTGATGCGTCTCGGGATCAAAGATGAACGATACGTTCATATATATCAGCTGCGTTCCCTGCTCCGCGCGCACTTCTTCATAGCACTTGTGGCCGATCACGCCAACACGGCCGTCGTTCAGCAGATAGCACTGGTTGCAGCCGCCCCATTCGTCCCTGCCAAACAGATTGCCGATCACGGGCGCGTTCTCCACCACCTCCGCCGTAAGCTGATTCAAATCGTCGATCACCGCGAAGCCCACCACCGCGCCGGCTCCGTACATTTCCTCAATTTTTCTGCCCCGCGCGCGGGAGAATACACCGATGCGGCCGTCCCGAAGCTCCACCAGACGAATGTCCTTCATGCGATCCGGCCCGGTCGTGAAATAAACCAGATCGTCCAGCTTTTTGCCGCGATAGAAATAGCCGCGATAGGTTTTGACGTTCCCGCTTTCCTTTTCCACGCTGGTGCCGCCCAGCACCAGTTCTCCGTGAATCATCTGAATAAAAGGATCCTCCAGCTGATAAATCATGCTGCCCGGCACGAGCGCGTAGGTGTCCTTGCCGCTTTTCTCAAACAGACGCACCCACGAGCGCGCCCACTCTTCCCGCCTTTCCACGCGGCCAAAGATATATTCCCTGCCCTCCCAAGTAAAAGGAATCGAGCAGTTGTATACATCGTACCCGTCCACGCCCGTAAACGTCAGCAGCACATTTTCCTGCTGTGGCTGCGCCGCTTCAAACCGCGCCTTTTTCTCCTTCATAGTCATACCAAATCTCTCCTTCTCCGTACCCTCCGGTGCGCCTATTGTATAGCAGCACGCGCAGCCTGTCAAGAATGAATCGGCACGCCAATACCCGCCAGCCCCATGCTTCTGCCGCGCCGCAGAAATGCCCCTGCTTCCGGCGATGATGCCAAGAGCAGGGGCGTTTCCCTTTGATTCAGGGATTACGAGATTAGGGGCTACGGGATTATGGGATTCCGGGATTCATTTTAGAAAAGCCAAACCCGCACGCACGGGCGCACAGCAATGTCACTGCGGCTGACAGAGTAGTAGCTGTAGATGGATCCGTTGGTGAGGACGTGAGCAGCGTGGATACTAATGCTGCCGGGCGAACGAAGCCACCACCAGCAGGCCTTTCTGCCTTCTACCTTATAGCTATCACTTGTATGTGCTCCCTGTTGGATTGCGTAGCCGGTCGGTGCACACATTCTTGCATCGTCGCTTTCGAAGTACTTATTTGCCTCTACGACGCTCAGTAGGAACACCATATCCTTCGTCGCATTGCCGGGATTCGTGCTGTATTTCGGGTTCTTGTCCGCGCTGACGTCACTCTGAAGAATGTACTGCTTTTCCTCCGTACTGAATGCCCTGTTGTAGAATTCGTTGTTCAGCCAGCCGCGAAGCGTGCACGTTTCCCATGTGGCATCTTCATACTTCTCATTATACGGCTTGCAGTCCAGCGCGTATCGGCTGATCAGCAGCGCTGTTTCTCCGTCGTTTTCCAACACCACCCACTCAATAGGCGTATTATCGTTACCAGCCTTTGTTTGCGGATAATTGCCAAAAGCAATAGAGTTCCCGGCTTTGAACTTCACCCGCAAAAGATTCTTGTCCGTTTTGAGGATCTCAGAAACATTTTTGTATTCCGAAATCGTCAGATAGATAGCATACGCCTCGTCATATTTACCGCTCTTGCAAAGTTCTCCAGCTTTTCGATAGGTACACTCCATAATCTGTGTCGTGCTATCGCTATAACCATTCAATTTGCTAAAGAGTTCGGTCGCCTCATCGTATTTCTTATCGTTCATCAGATTAACAGCTTCTCGATAAGCGCATTCCAAAATCTGCGTAACGCTGTCTTTATAGCCCTTCACCGCATAGAATGTCTTGATGGCTTCTTCATATTTCTCGTCTTCCATCAATCGAGTAGCCTTCTGATATTCCCTTTCAAGTATCGCCGTATTGCACTCGCTGATTTTCGTCGCGCTGTCGCTGTAGCCGTTTAACGCTTTAAAAGCTGTGATGGCATCTTCGTACTTCTCTTCCGTCATCAACTTCAACGCTTTCTGATACTCCCGCTCGAGAATCGCCGTCCTGCACTCGCTGATTTTCATTGAGCTATCACCGTAGTTGTTCAGCGCCTTAAATGCTTTGATGGCATCTTCGTACTTCTCTTCCGTCATCAATTTGAGTGCTTTCTGGTACTCCCGCTCAAGAATCGCCGTATTGCACTCGCTGATTTTCGTCGCGCTGTCGCTGTAGCCGTTCAGCGCCTTAAATGCTTTGATGGACTCCTCATACTTCTCATCCGTCATCAGCTTCAGTGCTTTCTGGTACTCCCGTTCGAGAATCGCTACATTACATTCGTCGATTTTCGTTGTGCTATCGCTGTAGCCATTCAGCGCCTTAAACGCCGCAATTGCTTCTTCATACTTCTCGGAAGCCATCAGCGAAGCGGCCGCCGCGTATGCCTTTGCGTTTTGGGTTTCAGTGATCCATTCAGAGGAGTTCGAAAAGGTTCCCAGCTCGGTAAAGAGCGCGATTGCCGCATCAAATTCACCAGCTTTTTCCTTGGAAACGGCGTCGTTGTATTTGGTTTCGTACGCCGCGGCGCGCTTGGCGCTGTCCTTATAAGCGCCCAGCGCCTTAAACGCGTCATAGGCTGCCTGCGCGTTCTGCGCGCCGCCCGCTTCCGTTTTCAGCGCGAGCTGATAGCTGCACTCGTTCAGAAGCTCGGCAGAGTCCTTATAGCCTGAAAGTCTTTCATTGATCACATTGCTCGCGTCCGCATATTGCCCATTCGACATGAGGGCGTTCGCATAATCATAGGCCGTTTCCTGAAGCGCGCTTTCCGCCTTTCGATACCCTCTGCCCACCAGCAGCGCATACGCCTCCACGGCTGGTTCGTAGTTCTTCTGTTCTCTCCACTGGGACGCGTATGCCATGACCTTTTCATACATCAGCGTATCCGAGGTAGAATACTTTTTCCGCAGCAAATCCTCAAGCTCGCTCAAATAACGGTGATCCTCCGTGCCGAACCAGAAGATTGCGCTTTCCAGATCACGGTCGAGGATTTTATCCGGCAATGCGGCAACGCGGGTCTGAACGTCCTTAAAGAGCAGAATTTCATCGTAAACGGCGGCCGCCTTCTCGTAGCTCTCGTCCGCTTCATACGCGAGCGCGGTATAGTACTTGATATACATAGCCGCTTCCTTGAAATCGCCCATCGAGGTCAGGCTCTTGATCGCGGTATCGTAATCGCCGCTGTCGCCCGTCTTCAGGCAACGCGCGTACATGATGTACTTTTCGCTGTCCTCGTAGCCCTTCAGCGACTCAAAGGCTTCAATCGCCCGGTCGTACTTTCCGGTCTTCACGTCCGCGACGGCCTTATCGTACTTTTCTTCCTTGCTCAGTCCGCAGGAGCAAAGCCCCAGCGTCAGAGCGACTGCCAGAAGCAAAGCGCACAGCTTTTTCAACCTCATGAATAATCCCCCCGTTCCTTTATTTGTGTTCAATTATACATCCACATTTAACCATATGTCAATGCGTAAATGCGCGAAAAAGACCGCCCGTGCCATAAACGCGAGCGGTCTTTGACGAAATGAATTTATTTATCGAGCCCCATCTCCGCGCGAACCTGCTTGAAGCATTCCACGGCGAAGTCGAGGTCTTCGATGCTATGGGCGGCGCTGACTTGCGTGCGGATGCGGGCGCGTCCCATGGGCACGACGGGATAGCTGAAGCCGACCACGTACACGCCCTTTTCCAGCATGCGGGCGGCGAACTCGCCGGCGACGCGCGCGTCGTACAGCATGACGGGCACGATGGGGTGCGTGCCGGGCAGGATGTCGAAGCCCTCCTCCGTCAGGCGGGCGCGGAAGTGCGCGGTGTTCCTGCGCAGCGTATCCAGCTGGTCGGTGGACGTGGACAGAATGTCCAGCGTCTTCATCGCGGCGGCGCAGATGGCGGGCGCGACGGTGTTCGAGAACAGGTAGGGGCGGGAGCGCTGCCGGAGCAGGTCGACGATCTCCTTACGCGCCGCGGTATAGCCGCCGCTCGCGCCGCCCAGCGCCTTGCCGAGCGTGCCGGTGATGATGTCCACGCGGCCCTCCACGCCGCAATACTCCGCGGTGCCGCGGCCGGTCGCGCCCATGAAGCCCACGGCGTGGCTGTCGTCCACCATGACCAGCGCGTCGAACTCGTCGGCGAGGTCGCAGATGGCCTTCAGGTTGGCGATGTAGCCGTCCATCGAGAACACGCCGTCGGTGGCGATCAGGCGAATGCGCGCGTCCTTCGCTTCGATCAGCTTCCGGCGAAGGTCGTCCATGTCGTTGTTCTTATAGCGGAAGCGCTTCGCCTTGCACAGGCGCACGCCGTCGATGATGGATGCGTGGTTCAGCTCGTCGGAAATGACCGCGTCCTCCGGCCCCAGAAGCGTTTCAAACAGACCGCCGTTCGCATCGAAGCAGCTGGAATACAGAATCGCGTCGTCCATATGTACGAAATCGGCGATTTTCCGCTCCAGCTGTACGTGCAATTCCTGCGTGCCGCAGATGAAGCGCACGGAGGACAGGCCGAAGCCCCACCTGTCGTAGCTCGCCTTGGCGGCCTCGATGATCTGCGGATTGTCCGCCAGACCCAGATAGTTGTTGGCGCACATGTTGATCACGCCGTGCGCCTTGGTGGTGTCGATGCGCGCGCGCTGGGGCGTGGTGATGACGCGTTCCGCCTTGAACGTGCCCGCCTCGCGGATCTCGTCCAGCTGCTTACGGTAATAATTCAGTGCGTTCTTCATGCCGTTTCGCCCTCCTTATTTCGTCCAGTCCAGCACAACCTTGCCGCTCTTGCCGGTGTTCATGGCTTCGAAACCCTTTTCGAAGTCGGTGAAATGGAACCGGTGGGTGATGATGGGCGTGAGATCCAGACCGCCCTCCACCATCGCCATCATCTTGTACCACGTTTCATACATGCGGCGGCCATAGATGCCCTGCACGGTGAGACCCTTGAAGATGATGTCGTTGAAGTCCACGTCCGCGGGCTTGCTGAGGATGCCCAGCAGCGCGATTTTGCCGCCGTTGCGCATCAGCGAAACCATGCTGGACAGCGCCTGCGGGCTGCCCGACATTTCCAGACCCACGTCGAATCCCTCCACGATGCGGTGGCGCTCGAACACGCTTTCAATCTTCTCGCGCGCGACGTTGACGACCTCGGTCGCGCCCATCTTCTTCGCCATTTCCAGACGATAGTCGTTCACGTCGGTCACCACGACGGTGCGCGCGCCGTTGCGGCGGCAGATCGCGGCGGCCATCATGCCGATGGAGCCCGCGCCGGTGATCAGCACGTCCTCGCCCACCACGTCGAACATCAGCGCGGTGTGCGTGGCGTTGCCGAACGCGTCGAAGAACGCCACCACGTCCTCGTCGATTTCCGGGTTGATCGGGATCACGTTCGACGCGGGAATGCACACGTACTCGGCGAACGCGCCGTCCCGGTTCACGCCCACGCCCTTGGTGAACTTGCACCACTGGCCGTTGCCCGCGCGGCAGTTGCGGCAGTGGTGGCACACAATGTGACCCTCGCCGCTCACGCGCTCGCCGACCGTCAGGCCGTCCACGTTCGGCCCCAGCTCCGCAATCTCGCCCACGTATTCATGGCCGATGATCAGCGGCGGCACGATGTTCTTCCGGCTCCACGCGTCCCAGTTGTAAATGTGCAGATCCGTGCCGCAGATCGCGGTTTTATGCACCTTGATCAGCACCTCGCCCGGCCCCGGCTGAGGAATAGGCGCGTCGATCAGCGTAAGTCCCGGTGCCGCCTGCAGCTTGGCAATCGCCTTCATCGTTCCCTTCATTCTGCTTCCTCCTCCATGTCCGTATATCTCGTAAATTCATCCGCGTATCGCGGACATCTTTTGTTTATCCCCCGATATTATCGCACATTCTGTCCGCGATTTCAAGACATCTTTGATATTTTTTCATGGATTCCCGCAGCGCGCGCTCCATGATGGCGTCCGGGATGGGGTCGCCGGGCGCGCCCGTCTCCGCGCACATGCGCCGCGCGCATTCGAAAAAAGGCGGCAGCGCGTCCACGCCGTTTTGCACCTCGCGGAAGACCAGCTCCATCCAGCATTTTCCCCGGCGGTAGCACTCGGTGCGCTTCGCCTCGCATACGGCCGCCGCGCGGTCGTAGCGCGCGCGCCGCTCGGTCACCGCAAATCCCCCGGGCAGATCGTCCACGAGCGTATAGGACGCGCCGGGATTGAAATCCAGTGGCTGGCTGACGCTTCCGGGATTCACCAGCCATTTTCCGCGCGACTGTCCGTATGACTGAAGGTGATTGTGCCCGAACGCGATCAGGTCGCCCGGCAGCGCCGAAATCGCTTCCCGCGCCTCGCCCTCCAAAAACGCGCGGTAATCCTTCAGATATTCCGCGTGGGTGAACGGCGCTTCCAGCATCGCCCGCTGGAACGCGCCGGCACTGGTAAACCGGTTTTTGTCCGCCCGCGAAAGGTTCAGCGCATGAACGGCGTACAGCGTGCGCCCGGAGGGCAGAAGCAGGGAAAGCGTTTTCGGCAAGCGCCTGATAAACGCCTTGCTGTCCGCGCTCAGCTCGCGCCACGTCTGATACACCACGCCGTACTGCTGACTGTTCGCACGCGCTTCGTCCGCCTCGTCCAGACGCTCAAAATATCCCTCGCGGTTTCCGGAGATGAAATGCGCGTTTCTCATCGAGCGCAGGCGGCGGATTACCTTTTCGCCGAAGGGCATGTCAAAGATATAGTCGCCCAGAAACACATATTCCCGCGCGCCCGCCGCCCGCGCGTCCGCTAAAACCGCCTCCAGCGCCGCGATATTGCCGTGAACGTCCGAAATCAGCGCAAGCCGCATAGCTTTCTCTCCTTTGTATGCTCTTTCTTCATTATATCATATAATCCCAGTACCCGCCACGATAAAAATTCGATCGCCGGTCTTGACAACGGGGCCACTATATGTTAAGATAAATGTAGTCATATGTGCAATATTTTTCGTCAGAATATGTAACTGTAAGGGGAGAAAAGTCAATGAACAATGATGATGAACTGAGAAAATATTTTCTTATTTTAAAATCGAATTGTTTCAACAACAATTAAACAGAATTTGTTTGGCAGAACAACAAACCAGAGCCACTGTAAATGCCTTCAATGAAAAGAGATGGAACGCAAGCATGCTACATGGTTATGAAATGCTTTATTCTCTGCACGCCAAAGTGTTTCAAACCTTATACGATTCTCAAGCAGAGTATGAAGTAGTGTTGAGGCATGTTACCCAAATATGTCTGGAAGACTATAAACTGGAGGGTAGGACAAAACTCGGAAGCTATGTTGAACTTTGTTTTTCTGTCTTTTCCTTTATTGTTGTCTCTAAAATACTGTTTTTCAACGGAACATCTGGGGCTAGCTATAACGAAACGCTTAAGAAAACGGACCTCTCTTTTCAATATCTCTATGAGTTGCTGACCAAATCTCGCGAATTCGGATGTTGAATGGGAAAACGCTCATGTTGAAATTATCTTTGTAGACATGAACGTTTTTCTATAGTGGTAAATTTTTTATTTGCAGATGAAATTGACAGGGTGCTTTCATATCGACCGCAGCAGGTAATGTACAAAAAATGGACTGTTCCCCATCCAACGGACAGGAGGGTTCCACATGAATGTTTAGGCTTTTCTGAATACCCTGCTCATCATGGGACGCGGCATGCTCGGCATATTCGCCGTGATGCTGGTTATCTTTCTGCTGATTCTCGTTCTGAACGGTTCCCGGTATGTCCAGCGTGTGCATTCGTCCTTCGCTGTGAACTGGTAGTACTTCTCGCCGTTGGCAACGCAGTACGAGGGCACAAATTTGACGTCCATCTGAATCTTCTCTCCGGGGTATTCGGCTCTCTGGTAGGGCTTGTTCTTCCAGCGCCTGCGCTTCTTTTCCGGCCGGATCGTCTTGTACACCGTTCGCTTGAAGCAGCCGTAGCTCCTGCTGTATCCATTTGCACGAGCTTTCTCGTAGCCCAGAAGCAAATCCCCAGCGTAGCGCTTTGCATACCTCAAAATCTGCGTCAGCTCTTCCTGCGTCTGCTTGCGCGGCATGTGGTGCGGTGCACGGCTTTGATCTTTCAGGCTTTCTACCGTCCCGTCGTACCGCTTTTTCCACTTGTACACCGTCTTTCGGCTGCACCCGTACCGATTTGCCGCATCCGTCACGCCTTTTTTCTCGGCATGCGCTAATATCCGTTGACGATTACATGCTTCCTGTGTTATTCTATCCATGGAGAACCTCTCTGTGGTGTGTAGTCGGTTGGCGCTTACTATCTTACCACACTCGGGTTCTCTTTTCGATACCTGTCTCTGTTACCTATCTATTGTAACTCAACACCGCCGCGCGATCGGTTAACCTGAAAAAACTTGAACGCGCTTTTCGGCCATGCTATAATAAGGCACCTGTGCATTCGCGCGCTTGCGCAACTTATCCGGGAGGTCGGTTCCATGCAGGTGTTCCTCGACAATTTTACCGCCATCACATGGCAGATGGTCGTCATGTGGGTGATCGGCGGCGCACTCATCTATCTGGCGATTAAAAAGGACATGGAGCCCACGCTACTTCTGCCGATGGGCTTCGGCGCGATTCTGATCAACCTGCCCTTCTCCGGCGCGACGGAGGTCATTGAAACGCTGTACAACGCGGGCATCGCCAACGAGCTGTTCCCGCTTTTGCTGTTCATCGGCATCGGCGCGATGATGGACTTCGGCCCGCTGCTCTCCAACCCGCGCATGCTGCTGTTCGGCGCAGCGGCGCAGTTCGGCATCTTCTTCACGCTGTCCGTCGCCAGCCTGCTGGGCTTTGACCTGAAGGACGCGGCTTCCATCGCCATCATCGGCGCGGCGGACGGCCCCACCTCCATCGTGGTGGCGAACTTTTTTAAAACGAAGTACGTGGGCGCGATCGTCGTGGCCGCCTACAGCTATATGGCGCTGGTGCCCATCGTGCAGCCCTTCTGCATCCGTCTGGCCACCACCAGAAGGGAACGCCTGATCCGCATGGAGTATAATCCCCAGTCGGTCACAAAGACCACCCGCATCCTCTTTCCCATCCTCGTTACCATTGTCGCCGGTCTGGCCGCGCCCGCGAGCGTGGCGCTGGTGGGCTTTCTGATGTTCGGAAACCTTTTGCGCGAATGCGGCGTGCTCGACGGCCTGTCCGACACCGCGCAGAAGGTGCTGGCCAATCTGGTCACGCTGCTGCTCGGCCTGACCGTCGCCTTCTCCATGAAGGCGGAAGCGTTCCTCGAACTTCAGACGCTGATGATCATGGGGCTGGGCCTCGTGGCCTTCATGTTCGATACCTTCGGCGGCGTGCTGTTTGCGAAGCTGCTGAACCTGTTCATGAAAAAGAAGATCAACCCCATGGTCGGCGCGGCGGGCATTTCGGCCTTCCCGATGTCCTCGCGCGTGGTACATAAAATGGGCTTGAAGGAAGACCCGCAGAACTTCCTGCTCATGCACGCGGCCGCGGCCAACGTGGCCGGCCAGATCGCGTCCGTCGTCGCCGGCGGACTCATCATCGCCCTGATCGGTTAAGGAGGGTTCCACATGAACGTACAAGCTTTTCTGAATACCCTGCCCATCATGGGACGCGGCATGCTCGGCATCTTCGCCGTGATGCTGGTCATCTTTCTGCTGATTCTCGTTCTGAACGCGTGCACCGGCCGCAGGAGCCGCTGAGCCTGTTCCCGCGCGGAGGGTATTTTCGCCCTCCGCGCTTTTTTTCTTGCTTTTACGCCGGTTTTCTGGTACAATTCGGTTACAGGCAATCCCTACAAATGGAGGCGCGCAGCATGAACGCGATACTGATTCCCGCATACAAGCCGGACGACAAGCTGGTGGCGCTGACCGATCAGCTGCTGACGCACGACGACTTGAAGCTCGTGGTGGTAGACGACGGGAGCGGCGAGGCGTTCCGCCCCGTTTTTGGAGCGCTCGACAAGAGCGTTACGCTCATTTCCTACCCCGACAACAAGGGCAAGGGCGGCGCGCTGAAAACCGGCATCCGCTACATCATGGATCACATGCCGGAGTGCGAGCGCCTTGTGACCGCCGACGCCGACGGCCAGCACCGCTACGCGGACATCCGCAGGGTACTCGACAAGTCCGAGGAAATGCCCGGCGCGCTGGTGCTGGGAAGCCGCGCGTTCGACGGCGACGTGCCGCTGCGCAGCCGCTTCGGCAACGCCATGACCCGACAGGTGTTCGCCATCGCCAGCGGCGTGAAGGTGCGCGACACGCAGACCGGCCTGCGTGGCTTCGACCGCGACGGCATGCGCCTGTTCGTGGACGTGCCCGGCGACCGCTACGAATACGAAATCAACATGCTGCTGACCGCCGCCCGCGCCGAAATGCCCATTTATGAAGTGACGATCGAAACGGTGTACCTGAATGACAACGAATCCTCGCACTTCAACCCGCTGAAGGACTCGCTGCGCATCTACGCCTGCATCCTGAAGTTCGCCTGCTCGAGCCTGATCTGCTTCGGCATCGACTACGTGCTGTTCCAGCTTCTGCGCACGTTCATCCCGCTGACGTGGGTGAGCAACCTGCTGGCGCGAATCGTGAGCGCGTCGGTCAACTTCACGCTCAATAAAAAGCTCGTGTTCAAGGGCAATGAAAAAACGCTGCCCGCGGTTCTCAAATACGCCGCGCTCGCCGTGTTCATCTACCTGATCGATACCGCCATCCTCGCGCTCCTGTATGAAAAGCTCGGCTGGAGCCGCTACGTCGTCAAAATCATCTCCGGCCTGCTCGGCTACCTCATCAGCTTCTCCGTTCAGGGCCGAATCGTATACCGCAAGCAAAAACACTGACCGCCGCGCCCCCGAACATCCTCGCGATGTCCGGGGGCGTACGTTTTTAGGGCAACGCCGCACAAATGAGGGGGGCGTCCGGCGAATGGATTTTTCGTCAGATGCAAATGCAAATCTCGAAGGTTTACTGGAGGTAAATCGAGAAATTTGCATGCCGCAGATGGCGGAAAAGACATCGCCCGACGTGCCGCCGAATTGTGCGGTGGTACCTTAATCGACAATGCACACGTTCCGGCAGCCGCGCAAATGAAGCTCGCGGGGAGCGGCGTCGCTGGTGTTATGGGCAATGCGCAGGTTTTCGGCGGCTTCCGCGTTCAGGAGATCGCTAAAGCCGAATAGGCGGTTGCGTTCGATGGCGATGTTCCGGTGGAACAGATGGCAGCGGTTTTCGCCCTTCGTCTCTATCCGCACGGCGGGGTGGCTGCGGCCGGGAAGGGTGTGCAGGTCGTTATTCTCAATGCGCACGTCCCGCGCCATGCCTGACTCGAACCAGTAATCCACGCCGCCGGTCACGGTGACGGCGCCGTGCAGCCGCAGCTCGTTTCCGCGCACCACTGTGCGCCGGGGACTGCCCAGCAGCACGCGCGGGCAATTGAGAAAGCGATTGTTTTCCAGAAGAATTTCCGGCATGCGGTCGGGATTGTCCAGATAGTCGCCGGGCTTCAGCTTCTCCCGCGCGTCCTCTTCAAACGTCAGCGCGATGCTCTTTCCATCCTCGCTCCGTTCGGCGGTGCGAACGGTAAGCCGCCCGCCCTCGCCCTGCCCGTTCAGAATCGAGACCCGATCGCCGGGAAGGTACGGATTGAACCCGCACTGCTCCTGATGCCCCAGCCGCACGACGGCGCCCGAGCCGTTCACCCTCTCCACCTGCGTGTAAATGCCATGAATGTTCACCGCGTCGTCCAGCGTGTCGCGCACCGTGCAGCTGCGGATTTCCAGCTTTCCGCTGCAATGCAGAAAATGGAACGCGTCAGCGGTGATGGAAACCGGCTCGTCTCGCGTCGGCTCCGTCTCAATGGCGATGTTTTCAAACGTCAGGTCATGGCACAGCTGGCCGATCACGCCCATGCCCGCGCCGCGCAGGATGCGCACATTGCGGATGGTCACGTTCCGGCAGCGCTCCAGAAAGAATAAATCGTTCTCGCGGTTTTCATCGTGACTGACGAGAATGCGCTGCCCCGCCTCGTAATCGGCTTTCGAAGAACCCTCCCGATAGCGAAGACAGATCGCGCCGTCCTCCGTCCGGCTCGCGTCCGTGCGCAGAAGCGGCGCAGCCAGATTATACAGCGGATCCACCGTCTCCCCCGCTGCCAGATACCGGAACCCGCCGCGCCCGTCCAGCGGCGCGAGGAAGAATTTCTTCTTCGCCGTCGTGCGCCATTCGGAGCCGGCCTGAAACGCAAGGCCGCCGTTTTCCACCCGAAACGGAAAGCGCGCCGCGTCCACGCGCAGCGTCAGCCCCTCCGCGTCCGCGCGAAGAACCTCCGCCGCGGCGTAGCGCGGGAAGGTGAAATCGATGGTGAAGTTTTCCAGCACCACGTCCTCGCAGTCCTGAAGGATGAAGGGAAACAGCCGCTCGGTAAACGAGAGCACCGCGCCGCGCCCGTCGATGCGCAGCCGCTTCTTACCGATCAGTGGGAACACCACGCGCTTTTCGCCGGTGTCGTTGTTGGACGGCGCAAAGACTCCGCGAAACACGCCCTCCATGCCAAAGGAATAGGTCTCCGGCGACAGGCACAGCGTCGCGCCCTCCGGTGCCTGCGCAAGCACGCGCGCGACCTCGCCGGAGGTCACGCCGGAACGCAGCCGAATCGCTTCCATGCTCATTTCCTCCCCTCGCGAAGCCGCCTTTTCCCGATCAACGGAAACACTGCGCGCTTTTTGTTGGACGGCGCAAAGACTCCGCGAAACACGCCATGCCGAGGGAGCAGGTCTCCGGCGAAAGGCGCAGCGTCACGCTCTCGCCGAAGGTTGCGCCGGGACGCGGCCGAATCGTTTCCATGCTCATTTTCTCCCCTCGCGAAGCCGCCTTTTCCCGATCAACGGAAACACTGCGCGCTTTTTGTTGGACGGCGCAAAGACTCCGCGAAACACGCCATGCCGAGGGAGCAGGTCTCCGGCGAAAGGCGCAGCGTCACGCTCTCGCCGAAGGTTGCGCCGGAACGCAGCCGAATCGCTTCCATCTTCATTCCCTCCCCTCGCGCAGCCGAATTTCCGCGTAGGCGATGGACTTTCGGTTGTGCGTATATGTGATATGCAGCCGCCCGCCGCGCGCCACGATGGCCGGATAGCAGAACTGCCCCTCGCGCCCGTGGCGGTCGTCGATGGGATCGTCCGCCAGCGTCGCGAAATCCGCAAAGGTCTCGCCGTTGTCGGTGGATTTCATCACCACCAGCGGCGTGCGCGGCCCCCATGTGCCCGTCGTCGGGTTCAGCGCCAGATACAGCGCGTCCCCGTCGACCGCAAGGTCGATGCCGCTATTGTTGTTGGGAAGCGCCGTCGGATACGCCGTCGACCACGTGCGGCCTCCGTCCTCCGAATCGGAACGGTAGACGCGCCCGGCCTGCGTGCGCAGAAGCGCGTGAACCCGTCCCGGCGCGCTTTCCCATAGCGTCGGCTGAATCGCGCCGGCGCCGGGCATGAAGTCCGGCGCAGCTTCGTCCGTCCGGTTCAGCGGAATCGGCGCGAGCCGGCGGAACGTACGCCCGCCGTCGGTGGATTCGTCCACGCGCGGCAGCCACGCTTCCGCCGATTCGTCGGAGTTCGGCGCGAGCATGCGCCCGTCCGCCAGCCGGATCGGCTTGTTGCGCACGGGGCCGCCCGCGGGATTGTCCGCGCCCAGCGGCATGGGCTCCGACCACGTTTCGCCGCCGTCGGCGGACGTCATCGTATAGCTTACCCAGCCCGGAATCGTGCGCCCTACCCGGAACACCACGCGGATTCCGTCGTCCGCCGCAAAGATCACCGGATTCCAGTGCGCCGTGTCATTCACCTTGGCGATTCGCCGCGGCCGCCTCCACGCGCCGTTTTCGCGCGCGGACAGCCAGATACCCACGTCATCCGCGCCCTCATGGCTGCCGGCAAAGTAGACGCACAGCACGCGCCCGTCCTCCAGCGGCAGCACGGTGGAGGCGTGGCACTCCGGGAACGAAACGTCGTAGCCGGTGAGCAGCTCCGACGGCTCGTGCCGCAGCAACGAATAGTACATATAGCGCTTCAGCCGAAGGAACGCGTCCAGCTCCTTCCGCTCGCGCGCGACGGGCGCGGATGGAATTCCTTCCTTTATATACAGGTATTCCACGTCCTCCGGCGCGAAGCCGTATCCCGCCGCGACGCGCAGGAAATCGAGCGCGTTCTCCGCACGGACGCGGTCACCCGCATCAAGGGCACTCTTCAGCATCTGGAAGAACTCCGGCACTACATTCGCCAGCGCGCCCACATAGCCCGCGTCCAATTCGCTTGAAAGCAGCCCCGCGTCGTCGGCATAGAAGGGAACGCCCTCTTCCCTCCGACTGCCGATGATAAAAGAAGTATCCGCCGCGCAGCCGCCGGAACGCGCCCACAGTCCCAGCGGCGCACCGAGCTTCGGGCTTTCCTCCGTCAGCGCGCCCGCCTCCATGACAATCGCGTCCGGCCGCAGCGCGTCCAGCGCACAGATCGTGTCGGCGCGCGCGTCCGCGAAGACAAGGCACTTCATGCCCGCGGCGCGGCACAGACGAATCATCGTTTCAGCGAACCGCAGCCCGCGATCGTCGTTTAAGGAGTTTTCCTCATACGCCGGAACGGCGAACACGCCCGCGCAGCCCGCGCGCGCAAGCCGCGCGAGCCGCTTTTCCAGCCCGTTTTCGCTCCCTGCGGAAAGCATGGAATACCATTCGAATCCCGCCATGCGTTCGTTCCTCCCCCTTCGTTTCCGCTTCCATTGTACCGTTTCCCCCGCGCCGCGTCAAGCGGAAAGCGCCGTTTGTGCGCATATGATAAACCTCCCCGAAGAAACCGGCCATTTTTTCGTTTGTCTGGTAAGATCTGATGAATTCCCACTGTTTTTCTTGACTTTTCGGCCAGCTTGGCGTATAATATGACCGCAATGAAAGGGCTTACCTTTCAAACGCTGGTTTGCGCGCACGCGCAAAAATTAGAAGGAGGATGTCTGATATGAAGAAATTCCTGTCCATGCTTCTGGCCGTCGCCATGCTGCTGACGGTCTGCGCCTTCTCCGTCGCCGAAACCACCGGCTTCGACGGCGAAATCAAGGTCTGGGTCGCCGACGCCGCCGTTGAGTTCACCAGGGCGCAGATCAACGCCTTCAAGGCCGCGAACGCTGAGTACGCGAACATGACCGTGACCGTCGAGCCCATGGGCGAAGGCGACGCCGCCACCGCCATGATCACCGACGTTGAAAGCGGCGCGGATATCTACGGCTTCGCGCAGGATCAGCTGTCCCGTCTGGTGGCCGCCGGCGCGCTGGAAGAGGTCGCTCCCGACAACGTGCCGCTGGTCACCGCTGAGAACGACGCCGGCTCCGTGGCCGCCGCGACGCTGGGCGACGTGATGTACGCCTATCCGCTGACCTCCGACAACGGCTACTTCCTCTACTACGACAAGAGCGTCGTCACCGATCCCAACACGCTGGAAACCATCATCGCCGACTGCGAGAAGGCCGGCAAGGGCTTCTATATGGAGATCAACTCCGGCTGGTATCAGACCGCGTTCTTCTTCGGCGCGGGCTGCACGCTGACCTACGACGTGAATAACGAGGGCAGCCTCGTCGCCTGCCACTGCGACTACGCCTCCGAAAACGGCGTGAAGGCGCTCAAGGCCATGATCTCCGTCGCCAAGTCCCCCGCCTTCAGCAACGCCTCCTCCGCCTCCAACGCCACCAACATCGGCGCGATCGTGGACGGCGCGTGGGACGCCAAGGCCGTGCAGGAAAAGATGGGCGACAATTACGCCGCCACCAAGCTCCCGACCGTTGCCGGCTACCAGATGGGCGGCTTCGGCGGCTTCAAGCTGCTGGGCGTGAAGCCCCAGACCGACGACGCGAAGCTGGCCGCGTGCGACGCGCTGGCCTACTACCTCGCCTCCGGCGATGTGCAGGCCGCCCGCTACGACGCGCTCCAGTGGGGTCCCTCCAACCTTGAAGCGCAGAAGCTCGACGCCATCCAGACCAACGCCGCGCTGTCCGCGCTGGCCGCGCAGCTGAGCCACTGCGTGGGTCAGGGTCAGTATCCGAACGACTACTGGTCTCTCGCGACCGCGCTGGGCGACAGCGTTATCGCCGGCGAGTACGACAATTACACCGATGAGCAGCTTCTCGAAGTGCTTCAGACCTTCCAGGATACCGCCATCTCCTACGCTGCGAACTGACACACCATTCTCGTGGGCTGGAAGTGCATGCTTCCAGCCCATATTTTGAATAAGAACCTGATGAAAGTGAGATGAAATCCCATGGCGTTCGGGACAAAGCGCATTTCCGATCTGGAATACCTGGGCCTGTCTCCGTTTCAGAGATTTCTGTACCGGCTGACGTGTTTTCTCGTTTCGCTGCCCGGCGCGCTGGCGCGCGGCGTTGAGAATGGCGCGAAGGCCGTCGCGAGGTTCCTCAAGATCGTCTGGCGGGAGCTTGCCGACCTTGTGATGACGTTCGTCAACGGCGACGCGTATACGCGCCTGAGCTACCTGATCATGGGCGCGGGCAACGCCGCGCGCGGCCAGTATCTGCGCGCAACGTGCTTTTTTCTGGCGCAGGCGGCGTTCAACGTGTATCTGTTCCTCTTCGGCTGGCCGTATCTGAGCAAGCTGGGCACGCTGGGCACCGTGGAGACCACAAGGGTCGGCCGCAAAACGGTGTATGGCGACAACAGCTTCTTCATTCTGCTGTACAGCCTTCTGACCATTTTCCTTATCGTCCTGTTCGTATACCTCTGGCGCTCGAACATCCGGCAGAGCAGAAAATCCTATGAGATGAAGCAGGCCGGCATGCATCTCGCCACAGCGAAGGAGGATCTCGCTTCCCTGCTGGACGGCCAGTTCCACAAGACGCTGCTCGCTTTGCCGATGGCCGGCATCACAGCGTTCACGTTCCTGCCGATTGTGTTCATGATCCTCGTCGCGTTCACCAACTTTGACAAGACGCATCAGCCTCCGGGAAAGCTGTTTACATGGGTGGGGCTGGACAACTTCCGCGAAATGTTCACCACCAGCACCTCCAGATACGCATCCACCTTCTCCGAGGTGCTCACGTGGACGCTGATCTGGGCGTTTTTCGCCACCTTCCTCAACTATTTCCTCGGCATGATCGTGGCCATCATGATCAACAAAAAGGGCATTCGCTTCAAGAAGATGTGGCGCACGATTCTGGTCATGACCATCGCCATCCCGCAGTTCGTGTCGCTTCTGTATGTATCCAAAATGTTCGCCAGCGACGGCCTGATCAACAGCTATCTGCTGAAATGGGGCTGGATTAAAACCCCGCTGCCATTCTGGACAAAGGCGAGCTGGGCGCGAATTACGATCATCTGCATCAACGTGTGGATCGGCATCCCATACGCCATGCTGATCTGCACCGGCATACTGATGAACATTCCGGCCGACCTGTACGAAAGCGCGCGCATCGACGGCGCGAACGCGTTTCAGGCCTATGTGAAAATCACGCTGCCGTACATGCTGTTCGTCACCGGGCCGTATCTGCTTACGTCGTTTATCGGCAACATCAACAACTTCAACGTCATCTATCTTTTGACGCAGGGCTCGCCAAAGGGCATGGAGCTCGAATCCCCCGCGGGCTACACCGACCTTCTGATCACGTGGCTGTATAAAATGACGGTGGATAACACCGAGTACAGGCTGGCCGCGGTTATCGGCATCGCCGTGTTCGTGCTTACGGCGGTCACCAGCCTTATCGTGTACAACTCGATTCCGTCCGTCAGGAACGAGGAGGATTTTCAGTGATGACGCAGACAAACCGTTCTTCCCGCGCGCCCGGCAGCGAAATGAGCCTGTCCAAGCACGAAAGAAACACGAATACCGCCATCTATATCGTGCTGAGCGTGATTTCCGCGATATGGCTTCTGCCGTTTATATTTCTGGTTTTGCAGTCCTTCCGCTCCTATCTCACCGAGAACGGCGGCATGGTCAACTACCTGATTCCGAAGAAGTTCTCGCTGGACAACTACCAGTTCCTGTTCTCCTCCGAGTGCAATTTCTTCACGTGGTATCTGAACACCCTCGAAATCGCGGCCATCTGCGCTGTGCTCCAGACGATGATTGTGCTGTCCGTGAGCTACGCGCTGTCGCGCATGCGCTTTCGCGGGCGCAGGCTGATCATGAACCTGATCCTGGTGCTGGGCATGTTCCCCGGCTTCCTCACGATGATCTGCCTGTACTTCCTGCTGCGCACGCTGGGGCTTACGCAGGAGGGCGCCATTCCCGGCCTGATCCTCGTGTACGTGGCCTCCTCCGGCATGGGCTACTACATCTCCAAGGGCTTCTTCGACACCATCCCGAAGTCGCTGGACGAAAGCGCCCGCATCGACGGCGCGACCCGCTTTCAGGTGTTCCTCTCGATCATCATGCCGCTTTCCAAGCCCATCGTGATCTATACGGCGCTGATGGCGTTCATGGCGCCGTGGGCGGACTATGTGTACGCGTCCTACGTGGCGTTTGGAAAGCCCGACAGCTTCAACGTGGCCGTGGGTCTTTTCCGCTGGATGGTTACCAAGGACTATCAGGGCTACTTCACCCGCTTCTGCGCGGGCGGCGTGCTGGTCTCCGTCCCGATTACCGCCCTCTTCCTGGTGCTTCAGCGCTACTACGTAGAAGGCGTCACCGGCGGCGCCGTCAAGGGCTGATTCCCCCACTTTTTTCCCCCGCGGATTTCGTTTCTTTCAAACGGAATCCGCGGTTTTCTTTTTTTCAAAGCCCGTGGCGCCGCGCATTCGGTTGTGTTTTTTACGTGCGTCGTGTATAATGAATTTATACTGGGAGATTTCTCATCGGGAGGCGGAATCGTGAAACGAACCTTTCGAATCACGGAAATTGGCGGCGCTTCGTGCGCTTCACAGGTTGAAAAACGCGTGCGCGCGCTGGATGGCGTGCTGGACGTATCATTAAACATGGTCACGGGCGACATGCGCGTGTCGTTCGACGAGGATGAGGTAACTCCGGGCGACATCATCGCCGCGGTGGCCGCGACGGGCTATGTGGCGCGCGCACGGGAAAAGCGTCCGGACGGCGAAAAGAAGCGGGAGAAGCACAGGCTGCGCGCGCACCTGGTGCTCGTGTGGCTGTTTTCGCTGCTGATTCTGTATCTGTGCCTTGCAAAGCCCCTGCGCCTGCCGCTGCCGGAAGCGTTCCGCTATCCGCTCTCCGCCGCCGTGATGCAGCTGATTCTGCTGCTTCCAGTCATTATTCTGTGCCGGGATGTATTCACCGGCGGCTGGAAATCGCTCATTCACTTCGCGCCCAACATGTACACGCTGGTTGCGCTGGGCGCGGGCACGTCCGCGGCCTACAGTCTGTTCGAGCTGGTGGTGGGCGCGTGGAAGCTGTCCTCCGGCATGGCGCATGAGATGCACCTGTATTTTGACACCTCCGCCATGATTCTGGCGCTGGTGACGCTGGGCAAGTATGCCGAAGCGCTGGCGCGCGTGCGCACCAGCGAGGCCATTGCGCGGCTGAAGCGGCTGCGCCCGGAGGCGGCGCGCGTGGTTCGCGGCGGCAATGAGACGGTCGTTCCGGCGGCGGAGGTTTCCCCCGGAGATACGGTTTTCGTGCGCCGGGGCGACGTGGTGCCCGCCGACGGCAAAATTCTCTCCGGCGACGGACGGCTGGATATGTCCATGTTCACGGGCGAAAGCGCGCCGGTCTCGCTGAACGAGGGCGATTCGGTGCTGGGCGCGAGCGTGTGTCTGGACGGCGCGTTCACAATGCGCGCGGAGCGGAGCGGCACGGACATGCGCCTGAATCAGATTCTGGCGCTGGTGGAGGAAGCGGGCGCGACCAAGGCGCCGATTGCGCGCACGGCCGACCGCGTGGCCTCCATATTTGTGCCGCTGGTCATTCTGCTTTCGCTGGCGACAGCCGTTCTGTGGAGCGTATTCGGCGAAAGCGCTGCGTTTGCCGTGAAGTCCGCCGTGTGCGTGCTGGTGATTTCCTGCCCGTGCGCGCTGGGGCTTGCCACGCCCACGGCCATTATGGCGGGCACGGGACGGGGCGCGGAGCTGGGCATTCTCATTAAAAACGCCGCGGCGCTGGAACAGCTGGGCGCGATCAACACCGTGATGTTCGACAAGGCCGGCACGCTCACCTCCGGCAGGATGCGCGTGTGCGGCTGCGTGCTTTCGGACGGCGAATCGCGGCGCACGCTGATGGCGCTGGCCGCCTCGGCCATGCGCGCGGGCACGCATCCCTGCGCGCAGGCCATCTGCGCCGAAGCAGCCGCGCTCGACCTGCCGATGGACGACGCGACGGAATACGAAGAGATTCCCGGCGAGGGCGTTCGCGCCTGCGTGGGCGGCGCGCGCGTGCTGATCGGCAACCTGACGCTGATGGACAAGAGCGCGCAGGACGTTTCCGCGTGGCGCGCCCGCGCCGACGACGTGAGCGACGAGGGCGCTGTGCCGCTGTTCGTCGCGTCCGACGGCCGCGTGCGCGGGCTGATCGCCCTGAAGGACGAGCTTCGTCCCACGGCCGTGGACGCTGTGAGCGCCCTGAGCGCGGACGGCGTTTCCACCCTGATGCTGACCGGCGACGACCAGCGCACGGCGGACGCGATCGCGCGCCACGCCGGCATCACCGAAGCGCGCAGCGGCCTGAGCCCGGAGGACAAGGACGTGATGCTTCGCATTCTGGAAGCGGACGGCAAGCGCGTGATGCTGGTAAGCGACGGCGCACACGACGCGCCGGGGCTTCGCCGTTCCGGCCTTACGGTGACGGTGGGCAACGGCACCGACGTGGCCATCGAATCCGCGGACGTGGTCATTCTTCGAAACGACATGCGGCTCGTCGCGCAGGCCGTCCGGCTCGGGCGCATGACCATGCGCGTTGTGCGCGAGAACCTGTTCTGGGCGTTCTTCTACAACGTCATCGGCATCCCGGTCGCCGCGGGCGCGCTGTACCCGCTGCTCGGGCTGCAATTCAGTCCCATGCTGGCCACCGCCGTGATGTGCCTGTCCAGCATCTTCGTCGTCGCCAACGCGCTGCGCCTGCGCCGCTTCCATACCTCCGCGGGCGAAGCCGGCGCGCGAACCAACCGTCTTTCCGCCGTTCCCGCCGCGCGCAGAACGGTTGAAACGAGCGATAATCTGGTAACCACCCTAACGACAGGAGGAGAAGAAACATGCTGAAAGGTATTTCCCCGATTCTTTCCCCGGAGCTTCTGAAAATTCTGATGGAAATGGGTCACGGCGACGAGCTGTGCATCGGCGACGGCAACTTCCCGGCGGCCTCCATCGCCCAGCGTCTCGTGCGTCTGGATGGCCACGGCGTGACCGAAATTCTGGACGCCATCCTCGCGCTGTTCCCGCTGGATACCTACGTGGACGCGCCCGTGACGCTGATGCAGGTTGTGCCCGGCGACAACGTGGATCCCGTGATCTGGAAGGACTACGAGAAGGTCATCAGGAAGCACGAGAGCGACAAAAAGATCGAAAACATCGGCCGCTTCGAGTTCTACGACCGCGCGAAGAAGTGCTACGCCGTCGTGGCGACCGGCGAAAGCGCGCTGTACGCGAACATCATCCTGAAAAAGGGCGTTGTGAAATGACGTATCTGTTTCCGATTGAAGAGGGCGAGTTCTGGTGGGGCGGCTCCACGGGCGCGGCGGTCTGTCCGCTGACGCGGGACAGCGCGTACCGCGAGAACTTCCTCGACGAATGCTCGAACCAGACCATGCCGCTGTACGTTTCCTCGAAGGGGCGCTGCATCTGGAGCGAAAACCCCTTCGCCGTTGAAATCGTCGACGGCGCGTTCGTCATGGAGGGCGCAGATATTGAGCTGGTACAGGCCGGAGAAACCCTGCGGGACGCGTATCTTTCCGCGATGCGCGCCCATTTCCCCTGCGACCGCCGCGCGCTGCCCGACGAGTTTTTCCGCACCGCGCAATACAACACATGGATGGAATTTACCTACCGCCCCACGCAGGAGGGCGTGCTGGCGTTCGCCCGCGGCTACGTGGCGCACGGCTACCGCCCCGGCATTTTCATCATAGACGAGGGCTGGCACGGCCGCTACGGCGACTGGCGCTTTGACGAAGCGCGCTTCCCCGACCCGCGCAAAATGGTGGACGAGCTGCATGAGATGGGCTTTACCGTGCTCCTGTGGGTCGTTCCCTATGTGTGTCCGGACGGCGAGAAGTTCATCCGCTCCATTCGCCCCGATATCGGCGGCAAAAAGGAAGCCGAGAAGGGGCTCTACCTGCGCACGCGAACCGGCGAGGTCGCGCTTCTGAAATGGTGGAACGGCTACAGCGCCGCGCTGAACCTTGCCAATCCCATCGACGCGGAATTTTTAGATGAGCAGCTTCAGGCGCTGATGCGCGACTACGGCGTGGACGGCTTCAAATTCGACGGCGGCACGCCGCACGGCTACACGAACACGAACGTCGTGGACGGCGAGCTGGATACCGCGCTTACGCCGCACGAGCTGAACATCGCGTGGAACCGCTTCGGAAGCCGCTATCCCTTCCACGAATACAAGGACACATGGAAGGGCGGCGGGCATAACACCATTCAACGCCTGCGCGACAAGAACCACTGCTGGCGCGGCGGCGTCGATCAGCTGATTCCCTGCGCGCTGAACTGCGGGCTGATCGGGCATCCGTTTATCTGCCCGGACATGGTCGGCGGCGGCGAATGGTCGTTCAAGGCCAACCCAAACTGCCGCGCGGACGAGGAGCTGTTTGTGCGCATGGCGCAATGCTCGGCGCTGTTCCCGATGATTCAGTTCTCGTGGGCGCCGTGGGAAGCGCTGAGCGCCGAAAACGCGCGGCTTTGCGCCGAAGCCGCCGCGCTGCACGCGGATATGGCGGCTGAAATCCTCGCGCTGGTGCGCGAAGCGGAGCAGACCGGCGAACCGATTCTGCGCTCGCTGGAATACAACGACCCACATCAGGGCTTCGCCCCGATCACCGACGAGTTCATGCTCGGCGAAAACCTGCTCGTCGCTCCGGTGCTGGAAAAGGGCGCGCGCCAGCGCCGCGTCGCCTTCCCCAAGGGACGCTGGATAGACGCGAACGGCCGCGAATACGAAGGCCGCCAGACCCGCACCCTGCCCGCCCCGCTGAACACCCTGCTCTGGTTCCGCCGCGTGTGACGTTCATCCGCCCGCGTATCGCTTTTCTCAACATGTATCCTCGCTGACGCGCGTCGGCTGCGTCTCCATCGCCGTGAAATCATAGCAGTGAACCGACGGGCAGACGCTCGCCCGGAGACGCTGCCGCCGTTTTCAAACCGCGCCTGCCGCGTGTCGATGAAGTGACGCCGGGCGAGTACGCAATCGACAACGCCGCCGTTTTCAAACCGCGTCTGCCGCGTATCGGCGAAGCGCTGCCGCGTATGACATATTCACAAAGGAGGATTTTCATCGTGAAAATCGCCGCCCTGCAGCCCCCATATCCCTATCGTCCGGCGGATATGCCCGCGCTGGTCGAATGGCTGACGACGCGTCTGGACGAATGCGACGCTTCACTTGATCTGATCGTGCTGCCCGAGGCCTGCGACGCCATGTCCTCCTATCCGGACTACGCCGCCTTCGAGGCCGACGTGGAAGCTTATTGCCAGCCGCTTCTGGATAAGGCGCGCGCGACGGCCATTCGCTGCGGCGCGCTGGTGGCCATCAATCTGTACAAGGGCCCGAAGGGGCATTACCGCAACGTCACCGTGCTGTTTGACGCGGCGGGCAACGTCGCGGGCGAATATTTCAAGCAGCATCTGCCGCAGGCCGAGCGCGAGGGCAAGCGCTTGGACGACGCGTACACCCGCGCATATCACGCGCCGTATACGCTCGATCTGGACGGCGTGCGCTACGCGTTTCTCACCTGCTACGACAACTATTACAATGAATACATCCAGCATATCGCGCTGAAAAAGCCGGACGTGCTGATCGTCAGTTCCCTGCAGCGCGGCGAGCGCATGGACATTCTGGAAATGCAGATGAAAAACGCCGCCTTCACCTGCAACGCGTGGGCGGTGCGCGCGTCCGTCTCCATGGGCGGCGAGGACTGCGGCCACGGCGCGAACACGATGATCGTCGCGCCGGACGGGCGGGTGCTGGCTTCTCTGGGACAGAAAACGGGCATGCTCGCGCGCGACGTGGACGCGAAGTTCAAGCACATGCGCGCCGATTCCTACGGACAGCCGCCGGTTCTCAACGACTTCTTCATTTCCAAGGGACGCACGCCGTGGGCGTATCGCGCCTGCGGCGCGGGCGTGATTCCCGGCGACCGCGACATGCCCTATCCCCGCATCTGCGCGCACCGTGGCTTCAACTATGTCGCTCCCGAAAACTCCCTGCCCGCCTTCGGCGCGGCCGTCGCGCTGGGCGCGGTGGAGATCGAGCTGGACGTGTGGCCGACGAAGGACGGCGAGCTGATCATTTCGCACGACGAAAGCGTAAAGCGCCTGACCGGCGCGGACAGGCTGATTTCCGATATGACGCTGGCCGAGGTGCGCGCGCTGGACATCGGCTCCGGCATGCATCCCCGCTTCGCCGGGCTGCGCTTTCCGACGCTTCAGGAGGTTTTCGATCGCTTCGCCCGCCGAACCATCGTGAACCTGCACATCAAGTCGCCCCGCGGCTCCACGGTGTATGACCCCGCGGTCTTCCAGCGAATCGTCGATACGATTTACGCCTACGACATGCAGGAGCACGTGTATATCGGCGGCGCGGAAGACGTGCTGATCACCGCGCGCGAGCTTGCGCCGAACCTGCCCCGCGCCGCGCTGGACGAAAAGCAGGACGGCACGCTCGTGAAGCTGGCCAAGCGGTACAACTGCCAGAAGCTGCAGCTGTTCCGCGGCTTCTACAATCAGGCCATGGTCGACGAAGCGCGCGAAGCCGGCATTCACCGCAACCTGTTCTGGTCGAACGATCCCGCCGAAATCCCCGCGCTGCTCGAAAGCGGCATCGAGACTATCCTCACCGATAACTACCTCGCCATGGCGACGGCCTTCGAAGCCCTTCGCTATTGACCAACGTAGCCCGCGCGTCCGTCTTCCTCTGAACCGGACGCGCGGGCAGTCTGTTTGTTCCTGAAAGGCTTCCGCAAAATCGCATTGCCTTCATCCGAATCGGACGCACCGTCCCGATTTTTCCGAGAGACCTCCGCGAAGCCGCGTTCTCTGCAACCAAACCGAAAGCGTGCCGAACTGTATATTCTCCTCTGTAGCAAGGCTCCCTACAAAGCGCGGCGCGAATATTCGTGGAAAGCCCTTTCGTTCTGCTTGAAAACCGTTCTCCCTACACATACCGCGCGCCCGCTTCGATGGAAACGGGCGCGCGGTGTATGGTTATGCTGTTTTCCCCTGCCGCAAGGATGAACCTCGCGGCCCCACCCTCGCGAAGGCGTCGGCGCTGTGGGAATAAAGAAAATTTGTGGACGTGCGATTCCTGTCATTGTGCGGGACAGAATTTGTAAGGAACAGGCTGTCCGGGCCTTAGCATGTGCGGCGTCATTCTCAGCCGCGCGAGATCGCGCCCGCCCGTCCTCGCTACCTTCGCGTTTACGCTTCCATGAGGTCGGTCGTCCAGTTGAGCGACTGAATTTTCACGTCCAGCTCGCGCAGGTCGCGCGCCAGATCGTCCGCGCGCTTCTGGTATTCCTTCACGTTCACGGTGCTGACCACGCGAATTTCCGCGCGCGTGCCGCGGCTCACGTTAGCCGACGCGCAGGCGAGGAAATCGCGAAGCTGGCGAATGCGTCCGCTCAGGCAGTCGCGGCGGGCAAGCAGCGCCGTCAGCGGCTCGCCGTCCGACAGCGTGCGGGCGTTGGTCAGGTTCACAAGCGTCATCAGGCGTTCCAGCCGCGCGTACAGCCGGTTGAGCTCGTCCAGCAGCTCCGCGGGGTTCTCGGCGGGCTCGTCGCCCTCCTGCACCTTCGCGTTTTCATTCAGGCGCGTCGCCAGCTGTTCGATGCGCGTTTTCAGATCCGAGCGCTCCATCAGCGCTTCCGCAAGCTTCATCATCGTTTTCTTCCTTTCCAGTATTACTTCGCCGGGGACGCGAATTTGTCGCAGACCACGATGGCCGCCGCTCCCACGCCGAAGGCGGCCACGGGCGCGATATACGCCCAGCCGGGGAAGATGGGGAACACGGAGCCAACCACGAAGCCGAGAATGGCGGAATAGGTCTGCCGCGGATACCTCTTCAGCAGGAAGCGAATCAGCTCCGCGCAGAAGAACAGGCCCAGCAGGCAGCCGATGGCGAACGGCACGAGCACGGCGAGGTTCAGCGCGTGCAGAGCGGCCATGATTTCGCCGTACGCGCCGATGATGACCATCACCAGCGAGCCGGAGATGCCCGGAATGATCATCGTGGCGCACGCAAGCGCGCCGCAGCCGATCATCTTGATGGCTTCCAGCAGCCAGCCGCTGCTGGCCTGCGCGATTTCGCCCTGCTCCACGCCCGCCTTGATGACTTCCTTCTGCTGGTCGGTGTCCGTCTTCAGCACGGCCATGACCACCATCAGCGCCAGCACCACAAGGAAGATGATTGCGCACAGCAGATCCTTGCTCCTGTCGCGCTTGCCCCCGAACGCTTCCTTGAAGATCATCGGCACGGAAAACACGATCACGCCGATGAAGAACGTCTGCATCAGCGCTTCATGCTTCTGAAGCAGCACGTCCATCACGCTGCCGAAAAACAGGATGGAAATCGCCATGCCGATTCCGATGGGCAGGAAGAACTTCCAGTCATGCTTCAGGCGATGACGGATGTCGGTGATGAAGAGAATGATGCGCTCGTACACGCCGAAAACCACCATGGCCGTGCCGCCGCTGACGCCGGGAATGATGTTTGCGAAGCCGAAGATGATGCCGATGAACACGCGGTAGAGCACCTGACCAAGGCTTTCCTTTTCATTCCCTGCATGGAGCTTCGCGTTGGTTTTCGCTTTGGATTGCATGACAGATTCCTCCCTTGCGTTATTTGAGCTTCTGATAGACGAGCGTAGTATTGACGGTATCGTAATCCGTGTTGTCCAGCCCGCGCGTCTCCGTTTCAATTTCGCCGTCCTGATTGTCATAGGGATCGAAGCGCTCAAAGGCCTTGGGCATGTCGAACTCCGTCTGATACCGGCGGTTGGCGATCATGCGGAACGGGTCGAGGTTGCCGAAGTAGAAATTCCAGCGGCGCTCGTCCCCGCGCCTGTACGCGCCGCCGCCATAGGACGGGTCGGCGAACAGCCAGCCGAACTCATCGGTGTAGAACTGCGCCCAGTCGTGATTGCCGGTGGTTTTGGTTTCCACGGTGAGCCCGCTCTGCCAGCGCGCCGGAACGCCCATCAGGCGGCACAGCGTGATAAACAGAATGGCCTGAATGCCGCAGTCGCCCTTGAGATTCAGCGCCGCGAACTCCGCGTGCCGCTCAATCAGGATATAGGAGCGCATGAAGGAATAGCGCACGCTGCGGGTCACATAGTCGTAGGCGCGGCGCGCCAGATACAGCGGGCGCGTCTCGTCTCCGGCGATTTCCTGCGCCAGCCGCTTCAGATACGGCGTGAAGCTGATGTGCGGCAGCTGCTCGGCAAGGTCGTCCGCGCACACAGGCAGCGCGTCCGGATACACGATATGCGGCTCATCCACGAAGGGATTCACGTATTTCAGGCGGCTGGTGAATTCATACTCCACCGCGAACGGCCGGTTCTCATCCATTTTGCGGCGATAGCACACGGCGCGCTGGAACGCGGTCACGGGCGCGACGTCGCCGTCCGCGTCCGCGAACACCGCAATGTCTCCGGCGGGCTGCTGCGCGCAGGCGGCCGGGATGGGCAGGTGCGCGAGATACGTTTCGCCGGGAACGAACGCGGCGGGCTTTATGCGCACCTCGCTGCGCACGCGGTAGTGATACGCGCTCTCGCCGTTTTTCGTAATCTCGTCGATATACGCGTCCAGCCGGCCGGGCTCGTCCTCCGCTTCATCCGTGCGCGCGGCAATGGTCGGGAACATGTGAATCAGCGTTCCGGCCGCGCTGGAAAGATACTTCCGCTCGCCATTTATATAGAAAGAATCCATGCAGCCGTCGTCTTCCAGACGGTCGAATTCCTCCTCGGTAAAGTCGCGGATGCGCTTCTGGCAGGCCGCGATCGCTTCGGCGCGGGTGAGCACGTAGCGGCGCAGGCGGCGGTCGATCAGCTCGCGCTCCACCAGCAGGCGGTCGCGCATGCCGTCCGACAGGCGCGCATCGGCCAGCCGGCGTTCGATCAGCCGACGCTCGCGGTCAAAGTCTCCGGCCAGCTCAGCGCGAAGAACGTCCTCGGGAAGGTCATAGACCAGACTCTCAAAATTCAGTCGCATCGTGTGCGCTCCTTTCGAATGCAAATCACCTGATGCTATCATACTACAGTTTCTCTGTTTTTGGTAGAGAAAAACGCAAATTTCACGTGTATAGAAGGAATTTTTGCATCCGCTAAAGAATTTGTACACGAGCGAAACGGAAAGGCGGGAGGGCTATGGATGTTCGAATCCGCCCGGCGGAGGCGCGCGACCGCACGCTTCTGATGAACCTGTTCAACCTGTACCAGAACGAGCTGGGCGCGTACTGCGAGGATTTCGGCTCGATCGACGAAAACGGCTATTTCGCCGTGCGCACGGTGGACGACATTCTGCCGTTCGGCGACGGCGTATTTCCCTATATCATCCTGACGGACGGCGCGCCCTGCGGGCTCATCATGGTCACCGACGCGCGCTACGCCCTGCCCGGCTGCAACTGGTGCTTTCAGGAGCTGTATCTGATTCGCGCCGCGCGCGGCCGCGGTATCGCGCAGGCCGCCGCGTCGCTGGCAATGAACGGACGGCCGGGGCGCTGGTGCCTGAGCGTCTACCGGCGGAACCAGCCCGCCCGGGCGTTCTGGGAGCGGCTGATCGCCGCGCGGGGAACCGAATGCGAGGAACGTCCCGGCGAGGACGACATGCTCGACCTGACGTTTACGGCAAAGGAGGGTTCCCTGTGATCGACCGCACCGTGCCCTATTTCCCCGTGTGGATGCTGCGCGAGGACGGCGCGCCCATTCCCGCGCGTTCCCTGCCCGGCGGCTACGCCTTCGATTTCTACCGCCCCGAAACCGGCAAGGATGACTGGGTGACCGTGCAGCTTTCGTCGCGCCAGCTGGAAACGCGCGCGCAGGCGGAGAGCCTGTTTGATTCGGAATTCATGAATCGCGCCGAAGCGCTTTCGCAGCGCATGCTGTTTGTGCGCGACGCGGCGGGAACGCCGGTCGCGTCAGCCGCGCTGTGGTTCGGAAGTCCCTTCGGCGCAGAGATCGACCGCATCCACTGGGTGGCGACCGACGAAGCGCACCAGCGCCGCGGCCTGTGCGGCGCGATGCTGTGCGAGCTTCTGAAGCGGCACGAAGCGCTGGGCACGCCCGGCGGCGTGTATCTGATTTCGCAGACGTTCAGCTATCCGGCGATTCGGATTTATCAGCGCTTCGGCTTTCGCCGCCTGCTGACGCGCTGTCCGGCGGAATACCATCTGGACGCGCCGTTTGCGGAAACCGCCGCCCGGGCATGGGCGATCATCGACGAAAAGCTGCGCTGAGCCGCTCCCAGTATGGACAAGGGCGGGCCAAAATGGTATAATCAATGCATTCAACGAAACGGAGGGCGCCGCGATGACGGTACATTTGGCGCAGATCGACCGGGAGATCCGGCGCGCGGAGGAAGGAATCCCCCAGAACGAATTCCATCTGGGCGACGCGGCGAACGTCGCAGGGCGGCTCAGGGAATCCTATGAGGGCAAGGTGAACCTTGTCTACCTCGACCCGCCGTTTCTCACGGGCAAAACGTTCGAAGCGCGCGTGCGCGTGGGCGCGAAGGAATGGAAAAGCGGCCGCGGCTCGCTGACGCTGAGCGCGTATCACGACAGCCTGACGCGGGAAGCCTACCTTGAAAAAATGCGCGCCGTGCTGGTGAACGCGAGGGCGCTGATGGCCTCCGACGCGCTGATTTTCGTACATATCGACTGGCGCATGCACCCGTACCTGCGGCTTCTGATGGACGAAATCTTCGGCGAGAGCAATTTCCGCAACGAGATCATCTGGGCGTATCAGTCGGGCGGCAGCGCGCGCCGCTATTTTCCGCGCAAGCACGACGTAATCCTGATGTATTCCAAAACGAAGGACTACGATTTCCACATTCAGGACGTGGCCGAGGTCGTGCCCGGAGGACGCGAAAACCACATGAAGCGCCACGTGGACGCGGACGGGCGCGTGTATCGCTCAATTCGCTCCGGCGGCCGGGTGTACACCTATTACGACGACGACCCCGTGGTGCCCGGCGACGTGTGGACGGACGTGAACCACCTTCAGCAGAAGGACCCCCAGCGCACCGGCTACGACACGCAGAAGCCGCTCAAGCTGCTGGAACGCATCGTCCGCAGTTCCAGCCGTCCGGGCGGGCTGGTGATGGATCTGTTCGTCGGCAGCGGCACGACGGCCGACGCGGCCGTGAAAAACGGACGGCGCTTTCTGGCGGCGGATGTGAATCCGCTGTCCATGCAGCTGGTTCGCCGCCGCACGGATGGCGCGGCGACCCTGTACGCCCATGAACCGTTTGACGGCGCGCCGGAAATCCGTGCGCGGGCGGAAAGCGGCATCGGCTTCACCGCCGTGCGGCTGGAAGGCTTTTCCTCCGACGACCCCACCCTGCCCGAGGGCATGGACGCGGTGGATTGCTGGGCGGCGGGCTATGAGCGCGACGGCGTATTTTACAGCTATGCCGAGGAAGCGCGCTCCCGCGAAAAGCCCGCGCCGGCGTTCGAGCTGGCCGTGCCCATGTACGAGGGGCGGCTGATGCTGCGCGTGACCGACGTGAAGGGGCGCGACTATTGCGGATATGTGGAAACGGCCGCATTGTCCTGATTCCGCGCATAGTTCTTCACACGGGATTTACATGGATTGTTTATAATAAGGAGAAGTGACAAGCGTGCTTTTGAACATTGGCGATCGGGTGCAGATGCGCAAAAAGCATCCCTGCGGCAGCGACCGTTGGACGGTGACGCGCGTGGGCGCGGACATCAAGATTCGCTGCGACCTGTGCGGTCACGTGGTGATGATGGGCCGCCCCGATTTTGAGAAGAGACTGAAGAAAATCGTTGAACACGCGGAAGGGGAAACGAATGGCGAGCAAGCGTAAATCCGCAAAGAAAAACCTGAAGGCGCGCCGCCGCCGCGCGAGGAAGGCCTTTTTCCTGTGCCTGTTCCTTTTCGCGCTGCTGGCGCTGATCACGCGTCTGCTCGTGTTCGTGCCGGTGAAAATGGAAACGAACGCCATGCAGCCCGTCTATCAGCAAAACGACGTGGTATTTGCCAGCCGGCTGGCGATGCTTCGCGGCGACGCGATTGCGCGCGGTGAGGACGTATACGCGTATTTTGCCGCCGCGAACGGCAGCTATGTGCGCCGCGTGGTCGGCATGCCGGGCGACCTGATCGACGTGCGCGACGGCCAGAGGTATCTGGTCTATGACGGCGGCACGAAAGAAATCGCGCTGGGCGAAGCGCCGGGGCTGGTATACGGCGAGCTGCCCGAGGGCGCGTATCTGCTGCTGGCCTCCGACCTGAGCGCCGAGGGCGTCGCCGACGGGCGCACGCTGGGGCTTGTGTATGAAACGGACATCAAGGCCAGGGCCGGCGTAATTCTCTGGCCGGTGAACCGCATGTTTCGCGGCCGCTGAGGAAAGCGGAATTCATGAAAGGACGGAAACAGGACGTATGAACGAAAACGAGCAGCTGAACGAGACCCCGGCGGAGATCGCCGCCGAGAATGAAACGAATACCGAGCCCGCCGCGCAGCCGACCGCCGAAGGCGAAAGCGCCGAAGCGAAGACCGAGGAAAAACCGGAAAAGAAAAAGGAAGAAAAGCTCACCGGCAAGCAAAAGGCGTTCAAGGAGATCCGCGAGTGGGTGGTTTCCCTCGTCGTGGCGCTGCTGGTCGTCATGCTGTGCCGGTCGTATCTGTTCATGCCCATCCGCGTGGATGGCGCGAGCATGTCCCCCACGCTGAGCAACGGCGACCGTCTGGGCGTAACGGCCTACGACGTGCGGATTCAGAACAAGCTGCAGCGCGGCGACGTGGTCATCTGCCACTATCCGGGGCGCACGAACAAGCTGCTGGGGCTGATCACCGTGCAGACCGACTTCGTGAAGCGCATCGTGGGCGTGCCGGGCGACACCGTGTCCCGCGTGTCCGGCGTCACGTACATCAACGGCGAAGCGCTGGATCCCTCCCGCGTCTCCCGCGCTCTCACCGTTCAGGAAAAGGACGGCAAGTTCTATTTGGACGGACAGGAGGTCACCCTTTCGCAGGAGGAGCTCGAAATTCTGGCGCGCAGCCATCGCATCGATTATGAATACGTGCTGGGCGAGGACGAGTACTTCGTGGTGGGCGACAACCGCTACAACAGCCACGATTCCCGCTGGTGGAACGGCCCGAACGTCGAAATGAACGTGACCAACGACACCTCCGGCGACGTGGGTCCGATCACCTCGGACATGATTCTCGGCCGCGCGAAGTTCGTGTTCTGGCCGCTGGACGGCATCCGCAGCGTGGAAGCCGTCGAGTCCTACGTGGATCCCAGAGATCAGTAAGGGGGAGCCCATGAAGAAAAAGACCAACAGGCAAACGAAGGCTGTGCGCGTGCTGTGTCTGTTCCTGTGCATCCTGCTGGCGGGCGGCTCCATCGTGTCGGTTCTGCTTTACATGCTCGGAGTTTATTGATGATGCGTGTGTTTCGCACTCTTCTCGCGGCGCTTGTGTGCGCCGCGGCGGCGGCATTCGTTTGCGCGGCGGCGGAAGCGGATGCCGCCGTGCGTTACCAGCTTTCCATGGTCATGCTGGAGGACAGCCAGGCGTTCGCCGTCACGCAGACGGTTTCCTTTGAAAACCGCACCGGCGACGCGCTGAAAAACGCGCTGTTCACCGTGTACGGAAATGTGTTCCGCCGCGAAAGCACCCTGCCCTACGACAACGAGACACTGCTTTCGGCGTTTCCGGACGGCTACGCCCCGGCGGGGCTGTCGTTTTCGTCCGTCACGGTAAACGGCGAACCGGCCGAATGGGCAATGCAGGGCGACAACGAATGCTTTCTGCGCGTGGCGTGCGACATAGGCGCGGGCGAAACCGCCGAGTTCGCGTTCACCTACACGCTGCTTCTGAGCGACAACCACGCCTTTCTGGGCGCGGGCACGAAGGACTGGCGGCTGACCAGCTTCTATCCGGCGCTGGCGGCGTGGGAGGACGGCGAGTTCGCGCTGAATCCCGTCACCCGCGCGGGGCGCTGCGCCTATTCCGCGCGCGCCGATTACGCGGCGGACATTTACGTTCCCGAGGATTACGACGTGGCCAGCAGCGGCGAGATTCTGCGCGAGGACGCGGGAAACGGCTTCGACCGCGTGCGCGTAGAGCTGAAAAACGCCTGCGGCTTCGGCGTGGTCGTCAGCCGGAAATTCCATGTGCGCGAGGGGCAGGCGGCGTCCGGCGTAAAGGTTCGCGCGTTCGGGCAGAGCCGAGGAAAGCTCTCCGCGGCGCGGGATGCGGCGATCGACGCGTTGAACGCGCTTGAGCCGCTGCTTGGAAGCTATTCATACGACGCGCTGACCATCGTTCAGGCGCAGTCGGTGAGCGAGATGCCGGTCGGCGGCGTGCTGATTCTCTCCGAATCGGACTGGGCGAACACGGATACGCTCCGCGCGCGCGTGACGGCGCTGACGGCGCAGGTCTTCCTGTCCGACGTCGTGCAGGTGAACCCCGGCAGCGAGGCGTGGCTGATCGAGGGCGCGAGCGAATATCTTTCGCTGCTGCTCACGGAGGATTCCGAGGGCGAAGCGGCGTTCGCCGCCGCGCTCGACGCGCTGGTGCGCCCGGCGCTTCAGGTCACGATTCCCGGCGGGCTGTCCGTGGACAGCTTCACGAACCGCTTCGCGACCCAGCGTGAGTACGAAATCGTCACGCGCGAGCGCGGCGCGGCGGTCATGCACGAGCTTCGGCTGCTGATGGGGCGCGACGCGTTCCTGAACGGCATGCGTCTGTACGCGCGCGAAAACCGCTTCGCGCAGGCGACCTACCGCTCGTTCGCCGCCGCCCTGTCCGAAGCCTTCGGCCGCGACGTCACCGACGCGCTCATTCACCATCTGTACTCCATCGACGAGTACGCGCAGGAGTCGCTGGAAGCCTACGACTGATCGGCAGCCGCCGGTGTACGCGACGCGTTCCTGAACGGCATGCGCCTGTACGCGCGCGAAAACCGCTTCGCGCAGGCGACCTACCGCTCGTTCGCCGCCGCCCTGTCC
>ENA-UOJG01000541-UOJG01000541.1-human-gut-metagenome-genome-assembly--contig:-C47-NODE-541-length-52063-cov-7.834948_pt1 | contig 52063 bp, 69 predicted proteins | sample MGYA00242340_ERZ723887 | MGnify/ENA metagenome assembly ERZ723887 | reverse complement strand
GTATTGGCTTGGTACTAAACCACCACCAACTATGTGGTCCTGGCAAGAGTATAGCCAATCATGAAGCCATGTATCGGAACCTGCAGTAGTCATAAGTTTCTCTACGATAAGATTACCTATAGTAACCCTACCTGCAGTTTTAACGTCTCTATTGACGTCCCCATGAGCAACCTGGTCAATCTCAATATCCGGCAAAGTACAACTTTGGAATAGATAAGTATTGATAGGGTGTTTGGGGAACATGATGCTCCACAAGAATTTCTTCCGTGGGTTTTTTACTTTTGCTCCCATCGTTATATGTTTATAGGTTATTACTTGTTTCTACGATTGATACAGATTTGGATGCCGCATCAATTACAATCTCCATAGTTACTTCTTGCATAGGAACTACATCCTTATACTTAAGGATAGCACGGTACTTACCTTGACGGGCATCTGCCTCGGTATTAATTGAAAGGTCATCCCAAGAAGTTGCATCTTGGTCACCCATCCAGGTATACTCGGTCATGGCATCTTCATCTACCAATGAATCCAGTGTAGGTTTAACCTCCAACCAGATTCTCTTCCAAGTACTCCAAACGTTTGGTTCTTCGATATATTTGTTGAGTACCGGGCGAAGGAACTTCTTCAGGTAAAGGTTCAGTCTTACGATTGAAAGGAATCTTTCAGAATCCTGTTTCACTTGAGAAGAGAAGCAATGCCATAGCATGGTTTGCTTACCTGCATCTGGAGTATCTTTGATTACCATCTCATTGATATAATTCTGAGCAAGAGTGTTCAGTTCGTTATATCGAGAAGGAGAACCATAGTTGGGGCATACTGGACCAACTGCATCTCCAATAACCCCTCGGTTCATACCAGCAAAGGATTTCCAAGGACCATATTGAGTAGCAGAGGCATCTCCCAAACCAACAATAGTACCCACTACATCGGAATCCTGAAGATTACCGTTTTCGTTGTAGTACTTAAGTCCACCACCAAAGTAGGCAATGTACTTAGAGTTACCTACAGTACCAAGGCAAGTCTGTACCCAAGTTACCTGAGCTTTGTAATCTCTTGCCTGAGTACCTTGAGTATAATGGGTTAAATGTTTGGGAACTTCGATATACAGTACCCATTCCATCAATTCCTTTGCCATATCTGCAGCAGCCTTATATACCTTGAGTACATCTGAATCGGTAGTAAGGTGTTGAGAGATATGTGAAATAAATAATTGGTAGAAGTCGGTGTAATCTTTTACCAAATCCAAGGAAGTAATCCATTCTTCGGCAGTTGGAGTGGAACCTGCACTACCGATAGTACCATTAAACAGTTTCTCTGTTTCGGAGGGTGCAGCATCTCCCACGGTAATAGTGATAGCATTCTTAGTACCATCAATATCATCGGTAAGCCACTTAATTAGGTTTTCAAAAGAGGAACCTGCAGTAATTACCGGCTTAATATATTCCGAGTTCTTAGCAAATGCACTAAGAGCAAGGTAATCTACCGAAGTGTTATTGTTATCATCGGCAGTTTTGTAGGTTATTACTGGGCCCTGTTCAAGTACTTGCCCATTAGCTGAATATATTTTATAATACAAGGTATTAGCTTGCTTATAAAAACCAACCTGGAAAGTATTCGCACTACCAATTGGATCTCCATATCCCTTGGTTACTAATCCAAAACTATAAGTAGTACTACCAGATTTTAAAGTAATCAAAGCAGAGGGTTTAGCTGGGTCAGTTACAGCAGAAGCAACTGAGATTTCATCTTCTGAATCTTTAGCTTTTCTTGCCGCAGCCGGAGAAGCAGTTACTGTACCTTGAGTAGCTCCTTTGCCAAGTACTCGAATAACACGAAGCTTAGAACCACCCTGCAAAGCCTTTTCGATATTTGATACAGAACCATCTGGTACAATTTCAGAACCATAGATTCTTTGGAACTGAGAGAATGTAGAGATGATTTCTGAAGGGTCATCGTATGGACCTTTAGTAGTTCTAGCCAATACACAAGAAACTCCTAACATGGGAGTAGTTTGAAGAACATTGTTGTTCTTAAACTTAAAATCAACATGAGGTGAAGTTGGCATAATTCTATTGTGATTAAAGTTAATTACTCGTTTAATTTATACCCTAGAGTATTGTACCTATACCTTAGGTACTTTTAACTCTAGCATCTCATTTTCGTTTTGTTCTAACAATCCAATAAGAACCGATATATCCTTGATAGGTGTAAGAGTACCTTCTCCCAAAGCTTTTTCTGGAAGAATACCGTCCTTACATACATAGGTGTATACCTTCTCAAGTATACCATGCTCTACATCTGGATGGTCATAATAATTACCAATTTCAATGAATAGGTTTCCGGTGGGAGCAAGCCTGCCCTTTTCCCATTCCTCTAAATCATTGAAGTATGGTCTCACGTATCCTCTAGCAGGTAAGCCAGTATATAAGATTGTATGTAGCAATCTCATATCTGCTTGTGTTTGAGAAACCAGATGTACATCTATGGTAATATCTTTTGTTTCATAAGGAAACTCTGAAGCTTGGTAATTACCATCCTCAAGTTTATCACCAATAATGTATTTATTCACACCAATATCTCCAGCATAATAACCTTGTAGTTCTATGGTTATTCTGGGGAGAGTCTTTGGGCCTTTTACTTGATTATTCCCTATACCAAAAAGTGGTATAAACTTCTTCATACCTTTGATTGCCTCTTGAAATCTTTTTTCGTTTTCTTGAGACAAAGGTAAGAAGTCTTCTGGGTTTAAGGTAAGACCCATTTCCAACATTGTACTAAGTAGAGAGATATAAAAAGTTCTTTCTACTATTTCTTCTGAGTTTACCATTAAAGTCCTAATCTAATATTTAACTGAACACTTTGATTGCCATTGTCATTAATATACCCATTATAAGTTACCTGAATACCTCCAAAACCACTCATTATGGTTTGTAAATGACCAACACAATTTAATTCACTAACCCATTGAGTAGCAATATTTGAAGGATAATCGGTAAGCCATACTTTAAAGGGTATTGGTTCTGAACCAATACCTCCAGGGAATTGACCCTCTATTGTCTTACTTATATCGGTTATCTTAAATTGTTTTATAAATTTAGCAACTTGAATACCGTTGATAAGGTAGTACTGATAACCCTTTACATTACTAATCTGAGCAGTACTAGTATTTTGACCAAGATTTGGGAATGGTATATTCGGGGTTGGTTCAAAGCCATACTTAGTAGTTCTAGTACCTGGAGATTGAGTTATATTTAAAACTATCTCAGTGTTAGGTTCTTGCTGTGAGATAATCTTAACTATAGCAGTTCTTTCCAAGGGGTCATAGTTACTGGGGTTATGTTCTTGATTAGTAGATTTAGTTTTGATAGTAAGCTTACCTGCGGCATTAGCTTCTCCAATTTCTTGGGTTACCTCTAACCAATCTGAGGAGCTTTCAACTTTCCAATCTACAGCACGATATTCATCTTGAGGCTTATTATCGATAAACTTCTGTTGGTAACTGTATACACCTATTTCTAGGGTCTCACCCCATTTAGTACCATCGAAAGTATGGGAAGTAGTTTCTGGAGTGATACTAAAATAAGTTCCCCAGGTCTCTACTATTTTAGGAGCGGCCTTTTGTACCAGAGTTACTTCCCTTTCTACACCCTGAACTACTACCTTGAGAACCTGCTCTTTTATATTATTCATGTCTTCGTTTACTGCCTTAGGCTTTACCCTAATAGTTGCAGTACCAGTTCCGGATAAGGATGATATTTCGAAATCTGCTGCCATTATATAACCCTCCTTATTTCTTTTCTAATTTCATTACGTATTTCCTTTTGTAAGGCAGCTTTTCCACCAGCAGCCTTAAATGCAGGATTCCAAAGAGGACGAGGTGGTAAATTACCATCTCTACTACCATACTCTAACATGATAGCTATCTGATTCAAAGTCTTTCTTGAAGTCTTACCCGTATAGGTAATCTTCTTGATTCCAATTGGCAATCCGACGAAAGTTCTTTTCTTACCTTTTACCAAAGTAACTGAACGAGCATATTGCCCCGTAAGATTTAACATGGTATGGTCCCCATATTTCTTTAGGGTACCAGGAGCATGTGGTGGCCATGATACTCCTGAACCTCTTGGGGGAACACCCGTATTCAAACTTCGTCTTACTATACGAAGAAGTTGATTACCAAACTTTTCTGTACCTTTCGCATAGCCTTCGGTTAAGATACTTGGAGTTTTGGCAATCAACCTTTCTGCACGAGCTTGTTCTCGTTTATCTACGTATATTTCTAGAGGACCAATTGGAGTCGATAGTGTAATATTAACCGACTTACTTGGCATAATTCTTATTATTGTTTAGGTTTATCTAACCCCAATCAATTTCGAATGAATACATACTCATAGGTTATAGTTGCAGCATTCTGAGTTATATTGACTGTAAGCTCCCAACCATTATCATCATTTTCTGCTTGCCTTAATTTAATGGTACCCGACCTTGTTGATTCTACGGTATTCTCTGTTAAGGTTAAGGTTAACCCATAGTTTCCATTATCACTTGATAACGTTGTGATTGCTACATTTGTAACCCAACTTGGTTTTGAGGTTACAGTTAAAGCTAATGGGTATCTTGTACTTATTTCAGAACCGTTTATTACCTTAGTCTTAAAAGAATAAGCTACATCAACTGTAAAGTTATTACCTCCCAAAGCCGATAATCCAGTTCTAGAAGTAGTTCTAGAACCAGTAGGGGAAGTAAATGCCAAGTAATACTTATAAGATACTGAAGCAGCACTCTGTGTAACTTTAATGGTCTTAGTAGTTGCCCCACTATAGGATGCAGTTACTGTACAACTTCTACTTGAAGTACCTGTGTTCTCTGTAGCAGTAAGTACCGTCTTAGCTGAATTCAAACTAAATCCAGTACCACTTGCACTAACCGTAGGTGTAGCACTCTTCGAAGAACCTGCACTTGTTGACCCTGAACTCCAATGGTTGGTAATAGATATACTTACACTGGCATAAATATTAACACTACCTCCTGAATTAGAGATAGAATATGAATTTGCCGATAAGCTTATTACTGGTGTACCCTCAGTACTACTGATAATTGAATTCGCTGCCTGGTATACTGGTACACTTACAGATTTGGTTTTACCATTTAGTGATAAGGTACCAGTAAGGGCTCCTACCTGGGTTCTAGATTTAACCGTAGTTCCCAAAGAACCTGCACTAACTGCAGTACCATAACTAATGCTAGCACCGCTTGTAATTGTGCCACCTCCAGTTGTAGAACCATTCCATCCCCAAGTCTGAGAATATGATGGCATACTTGAGAATGAACTTCTACTTCCTCCACTTGCAGGTATATCGGATACACTTCCTCCACTTGCTGTAATCTCACTGTAAGTCCTATAACCTGCCGACTGAGAACAAGATAGGGTTAACTTCTTCCCTGTTTCAGCTTGGGTTAAGGTTACCGTACCACTTCGTGTACTGGTAGAAGTATTATTACCCATAGTTACAGAAGTACCACTTCCAGATACACTACCAGAGTTGGCTCTAGTATAAGTTAAAGCAATTTGGTTACCATAATTATGCCCATTTCTCAATTCTTGCTTGTAAGAAGTAACGGTAAAGGTTTTAGTACCTCCTGTAGCCCCAAAAAGTATAGAGGTAGGTGATAAACTCCAACCATAGGTCCATGATTGAGAGGCTGCTTCCTGATACCATTTGATAGTATAGGTTTTACCTGAACCTTGTTGTATGATAGTACCGTCAGTTTTAGACCTGGCAGTTAACTCAAGATTCTCGGTAGCTCTCCAACCTGTACCGTCTGCCCAAGTTACCCAAGAAGGTCTGCCCGAATGATTATATGCAACACTCTCTACAGTACTAGTAGCTACACCATCCAAATATTTAGTTCTAGTAGAAGTAGCCCCAAACCAAGGCTTCTCATTAGTAGGTTCTCCGCCTAAAGCCGAGAAATTCAAAGTATCTGTCCAAAGAGTAAAAGTATATTTCCAAGTTACCTTATGAATATCCTCTAACTTTACTGTTTCGTTATTTCCATAGGAACCGGCATTGGATAGTTCCAACCCCACATAATTTTCCCCTGTTCCTGTAGGGGAGAGTGCTAACAATTCAGCCTTGGTAGGACAGTCATTGCCATCCTTACCAAGGCCTACTTTACTTTTGACAGCACTCCAGGTTGCTATCTCTCCCATAAGTTATTTGTTTTTAAGTTCCTGAATCTCTGCCTTCAAAGCCTTGATTTCGTCATAGAGAAGTTTAACACCTTCGATTGCCAAGGTTGACATCTTGTGGTATTTAACTTGTTTTACGAGTACGTATTCTTCTCCGTTGATTTCCAAGGTTTCGAATTCTTCTGGATTGGGTACCGTAGATTTCTCTACTGGAACTTCTTCCACATATTTACCAAATCCTAAGCCTTCGAGGTTCTGAGCAATAGTTCCCTCGTCCTCTTTACCAAGCATTTCGAATGACTTGGTTGGTATCTGGCAAATCTGTTCCAGAGTATGATTCAAATCCTTAATGTTAGATTTGAGTCGAACATCTGAAGATTCTTTGAAGAAACCAGAAGGAGCCGTGGTCTTAGCAAATACTACCTGGTCGGTAGTTGCCAATCCCAATTGAGCTCTAGTTACTGTATGAGGATTATCCTTTCTACCTGCATGGCTATTGATAGAAGTTTGAGCAGCAGTACCTGCAGCCTTAGCATTGGCAATAGCAGCAGCCTGAGCAGTAGATACTGGTTTATCTGCATCCGATGTATTGTTAACATTACCCAAACCAACTTGAGCCTTAGTAACTGTATGAGGATTAGATTTATTGGCAATGTGATTATTTACCTTAGTTTCCAGGGCAGTTACATCTGAACCAGTATCGGCAATCAAATCGTCAACGTAAGTTTTCAATTCTGTACGAAGAGCATTGATGGCATTAGTTCTATTGGTAATCTCATTTGCCAACCCCTGTACGGTATTATCCAAGTTAGTCTTATCTGCTGCAGTCATTACACCTGCAGTAGTCTTAGTTGCTGCAAGTATATCTCTAATTAAATCTGTAGCACCTTCATAAGTCTTACCATCTGAACTCTTAGTTTTATTATTAAGAGTAGCTCTTACATTAGTTGAATTATGGGTAAGAGTGAATCCAGTAAGAATAATTCCTGGAAGAGAACTATTAAAGGTATCATGAGCATTATCTTTTGCAATACGGGCCTCTTGTTCAGCTTCGATAGCATCTGGTAAGGTTTGATTAAGCATTATTACACTATCGGCATCCATCAGACCAGCTTCTCGAGTAGTGGCTGGGGTTAGAGGGATTACCATCCCATCGGGTTTATCAATGTAATGCCCTTGACCATCCGTAGCAGAATAGTTACATAAGATAATAACATTACGCTTATTTTTGTTAGCTATTGAAACCTTACTAATTAAATTTTTAGGCATGCTAGATACCACATCCTCAAGATGCTTACCTCTACTACCTTCGAAAGCAGTACCTGCAATTTCCCCAATGATAAGAGACGAAGTATTACTGTCTACGAATTTAGTACCTGACCAACGGAATTGGTATGGAGGTTCACCATCGGCAACATTTATATAAATCTTACCAGATTCTCCAACTACGGGAGTTTGGTGACCTGCATCCGTATACAATTGAACATTAGTAAGACCTCCAGTGGGGCTTACATCATAGGTAGCATATACTTCAAGTACATCATCTACATATGAAGGCAAATGGTTAGCAGGTACTAACCCATTCCCATCCAATGGAGCAAAGCCATCAGCCTTACCCTTAGTTGCTACAAAGGCATCATGCTTAGCTTCTAGAGTGTTAATGTTATTCTGCAGTTTATTATCAAGGGCAGTGTCTGCCGCAGTTCTATCAGCAATCTCTTTATCAATCCTTGCACCCAATGCAGTATCAGCAGAAGTACGAGCAGTTGCTTCATCGTTTACAGCTTTAGTAAACTTGGTATCTAAAGCAGTATCTGCAGCTTTTCTATCAGCTACTTCTTGAGCAAGAGCGGCTTCTGATTTACCGTCCAAAGCTTCGATAGCATCTTTACGGTCCTGAACCTCTTGAGCAATAGCATTGGGTAATGTCTCATCCAGATTAACTTTATCTTGGGCGGTCATTACACCAGCTTTCTCTGTAGTAGCTGCTGGGATATAAGTAGTCTTATAATCTTCAGGCTCATGAGTATAAATACCCTCTTCTTTTTTAGAAGAGAAATTATGAGTTAAAGTAACATGACTGCTTTGTTGACCTACCTCAACTGGTTTATCACCAGATAAGATAATAATATTATCTGGTATAGAATCAAACAGCTTCTTATCTGCTGCAGTTTGTACACCAGCTTTCTCTGCAGTAGAGGCAGGCAATGTAATAGGATTCTGTTCTACTGTACCATCTTCAACTACGGTCTTAGTAGCAGCTATGCCAACAGTGGTTTCATTGGGAGTTACTGCACCAAGAGCAAAGTTAGCCGTAGAGATTCTATCTAACTCAACCTTATCCTTAGCAGTCATCGTACCAGCCTTAGTAGCCGATACCTGAGGCAAATCGAAAGTTTCGGTAGTATCAGCATTCAAACCGTTATCCTTAGTTACGGTTACTGTTACCTTATTAGCATCTGAAGCTGCAGAGATATCCGTCAGAGAATTGGGGTCTAACCCATCTAACTTAACCTTGTCTGCGGCAGACATAACTCCTGCAAGAGTTTGAGTTACCGGGAGTAAGTTCTTGGTAGCTTCTACTTCTTCACCATATTGGTTATTTGCATTATCCTTGGTTGAAGTCTTTACCTTGAAAGAAAGTTGGGTACCGGTTCTTGTTACAGCACTAACATCAGTAACCATGGTATCAGGCAAAGCATCAGAAGTACCTTCTTCAGCTACCAGTCTTTCTTCATGGTCATCGGTAATGTTAGTGAACTTATTATCTAAGGCAGTATCAGCATCGGTTCTGTCCTGAATTTCTTTATCGATACGTTTACCCAAAGCTGTATCGGCAGCAATACGGGCAGCTTCTTCAGCATCGATATTATCCTGGAGAACTTTATCTGCAGCTTTTCTTTCCTCTCTTTCTGTGTTGAGGTCAGAGGTATTCTGGTCAATCTTTGCTTCCAATCGAATATCCTCAGCTTTACGAGCAGCGATTTCATTATTCAGCAAATCGGTAATGGCAGTATAGTTACCATTAATGTTATCCTGAATACCCTGAATCAATTCCAGATTACGTTGAATATTAGCAGCATTCTGAGTTACCAGAGCATTGGTAGCATTCAAGGAAGTTAACAGCTCCGTACGAGTTTCAGTTACGAAAGTTCTCAACTCATTTACCGTAGTAGTAAGAGTATTACTTAAGTTAGTGAAAGTCTGTTGCAGAGTATTATCTCCTTGTTCACGCAGATTCTTTTCAGCTTCAAGCTTATTCCCCAACTCAGTAAGCTTAGCAGTCATAGTTGCTGCAAAGTTGGGATCATCACCGAGAGCCTTAGCAATCTCGGCCAAAGTATCAAGTACCTCTGGAGCAGAGCCAATAATCTTTTGGATAGCTGCCTCTACTTGTTCAGAATTTTGGAAATCCGAATCATTCAACAATTCAGATACCTTTGTGATATAGTTAGCATGTTCCTCAATGCCATCCAACTTAGCAAAGAGTAAATCAGTAAAGTCATTTGAAGAAAGTACCTTACCGTCTACCTTATCTACCTTCTTAGAATCTAAGGCTTGGTCAGCAGCAATTCTGTCTGCCTTCTCTTGAGCCAAAGCATTATTGATAAGGGTATCTTGGTTAGCTCTTTCTGTAGCTTCCTTATCGATGTTATTCTGTAATTCAGTATCACCAACTAAGCGGTCATTCTTTTCGGTAAGTATATTTTGGTTGATACCCGCCATATCATCTTTATGGTTCTGAAGGTTGGTATCAATCTTGGCCTCAAGAGAAGTCTCTTTGGCAATTGCTCGGTCTTTCTCTGCATTAATAGCAGTAGTATTAACATTTACCTTTGCTTTTAATTCATTCATAGCATCGGTATTACCTGCCTCTAGAGAATCAATACGAACTCCCAAAGCATTATCACCGGCAATACGATTTTCCTTTTCTTGTTCAAGCTTAGTGTTAAGATTAGCCACCTCGGATTCCAAAGCCTGCTTAGCATTATCTAATTTAGCTGTGAACTCAGTACTCAGAGATTTATCGGCTGCAGTACGGTCTGCTACTTCTTTATCCAAATTTACCTGAAGAACTTGGTCTGCAGCTTTTCTTTCTACACTCTCAGTATTAAGGTCAATATTGAGAGTATCGATACGAGAACTCAAAGCACTGTCGGCATTCGTACGGTCAACGATTTCCTCGTTAATCATATCCTTAACTTCCTTGTAGTTATCCCCTACAGTCTTAGTTAAGTTTGTGATTGCCTCTGAATTTCTTTCGATATTATGTTGATTAGTAGCGATTGCCGTAGTATTGGCATTTACCTGCTCAGTAAGCTCATTACGCAAAGTATTGATAGACTCTTGCATACTCAAAGCCAAGTCTGAGATACGCTGGTTAACGTTAGCCAGACTTTGAGTATATGCTTCATCAGCAGTCTTTCTTTCGGCAATCTCCTTATCCAAGTTAGCCTGAATTACTGCATCGGCATCTTTACGGTCTTGGATTTCCTTATTAAGGTTATCCCTTACAACCCCGAGTGCAGCATCTCCAGTAGCAGACTTATTGTCTACGTATTCTTTCAGTTTAGTTTCAAGGGCAGTATCTGCATCCTTACGAGCTTGAACTTCAGCAACTACTTCAGCACTGTTTGCCTCGTCTCCTGCAATACGGTCTTCGATTTCTTGGTTAACCTGTTCTGTAATTGCAGCCAACTTCCTAGTGATGGTAGTTGCAAAGTTGGGGTCATTTCCAAGGGCATCAGCAATTTCCTTAAGAGTATCAAGTACTTCAGGTGCTGAACCAATAATCTTTTGGATAGCCGCATTTACTTCCTCTTCAGTTTGGAAACCGGCATCATTTATAAGCTGAGAGAGATGGGTAATATAGTTTGCCTTTTCTTCGATGCCATCCAATTTAGCTTTGAGTATATCGGTAAAGTCGTTCTTAGTCAAAGAATAACCTTCACGTTTATCTACCTTCTTAGCATCAAGGTCTTTATCACCCTTTTCTCTAGCAGCAGCCTCGGCAGCAATAGCATTAAGCAATTGTTCTTTGTCTTCTACACCCTGCTCTTTTATATCCTCGATTTTGTGTTCGAGAACTAAATCCTGAGCAGCACGAGTAGTGGCCTCTGAATCTATATTGTTCTGTAATACCTGGTCTGCAGCAGTACGTGCTTGAGCTTCCTGGTCAATCTTACCTTGAAGAGCATTGTCTGCATTAATACGGTCTGTTACCTCTTTAGAGATTTCATTGTGAAGAACTTGGTCCTCAGAATGACGGTCTACCTTCTCTTGGTCAATCTTACCCTGGAGAGCTAAAGTATCAGCCTGGCGATTAGTGATTTCTTCATTAATCTTAGAATCCAGTACGGTATCTGCATTGGTACGATTTGCAGTTTCTTCAGCAATCTTTGCCTCGAGTGCAGCCTTATCATTGATATGAAGAGTCTTAAGGTTATTTACACTTTCCTTAATCTCATTATCGGCAGCGATACGTTCATCTTTCTCCTTTTGAATAAGGTCCTTGAGTTCTTTCTCAAGTTCATCATTACCTTGATTTACCTTATCTTCAAGGTCTTTGATGTCTTCAGCATTCTTATCTACCTTCTTCTCAACTCGGTCGATTTCAGCTTTTAAGTCTGCCTTAACGGTATCAATCTTCTTATTGATTTGGTCTAACCCATATTCTAGGTTATCCTGAACTGCAGCTACTGCAGCACCCAGAGCAGCTTCGGCTTCCTTAGCACGATTAACCTCTTCGGTTAAAGCAGTACGAAGGTCGGTTAATTTATTAGTGATGGTAGTTGCAAAGTTGGGGTCATTGCCCAATGCTTCTGCCAACTCTTTAAGAGTATCAAGGGCATCATCAGCACCATCAACCAAATCACTAATCATCTGTTTAACTTCTTCCTCGGTTTGATATTTCAAATCATTCTCAAGCTGAGAAACTTTAGTGATATAATTTGCATGTTCTTCGATGCCATCAAGTTTAGCCTTCAACTCATCGGTAAAATCATTTTTCGATAAGTCGTATCCTTCTTTCTTATCTACCTTATTCTTGATAGAAAGTACGAAGGCCCAGAACTCATTTATAGTTCCTCCAAAGCCAGCTTTAACAAAGTCATCATAGTAACCCTGTAATAACCGCTGGTCTATTTCTTCGCAGGTATAATACTTACTTACATACATATTTTATAAAATTTAAGGATTAATTACTGCACGTTGACGACCCAGTAAGAATTCCGAATCGATATCTCTGAATGGTTCTCCTTCTGAACCACAGAAGGCATTCATTGGTACATCCGGATTTTCTGGGTCTACATCTCCACCGTCCTCAATATCTCCCCGTATGCAAGCATAATCAGGAAGCCTATTTACACGGAACTTTATTACCTGGCCTATACCAGGATGAGGTATTATTTTATCCCAGATATCCCCGAAGTAATCTTGAAAGCAGGTGACAAATTTGTTTCCGGTCATCGATTGAAATGCCGTTACATCATTGCCATTACCTTTCATTTCAATATGAACTCCAGAGGTACCATTGAGGATAACCAGATTACTATCAAACCAAATTCCACTGTTTGTAGTAATTGGTGTCCACCTCAGTACTAACATCTTTGCCATATACTTTATTTTTATTCTACAAATTCAACTTTGGTATCTCGGTCTCTCTTTAGGATAATCATGAAAACTAAAGCCTCATCCTTTGCCTGAGCAGTCTGAGTATCTCCAGAAGGCTTATACGTTATACCATTAATTACAAACCTATCTTGTTCCCAATTAAAATCCCAATAACCTTCCGGTGTAAGATAACCGATTTGTTCTATATAAGATTTAGAAATTAGTATTGATAAGTTTTCATCATCCAATTCTCCTGAAATAGTTGCCTTATTGATAGGCCAGTTTCTGAAAGCATTGTAGTAACATAATGCCTCGATTTGGATGTTATAATATTTAGGTATACTGTCTTCGGCATGACTGAGAAGCTGATTAACATGTTTGGCCCAGGTTATGGATTGCCTACCAGCATCCCAATCTAAGAAGTCAGTGATAATTTTCTTGTATCTATCCCAAGAGCGGTTCTTTACCATTCTCCAGGGTTCTTTTGTCATAACTTAGTTAGAATTGATTTCTTACCACCTTTCACTGGAGCACTTGGATTTGGCCCATCTAATACTCCAGGTTGCCTTCTGTTAACTACTTTTGGGACTACGGTTCTGAATACTTCATCACAGAACGGTAAGTAGATTTCCAATCGTGAAGCTAACATGCAAAGGTTCTTTCTTAATTCATCTATTAATCCACCCGGTTGCATTGCTTGAGAAAGTGTTTTCCATAGGGAACTTGTAGCATCTGCCAAGGTATCATAATATTGCACTTCAGTGGGCCCAGTAGTGATTTGTTTAATCCTATCACCTCGGGCAAGTTCGGGTTTAGAAGTACCATCACCAGTTTGTTCTTTGGTAGAAGTTAATTGACTTAGATATTCTGAAGTACTTGTTAATAGATTAAGTATCTTCACATTGAGAAAGTCCCATGCTGCCAATTCCATTATTAATTGGTTTTCTAGTGCTTCATACCATAATTCATCAGTATACTTATCTGCAGGAATTTGGTGATTTACTAGAGGACCAATGTAATATTGCCACTTAGTGATGTAAATAGATTTCTCTTCCCTGGTCATCCCATCAGATATTTCTGAAGGGATATAATGGTCGATTAAGTTATATATTGTATCGGCTAATGCCGTATGACCATAATCACAAACTACCAGAGTCTTATCTACGGTGATATCTAAACCATTAGAGTTGGTTACATGTAGGGTTACTGTATAGAAACCGGGAGTTTCATAAGAATAGGAAACATGTCTTCCACCATTGAAAACCTCTCCCTTATCATCGCCAAAGTCCCAGTCAAAAATGGATTTGGCCGGGACTTTGGATATGACTCTGAATGAAACTTCCAGACCTGACGTAACGTACAAAAAGTCCAGATTGTTATTCATATTAGTCTGTCTTATGTAATTTTCATATATTACCCTTTAGAAGAGGATTCGAATTCTTCCAGTAAAGCCTGAATAAGTGTTTCTACTGTATCATCTTTCTCGGCAACTATTTCATGAAGACCTGCTACCAGTTTCAGTTCTTCCAGGGAATAGCCCTTTGCAAGTTTTTCAAGAGTCATGCCTTTCTTGAACTGAGCATTCAGTCTCTTATCCAACTTTTCGATGTCGGCCTCTGAATACTTTTCGATTTCTGATTTATCAGCAATGATAATCAGATGGCCAGAGGCAATTGCCTTCTGAATCTTTGGTGCACGGAATTGACGACGAGAGAGTTCCTTGTCTTCTCCTCTACAAACGGTAATACCAGTTGATTGGTCATGAAAACTGTAAGCTCTTGGTCCCACAGTTACTGTATATTTATCTTTAGCCATATTTCCTAAGATTTAAAAATGATTAAAGTAAGATTTAAAAATGATTAAAGAGAGGATAGGTCTTTTTAGTTACCTACCCTCTCAGGGAATTTATATAGATGAAACCGGACGTCCCTTATTATTCTAGGTTAACCATCAAATATGGGTCTACGTTCATGAACTCGGGGAAGCCGAATTCTGAGAACTTCTTGTCAGCAGCCAGCAACAGAGTTGCATCCTGGTACATCTTAGAGAAGCCAGTAGTCAAGCTTGCATAGATTGCCTGAGTCTGGTTAGAAACGATTCTTTCAGATTCAAGCATCAACTGACGAGCAGTAAGCTTAATCAAGGCAGCAGATGTATCAATCAACAGCAACTGTTGGTCGGGTGTACCCGGGTGAATGTAGAAGTCAGCATTCTTGGGAACAGGAGACTTAACATTCAGGGTAGCTTCTGTAGTACCAGAGTGACGATCCTTGAATTCCGGCAAGTTCAGCATTTCGATTGCCTGGTCTTCACCACCAATCATAGTTTGGAAGTTACGTCCCATACGAGCAGCACGTACCCAAATATGCAGAAGGTCTTTGTAAGTGATACCATTAGTTGTTTCGTATACACCGATTACCGGGGCAGACTCAGAGCCATCAGGGTTGTTACCATTGATAGCAACGTCCATAGCCAGAGTATCCAGAGCATAACCCAACTGAACACCAAAATCACGAAGGTAGATTCCCAAGACATCGAGTGAAACATAGTTACGAACTTCATCAGTAAGTTTGAAACCTTTTCCGATTTTGAAGAGGCTAACTGATTTCTGTCCGAAGCTAACATCACCCAATGGGATAGTTTCTGCCTCATTAACCTTTGCAGGGGCAGCATCCGACATGTTAACCATCGGCATGATTGCTTGTAAACCATTGATTGGTTGGTCAGATGCAATGATATTTGGATAGAACGGAGCCTGGCGCATACCCAATGTGATAGCAGCACGAATGATTTCCGGAACAATCCAACGAATATTCTGTTGGGGCATTGTAAAGATGTTCTGCATCGTGTCCACTTTTGGATTGATGCCCATCTTTTCAAAAAGTTCATCTTCTGAAATACCCCATTTACCGGTAACCAATTCTCCAAAAGTTACCTCTACAGGCTTCTTGTCCTGTGAACCGGAACGAACAGCTTCCAAGCTTCTTACCATTTCCGGCAGCTCACTCATAAAATCCTGAGCCTTCAACTTTGTAATATCTATTTTATTTTCCATAACTTCTTTTCTCTTATTTGATGAGTACTTGAATTACCTCATTTGCCTCTTCTGCAGGATTAAGGGCAATGAACTGGGATGAAGTTGCTTGGTTAGCTTTTACGAATCTATCGTTAAGCAATGTTCCATCGGGAGTTACATAGCCGGCGTCGATATTTTCGTTTGATACCCAGTTACAAATCATGTAACCTTCCATAGCTACTGTTACCTCTACCGGGAAATTTCTTTGAGGTTGATAAGCAGGGTTAACGTTATCCGTTACTGCTACACCCAAATAAACTTGAGTAGCTGTATCAGTGCAAGGGTAAATCAAACCTTCTTCATTCAAAGCCACTGGCATACCCTGTACGATTTTCTCTCCAGCTTTAACATTGAAAGCCTGGTGCAATTTGTGTGACTCACTTTTGTAAATCACCGCTCTCGGGGTTCTTTCCCCAAAGAGAGTAAGTTGCTGAGGGTCGTTTACGATTTTAGTTTTTTCCATAACGCGGATTATTTATATTAGTTATTTGATTTTGTTTCGATACAAGTTATCGATTACATTCTTAGTACTCGGAGATTCTGAATTCCGTTGGGTATCAGTACCCTGGGTTCCAGTTTTACCCTCGGTATCATCCTCAGCAATTGAGGAAGCACGGTTGACGTCCTTAGAACCACATTTTGAGCAAGTGAGAGGGAACTTCTCTTCCAAGCGAGCTTGGTAATCCTTTGTCAAGGAAACAAGAGTAGTAATACCAGTAGTCTCGGCATTGAGCATCGTAACGATTGTCTCATCTACCTTATCACCCATCAACTTCTTGTAAGTTTCTACGGCATTTTCACGGAGAGAAGCAATGTGATTCTTTCCTACAGTTGCCATTTCCTTCAAGTTAGCTACTTCAGCATTCAAGTTGGTAATCTGTTCCGTAAGAGAAGTTTTCTCTGTAGTAAGATTATCTACCGAAGTTTGCAATTCGTTTCTGGATGATACCAAAGTCTGAATGCAGGCAATTACATTTTCCTGATTCATCTCTTTACCTTCTTCCAGGGTAAGCATGTTATCCCCAAAAAGGATTTCAAGAAATTTTTGTAATTCGTTCATGTTATCTTTATTTGAATGATTATCATTGGCATCATTATCATTAAAAGAACCCTGAGTATCGTTCTTTTCTTGATATGATGTTAAATCTGATTTATAATCAGTAAAGAAGTATTGCTTCGATTTATCATCTCTATACTCTTCATAGGATGCCCAAGTTCTTTTGGCAAAGGTTGGGTTAATGATTTTACCATCCGATCCAATTTTCTGGGCAAATGAATCAGCACCATGTGAAACTAGTGAGGTCTCAAGGTAACGAACAATTTCAGTAACCATTCTACGTACCATAACTCCCTTAGAGTCATAAGTACCCAGTTTCTGATAAAATTCGTTATCTTCCATTTGGGGATGGGATTTATCCCACTTAAATTGTACAGTAACTGAATTACTATGAATTGAAGGTGGCTCCATAAGGATGCCTCTAGCAATTCTTGGGTTTGCCTTACCATCGATTTTCAGAATACCGTTGATACCAGCGGGTATAGTAAAGCTACCGTCTTTATAGGATTCCTGCCACATTACTTGTGATACAGCACCAATAGCATTACCAATGTTGGTTTCATGGTCACAGTTTACTGTTTGACCAAGCAACATCTTCATAGAAGCCTTTAGTACTCCGTTCTGTCCAAAGTCTGTCGGGTTCCAATTCTTAGATACAATCGTTTCTGAAAGTAATCTGAACATTGGTTCGATAAACTCTTCGTCCTTAGGAGTTAGTTCCGATTTGTCTAGGTTGGGATAGTAAGTATTATAATCTATATCCCCTCCCCAAAACCCAAATTGAGCAATGGAATCCGGTGTAGGATTTTTCCATTTGTAATAATTCTCTGAGAAAGCCTTGGCTCCCACTGCTTCTGGGATATACCCAGCCATAATGGTATGGCCTTGACCTATCACCATAGAATCAAGATGCTCTTTGTTTTTCTTTGTGAATTTACTCATCTTGCTTTAGTATTTTGGTCTCCTCGAGAAGGAGCCGGGTTTGTCTTATCTCTTGACCTACGAGCAGATTGGTTTTTATCATCCTGCCTTTGTTTCTTCTTGGTACCCTCTTGTGGGTCTATATTACCACCCTTAGCAAATTGGTCCTCAAGTGAAACTCTTGGTTCCTTTTCATCTGGTGAATCATAACCCATTGCCCAAGCATATTGCTCTTGGCTAATGATACCTGCCTTATACAATAAGTCAAGGTTCTGTATCTTATACTGAAGACCTTGTTGGATTTTAACTTCATCAGAAACTGTAGAAGTTCCCCAATCAATCTTCATTCCCTTATTATTAAAGCCTGCCAGACGCAGTTCTAGAGAATAAAGTCGGTCCAATACATAAGCTACAAGCATTTGGATATTTTTTAACTGGCTAATCATCTTAGACAGCATTATACCCGTTGCACCTTCACCAGTAGTAGATGATACCCCAATGATAGAGCCATTAACTCCCAACCCATTTGCTACAGATTGTTGGTTCATATTCCAAGGCTTCTCGATATTACCGAGCTCCTTAGTAGTAGAATTTAGTTTGAATTCATGGTCATCTATGTAACCAGCAACTACTCCATCCTTCATACCCTCTTTAACATTACGTTTAAGGATATTAAGTTCATGGTATAATCGGGATTCATAAGCTTTTATACTCTCATTTGGTCTTTGTGGAGATTTCTGCATCTTAGCTTCTAAGAAACCAACCATACCACAAATCTCCATGATATGTTTGAAGTTAACCTTCATATCATTCTGACCCTTGAGAGAATCCAATGCAGGCATAAATGGAGGAACTCCATAAGGTTCATCCGTATCATTGAACATACCAACATAGAAATAGGTTTCTGGGTTAAGCTTAATGTAATCTTGTTGCTTAACAAAGAAATTTATATTCTTTTGGTAAGGAGCATACACCCCATTTAATTCACGTTTAAACTTGATGTGTTCTGGCTTAAGGAATAATACAGTAGCCAAACCATCAAGCTTATCATTTGGTACTCCTTCTACGGATATTGCCCCACTTACAAGAAGTTGAACAATCATTTTATTAACTAAACCATCTATACCAGCAGTATATCTGGTCCATCCCTTGGTGGCTTTCTTAAGATGTTCTCTCATCTTTGAAGCCTCTTCATCGGTATTATTAGGGAAAGTTACTGTATGACTGGTGTTAGCTAACTTAAACATATCTTGCAATGCAATGCCCATATCAGGATTTACCTTATATAAATCCCGAATTAAAGGTATCACATCAACACGAAAAGAGGGTTCAACTAATTTAGTCAACCCTTGTAATGATGTAATTAAGTTATCACTATCATCGTCAACTGAAACCCTACCAGGTGAAATTGATGTAGCAGGCTTTTCCTCTTTATTAGAGGATGTACCATTCTTGGGAGGGTCCTTCTTACGTCCCCAACCCCAACTAAAATTGAAGTACTTTTTCATCTTGGTTGTACGATTACGTTAGTTTTTCCTTTCCTTATGTGATTACATATTGCTTTTCCGAAGATATCATCATCTGCATATACATCTCCTTCAAGGTCTACATCTACCGCTGAATTATTAGCCCTATGTTTACCCATTGCAACAGGTCTGCCCAAACCATCGTATATGAAGGTATAAGCTTCTTGTACAAAGAATGGGTCCTTAATGGTTACGTGATCTAATCGAATATCTTCTTCTAAGTTTTCTATTATCACTGAACGATTCTTTTGGGTGGTTAACCAACCAGGGGATTTATCCATTTCAGGTCTACTTTTACCTTTTTTCTTTAGCATCTTCTGGTAGTAGTAAAGGTTAGGGTAGCCTTCGTCTTGAAGCTTAGAAGTTACTGATAAACCAACGTCATTGGATTCTGGAGCTATTACTGCCCAGTTAAACAATTTCCCAGTATCACCAAGTAACTTAGCATAAGCTCCCACTGCCATTCTTCCCTTATATACTACTTGTTCTTCTCCTTGCTTATCCATACAAGTAAATGAAGAGTAGTCAGAAGCTCTACCAGTTGAAACGTCTGCACCAATAAAGTATTCTTTATCTGATTCGGGTTCACAGAATTGTCGGTATTGACCATTAAATCTCTTCTTAATAACTGGGTAATCACTAAGGCAGTCTTCGATAGCTTTAATATCGGCTAAGTCGAAGACTGTATTACCAGATGATAAGAAGTCACCATCAATTTCTTGTGCAGTTCGTTTTGCTCCCAAAGCAGAAGACATTTGATTATACCAATTGATATCTCGTTCTGGGTGCATTTGCCAGTATAATCGAATTGGGTTAAAAGGATTACCTCCTGCAATGGCATCTACCCAAGTTGAGTGATAGAAATTACCAACTCCATAGGGAGTGGAATTGACGATGGCAGCTCCACCAGTGGAAAGAGTAGGGAATGCAGCAGCCCAAATTTGAGCAGCCCATCTTACTACTGCTGCCTCGTCAATTACCAGAAGAGAAAGGGATTCCGAACGACCGGCTTCGGATGATGTCGGAATTGATTCAATAAATGACCCATTATCAAATTCTATCATGGAAGCAGAACCGTATTCTCCAGCTCTACCATTGATTATGGGAGTTTGAAGGTACCATGGAAGATTCTTGTACATGAACTTAATCTTCTTAAGCACCTTCTTAGCAGTTGTGTCTTTGATAGAGATGATGTTTATCTTTTTGTTGGGATGGTACATCGCCAACCAAAGACAGTACATTGAAATAAGTTCTGTAATTCCTGCCTGACGGAATTTGAGAATGATATTGAATCGTTGGGCAATGAAATTGTAGAGAACTGATTTCTGAAATGGGTATAAATCAAATCTTACCTTTCCTCTTACTGGATGTATCACATAGCAAAAAAGGCTAAAAAAGAAAACATCACTAGAAACTCGGGATAGGTTTGATAGTTCTTCCCGAGTTAATGTAGTTCTAGTTTCTGAGATAGTCTTTGCCATTACTTAAAAGTTATACGTTATTTGAAATTCGATGTCAGTACCTATACCAGATTTTATCTTCGGATAGTAAAAGGTATTGACTCCGAATTTGTAATTAAATCTCTTAGTCTTGATTGAAAGACCAGCTCCCATATCGAAGAGATTATTGAAAGGTCTATATTTGCCGTAAACATAAGGCTTAAGTGATAACCTTGCAACTTTCTTTCGAGTTAATTGACCTTCATACCAGTTGTAGTTGTACTTATCTAAGTCGATTGGGAATAGTCTAGTTGAATAAGTGTTAGTCTCCTTATTGAACAGACTTAAGTTCAACTTATCTTTCTTCAAAACAATTTGAACCAGGGAATCTTGGTTACTGATAACTGGCTGCCTTAGTATGGAATCAGGAAAGAGAGTTGGCTGCTTATTATCATGAACTAAGATTTTACCTGGTTCAATTTTTTCAGAGTACTTCTTCTCTGGTTTGAAGGGTTTCTCTGTGTATACTGTATCTGGGATTTCATTGACCGCTAGTTCCAGGGAATCAACCTCTCGAGAAAGTTTGTAATTCCTGAAGCAAAGGTAAATAGTAAATCCTAGAAGTACAATGAACAAGGCCCTCTTTAAATTCTTCATGTTCAAAAATTTTAGGAAGTTCGCACGCTTTAATGATACTATCTATTCGGTAATCGCTTAGCGATTACCTTTATCGAACGAAGTGAGATAATATCCAAATATACTACTTACGATATGATATATGAATAGCTATATATACGCAGATAAATATATAGATATATATACGTAGTATATTATATATCTATATATTTCAAGGTACCCCAGAAACTTATATATAAGACTTTATATATAAAGCTGAAACTCATGGTTTCTTGGTATTTGCCTTTTTGAGGCATTCCTTAAACCAATAACCTATTTCACCTACTGCCCCTTTGGCAATTGTATATCTTGCCTTGTTAAGCCAATAATGGTAATCCTTAAAATCGCCTTCGAAGGTATCACCATTCTTATGAAGGTAAATTTCGAATTTATCTGGGAAACCCATAATTGCCTTGAAGTCTTCGATTCCCAAAGGATAACCATCTGGTCTAAATTGCCTATCTGCAGGTCTGAGAGTTAATGGTGGTTTATCATACTCTAATCGATATACTCCTGGAAGAGTACTCATCTTTGCAGTTTTGATAGGCCACTTCTTTTCGTCCTTGAAATCCCTAACCCAGAGCCTATGTATCTTTGCTACAGTAAGATTCTTCTTCTCAGGAAGCTTTCGATAATCATACATTGCCAGAGTTTTACTCATGAATGGAATCTGGTTAGTATTATTTTTCTGAGAGAATGTGAGTGGTTTAAGTAAATTTCTAGTAGTTGTTGGAGTTTTTACTTGAAATACTTCATCAAAAGCATTCAAGTATTTCTTACCAGTTTTTTTATGTACTCCAATGATAAGTAATCTCTTTCGTGATAACTGTGAGTTACCGTAGTCAGAAACGCTTCTTTCGTGAAAAATAAGTTTATAGTCTTCAAGGGTTTTTTGAAGATATTCTTTTGGGAGCAAAGATAGCAAACGAGGTAAGTTTTCAATAAGAAATATCTTAGGTTTATAATGTAAGATTGATTGAATTACTAGATTCAGGGATTTATTCTCTTGGGGATTGCCCAATTCTTTTACTTTTGAAAGCCTCATAATAGAAGATGCTCCACAGTCTGGACTTGAAAGTATGATGTCTGGCTTACAATCTGGGAAGGTTTCATCTTTATAATATGGTATACCACCAAAGTTCAATTTCCACTGCTCTAAGCCTTTAGTATAAAATACTCCTCGAGTTTCTATATTAGCTATCAAATTCTTTCTAAAAGGGAACAAAAGGATGCCTGCACCAGCAGACACCCCTAATACTTTTAATTTTTTCATTTCTTGTAGCTTCTCAATTTAATGTACTTAATCCAAGCAAATGGCTTACGGTCTTCCAGATAGCTCAGATTCTTATCATTATTGTGGGCTTCTTCTTCGAAACTTACATCATGATACCTTTCATTCTGTTTATCCCACTTGGCAAAGCACCTGATGATTATGTATTCGATAATATACCAGAGATAGAAGAATCCAAAAACCAGGGCCACTACCCACCAGAAGGATATATCAAAGGATAACCAGAGTATGATACCAAGTATCAAACCCGCTATACTACACTCAATCTGCTGTATCTGATGAATACACTCATGATTGATATCATCAGGTTTACATTCTTCTACTTTGTGTTTGAAGAATGAGTTATACACCAGAGTAATTGCTTTGTAACTGGGGAAAAGAAATACTTTTGCTACCCAGCTGTTAAAATGACATCTTTTCATAATTTATCTTTGAAGTTTTCGTAAGCATTTCTTAGTTTTTGGTCGTAGGCATTCTGGGCATACCCGGGACCATTGTATTTTCTGGCAAAGCCAGCCCAGTCCTTTTCTTTGAGATTACTCAAACAACCAGAGTTTTTCATGAAATAATACATGAGTTCTAGTTGATTTGCATGAGATTCCGACATCTTATGAACGAATTCGAAGACATCTTTACATTCACAGAGGTTGTGATTGAACCCACAAATCTGGAACATACCCCAACTTGCAGACTTCAATGCACATTCTTCGTCAATTTCTTTGGCTAATTCGAGTCTTTTGTACTCGTGTACACCTCCCAAGTACTTCGATTTATCCCATTTAGGGAAGAAAATCGTAGAATATCTCTTACAAAGGTAAGCTAAATCTCTGTCAGGGAATTTCTTATGTACTTCTTTGTACATAATGTGACCCTCAAAGAGAATTTGAGGCCTACCATCAGCTAAAAACCCATCTCTACCTGCTGCTTCTACCAATTGAACAGCCTTCAATAGAGCAGGTTCTAGACCTAAGCGAATAGCAAGGTCTTTAATCATCTCATTTGTTAGTTTATCCATAACTTATCAGTTTTAATGGTTCAATTTTAGTAACGAAAGTATTGCTTATAACCCATTTTTAGGATGTTTCGAGGTTCTATTATCATATATAACTTATAAAATAATGCAATATGGACAAGAAAAATGAATGCCAGATATGTGGCAAACCCATTAACTTAGAGGAATTCGATGAAACTAGAGAGATTCCCCAACTTATGGCAAGAAAACAAGTTTGTTTTAAATGTGCTTTTTGGTTTAATCGATTAGCTTATGATAAAGAACTTGAAAAAGAGAAGAAAATTGCCGTAATTACTCCCGATTATTCCCATTGGATAACTAGAATACCGGGAAGTATTTTAATGGTGCCCTCGGCTTTTGGTGGTATTTACCAAACTAAACTTCAACCAGTAAACACTCTTGGTGTTATAGATGAAGATAAAGAGAAACTTTTCATTATCCGTTATAATAACATCACTCACCAAGGCACTATACCAGAACATCTAAGAGATGCTTTTAAAGTAAACGGAGTAATTCTATCTCCACAGGAATACAAAATGCTAGAAGATTATCGGGGCAATGCCTATGAATTTATTAAAAATATGATTGATAATGCAATAAATAAAGAATAATTTCGTATATTTGCATAAAGAAAATTTCTAAATAAAAAATAGATATGAAAAAAGAAAAGAAAGAAGCTAAAAAGCTCAAAGAAGGTGATGAAGTTATCTTCGTATTATCAGGAAGACCCATCACAGAGAAAGTAACAGTAGAATCCATCGATAAGAAAGGGGGATTTGCAATGCTCAGTAACCGGGTAAAAGTTGCAAGAACTCTCGGTCCAGATAATACATATCCAAGATTGGATGGGCAAAAGGGGGAAGTTCTTCCTATTACGGAAGAGAATGAAAGAATATTCCTTGCATACAAGGCTTATTTCTCGATTAAGAGAAATATAGAATTTCTTGACAAGGAAATAAATGGTATGAAAGATACAGATGCTTTCAATATGATGATTGAATTTGATAAGAAACTTACCAAGATTATTAACAAATACTTCAAAGAACAATGACTACAGTATTAGCTATAATTTACTTGGTATGTTTGCCATTCACGGTATTTTTTGTAAGGGCTTGCTTGGATTATTTACCCTATACTCACAAAATACACTCTCTCGTTTTATTCATCTCGGTATGGATAGTATTACCTCTATTCCCGATTTACTTATTAATCAAATACATAAAATATAGATTACTATGAGATACTTTTTTGACAGAGATGGTAATTATGCTGGGACATCAATGCAAGGGTGGGAGATACTTCTCCTACTCTTATTCCCAATTACATTAATAATCTTCTTCGTATTCTTACCTTTCTTCATATTATATAAGTATGATTCTAGAGAAGAAGATAAAAAATACGAAGAAGAACATCCAGAAATACTAAAAGTAGATTCTTATATTACCTGCTGGTATCCCTGGCATAGGTATTCTGTTGCATATACCTTGGCTCTGATATTTTTGGGTATGTGGGGTCTACTAAATTAATGTTTTGCCTTATATATGTACTTAGAGTCTTCTTGAGGAGAATAACCATAATCTATTATTTGAGGATCAGCTCCAATTTCAATAGCAAAGTCATTTCTTGAAATTGCACTACCTTTGACTAAAGTATAAATATACTCTTTTACATCACCAGATGATACACCATATTGAATCTGTAATCTAAAGGTTATATCGCTAGCTACTAGTTGATCTGACATTATATTACACGTACCCCGTGTGTCAGAGTTTAGGCTTTTAGATACATTTATTGTGATGTTAGCTGTAATTTTAGGCGATAATAACTGAGTTACTGGTATACTAAGGTTAGCATCCCCACAGGTTAAGAAGATATACCCTGAACGGGTAGCTCCAGTTTGATTACTCGATAAAGCAGTCAGGGTTAACATGTAATGGTTCTCAAGAGTACCCACTGGGGCAATGGATACTGAGCACCAATCGGGAGCACTACCCACATGGGGAGTTTTTGGCTTTTTAGACCCATCACTACCATTTAAATAGGCCATCACAAGGATTTGAGCAGTATTATCTTTATTACCACCTAAAGGCAATGAGTTTGAAACCATTTTTATGTATCCACTATAGGTTACACCGGATTCCTGAGTTACCGTGAGATGGATTTGGTTATTAGACCCATCTTGGGCAAATATCAGAGTAGTAGACCTTGAGGACCCAGTATTTTCTGAATAGTTAAATTTTACATCTAAGTAACCCTCTCCAACGGTAACTCCTTTCCAAGTAGCCCAACTTACGGAGGCTGAGTCCAAAGAACAAGAGGGTGTAAAGATTGAAACTACTTTGCCATTTACCAGTTTCCTTCTGAGGGAAGTGATACGGTAGGTTACAGTACCACCCTCTGAAGATACAGTATCTGTACCTGTATCGGTAATTGCACGTGCTAGTTTGAATAATGTTTTTTCTTCCATATTTTATAAAGTTTTTTGGTTTATAGAAAGAACTTTGATATTGTAATCTGCCAGAGGGATAAGGTGGATGAGAGCCAGGGATGTTTTATTCTCTGGTTTCTCTGTGTGTTATGTGGGCATGTGTGGTGTGGGATATCTGGGCATGCCCTTAATGCGAAGGCTTCGAAAGTTGTGGTACTAAAATGAGTATTTGCCTTCAAGGTACCCCTTATAGCGAAAGCCTAAAATTTCCTGGTACTAAATGGGGAGTACGGTTCCGTTAAATTTAACATTTAAAAATAAAAAGTAAGGGACAAACATTTTTATTTGTCCCTTTGCTTTCTTAATTATTTACTAAATGATTGTTTAAATTTTCTTCAAATTGTTCGTCTAAACAATAACATAAGTATAGTAAAAAAGTTTTAAAAGAAAATTTTTTATAAATTGTATATTCAACTTCATTTAAATAGTTCATGCTTATTTGTTCAAGCAATAGAAATTGCTCTACATTAATTAATTGAAAAGTTTGTACGTCAATAATAGTAGATATTATTCTATGATTTGATTTTAAAAGAATATAAACTACATATAAAGCACTAACAAAAACAGCTAATAAGATAACAAACAAGATTAATAACATAATAATTTTATTTTTATGATAAGGAGTAAAATTTTACTCCTTATCTGATTTTTGTTTTACTTCATTGATTTTTTCACGATTTCAAGCCCTTTTATTAAAATCGCTTTCTTTTCTTCTTTAGTATTTTCACTTGCAATAGAAGAAAGAGAAAAATCGTTTGTTACGTAGACTTGTTTATAAAAATCTACAAAATTAGCAATTAGTTTCTTATCTGCATTCGTTGCAATTGAAGAAAGAAAGTTAAAAGTTACGTTTCTGAATTTTTTGCGTAACGATTTGATTTGCTTTTCGTTTGCACCTGCAAATAAATCTTTTTTGTAAATTTCTGTTTTTGTCCCTAAAGCCGTTTTAAAAAGACCTTGATTTTTTTCTTTTACTGACTTTAAAACGTCTAAAGCAATTAAACTATTTGCTTTTGCAGTAACTTTTGCTTTGTTTGCGCTAACTTTATTTATTTTCTTTTTTGAAGAATTTTCTTTGTTAGTTACTTCGTTTACATTTTCAACTGAATTAATTAAATTTTCTGACATAACAAAAATGCTTGAAAGTTTTATTATTTATTATTTTTATTACCTTTTCAAATAGACTTTCAAGACTTTTTAAACTATTCTAATAAGGTAGTATTTGTTTCATTTCTGTATTGCAAATATAAGAACTATTTTTTAATCTACAAAATTTTTAGAAAATTATTTTCTTAAAAAGTTTTAATTAAAAATTCATTCAAATATCGCTTTGTTTTTCTCACATTGCAAAGATACGGACTTTATTTTAATCTACAAACATTTTCAAGAAAAATTTTTGAAAAAATGAATAATTTTATTTTCAAAATTATTTTTGTGAAAAATCTATAAATTCAAAAATTTATTGCACCCTAAAAAGGACTTTTTGCACTTAATTTTGGAGGTTCACAAGGGAAATCTTCACCCGCCTTGTAGTGGGCATATATGATATGTATATGGAATAATCCTATATAGCCTATGCCTGTCCTCTTGAGAGTGTATTATATACCTGTATATTGATAAGGCCATTAATGGACTAAGGTGATAAAGAATTAAGGCCAATTAGCTATATCTCCTATTATTGCCCTCTAAACCTATTAGGTCCTAATTCAATAAGGCTATATAGGGACTATGGTAAGCCTATAGAGATTAGGATAGCCTATAATGGCTTACTAAGTTAGCGTAAGTAAAAACCAGATACCTTAGTTAGGCTCTGGGTTAATTAGGTTAGTATTCGCAATATTCTCGTTCAAGGTATATATTGAGATGCTTGAAAAGTTTGATACCTGGTATAGGACCGTCTTGGGATGAATCCCAGGTAGTGTATTCTATTAGAGGTTTATCATAGCCTTCGATTTCGGTAAGAGAAATTACCCAGGTTTGATTTGGAGTAAAATCTTCGATAAAAGCCTTAGTAAAGCCTTGAATGATTCTAAGATCCTCATTGGAGAGGGCCGTAAGGAGATGGGTTAATCTGGTTTGTAATTCATCTAGTTTCATAGGTAATGGGTTTTAAGTGATTATTATTTTTATTTCTCACTGCAAATATAAATATAATATATTATATATGCAATAACCCTAATTGCCTTCGTAGGTTATTGAGGGCCTTGAGTTATATTTGCCTAAATCTCCGAGGCCATGAATGGAGTAAGGCCATAACACCATAGGTCCTAGAATTAATGCAAATATTGCTAATATAAATACTTAGCCAATAACTGCAATAAACTCTAGGACCTTATTACCTATTTCCTTATAATTACCCTATCAATATTAATTATAACTACTTGGCCCTGAGATACATCCTTTATAACCTTTTTAATTTTAGGGGTTAACTTGGATTTATTATCTGGCTTATGAGTATAGCTTGCCCAATATAAATTCTCTATTCTCCAATCCTTGAGATTACCATTCTTATATCTAATATACTTATAATGGTTTGGGTTAGGTATACGAAAGGCTTCAGCAATTAATTTGGGTGTAATTACTGGGACTCTTTGATTAGATTCGTTCATTATCTTCAAAGCGTATTTACGCCTTAGAGTATGCCCAGTACGTTTGTTGATTATGGTACCGTCAGCATAAATCCTATACTTAGGAAATTTGGGGTGAGTTCTGTGTTTCAGATTTACCTTGAATTTTTAATTGATATGTATTATATATAATAGTGCTTGGTAAGGTAATTCGGATAAGGTAAATAAGAGGCCATTAGGGGACGAAAAATTATCATCACATAGGCCTTTTTGAGTTTGCCTTTAAAGTGTGTAGTAGAGCTATATGGTATAGTGGCTATATAGTGAGTTGAGTGGCTTTGTATAGTAGAGGGGTTATCACTTGCCTTGTTTGCCTAAATCCCCAAAACCCCCGGCGAGGTACCTTGATATATGTATTAGGTATTATTATATTAATAGATGGTATATTAGTTATAGAGGGGATAGGTAGATATTGTACCTTAGTTAGAGTTAGTATGATTTTGTTTTGTTTTTGTGTTGGGTAGTGTGGGAGGTACCCGGTATTTATTCCAGGTACCTTGTGGGTATTTATTCGATTAGGTATACCTGTATGAAGGCATATACTAAAAGGATTATGATTACATTCATTCTGTAGATGAATTTCTTTGTTAGGTAGGCTTCTTCATTTAGGATTAGAAGCCAGATCGTTACGATGAGTAGAATTAGTGATTTCATAATTTTTAGTATTATTATATGTATCTTAGTATAATCCTATATGTGTAGGATACCAGGATTAGTGATGAGGTGTATAGGGTTAGGATTATTAGCTGTGAGATGATATACCTTATTTTGTTTGTTGGGTGGGTGTTCTTGTAGGCTTGGTATATTTTCTCATTACGTATGAGGGTTAGGATAGTTCCTACGGATAGGATTATTCGGATTATGTGATAGATGATATTCATTTCTTTTTGTTTTTTAGTTTCTGTTGGGTACGGAGTAACTTATTATACTGGGCTTGGGGGATCACTTAGGTATAGAGTGTAATCATTTTTGTTACTGCCCGGATTAGGGAAGTGTTCTGTCCAGGTATCTTGGTGTGGTATGTATATTAGGTCTTTCTTTTTCATGGTAGTGATATTATATCGATTATGGTTATATCGCTTAGTGGGATTTGTAACATTTCTCTTATCCGTAATCTTATGTGTTCGGAGTGGAAGTGATTGTTGTTTATCTCTTGGTTGGGGTACCTTAGGTATGGGTTAAGTTCCTCAGTTCTATATGGGATTACCATTTCCTCTGTGAACCCCTCTGTGTAGTCTTTAGTGTGTCCTGGTACCTCGAAAGATACCAGGAATTTTCCTTTTGTTAGCATGGCTTTATCTCATTGGTTAGTATTCGGATATCGGTATATTGATTCATGTATTCTCTTTCTGAGGATATGTCTAAGCATTTGCACGCTATGTAGTGACCGTACATGGATATACCTGATTCATAGCCTTGGTCCTCGTTTAGGAAGTTAGCTAAGGATATCTTGTCTACTGAACATATCCTCTTCAGATGTCCTGGTAAGGTTTCTGAATCTTCATAAAATACAAAGTCATAAGTATCAGTATTATCGGTCATGGTAGAGAATATTTCGATTAGCCAGTTAAAGTCCTCTAGAGGTACTCTGTCTAGCCATTCCCATCCGATTGGGTATTGGTTTACTGTTATGATTGGTTCCATATTATATGTCTTTTATGGCAGTGGTAGTTTGAATGAATTTTATCTCTTGGGATTCAAGGTGAACATATTCGAAGTATTCTTGGATTTCCTCAATGGTGTTGAATACCTTATCTGGGGCGTATACTCCATTTACTGCAGCTATGATTTCTGATTTAGCCCTGTTTGGGTCTTCTTGAAAAGAATGATAGCAAAGATTGAGTTCATTACAGTTATCACTAGTATCCTCGATAATGACTAAAGTTGTTAGTGTTAGTTTCATGATGTTAATTGAGTTGAGGGTTAAACTTTGGTTTACTTAATAGTACGGTATGTGGGAGTTCATCTTCATCCAAGATTCCAAGTATGAGATACACATTAGGATCTTTGGGTATTTCGAAGTAGAATCCCGGTTTAGGTTCATCTCCATTGAATGATACATGTACTATTTTGGTGTTTTCTAGTAATCCATCTAGTTGTACATGGGATAAATAATTGCGAATAGCCGTATGAGGTTCTTCGGGATTGTTATCCCATATAGTTAGCATATAGTTAAACCATTCGGGATGGTCGCATAGTTTGATTAATTGGTTTTTGATGTATGGTGTCATAGGTTATAATATTTTGATAGGTCCTCAATGAATTGTTCCTCTTCTTCAAAATAGTCCTGGTCTAATACATATTGAGATACGTAATGATGATAGAGTGGGCCAAATAATAGGGTAAATAGTTTACCCTTAGCTTCATCAGCAATTTGTTGAAGTTCATCGTCTTCTTCTGAAAGTTCAAAGATTTCGTTTATTATTCGGTCATTGGCAGTTTTCCAAGTTTTTACCAGTTCCCTGGCTTGTTCATGTATCTCTGAAGGTAATGAGTCTAAGGTATGTTTAAGTTCTTCGGTAATCATAATGTTATTTGTTTATGGGTTTAGCAATTACTGATATGAACCCTTGTGGATATAGGGTATACATAATTTGATAGTTCCCTGTGGGCAAGAAGACTTGCATTATGTTTGCAAGTAATGGGTAGATTTTCCATTGGTTTTCCTCTAGAAAGTTATTCCAGTCATCGAATTCTTCTGGATAATTACCTGATAGTTGGATATGATACTGTTCTTGGTCAGCAATAAATAAATTAGTTACTACCTGTATTTCATCTGATTCCTTTTTATATTGGGTAATTGGATACCAAAGTCCTTCGGTTTTCCATTTATTGAGTTGGAACAGAGACATGCCCTGTTCCAGTACGTTGAGTAATTTATATAAGTTTACCATAGTGATTATTTATTTAGTTGGTTAAATAATTCTGATACTGCAAGTTGTTGGAAGATTTCTGTTTCCCTGTGGTCTGATTCCCATTTTTCGATAGCATTGTAGATATTGGTATATTGGGATATCATGTCCTCATCTTGTTCATCGTCTTGGATAAATTCCCGGAGATGTTTTTTGAGTCCGGTTATGATATAATCCTGATGTTCTGGGGTTAATTGAAGGATTCCGAATAAGATAGCCTCTACCTGTGCGGGTGAATAATCATAATATTGGTCGTCGGCACCCTTTGTTAAGTCCATGTGAGAAATAATGTTTTCCCGGAGATTTTCGAAGAGAACTTCCTCTGAAGCATATGTGATGATATATCCTGAGATATAAGCAGCAAAAGGTTCATCCTCTAAGTCGATTGAATAAACCTGGATATTGGTAGCTTCCTTGTTAATGAGAAGACCATCGGAGTAATCATAAGTATAAATGGGGTGGGAAGCAAGCAGTTCCCGGATGGCCTCTAAATTTTTTAATTCTTTCATAACGTGTCTATATTAGAATTATTTGAGAAATATTTCTCACTGCAAATATACAAAATTATTTCTAAACTTGTTTTTATAACTACTTTTATTTTTATAAATAGGGAGGTTCTGGGAGGTGTTTTGAGTGCCTCCCAGAAGATTTTGTTAATATTGCCCTGTCATAGTAATGATAATGAAAAGGGATTCATCATTGAAATGTACCTGGATAGTATTTCCATATGAGTTTGACATGTAATGATGATTAGGGTTAAGTTCTTTTAATGGGTGATGTTCATCCCAATGAGAATTAATGAATTCTATCACGTATTGTTCAAAAGCATCGGATTCTCTGCAGTAGGTTTCTACCTTTTCGTCATCGTCTATAGGATAATCCCGGAATTGAAGATTAAGAGTTCCCATATATGATTCATCCGGATTTGAGATTTCGTTAACTGATTGAGCAGTGTAACCAAAAGCATCAAGAGTTCCATCAAAGTAACCCATAATGTGATTTGAGATTTCGTTAATAGTTGTCATAAGAAATAAGTTTTGTGACCCTGTTCGAGGTCGGTTAATAATTATATTTATTTTTCTCTTATGCAAATATAGAAATAATATTTTAAATATGCAATAATTAAGGGAGCCCAGATGTTAGTGTTTCTGAACTCCCTGAGGATATATTAACTGGTTAGGGATTAGTATAATTCATCGGCCAGCATTGGTTCCTTGGGCTTATTTAATTTCTCTTTAAAACGTCTTGTAGCCCAATTCTCGTAGGGTTTGTAACTGAAGGTACGTGTTGTTTCATCGTATGCAGCATATACCATTTGTTTACGGGATATTCTCCTTCCGTAAGCGTAAGTTTTCTTAAGATTAGCAAACCAATCTAGATACTCCTGTAAAGAGTTAAAGATTTCTTTGTTCCCGTCTAAATCATTTTTAGGACGGGTTTTCCATGTTGCTTCTATATAGCATTGATGTAGGGTGATTGAAATAAAGTATCGGCACCAACTACCACCAAAGATAGTGCCCGTGGAGAATTCTATCTCCCGAGCAACTAATGGACTAACGTTATACTTTGTCATGATATTGAGAAATTAAGTTGGAAAATCCAGTTGTTTCTATCGAGTTGATTGAATGATATGAACCTCCCATCGTTATCGGTAAATTCATTCATGAATTGAACTGCAGCAGATGCTAATTGCCCCATATAGGGATTAGTATCGGCAGTTATTATTGATTCGAAAATGAAAGAATAATAGGTAGTATCATAGATTTGTACCTGATTAATATCCAAGCAATTGAGTTTGTAATCATCCTCTAGTTTGATTAAGAGTCCCATTAGAAGATTAAGAAGATTACCCTGTTCATCAGAGTCAAGTTCAAATGTAGATTTCTTTTCTAAGAAATTGCGAACTACCTTAGTTAGTTCGTCTGCTTGATTGTAAGTTACTGAGTTCGTTTTCATATTTTTGTCTATTTTAAAATTGATATGCAAATATAAGCATTTTTATTTTTATAGAAAAATATATCTAATTTATTTTTAGGGAGGCTGAGGATGTGTACACGCTATGAAAGGCAGTCTAATCCACTGCCTTTCAATTATTAAGGTAATTGGGGAGTTAGCAAATATAGAGCCTCTCTTATAATTGAACTCTCCATAGGTTCTAAAGAGGGTTCCTTGTTCATTAGTCCACCTTTCTTCTTTTCGTTTTCAAATACTTCATGTATGGCTTGCTTTAGTTTAGTAGCTAATACCTCTGATAACTCCTGAGATTTAAGAGAGATAAGTAACCCTTTTCGTATTTTCTCAACATCTTGGTCATTCTCAGTAATGGGTTTTGCTTCTACTAATTCTTGTATACCCGAGGAATATTCATCTAACCGTTCATATCCCAAATGTTGTAGGTCATTAATGAAGATACTGAATTCATCGTAAGTAAGTCTAGTATCAAAACCTACCCCATGGTATAGTTGTACTAAAGGTGTAAGGATTCTCCTCAATGTATTGAAATCCTTTAGGTGGTCTAATTTTATTTCGGACCTAATAGGTACCTTATATACCTTTTCACCCTTCAGTACCACTAGCAGAACCATTAGTCTTGGTGGTAATCTTTTCTCGTTCATAAGCAAGTTTTTGTATTATGAGTTGTACATAGGTATTTCTCTCTTTATAGATAAACATTACCGATAGAAGTATCTCATGTTTCGGTAATATCATCTGTATGAAATTGCCTGGAGCAATCACTGTAGCTACTACTGGAGAATCCTCCTGAGAGAAATTCTCTAATATCATTTCGGCCCTCTTAATGGGTTCTGGTTTTGTTGGGTCCAAAGTTAGGACTGGAGCAGTTATACATTCCTTGATGCCCTGTGTTAAGGCATTATATAACCATTCATCTTTTATATCCTCTACTTGGAGGTTTTTCATTGTAATCATATCCTAAACCTATTTAGAGTCCATACACCCAGGATATTAGAGAATACCCATAGTTCCCAGTTTTTGTAAAAGTTATAGGGTTTACTGAATTGAGATGTTTGAAATATTATCTGATTTGGTGTTCTAGATAACATTTCTGCATGGCAAGTTAATACTCCAGAAGATAATTGAGCTTTAAAAGCTTTAATAATATCTTCATCACTTTTAGTCTCTAATGAGGTAAGCAATTTAATAAATTCTACCTCTACACCTTGAGACATGTTTACATTTCTGAAGGCAAACTTTTCTTTATTTTCCATATTCGTCATTTTTAGATAAGAACTCTTGAGCTAGTTCATCTTGAGTTCTTTCGATTATGTTCTTTACTATTGTTTTATTTTCTACTCTAGCCCACATATATAGCATGCCCAATTGAGCATCCATATAGCAATCTATAAGAGATGGGTCTTTTCTAAATACATCCCATTGTTTTACGAAATTTGTTCGAACCAAATCCCTATAACCCTGGTCTGATATGCCATCTTGGTCTATATAAGCAGATACCCTTTTCTTGACTTCTAAAAGGATTTTCTCTAAGCTTTCGGGTAATCTGAAATTTTCTGGTAAGTTATGATATACCAAAGCATTAGGTATCAATTCCTCAAAGGTAAACTGATTATCGAATAGATTTTTAGGATATCTACCTGAAAATATCAAGGGTAGCTTATACCTTAGCAACGATGGTACTACGTCGTATATAGCATAATGTCTTCTATATTCTCGGTACAAGTCAAAATATAGATTCTCATCGAATATACCCGATTTCCTCATTATTGCCTGTAAAGTATTATAAGCAGCATTGACATGAGTATTACTCAATTTGAATACTAAGTTGCCATTTTTAATAGCAATGAGTTCACTACAGCATCTCTTTCGTCTAAATAAGTTCATGTGATTAAAATGTAAAGTCAATGTATATTTTCCTTGTTCCCTTGAGAAATTTTTTCGTGATTTGAGTCATCATACTTATGGCAAGCATAAGTCTTAGATTGTTTATCATAATGGTCTCTTACCCATACTGGAGCAGTATCAGTTGGTTTTAATTTAAAGTATGTACCCTGATTAACCTTGTTAACCCGAGTCTCTTTGTAAGATGTCTTTGGTAGTTCCATATTTTTGTCTATTTTAAAATTGATATGCAAATATAATTCTTTCTTTTTAAATATGCAATATCCGGATATAACTATGGGAGCTTACTATTTCGGAGGAATTGAGATGCAAATGAGCCGTCCTCTTTCTCTTCTTCCTCAAAGTCTTCATATTGGTATAACTCTGGGTCTTCTTCGTCTGGGTCTATACGCATTCCGATTTCTCTACGTAGTTCATGATGTTCTTTAGAGAATGAAGACATAGCTCCCTTATAATCATCAGTAATTTGCATTAACTCTGCTTTATTAAGGTTAAGACCCTCTTTACTTGTATCTACTCCTTCTTGTTTAGTAGCAACTACTTCAGGTAGAGACTTAATGTCATACCTATCCTCCAATAGTTTAGCCTCTTCTGGTTTATCTAATACCCTTTGTGATTCCAATACGATTTGACGTGCCTCTTCAACGGTGATTGCATTTTGCTGTGTTACGTTGTTCTGTTGATTGAATTGAGCAAATATATTCGTAGTACTTCCTCCAGTGAGATTACGTACGATAGACTGCAATGATGTAGAGGATTCAAGCTTTAATTTAAGGGCCTTTCCCAGCTCGGCAGATATAAACGGTACGTATTTCCCTCCCTGAGATTCTCTTAGGATATTAACCTGATGGGCTATTTCCATACGGTCTTCTAATGCCCATGCTAGTTGTTCTCCCATTAACGCTTGAAGTAAATCTTCTGCTTTTTCTTTATCCCATATTCTAGAGCTTAATAGCCTATCTCTCATAAATACCCGTATGTAGTTAATATCTATACCCATACGGTATGAGAATGTATTGATATCATAGGTGATACCACATAATACACCATTACCCATCAGCCATTGATTAATAATGTAGTTGTGTATCTTTATCAGAAGTTCATCATTTGGGTTCTTCTGATATTCTAATGCCATTGCAGTAGTCCCCATAGGTCTTGGGAATCTTACCATTTTATTTTCCTTTTCTGACATACAAATGAGATTTTCTGATATCGGAACTTTCATCATAACCCATATACTCTAAATCGAACCTTACATACAGATTCAAAGATAGGTTATAGAAATATCCCTTATATTTTTTCTTACTTACTGATAAATTAAAAGGTTCACCAGAGATTAGGTCCCTGGTGAATACTAAATTACCTTTCCCAGTGATGGGAATATTAAGGCAAAGTTTATAATCTCCTACCTTAAATTTATTCCCATGCAGGTCTGTGATTTCCCTTGCCATAGTTTGCCTTTTTATGGTTCGTAGGTTTTTTGTCTTGTTTACTACGGTTATTGGTTATCCCCTTTTGCTCTTCGATTAATTTCTGAACCTTTGGGAATAACCTTTGCCTTAAAGGAACTACCTGAGTAGCGAAAAAGGCATTCCATAATTTCTGAGTTAATGGTTCTCCTATTTTAAGTTCTGAGATTGCCCAGAATTTAGTTTCGAAATTCTTAACTATTTCCCTAAATCGGTAGTAGTATATATTGCCAGTCTTTTTATCTATCCCAATTGTAGTGGTTTGGCAATAATCTAGAAATTCTTTACCTAATTCGGATATAAACTCTTCCCTTTTAAAATCATAATTCTCTTGGTCGAGTTTAAATAATTTTACGTAATCGATTGCTTCCATATAGATTTAGTTTGTGATTATTAAACGAGGTATACTTTCATCTGTAATTTGAAATAAGTACCCTCTTACATCATCCTCATAATAAGAGGACCAATAGGTTCTTCTAACTCTGAAATTATCAAGGATTGCCCCTTTGGGTACTCCAGTAATAAATAAGCAATGCTTAGGCATCATTGGAGTAATCTCAAATTTCCCATCCTTGAAATTACCATAGGTACCGTAGTCGGGCATATTACCCGTAAATCCAGTATTCTGTAATATGTCTTGAACCAGAGTAGTTTGGGGTATTTCCTTTTGGTTACATTCTATGGTTAACTTCGATTTGCCTATATATAGGTCTTTAACTATTTCTCTAAACATTTGTATACGATTATATGGGTAATACCATTTTTCTTGAAGTAAAGGTTATTCTGTGAACGTTCCTCTAACTTCTTTAATTCTCTTCGAGATTCAGTACAAATTCTATCAGATTTCCTTAATATATCTGATACATTATCCCAGATGGGTGCCATTGGTTCTACTGGCCCTGCATAGATAACCTTATGTTTAGTTTCTATTTGGGGATATTTAGATTTATACTGATATTTGCCTTTGCAATAAAGTACGTTATACTTTTCGGGTTCGTTTCTTTTTTCGTTTTCCATTTTTGTTAGGATTAATATAATCGGATATTTCATCAAGTTGCCCTAAAAGCAATGCCTGAATGAAAAGGTTTATAGGCCTGAAAAAGAAATTCCTTACGTTATCAGTATTTATATACCAATCGTAAACGATAAAGAACTTCTTAATCTTGGAGTGCTTAAGTGAATGTTGGATTAGATAGGACTTACAACATCGTTTATGTAATTCTACCAATTCTTTGTCCTGCTTAAGCATCTCTTTATCAGAGAAGATAGTGTAATCCATTTTGTATGAATTGAGATGCCCAGGTAATTATCCCGGGCACCTGGTTAATAAGGGTTTATGCAACTTGTTCTGGTTTGAGGACCTTCTTTTTAAAGTCCTCATAGGCTTTAGCCGCAGCCTTAAACTCCTTAGAGTTTGTATCTTTGATACGAGCCATTGCAAGTTCCAATCGATGGAGTTCGTTTCGAGTTTGTTGTCTCCATTTCTTCCGAGCAAGTGTATCAACTACATCGGCAGGGTATACGTATTTAACTTCCCGATTAGAAATTACCTGTTCGATGATGGAGGGTTTTTGTTGTTCCTTAACTTCCTTGACAACCTGTTCCTTTTTGGAAGTTTTGGTTTTAGGAGAGAGTTCTACCAATTTAGCATTGGCAAACTTAGTGGCAGCTTCTTGAGCATCTTGTACCAATTCCTTTTTAGTCTTTTTGGCCTTAGGAGCAGAAGCCTTAGCAGTCTTAGAATTTTTAATTCCTTCAAGTTGTTCGGCAACCTTAGTTGCAACCAGGTTAGTAACCTTTGTTTCATTCTTTTTCATAACGTCTATATTTAAAATGTTAGTAAAATGATTAATTTCTTTTTCTGATACAAATATAAGAACTTTATTTTAAATAGAAAAATTTTATTTGAATTATTTTCTATTTGCTCGGGTTAATCGGCTAGGAAGTCGAAGATTTCTGGAGGATAGTTAATTTCATCCTCTGGGTCATTTATGTAATCTTCGTAATCCTCGTTATATTTATCGTAAATGTTATCTTGTGATGTATTGGGTACCCTTGTACATCTTTCAGGATATTTCTTTACGAAGTCATAGGCTTCTTGAGTAGTCATTACCTTGTCTGAGGTAAATTCGTAGGTTACATAAGAATAAGTTTCACCCAATCTAGAAACTTCATATTGCTGGTATCCAGATTTCTCAATCTTATAGATTTGATTTTCTGGAATAGTTTCTATTTCTACCCTATACTTATACCATTGTTTCTTTTGCTCCCTTTCTTTTGGTTTAATACCCATGCTATCTTGAAGAGAGATTAACTTGGTTATTGGACTTTCAAAACGAGAAGGAGCAGTGCTCACTTCTACTGGATGAGTTCTATTCTCACCAATAAAGTAAATCACTGCCCCCAGGGTTACCAGGCCCAATATGAATTTAGTTTCTGAGTTCATAACCTGTAATTTCGAATTTATTTTTAATGTTCTTTGCAAGATATTTACCTTTTGATTCTGCTTGATGTAAACCGTTGCAGATTTCATAAGGTACATCATCATAGCGATAAACTCGATTACCTTTAAAAGCAACCCAAAGTTGTTTTTTCTTTGAGTCATAACCAAAGCCCTCAATATTAGAGGATTCGCAAGGAATCATTTCGACTCCGGTGTTCATTTCTACTGATTCTAAGTATTCGTTCTTTTCCATGTCTATATTAAAATTTTAAAAGTGTTAGTTCTGGGTGGAATTTGAGATTTGCCCTCTGGAATATTGCCCAAGTACCAAGTACTCCCTGAGAATTAGTATGTACCCATTCATCTTCCATTCTGAATAATATGTGAGAGCATACCAGCATTTGGTATTCACTTAGCATATTTATCAGTTGAGGAGTATTCTCGATTTCCACGTATAATTCAATGTGCTCATCTAGTGCTCGAATTATTTCGTCATCCTCAATCTGAAGGAGTTTTTTGATTAAGTCTTGGGCAATGTCATTCCCATTTTTAATATCCTCTTTGATTGAGTTGAGCGATTCAATCTGAATACTAGCAATGAGCTTTACGATGTCTTTTGTTTCCTTGTCCATAATTAAATTTTCTTTATGCAAATATACTAAAATTATTTTATATAAAATACTCTTTTAATAAATACGGAGGTAAGTGTTAGCGGATTCTATTGAAGGATCTTAGGTTAGGATTTAATACCCTTCTAACCGTTACTTTTGATACTCCGAATAAATTTGCTAGCTCTCCTATTGATTCACCTCTTTTACTTCTATAGAGTATTTCCTTTCTTTGGGTTTTACTTTATGCCATTCATTCTGAGTTAATTTACCAGATTTATGATATCGGCTCCATAAAATACCCAACCTACTTATATAATATCCCTCTAAACCTGGTATATTATCTTTTTTCATTTACAAAATCATTTTTAAAGATTAGCCCATCTCTATTCTTTAACTTTTCGTATACCGAATTGGGCAATAACACATCCCTTGACCATCTCATAAAGAATTTAGATGGTTTCTTTTCTGGATTAAGGAGTAATTGCCTCTGTTCTGTAGAGAATTTAACCCTTTCATCTTCTAACATGAAAGTAGGCAGTTTAGTGAATTCTGCCTGAGAGAAAGAGATTACGTTCTTACCAACTTGGGCCCTTAATGGTTTCTTCCTTTCCTTATAGAGATATGGGATAATCTTTTTCGAGGGTCCCCCAAGAATGCTAAAACCAAAGATTACCATTGGGTCAAATTTATCTGCTTTTGGGTCCTTAGCTCGTTTGATACATCTTGCCATCCAAGAAAATGAATTGGGATATTGCTTATTGTCTGTTGCTTCTCCCACATCTTTTTTATTAAACTCAAATCCAGGAAAGTGAAATAGAAAATCTTCAGTAAGGATAAATACAAATCCCAATCCCCTAAGATATTTAATGATATCTTGTTGGCTTTTACCCTCTTCAATCATTTTCTCTACATCTGCAAGAATATCCTCCCTTGGTGATTCCAATTCCTTAGTTGTAGACCCTGCAGGTCTTCCTCTGCCAACATTAGGTGCCTTAGCAGGCAATGTACCAGATAACCTATCTAAGTATTCTTTGAAGTTATCAATATCTTGTTTATTAGTAAGAGTTACTTCTACTCTTATGGGACCGTTATGCTGTACCTTTGGACCTGAATTCATCTCGGTATAGGCATCTACCAACCTATCAGATAAGGGAGTACCATTCTCTGATAGTGTAGTGATTCTAAGTTTTGGTTTATATACTTCTTGTTCCATTTTCGACTTAATTAGAAAATAAAAGGCCTGAACAATTTTTATATTGCCAGGCCTTCTACCATTATTAACGAATACTCAAAAATATGATAAGTAAAAGTAAAAAGTGCTCTTATTAATCTTCTTCTTTAGCGGCCTTCTTTTTCTTCTTGTCTTTGGCCTTCTTATCTTTCTTATCGGAAGCCGGTTTCTCTTTTACCTTTTCTTCCTTCTTTTTCTTAGTTTCCTTTTCCTCCTTAGGAGCCTTACCTGAAGCAAGTTTTCTTTGCTCCATACGGTATTTTTTCTTCTCAGCCGAAGTCATTTCTCTGCCGTCGATGAGAGGATAATCGTATTTGGTAGCTGTTCTACCACCATTTCCTTTCTTTTCCTTTTTCTCTTTGGCAGCCTTCTTCTCAGCTTTTTCCTTCTTCTCTTTTTCCTGGAGTTTTACCAATTTCTTGTTGTTCTCTTGGTCAGCTTCAGGATAGGCAGCAGCAACTTTGTCTCTTTCCTTATTGAGCTTGTTTACAAGTTCGGTAACCTTTTTACCATGTTTCTTGTCTTTGGTCCAATCCTTAGTAGGGTCCAACTTGTTCTCTTTAAGGTAAGCATCCAAAGCTTTCTTAGCCTTTGTGAGTTCCGGAGTCTTGGATTCCGATTTACTCTTCTTTTCGTCTTTCTTAGCCATTTTCATTTATATTAGGTGAATAATTGAATTTCCTATTTACATAATATCATAGTTATACCTTCCTAATTTGGGTTGGGATTTCTTTAATTTCTAGGATTTCTAAACTGCATTGTTTTAAAACTGCCTCGAGTTGAAGTATATCTTCTACCTCTTTCTGAGATAAGTCCGTAAAAGTTTGTTCAAAAGTTTCTTTCTGTTCCCCCCTTATAAAATTAAATTGGGCAACAATATAAGTCCCATGAAGTTTTTTATTCAGGGCTCCTTTAAGAGATATGAGTTTTCTTTTCAGATAATTACTCTTCAACCTATGGGATTGGTATTCGCCTTTCTTACCCTTACTAAGAGCTACCTTTTTAAGGTACGAAACATAATCTAATTCTCTGAGAGTTTGATTAATGTTTCCCACTAATAATCTTAAGTCTTTTTCCATTTGGGTCTTTGCATTACTTGGTTAGATACTTCCTGAGTTTCTTCTGATAGCATTTCTCTTGCCTCATTTATTATATTGATGGCAAGTTCCCTTTCATCTGGTCCCAGGTTTAATTCTTTATCTTCTAGTACATCAGTATAAGTATTTATTAGATTATCCAATGCAAGTATTCGAATATTCTTTCGAATTGCTAATTTCTCTTCTTCCATGGGTATAAAAAATTAAAGCCCACTACCTTCGCAGGCAATGAGCTTTTGGCTGAACAACGTCCTAAGTGTAGATGTTATTCATATGAACTTAAACTCTAAATTTATATAGCAGACATATGGGATAGTAGTTAGTAAGTTAGAGTTTAATCTTCTGATTCTTCCTCTTCTTCTTCCTTAGCCTTTTTGTTTTTCGGAGAACAAATAACGCCATGTCCTTTCTTAGACTTAACGGTAAGAGTTCCTGGAACGAATGAAACTGAAGTTGATACCGGTTTGCCATCCGTAACCAATACAGAAGTAACCACTACACCCTGATAGCCTTCCTTGTTCTTAACGGCATAACCAAAGTTCATTACCTTGGATTTGTCGTTAATGGCAATAACGTCGATTTGCTTGCTGTTAGGGCGTTGTTCAGCCGGCCGATTCTTGAGTGCCTCTTGACGAGCTTTACGTTTAGCTTCTTTTTCGGGGTCTTTTTCCTTATCTCCTTTCTTCTTGGAGTCTGATTTCTTTGTTGCCATAATTTTTAATGTTTTATAAGTTAATGGTTATTATAAGTAAACTTCTACGTTTATTAATAGTTGATAGTAAAGGTAGGGAAATTTCCCTACCTTCTTTTAAATCTTGAATACAGTTACCAGATTACTTTTTCCCTTTCTTGCCCTTACCTTTGGCTTCTTTCTTTGCCGGCAATTTGAGACCGAGTTCTTTGGCAATTGCTTTACGGAGTTTTTCGACGTCGTCTTCATCGTAATCGTCTGGGTCAGTTTCAAGATCTTTGTCGTCGCAGACATCCTCAAGTTCTTCGAAGTCCATTTCGGCAAGTTCTTCACCGGTCAGTTCTTCCTCTTCTTCTTCCTCTTCGGAATCATCATCATCGTCATCATCCGATTCCTCTTCTTCTTCTTCCTCGTCATCGGATTCAGAACCAAAAAGGTCTTCGGCTTCTTCGGCAGAAAGCATGATAGGAGCAGGGATAATCTTTACTGAGCCGTCTTCGTACTTAATGATGATTGCATCATTGGTTTCTGTTCTGGAAACTTCTTTCAGTTCCACTTCTTTTTTCTTCTTAGCCATTTTCGTAATGTTTAAGTTGGTTAATAATTTATTTATATCACTCTGTTATAAGTTTCTTTACCAGTATGGATTTCTGAGTATACCCAGATTTTAATAATTCCTCCTGAGCAATATTGAATTGTTTTATCTCATCTAGAGTTGTCTTTAATTCTAATTGAGATTCAATTGTTATTGCCTGAGAGGCAAGTTCCTTGTCACCTTGATAAGTGACTATCTTAAACTTCTTACCTGCAAATGGGTTTGCTGGTTGATGTGCTGTGATTTTAAAACCTTCGTTATTATTCATTGCTATATTTAATTTTAGTTATCCCAGGAATACCCACCTTCCCAAATACTTCGGTATAGGATTTGTATTTCCCTTTTATCATTGTTTTATAGTTATCGGATAATCGAATTGGGTAGACCCATATTTTATTTTCTATCATCCTATTTGTCATTATATAAGCATAAGACCTTCTAAGTTTAATACTCTCTAATGGAACAAACCCTTGAAATAATAGAGACTTCTTAATAAACCTTTCTTTGGGCAAATATCCTAAAAATTTAAGTGATGCCTCATCGAATATTTCAAGCATATCCCTTTGTGCTTTGATAAATAGTACCTTTTGTATTGGGATGTTCATCTTCTTTCTTAAATATAAAGCCAATGAACCTACCAATGGGGGATACTGCAGGAATAACAGATTGAATTTATTTTTCTCCTCTTGACTCAGCCTGTTGTAAATCCTGTAGGATAGCAAGATTGATTTGTAATCTCTTTTGCCTTGTATACTTGGGAGATATGCCTTGCCGTTGTCCATAGAGTTTGATTGAGTACCTTTCATTGAATTCCTTTTTTCCTTTAGACTTAAAGACTCGGTGCATTTGTACCATAAATCTTCTTCGTCGGTGTTTATCCATGTGATATTCATCGGGCATTATGAACTTCCTTGCTTTTACGAATTTACCCTTAAACCAGAATTTAGTACTACCCTTTTTAAGAAGTTTACCATTCATATCGGATAATTCTCTAATGCCTTGTTTTATAAGTTTCCTCCCAGATATTATATGAATATACTGAAGAACATCTACACCATAAAGATAAACTAAGGTAACCTTTACTTGGTGTCTAGTAAAGTATGGTATACCGGTTAGATGTTTCCTATATAATTTTTTTTCAGTAACAATCTTATTGGTGGTATCTGGTCTCCAAGTCCATATATAATATCTATCTGGTCGTATGGGTCCGTTGTTACTTTCCTTTAGTTTTACCATTTATATTCCTCTTTGCCATTCTATACCAAAGATTGATAGATTTCTCATTTGCTTCGGGGAATTTCTTTTTCATTCTCCGAATAACTCTATCAAGTTCAAAACCTTTTGCAGTTAATTCAAATACATAAGATTTCTTTGTACCCTTGATAAGATTAAATTCATCCCTCTCTCTTGGTGGTTTCTTTTCTCGAGGTTTCTTTATCCCAGGAACTCGTTTGGTTCTTCTTTGCCCATTTTCCCCTTCTTCTCCGAGAAACCCAAGCCTTAATCGAGAATTTCTTAATGGGTCATCTTTCGAATACCCAATATTTTCTAATTGCTTATCCATCCAATCGTCATATTTATCAATTAACGATTTATCGGGCTTTTCTTCTGATACATTGATATAATGTAATAAGTCAAATACCCCAGCAGAACAAGCATCAGGGAAAGGCATCCCTAATATTATTGCCTTTCTCTTTAAATCCTTATAAGTCATGTTTCTCCCAGAAGCACCAAGGAAATTTGATTTCTCCTTGGATGGAGCTTTCATGTCTTTTCTACTCTTTTTTGCCATATCATTAATATTTTAAAGTATTCATTTATTTTCTTTGCAAATATAAGAATAAATAATTTAATCTTATCTTATTTCTCTATTTATTTTTATAAAAATCCGAGGTTTTTGCTCGGTTCGCAGCAGTGGATTTAGGTTTTTTAGGCTTTCTCTTGATATGTGTGTTATAAGCCATATCCAATTTCTTAATATTGAATTCTATGTTGTTCACTTGATTATAGTTTACTGCTCTTTCCACACAGCAACGGTACTCTGGCCAGAATTTTTGTCCAAGCTTAACAGATTCGGTTTTAATCATGAACTTAGATACCATAAAACCAAAGGTATCAGCATCATCTTTAGTTTTAAATACATACATGTAAAATCTACTAAATTCATCTACTACTTCATCCAAAGGCCTTACTGGTAACAATAGATAACCATCGGTATATAGGTCCTCAGATATTAAAGCTACCCAATACTTTTTCTTTCCTGGTTTTACTTTATACCTAAACCTTTCCTTGAGTTTAGTGTGCATCCAATCCGGTACCCTATTAAGTAGATATTTGATGTATATCTTATCTTTTTTATTCGACCGTCTTTTAAATGCAGAAGGCTGTTGTAGCATCCTTGGAAGTATTCTAAAGTTATTCCACCTATCAAATTCAAGAATTAATCTTAGAGTATCTATGTCCCATTCATCATCAGACTCCTTTAACCTCTTCATGTTTCTCTCTATATTTTTAGAGTTTACCTTTGGGAGTAATTGAGCTGAGTCTCCTGTGAATAAGCTTGCTTCTTTTCTTTTTAATCGTTTCTCTAAACATCCCTCCATATAATCTTGGAAATTCCTCTCACAGGGGCAATCTGGTCGAAAAATAGAAGTGTGTTTCTCAAAAAAATCCGAGAATAGCCTAAAGAATTTCTCTGACCGTTCCCGGATTTCAAGATACTTGTAATGAGATAACTTTAAAATTTCACCAGCTTCCCATGAAGATTTACTTTCTGATAGTTGAAGGAATAATGATTGTTGTTCTTTATCAATTAAACAACTCCAGGCTTTTTGTTGAGCTTCGTTCATAACATTAAATTCTCCTATATCTCATTATACTATCAATTGCTTCATTGGTTATCTGATTAGGGTCATATTCCCCAGAATTAGCATAAAGCTTATCTGGATCATGATTTAAATATACACTATAGATAACGTTGTCAAAAGGTAACCATACTTCCATTCTTCCCATTTCAGGGTATATAAGAACTTTTACTCTTTTACAAAGATGGTCAACCTCTAATACTGTAGCATCTACTCCCTCATAAGGATAACCCCGTAATACTAAGTAATCTCCAGGCTTTACATTGACTAAATCATCTACTGAAAACTTCTTATTCTCTCTAGCAATACGTTTAAATCGCCTTACTTCTTTTCTACTACAAGTAGCCACTAAAGAGAAATCATCAAAGTCTTCTGCATTGTCAATCCTTACCTTTTTCTTTCTTGGGTGCATTGTCTCAGTATTACGTAACCAAGTTCTGATACCAGATATATTTCTACGTAACTTATTAAGAAATGGCCTTGAGAATGCTAATTTAGTAGGCATTCTCATAAAACCATAATTGAATAATACTGGTACTTCTTCGAATACCATCTTACCCTTTGTGGTTTTTCTTAATACGTTTACCATAGGAATAATTGCCTTGATTTGGTCATACCCCTTTTCTTTGAGTTCTTTATTGATTTTATCACAGTACTTCCTTTCAAGGTAAAATATACAATATGAGTATGGGGTATGCTTCTTCATGGGTTACTGGTTTTTAAGAATTAACTTAGCTTGCTTATGTACTAACTTATAGTTTACATTCTTCAGTATATCACTAGCCATGAATACATAAAGAATCTCACCTATCTTTGGTACATCGATTACCATAATATTGGCTTTATCGAATAGTGGTTTATAGAATACGGAAGATAAATCCTTTCCAACTACAAAGAAAAATTCTTCTGAGGGCATTGAATTATATCTCATACAGAGTATGGGAACTTTATTTGCTCTTTTTGCATCCTTAGAAGCTTGTTCCCAGAATTTCAGTATATCGCATCCCTTATTACCTAAGAGTAGATGTTCAAACTTAATCTCTTTATAATTCTTGCATTCGATGGATATCTTACATCTATGAGCATGCCTTTCATCAGTACAGGTTAAATCGGAAGTGGAGTCCTTGTTTGAATGCCAAGCTCCACTCCCCGCTCTATTCCTTTCAAATTTGTATCCGGTCCATTTTGTAAACCAAGCACCTATCTTTCTTTCGAATCGATTTCCTTTATTCTTAGAGTTCATAATATAATGGTGTATTGTATTTTTATATACCATTATAGTAATTGGTACCTACTCAGGCCTTGGGTCTTTTCCACTTGCAAAATTTTAGTATTACCTAGAGGAAGAGAATCTAAGTGGGTTATCAAGAATAAAGTTTTCTCTTTGAATATGTAACGTATTAAGGAAGTAACTATTTCTATGTTATCTGAACTTAGTGATTCAAATACCTCATCAAGGAATGCTAAGTTAATACCCTTAGAGGCAGTTAAAGCCTCATTCATTGCAAAAGCCATTGCTACACAGACCAATTGTTTCTCGCCACCCGATAGTTCATCGTAATCTATAATCATCCCATCTCTTTCAATAAGAGTAACAAATTCTTTTCTAGCAGTACCCAAATCAATATTAAATTCGATCCTAAATCCTAATACCTCTGAATACTTATCGAGGCATTTATTTAAGAACTCAAGTGATGAATCAAATAGGTAAGCCTTAATCCCATTATTACCCAATGGGTCATTAATTAACCAGTTATAATTCTCTAACTCTAACTCTTTATTGTGAAAGTCTTCATCAACCTTCCGTAAATCCTTCCTAATCTCCTTAAGTTTTTGTTTATACTTTGGAGACATGACCTTAAGCTTTTCTTGCTTGAGCTTAGCCAGGTCTTCGTCAATAGAAGCAATATCAGAAGCAATATCATCACAGTCTGATTTTAATTTCTTATACCTATCATTTACACTACTAAGTTCTTCCAACCTCTCTAAAGCCTCTTGATACTCTTTATCATATTTGTCAAGGTCAGAAAACGCTTTATATATTGATTTAGCATCACGTAACGCACGTTTGTAGTGACCGGCTTCTAACTGTATTACCAATTCTTTGATTACTTTCTTAAGGGGTACATTCGATAAATTCTTTGCATCTTTTATCTTACTCCTCAAATCAAGGATTAGTTCATTTTGTTTTTTAATCTTTATCTGAAGCGAAGCATCTACTTCATCCTTGATTTGTTTTTGTTTTTCAATTAGTAGCTTAGTTAGCTTTTCCCTATCTTGCTTTAACTCTCTTCTTTCTTCTTTAATTTTTTGCTTGAAGGATTTTTCTCTATCTCTCATATCGAAGTAAGCTTCCTTGTTAGCCTCTAATTCTTTCTTAAGCATTTGAGACTCATGCTCTACCTCATTTATTTGAGATATCAAGTTATTTTTATCTTGTAATGCAATGCCTTTAGCAAGGTTTAAGAACTCCAAATCGAATACTTCTTCGAATATCTTTTTCTTATCAGAATTAGATTCTTGTATGAGTCTTTTTATACCTTGCCCAAACATAATTGAGTTCATAAACAGAGTATATGATAGACCTATCTCTCGGTTTATAGAATCCTGTATCTTCCCCTTCCCTTTGATATCAACTATATCCCCATCCTTCATGAAGATAAGTCTGTCTTTACCTTTAGCACCATCCTCAAGTACTTCATCATACTTTTGACACCTAACTATCTTATATGTATGAGAATCTTTCTGAAAGTATACTTGTACCTTAGTACCCTTGTAATCTTTGGGCCTTACTTGCTTCCAAGTATTTACCTCAGAAACACCCTTTAGGTTTTTCCCATATATTGCCCATACCAAGGCAGAGAGAATAGTTGATTTCCCTTTCCCATTTGGTGCCTTGATAAGTATGGTACAAGTTGGGTTTAATTGTAGGTGTAAGGATTCTATTGAACAAAATCCTTCTGCCTCTAAGTTTAAGAACGTTAACATGATTCAGCCTTTTTAAGTGTTTCAATTAATAGATTAGTTTTAACCTCATCTTTAATACCTTTCTCTCTTAGGTATCTTTTTGCTAGAGACTTCTTAGAAAGTTGCTTAGTAATCTTATGTTTGTTATTAACTGGAGTACTAGCTTTTTGAGGGATTACCGTATAATAATTGCCATCATCATTAATATCCTCTTCCCTTTCTACATCGATGAACTTTGGGAAATTTTTCAAAGGTACAAACTTCAGAGACAAATCTTCATAGATTTTCCAATACCCTAATTCACAATCTCTATCGGTTCTCCTTTGATGGTTAGGTGCCCCAATCATATAAACCTTCTTTGATAATCTTTGAGGTTTGTGTATATGACCACATAATACTAAATCGAATTTATTGAGAACATTTACATTTAAGTTTTCTACGGAATCTATCTCTCTACCATCGGTATCCTTTGCACCGGGATAATCAGTGTGTAGTAAAAGAATATTCTTTTTACTTTTATCTAATTCTAACTTCTTTAAGTATTCACTTAGACCCACGTTATTATCAATATAAGGAACCCCATATACCATAATATCTTTATGTGTAGAAGATAGTTGGGTTTTTTCATAATCTAATATCATGATACCATACTTCTCTACTTGATAAAGCCAGCTAAAGGGTTTAGTACCAACCTTACTTATTTTCTTAATATCATGATTTCCAGATATGGCATATATCCAAAATCCTTCGATTAGTTCATTATAACATATCTCTGCTAATTCTTGGTCCATTGTTTCGGCCTTATGAAATAAGTCTCCACAAAATAATGCAGGACAGTTAAACCTTCTACATAATTTCCGTATAATCGACAAAACCCTGAAACTATTCAGGGTCCTGTGATTGTTCTCATTAAACTTAGCCCATAGATTTATATGTAAATCTGAAAAGGCTATTGCTATTACTTCTTTCCCCATATCCTATCTAAATGGTAATTGATTTGTTCCGTTCTCATACCTAAATCGAGCTCAGATATACAAATAGTGGGTATTTCCCAATTTGCAAGCAATTCCCCCATAAGAGATGATATCTGAACTTGGAAGAATCTGTTAAGTATTCTCTTACCATTATCTTCCATTGACCAATGCTTATAAGTATCTAGATTTAATGGTAAGAAGATTGCTACATCACATTGATCTTCCATTAAAGTCTTACATTGACAGAAAAAATGTTCCATTTCACATTCTGGTAAAGTTCTTGATTGCTTATACCAAAAATAAGCAGCCAAATCTGCATAACTCCTATCAGTTACAAAGTATTCTCTATCCTTGAATAACCTATTCCTTTTGTTCAGAAGTTGAAAATCTGCTTTATACATTGCCTCCGAACCGAGGGATAATATTTCATTATGTGATACCCCTTCAGTAGCAGGTAATAAATCTGACATACTACCAGAAATAAAAGGTAGATCTTCTCTCTTAGCTACATACTTAGCTAAAGTAGTTTTCCCTATACCAGAGGGACCCACAAACATAATTCTCTTACTCATGATGTAATGCTTTAAATGGTTTTATAAATTCATTTGTCAAAAATGATGCTAAAGAGTATTCGATACAAAGCTCTTTGAATTTCTCATACTTAAACTTCTTCTTTGACTTAATTGGTAACTTATCCAATGGATTATGTCTTACAAACCAAAAAAGGTCGATTAACTGTTCATTCCTTTTCCATATTTGAAGATATTCTTTATTCTTACTCTGGGCAATAAACTTCTCAATTCTACCCTCATCAAGGATTTTTCTTGCCTTTACTGGGCCTATACCCGGAAACCCTGGTATATCATCGGAGGTATCTCCAACCATTGCAAGGTACTCTACTGTTTCATGAGAATGATAACCGAATAATTCTTTGCAGTTATCCATTCTTATCATCTCATCTTTTCTGGGATTATATATCCTCAGGTTATTTGATAGCAACTGGTTAAAGTCTTTATCCGAAGATATGAGTATCATTTTCTCGGATTGGAATTTTTTAATTGCAAGGTATGCTAAGAAGTCATCTCCTTCATATACTGTGGATTTCTTTTTATCAAAGATATAATTAATTCTTATCATACCCAGCATTTTCATTATAATTGCCTTTTGCTTTTGCAATGATTCGTAATCTACTGATATGTTTTTCCTATGGCCCTTGTAATTTGGTAATAACTCCATCCTTACTGGTGAATGACCATTATCAAATGAAACATAAACCTCATCTGGTTCGAACCTTGTAAGATACATATGTAGAGATTTGAAAAATCCGAATATTGCCCCACTCGGTTTGCCATCGGTAGATTTAAGTTTTTCAAATTTGTGAAAAGATTGATGCAAAATATTCTCTCCGTCAAC
>ENA-UOJG01000540-UOJG01000540.1-human-gut-metagenome-genome-assembly--contig:-C47-NODE-540-length-52068-cov-5.760137_pt1 | contig 52068 bp, 49 predicted proteins | sample MGYA00242340_ERZ723887 | MGnify/ENA metagenome assembly ERZ723887 | reverse complement strand
TGTGCGACATCTATGGCTGTAGTATGGTTTGTGTTGAAATACAGCTTTTCAACCGACATAGCCTCAGGCTTGTACTGAATGAAAATGCTGGTCATATCCTGATAAATCATATTAAGGCGTTCGTCAAACGGAACACCTGCCGGAGTTGTTATCGCGCCGAAATTCACAACCGAAAAGCTTCTGCCGTCATATTCCAAAACGCCGAAGCCTACTATTGCATATCCGGGGTCTATTCCCAAAATCCTCACGCCATCATCTCCACATACTACATCACAATAATCGATTAATTATAGCACACTCAAAGAAAAAAATCAACACTTACTTGCCAAATCGAGATAAACGTAATATAATATATCCGTAACGTTTAAAATTGATTTCGGCTGAACCTGTGCAGTCGGCTTTTTTTCGACGTTATTACAACTTTATTTGGAGAACAGCTATGCTAATATCACTGGAAAACATATATAAATACTACAATGGTGAGTCAATACTTGAAAACATCTGCCTCACCATAAATGAAGGAGAGCGGATCGGGCTTGTCGGAGTGAATGGCTGCGGAAAGACCACGCTTTTATCCATAATTACCGAAAAAATCGGATGGGATAAGGCTCCCGACGGCTCAGGAAGCATATCTTATTCCGGGAACACTCGGATAGGATATTTGGAGCAGGGCGTCGGGCTTTCGGCAGAATGTTCAATCGCCGAGGAAATGAGAAAGCCTTTCGCCGCACTTGACGAGGAATATGCCCGCATGAGCGAAATTGAAAACAAACTCTCTTCCCTAACCGGTAAAGAGCTTGAAGACGCTGAATCCGAATACACCCGCCTCAGCTCGCACTACGAAAACAACGACGGTTATATTATTGACGTCAAAATCAAAACCGTCCTCAACGGCATGGGCTTCGGCGGATTCGACCTCGAACGCTCGGTAAACTCGCTTTCGGGCGGCGAGAGAACAAGGCTTGCGCTATGTAAACAGCTTTTGGAAGCACCCTCTTTGCTCATTCTGGATGAGCCAACCAATCATCTGGACCTTGAAACCATGCAGTGGCTTGAAGATTATCTTAAGGACTACAAGGGCGCGATACTCACCGTTTCGCACAACCGGTACTTTTTGGACAAGCTCTGCACCCGCATCTGCGAAATCGAATACAAAAAACTGAAATCATATCCCGGAAACTATTCAAAATTCGTCGAAGAAAAGAAAGCCGAGGTTGCGCGTCAGGAAAAGATCTACGAAGCTGAGCAGGCAAAAATGAAGGAGCTTCAATTCTTTATAGACAAGAACCGCGTCAGCGCTACAAGCGCAAAAGCTGCAAAGTCCAAGCAGCATATGCTTGACAGAATCGTGGAAAATGCAGTTGAAAAGCCTCATGTATATCACAAGCCCGCGAAAAGCAAGCTTGAATACGACATAGAGCCGCCCACGGAAGTTTTTGAAGCGACGGATATAGACATCTCGGTAGACGACAGCAAGCGCACCCTTATAAACAGCTTTTCGCTGGCTGTAAGACGCGGCGAACGTATCGGAATTATAGGTCCGAACGGTGCAGGAAAATCATCCATCTTGAAATCGATTCAGAACATCAATCCACATTCAAAGGGCAAGATATTCTGGGCGCAGAACGTTAAAATAGCATACTTCGACCAGAAAAACGTACAGCTAAACGTCAGAAATACCGTCATTGAGGAAATACATTCGAGATACCCAGCAATGACCGATTTGCAAGTAAGAAATATTTTGGGAAGCGTGCTCCTGTCCGGCGAAAGCGTATTCAAGCCGGTTGGAGTGATAAGCGGCGGCGAAAAAACCAAGCTAAGCTTTGCGCTTATGATGCTCAGACGAGGAAACGTGCTCATTCTGGACGAGCCTACCAACCATCTGGACATCTCATCTAAAGAGGTTCTTGAAAACGCACTTGCGGAATATACCGGAACAATAATATTCGTCTCGCACGACAGATATCTTCTCAATAAAATAGCAACGAGAATTGTTGAGGTCAAGAACGGCGAAATCCACGAATACAAAGGCAACTACGACGATTATCTTATCGCTAAAGAGCTCGAAGCTGCAAGCACGGCGCAATCGGCGGAAGCATCATCAAAGAAAGCCGCTAAAAATCAGTATCGCACCAAGAGCCAGCGTGCCGAGGACGTCAAACGCAAACAGGAGATAAAAGAGCTTGAAGCACGCATCGAGGCTTTAGAAGCCGAAATCAAGGAGCTTGAAGAGCTTATATGCCAGCCTGAGATTGCGGCTGACTACCAGAAAATGGGCGAGCTATGTGCAAATCTTGATAAAAAGAAAGCAGATCTTTCTATCGCCATGGACGAATGGCTTGAAAAGCAAGAGTAATACTTTGCAAAAAGCTGCCGCAGGATCTCATCAATATAGATTCTGCGGCGATTTTATAGTTACACTTTTACGCAGAATTAGTATTGTATCATCCAAATATACGCAAGCTTTTCACTAATCGTATATGATAATATTTTAACATTTGGAAATTGTATAAGTTGTAAAATCGAAAAAGTTTCAAAGACTGAAAATATGATTAAATTAAACATTGACAACCATAAATTAAAATGTTATTATAATAATATAATATGAATTTGCTGCTTTTTTCTCTTTCATAGACTGAAATAACAATCTTTCATACGGCAGGTTTGAGTTTACGTGAAAGGCATGGTCATAAAAAATGCAAGAATTTTATTTTGCTCTTTTAGGTGATGAGGTCAAGCTCCCCCTTTACGTTACCGGCGTAGGAGCTACCGACCCGGAACGCCACTGTACAAGACCGACGGGGCACGTCTATCATCAGGTAATATATACAGCGCGCGGCGAAGGCGTGCTTATAATCGACGGTGAAGAGTATAAGATACCGAAATGCACCGGCTTTTTCCTTCCTGCATACTATCCCCACGAATACAGGGCAAAGGACGGCGCCAACTGGGAAACCCACTGGGTGTCATTCTCCGGGGCTTCTGTTGACCAGATTCTTGTCAATTTAGGACTTAATGTACCCACTGTTTTCAAGGCGGTGGATATGACCGGTCTGGAACGCCAGTGGGAGAAGATGCTAAAGGCTATTCACTCCCCTAATATCCATTCGGGATACACCAATTCCGGGCTTTTGTATTCCTTCCTTGTCGAGCTTAACAGAACCATCTCTTGCCCGTCATCCCCGCGGGAGAATCACAGGATGGAACAGCTCAAATCAATCATAGAATACATCGACAAAAACTACGCCATGGATATCTCGCTGACCGACCTTTCACGGATAGTCAATCTTTCGCCGCAGTATATCTGCCGGATCTTCCGCGAATGTATGAATATGCGTCCATTTGAGCATCTCACGAAAAAGAGGCTGTATGAGGCTAAGAACCTTCTGCTTGATACCTCGCTTTCCATCAACGATATCTCAAAGGCAGTTGGATACAACGATTGCAGCTACTTCTGCGCTGTGTTTAAAAAGCAGGAGAATGTCTCCCCCGCCGAATACAGAATGTTATACGCAGAAAGGCAGCTTGTAAGAGCCGAGCGCGAAGCTAAAAGTATTGACAGCTTCGACGAATGATAAATATTATTGCCATCCTCCATTGATTTCATAATAGAACCGGCGCATAATCCCGAATTTGGGATTATGCGCCGGTTTCTGCATATAGGTTGAAACAGCGAACTATTTATTGATTTCCTCTTCGACACGCTTTACAAGGTCTTCATACCTCGGATTGCCGTGCAGAGCCTTGTAAATGATGTCGCTTTCATCAAGCAAAGTATTTTCCAATAACTCTGGAACCGACTTCTTAGCATATACGTCAACGGATTTTTCCATAGACGAATCGACAAATTCTGAAGTATAGTGATACTCTCCGTCGCAGCGAAGCTTGTCAAGGAATGTGTCAAACTGCTTCGCATGGTCAAATGCCTTTTCCAATGCAGTTATAGCATCTTCGGTTTTGTTCTGCTTTATCAATACCCGAGCATAGCTGCAATAGCAAAAATTCAGATTGGCATTATAAAATCCGTAATTACCATCACAGAATACAAACTGATGCAGCTCTATGATGTGCTCATAAGCCTTCGCCTGCAAATCGACGTCTTTGGTCTGACTCGGCAAATGAACAATAAGACGTGAAAGTGCTCCAAGCAAAAGGCTTTGGCTGCTGGCTCGTGCTTCTTCTTCGTATTTACCGTTGAAAGCGGCGAAAAGAATATGGTCCTCATTCCATGGGTGCTGTTCGGCAATCTGATACACCTTTTCTTTTTCGCCAATTGCTCCGTAGATGTAGGATAAGTGCTGATGGCACTCCATTCTGATTTTGTCGTTGACAGAGGTCGCAAGAAGCCCTTCAAAAATCCTTACAGGCTCCTCCCAGCCCTCATGAGCTCTGCATACGTCAAAATTGAATACCACTTTTCCGTCCTTCATGGATAATATGTCATAATCATTATTTACGGATTCGTCCCATTTGTACCATAATGCTATGCCCAACCGAACAAGCAATTCTTCATTTGCGGGATATTCCGCCAGCGCCTGCCTCATGATGCTTATGCGGTTGTCAACAGGCTCCCAGTTCCTATGCATCTCATCATATTTATCGCAGTATGCCTTGATTTTGCGCTCTTTTTCCTCCTTGTCGTGGTCGAAAAGCTCGTCTATGGTGACGTTGAAAAAGTTCGCAATTGGAGCGATGAATTCTATATCGGGGTAGCCTGTTTCGTTTTCCCACTTGGAAATTGCCTGGCTTGTAACGCCAAGCGCCTCGGCAAGCTTATCCTGCGTAACATCATCGCGGCTGCGCAATACCTTTATTCTTCTTCCTATCTTTACGTTCATATATCATTCTCCTGACTAAATGTATTCCACCGGTGTGATTACATTATAGCATACGCAAAGAACAACATCAATTACCAATCAGTTGTTGTAATATCATCGAATCGTTGAGAGCGTGGCACTCATGTAAAGCTGAATAAATACATGAAAACAAAAAATCGACAAGGCTTCAAATAACCTTGTCGATTTATGGCTCCATGCTATAAAAAGACTTTTTTGCTCAAAAGCCATGCGTCGCAATAGATTCGACTGTTTGCGTTAAAAAATAGAATGCCCGATTAGAACCAATTTGCTTGCCCAGGCTCAAATTGTGGCACATCACTATTTTCATAAGGGTTATAGTTGTTTAGATTACAGCCGAATTCCTTTAGAAATTTGATTTTGCTATCGGGCGTCCATTGAATCAGCGACATACCATCAAATTCCTCGATTCTCCCATTATTCATCTTGTTTTTAAAATACCATTCTACAATGGTTTGATCGTCCTTATGAAAATATTGTTTTATGTCCCACACAAGAACTTTTCCACGGGTATTCCATTCTTCAAACCAATGCTTCAAAGTTGCCCGACCTTCATATTTGGGGCTCCAACTTTCAATATAGATAACATCTTCTGTAAAAATCTCATCTATGCCCAAATCTTTTTGTTGCAGCCACATATCGAACCACAAACGAATTATTTTTTCTCTTTCATTCATTGATTACAGACTCCTCAAATCCCGATATGCTACGGTTATTATACCCACATTACCCAAAAGGAAGAAAAGGGCAAAAGAAAATCGACAAACCTCTTATCGAAGTTTGTCGATTTATGGCGCGTCTTGCGGGACTCGAACCTGCGGCCTACTGCTTAGAAGGCAGTTGCTCTATCCAGCTGAGCTAAAGACGCATAAAAATGGAGCGGGTGATGGGAATCGAACCCACGCGACCAGCTTGGAAGGCTGGAATTCTACCATTGAACTACACCCGCATAACGTCGCAACTTCAAGCGACGCTCATTATTATACCATCACTTAGTCAAAATGTCAAGTGATTTTTTTAATTTTTTTCCGATTTTTTTATCTGAATTTTATCCTGCAGCATTTCCTGCTTTTGCTTGATAGAAGCTATTGCCTTATCACTGTATAGTATTCCCAAAATACCAGCAACAGCAACTACAGCAAATACTATAAGAGCCTCAAAAATGTTGCCCTCACTCAGAGTAGCCCCGAAAACAGTGGAAAGTATTATCGCCGGAAGCCGTCCAAGCATGGAAAGGATAAAGAAATTCATCGGCTTTATCTTCGTAAGCGGTGCTATATAGGTTAAAACGTCTTTGGGAACGCCGGGTATCAGGAAGAGAATAAACACTACAAGCTCAAGCTTCTTTGAATTGTTCAAAAACTCAAACCGCTTTATTCCCTTCTGGTCTATAAAAGCTTCCACAACCGGCATACCGAATTTGCGAACAGTCATAAAAACAACTATTGTTCCTAAAAGTATTCCCAATACGCACCAGAATGTGCCCATGAACTTGCCAAAGAGCACTCCGCCGAGTATCTGTATAACCCCTCCCGGTATGAGAGCGACGACGACCTGAAGCACCTGCAAAAGCAGATATACCGACAGTCCCAGCATAAAGTTTTCATCGACAAGCTTTTCAAGCCCCTGTCTGCCCTCTTCGCTCGAAAGCATTTTCACAAGAGGTATACAGATTATTGTCACAAGCAGCATAACAGCCGCAAGCACGCACAGTGATACTATGCGTATTATTTTCTTTCTTTTTGGAGTTAAAAATTTTGATTCAAATTTTTTCATACTACTTTTTTCTTCTGCTGCCGAACAGTTTTCCTCTTAATCTTAAATTATAAATTATCAGAATCCGATCGAGCATAATATCGAACATCAAAAACGCAAAATTTCCGCCCGCAAGAAGCGCTGCCCACATCCACTTAACATCTTCAAAGCCGAGCGCTTCAAGTCCTATCAGCTTTATCAACAATAAGTATGAGCATATCATGGCAATGTTAAACAGCGAAAGCTTAAATAAAGTCCGCAAAACCCTGCTTTTAAGCTTCATTATATACGCTCTTACTATAGGATAATACCCGAAAAATGCCACAAAAAGCAGGGCAGCTTCCTTATCGGGAGCTAATATCATGGATATTACAGCTGTTCCTAAGTATGCACACAGAGCGGTTTTAACGCCGCATTCCTCTAAAAGCACATTCATCAGCAGTGCGCATATCATCGGGAAGATATACAGAAACAGCGGCAGGAATCCAACAGAAAATTCCAGAACTATGCATACGGCCGAAATCATGCCGCCGAACGCAATATTAAAACTTGATTTTTTCATTATTTTATGTGATGTGAATTAGAAGACAACAGCTCCTGCTTGATATTCCAGAGCTTTTGCGAAAGGTCAACATAATGCTCATGAGGATTCTCAAATCTAAGGACCGAATCCCACATTGTTTCAAGCTCACGCTCGCAGTGCGCCCTTATCTCCTCAAGATTCGGCTTTTCATAAACCAGCCTGCCGCCCACAAATATCGGAATAAGGAGCTCACGCGCGGTATAGTTTTCAAGCGTCTGACGCTTCCATGTATAGTTAGGGTCGAATATTTCAATCGGCTTGGTATTGTCAACAGTTTCGTCGTACACGCAAAGCAAGTCCGCTACAGCCTTGAAATTGGAATTATCATAAAGGCGGTAAACCTTTTTGAAGTGCGGATTTGTAATCTTCTGAACATTCTCAGAAATCTTTATTTTAGGTGTGATGTTCCCCTCACCATCTTCAACAGCAACCAGCTTATAAACACCGTCCAATACAGCTGAAGACTTTGACGTGATAAGCCTTTCGCCTACGCCGTACAAATCAACCTTTGCTCCCTGAATAAGCATATCGCGGATAAGATATTCGTCCAGCGAATTTGAAGCGACGATTTTGCAGTCGGGATATCCGGCTTCATCAAGCATCTGCCTTGCCTTGCAGGAAAGATAGGTTATATCACCCGAATCAAGCCTTATACCCTTTGGACGCTTTCCAAGCGGCTTTAACACCTCATCAAATGCTTTTATTGCATTCGGGACGCCGCTTTTCAGGACATTATAGGTATCGACAAGCAAGGTTGCGCTGTCTGGGTAAACCTCACAATAGGCCTTGAAGGCTTCATATTCCGAATCAAACATCTGAACCCACGAATGAGCCATAGTTCCTGTTGCGGGGACGCCATAAAGCTCGTCCGTAAGTGCGCAGGCTGTTCCTGCCGCACCCGCTATATATGCGGCACGTGCGCCCAAAACAGCGGCGTCCGGTCCATGAGCGCGTCGAGAACCGAATTCCGAAATAGCTCTGCCGTTTGCGGCGCGCACAATGCGTGATGTCTTGGTCGCTATAAGGGACTGATGGTTTATAGTCAGCAAAACAAATGTCTCTATAAGCTGAGCTTGAATAGCCGGGGCGCGGATAGTCATTATCGGAACGTTCGGGAATACTACAGTACCCTCCGAAACAGCCCATATATCGCCCTCGAACTTAAATTCTGCAAGATAATCAAGAAATGCTTCCGAGAATATGCCCTTTGCGCGAAGATATGAAATATCCTCCTCGGCGAAATGAAGATTGTTTATGTAATCTATAACCTGCTCAAGACCGCAGGCTATAACGAATCCGCCGTTATCCGGGACATTGCGGTAAAAGACATCAAAATAGCATATCTTGTCCTTATATCCCTTTTCAAAATAGCCGTTGCCCATTGTAAGCTCGTAAAAATCGCAGAGCATGGTATAATTAGCATCATTCATTCTATTTGCCGCCTTTCACTTGTTTTTGTTGTGCCTGCATCCTTCACAGCCGTTGAATATCGAAGATATCGGTTCGAGGTATGGCTTTTCATCGGTTATGAATTTTAAAAGCGCAGCATTTTTCCGGGTATCATAGCGATACTCCGCCTTTTCTATTCCTTTCAGAACTGCTAAAAACATCACGCTTCTTGCAATTCCGTCGAACAAAACGAGGTCGTTTTGCGGTTCTATGCAGTGAATCATGATTGAATCAGATGTTAGCTCATATATACCAAAGCCGATGACATTGCCGCCGTCTATCGCTTCCGACACGTTGACTTTTTCAGGGACAAGACCCAATTCGGCAAGCTTTGTTAGATACCCTTGCTTATTTTCCTGCTTTAGAATCTGAAGCATTCTGCGCCATCCCCTTATTTATTGCATTTCTTAAAGCGGTCAGTTCCTGCAGGGTAAGCTCACGGAAGGTTCCTGGCTTCAGCATTCCGAGCTTTATCGGTCCCAATGATGTTCTTTTCAGCCTTGCAACCTCCAAGCCCACAGCCTCACACATCTTTCTTATCTGACGGTTCCTGCCCTCTTTTATAGTGATTTGCAGAACCACCCTGCCCTCTTCCTTTGTAAGCACCTGAGCCGATGCCGGAAGAGTTCGCTTGCCGTCTATGATAACTCCGCTTTCAAGCTGTATAAGCTGCTCCTCAGTGATGTCGGGACGAACCGTGACGCGGTAGGTCTTGGTTATATGACAGCTTGGGTGCATTATGGAGTTTGCAAAAGCACCATCGTTAGTAAATAGCAGAAGGCCCTCCGAGTTACGGTCAAGTCTTCCTATTGGATACACGCGCTTATCCACGCCTTCAAGAAGATCCATAACACACCTTCTGCCCAGTTCATCGCTTACAGTGGTGACATAGCCGCGCGGCTTGTTCATCATTAGGTAGGTATATTCCTTTTTGCGCTCGATGACAAGATTTTCACCGTCTACGCTTACTATGTCCTTAAGCGGATCCGCCTTATCTCCGAGCTTACAGGGTCTGCCGTTTATCTTTACTCTTCCCTGCTCTATAAGCTCCTCCGCTTTTCGGCGGGAAGTAAGGCCGGAGCCGCTTATTATTTTCTGAATTCTTTCTTCCATCTGAAAATATCCTTTATGTCAAATTTTTGTTTATTCCAAAACTATATCTCTCTGAGCTATTACCTTTCCGTCGAGATAGTATGTGACCTTTCCGACTGCCTGTCCGCTCTCCGCCGGAAGATATATAAACCTTTGCATAGTTATCCTGCGCTCTACGTTTTTTAAATCGTCCTCAAACAGCGGAAGGGTTATATCCTCGCTGCCGGCAGGCAAAAACTCATCAATCCCTCCAACGCAGGGCACCTTGACCGAAACACCCTCTAAGGTTTGATTGGCTATAAGCGAAAAGCCGTAATCATAAAGCCTGTTATGGTCATACCAATCATTAGGGTCGTTAAGGGTGACGCAGATAAGCGTTACTCCATCCCTTTCGCAAGCAGAAACAAGGCATCTTCCAGCCTTGTCGGTGAATCCGGTTTTTACACCGATAACACCCTCGCAGGAATCAAGAAGCCTGTTGGAGTTTGATAGCCAGCAATCCTTGCCATCACCGTATTTAAGGCAGATGGAGCGTGTGGAGCATACGTCCCGGAAGACGGGATTTTCCATAGCCCTTGCCGCAAGCACCGCCATATCGTGGGCGCTGGAATAGTGGTCATTCGTATAATCGTCAAGCCCTGAAGGCGTTACGAAATGAGTGTTTGCAAGACCCAATTCCTCGGCTCTTGTGTTCATCATTTCAACGAATTTATCACAGTTACCTGCAACGCTGACAGCAGAAGCATTGGCAGCGTCGTTGCCGCTGGGAAGCATCATGCCATACAAAAGCATACGCCTTGTAACGCTTGCTCCCTCATATAAGCCCATGGACGAGCCTTCGACCCTTATTGCATCCGAATCGACCTCAAAATAATCGTCAAGGCATCCTGCTTCGATGGTCAAAAGCGTTGTCATGATTTTTGTCGTGCTTGCCATCTGAAGCTGTGCATCGGCGTTCTTTTCATATATGACCCGTCCGGTCGAAGCGTCTATCAAAATCGCCGCGCGCGCCGTAGGCTCAGGCTCCGCCGCCCTTAACTGTATGCAAAGGCAGGAAGCGACCGCCAGCAGGCATATCAGGCAGGCGACGTATCTTTTTATATTATCCATAAAATAATTTACCTCCGAAAATGATTTCGCAATTATTTTATGGACTATACACGCTTTAATACAGGGATTTATTCAGCTTTTTCTTCCATGGATGATTCATCCTTGGGAGCAGATTCCTTATTTTTACTCATAAAACCGGTAATTTTGTCAACAACATCCGGAATAAGTGCCAAAGCGGCGTTTTCCTTGGGCGCGTTGATGGTCATCTGCAAAAGCTTTACGTTGCCGTCCGGCATGATGGTAATAAATGCGAGAGGTTGAATTGTAACTCCTCCGCCCATTCCGCCGCCAAAAAGCTCCTTTTCGGATTTCGCCGGAATATCCGATCCGCCAGAACCAAATCCTACAGCTATTTTTGAAACAGGGATTATTATAGTTCCGTTCGGAACGGTTATCGGCTTGCCCACTACCGTTTCAACGTCCACAACCTCTTTGATTTTCTCGATAGCAGTTCTGACCAAGCCTTCTAAATTGGTATTCTTTTCAGTCATTTACCTTGTCCTTCTTTCGTTTATTGTTGATTTTTTGTTTTCTCTTACTTCTGATTCTGATTTTTAAATAATTGACACCTAAGTATACAGCCAACGCGATAACCGCAGATGGGCGAACCATAATAACGACCCCGCCGCTGACGTCAAAAGTATTGGCATTGTAATCGCAGTTTATTTCGGTTTTATTTATTTTTACACTGAACGCTGTGCAAAGCAATGCCAACGCCGGATAGAACACCTGATTCGCACGTGCAAAGTTCATACCTGCCTTACAGGCGTCATCCCCGCCGACAGTGAGATTAAGTTCCAAATCATATAGCCTTATCATCTTCAAAAGCTTACGCAGAGACTTCTTGGCTACCGGGAAATACGGCTTTATTTCCTCCCAGCGTTCCTTTAACGATTTATGCTCCTTTTCCTCTTTATCTGATTCTTTGCTTGTATCCTCTTTTATTTCCTTTGATTCACTCTTTGATTCAGGCTCAGGCGTTTTTTTGTCCTCCGAAGGCTTATCCTGAGTTGAATCGACCTCTTCAAGCTCGCTCAGCTCGAAGTCGGGTTTGTTATCCTTAGCTTCTGTAGAAACGCCTTTCGGAGTGCTTTTGTCCGGCGGCAGTGAGGTATCCATCTTAAAAGCTGTAAACCAAAGATACTTTACACACAGCTTTAAGCTTTTTTTATCAAATTTAATATAAGCTCTTACCGAAATGTGAAGCAGGACGTAAATAATTAGTATCAGCGCAAGCAAAACGCCTAAAATGATTCTGCCAACCGTATTATCAGTCCCCTTTCACATAATGTCCTTTGTTGCATTTATTCCGAAGCCATTTTATTCTCAGCTTCAACATCATCAAAGCTGAGCTGTGAATACTCTGTCGGAAGCGGCGGAAGATCCTCCAAGGATGTTAAGCCGAAGCATCTTAAAAAGTTTTCGGTGGTTTTAAACAGCACCGGTCTTCCGGGAATATCAAGCCTTCCAGCTTCCTCTATAAGCTCTTTTTCTATAAGATTATTGACAACCCCGGAACTGTCAACGCCCCTTACATCATCTATAAAGCTGCGGGTTATCGGCTGATTATATGCAATTATCGTAAGCACCTCAAGTGCGGCAGGCGAAAGTGAACCATTTCTTTTATTCTCCACCGCAGACCGTATATAAGGAGCAAACTCCTTTTTTGTGGCAAGCTGATAGCTTTGATTCAGCAAAAGTATTTCAAGGGAAGAGCCGGTATCGGAATACCTTTGGTTGAGTGCAAGGATAAGCCGCGGCAGCTCATCAGGCTCAACCTCAGCCGAATCGCACAGGCGCTGAGCTTCAACAGGCTCACCACAGGCAAAAAGTATCGCTTCTATAACTGAAAGTTTGTCATTGAGCTGCATTCCGTCTTCTCCTTCCTGTAAAGGTTATTTCCGTATTATCATCATTAATAGATATTCTGCCCGACTTTGTAAGCTCTAAAACAGCCAAGAACACAGCAATTTTCTCTGACTTTCCGGCAGCCTTATCCATAACATCAACTAAAGAGCATTTTCCGGTTTTATAGAGCCTTCGCAGGACAGTTATTATGCCGGTCGTTACTGAAACTATCTTATGTGAAACAATTGGCTTGAATATTGAAGCCTCCACCGGCTTCTGGCGAAGCTTTCTGTCTGACAGGCCAAGATACGCCTTTATAAGCTCCTCCGGCTGATTTTTTCCGCGGTAGGTCTTATCAAAATCAGGAAGAGTCGGTTTCTTGACGAATACCTTGTCACCTACATACTCCTCCGAAAGCCTTGCCGCCGCCTGCTTGCAGACTGAATATTCGATAAGCCTTCCCTGAAGCTCGCGCTTTAACTCCTCCGCCTCCTCATGCTTGGGCAAAAGAGAAAGAGTTTTTATAAGTATAAGCCGAGCTGCCATTTCAAGAAATTCGCCTGCGTATTCAAAGTCGCAGTCTTCAATACCGTCTATATATTCAAGATACTGCTCCAAAAGCAGGGATATCTGAATATCGTTGATATTAAGCTTATGCTTTGATATCAGGAAGAGCAAAAGGTCAAGAGGACCTTCAAAGCCTTCAATTTTATATAATATCTCGCTCATCTGGTTATCTCAGCAGTCCGAACAGTGGCTCAATCCAGAAGAACAGCGCATTTATTCCGGCGTATAGCTTATTGATTATCCACGACATGGGAATCTGCAAAACATCGGTAAACAGCAGTACCAAAAAGACAATGTAAATATACTGCTGATATTTCTGCATGAATTGTTGACCTTGTTGGGAACTATCGCACCGAGTATACGTGAACATCAAGCGGCGGAATGGGAATAAGATTGAATACTGCAAGAGAAAGATTTATCGAGGAGAAGAACTGCAGGGCAAGCAATATATAGAATATAGCCATATAGCTTGTTTCGCTTGTAACAGGTATGTTATAAATGATATTCATAATGAATATGCCGATTGTCGCGCAAATCAGGTTTGAAAGCGGTCCTGCCGCGGCGGTTATTGCAACGCCCTTTTTATAGTTTTTGAAGTTCCTTGGATTAATCGGTACAGGCTTCGCCCAACCGAAGCCGAAAAGCATTAAAAATATGGCTCCGAAAATATCAACGTGTGCAAGCGGGTTGAGCGTCAGCCTACCATGCATTAAAGCGGTATTGTCACCCATCTTCTTTGCGGCGAGGGCATGAGCATATTCATGTATAGGCAGTATGGTAAAAATTATAAGCAGTCTTATTCCAATCATCAGCATAAGCTGCGCAGGATCGTTAATGTATTGTAAAATTGACATAGCCGTCTCCTTTGTTTTGTTATTATATCAGCACACTGTTAACGCGCTTATATAATCTCATTGTAATGATACTACATTTTGCACTGAATTTCAAGTGATTTGGGCTGATTTTAAGATTAATTTAAGATTTTCAAAAAAATTTTCAAAAAACACTTGCAATTGTCCGAATAATTTGGTATGATATAGCTTGTTGAATTCTGAACAAATGATAAGGAGGTGCAGCCCCATGGCAAAGTGTGAAGTTTGCGGAAAGGGTGTTACTTTCGGAATTAAGGTATCCCACTCAAACAGAAAAACAAACAGGACTTGGAAGCCCAACGTTAAAAGAGTTAAGGTTCTTAAGAACGGTACTCCCTGCCACATTTATGTATGCTCAAGATGTTTAAGATCCGGCAAGGTTACAAGAGCTTAATCGGTTTTTAAACGTATATTTTCGGCATAAAAGCGAACACAGCGCCTTATATGGCACTGTGTTTTTCTTTTTATACTTATTTCCTGTTTAAAAAGTGTCTGTAAAACCACTGCAAAGCCCATCGTATAGCGGTTTTGTGGCGATTTTACAGCAGCACTTTTACGGAAAATTAGTATTATGCGCTTGATATTGTCATCCGTCGACAGTGACTATCTTCAATCGTCTGCCCAGCCGGCTTAAAAGTTCGTTGGTTATGCTTCCGGATTCCTCCGCCACGGCCTCTGCGGATATCCCATCGCCTATGATGGTAACCGCTGTTCCGACTTTGACGTTATCAATATCAGTTACATCAACAGCCGTCTGATCCATGCAGATTCTTCCGACGATTTTCGCTCTACATCCGTTAATAACTACGCTTGCATTACCGCAGGACAGATTCCTCGACAATCCGTCTGCATATACTATTGAGATTATTGCGATTTTACTGTCCTTTTCAGCAGTAAAAGCCCGTCCGTAGCCGACGGTATCTCCGGCTTTTACATCTCTGACTACAACCACTTTTGATTTTAGTGAAAGCACCGGTTTTAAATTCAGCTTCAGCCTCGTATCATCATCCGGCTTGCTCAAAACTCCGTAAAGCGATACTCCCGCTCTGATGTAATCACATTCAATATCCGGATAATTCAAAAGCCCATAGCTGCTCTGAATATGCGTTTTCGGAATTTTTATATTTGCCGCTTTTAGTATGTCGAGCGCATTATAGAACCTGCTGATTTGATTCTTTGTAAATGTAACATCATCCTGTGAAAGACTGTCGGCCGAGCAGAGATGAGTGTATATTCCTTTTACGGATATGTTTTTCATGCTGAACACATCAGCGATTTTGCCTACTTCTTCACAATCAAAACCAAGCCTGTGCATTCCTGTGTCGAGCTTGATGTGCACATCTATTTTCACGCCTTTTGAGCTTAATTCGACGGCGTGCTCATAGCTGACAAGCGTTTGCATCAGCTTAAAGCGTTTCAATTCCCCTGCTCTGTCCGGGCTTGTATATCCAAGAATCAGGATATCCCCGCGAATGCCGTAGCTTCGCAGTTCTATCCCCTCCTCTATTGTAGCAACGGCAAAAGCTTCTACCCCGATTTTTTCAAGATACGCCGCCGTTTCAAATGCTCCATGACCGTAGGCTTCTGCCTTTACGACAGCCATAAGCTCGCATTTTTCCGGCATGGCTTCATTAAGTGCTTGGACATTGCCGCGAAGATTGTCAAGATTGACCTCTATCCACGCTCTTTCGGCGTTTATGGGGTCGCATTTTCTTTTTGCTTTGAATCGGGATATCACCAAGGACATCACAAATGCGAACACCGCTGAAATAACGCTCACAGCCAAGAAGTGTACAACACTGTTATAAATGAGCGAATCCTGAAGCTTTATAAGCTTGGCACACACGCGCACAAATATGATTGTCATGGGGTGAATAATATAGATTATCAGCGACATATCCCTCAGCCACGCTCTGCGCTTCCCTCTCCAAGCAAGAATCACCCCGAAAAGAAACAGAACGCAAGGCAGCAAGAAGATATACATACTGTCGTGCCTCGGCAAATCGAGCTTTCTAAGCGATATCGCTTCAAAAAACATCATTGCAAAGCTGATAACAAAACCTAAAATACTTTTTCTCGGGGATATTTCAATGCAGGAATCGTGAAATATGCCTCCCAAAACAAAGAATACCGGTGCAAAGAAAAAGCCGTTCCTTGTGTAGTCACACACCTGAAACACCAGCTCATAAAATCCGTTGATAAGTGGGAGCCTTTCGGCGATTCCGTAATAACTGTCCCCTAACAATCCGATAGCATACAAAGCAAATGAAGCGACCAGAGCCTTTTTGTAATCCAGCTTTTTTACAAGATGCCATGCTATCCATCCGCCGATTATTGAAGCCGGTAAGTACCAAAGGTGATACATTGTGCCGTCTATTAAAATATCCTTAATTATGTTCGGCACGAGATTGCCCTGTGAAAAATAACCGTTGTAGATGTTTATCGGCAAATATATCAACATGGCAGCTCCGTAAATAAGGGCTGTCTTTTTTATAAATGCTTTCAGCCTATCTGAGTTACGGGAATACCTCGTAATCAGGAAAAAAACCGATGTCATAAAGAAGAACGGCACGGCGATTCTTGCTATGATTCTTGTAAGTATAAAATCCGCTGTTTCTGAGTAGGTCAGCAGCGGCGAGGTGTGGATAGTCACCACCAAAACCGCCGCGATAAGCCTGAAATAATCTATACCGGCATATGCTCTTTCTTTATTCATGGCTTTCTCCATATTGTCACAATAAAGCCGTCTACATTGTTTCCGGATACCTGATAAACTGTATTTTCAGGAAGAGTAATGACGGTTTTGCCGGAAGCGTCTGCCTTGACATAGAATATTTCAACAGCGGCACCGTTTCTGACGATGTTGAGATGCTCGCCTTCGCAGGAAAAGCGCTTGACATACTCAATATATTCCTCCAAAACCAAGCCCTTTTCGTACATAACGGTAGAATGCTGATATCCTACATATCTGAAATGCCAGGGCTCATGACCGATACCTGTAATATACTCTTTATTTTTCTGATATCGCTCAACAAATCCGTATTTCGGCGCAAGTTTTCTGAATTCTTCGCAGATTCCTTCATAAGGGAAATCCGGGCAGATAAAATCAATATCGTCCTTATTCAAGCCCAAATCTATTGCAAGACCGGTTTGATGCTCACTGTGGTTTGGAAGGGCAACGAATTTTTCGGTGAATTCCCTGCCGCTTTCTATCATAGATTTTTCGTAGATATCCGTCTGCTCCTTAAATGAGCGATACCCGCTTACAGGGACGATATCTCCGCGACTGCCGATTTTTTCTAAAATCATCTGCAAAATATTAGCCGCCTCCCTTTTCAGAAGGATATCGGGATATTTTGGGTCAACAGCAGTCAAATCCTTTTCATCTGATGTTCTTAGCTCGTAATCGGCATTGACAAGAATCAAGTTTCCTTCATATATTTTATCGTTAGTAAGTGTTATTTTAGTCATATGTAAAGCCCTATCAGTCTGTCCAGCATTTCTGCAAACGACAAACCGATTCCTTTCATCATATTGGGATATCTGCTGTGGGAGGTAAATCCGGGGATAGTGTTTACCTCGTTAAAAATTATTTCTTTGGATGGTGTTAGGAACATATCCACCCGCGCAAAACCCGAACAACCAAGCGCGTGGTAAATTACAGCCGCAGTTTCCTGAATCCGCTTTTCGGTTGCCGAATCGATTCTTGCCGGCATATGGATTTTTGAGGATTTGAGCGTGTATTTTTCTTCGTAGTCAAAGAATCCGTCCGAAAGCTCTATTTCATCGACCCTGCCAATAGTCAAATCGCCGCCAATTCCCATAACCGCACATCCTACCTCGAAACCTTCTATGGCCTCTTCGACTATGATATTGCAGTCATATTCAAAAGCAAGAGCTATTGCGCGCTCAATCCCGCTTTCATCCAAGACCTTTGTGATTCCGAATGAAGAGCCAGCCCGAACCGGCTTTACGAAAACAGGAAACTTCAGGCTTTTTGAGACTTTCTTTGCTGCTCCATCCCTGCTGTAAACATCAAACGACAGCGACTTAGGAACTGACACTCCGAAGGTACTTGCCAACCTATGTGCCCTTTCCTTATCCATGCATAGCGCAGATGATAAGGTATCACATCCAACAACAGGTATTCCGGAAAGCTCAAGCATCCCCTGCACCGTTCCGTCTTCGCCGTTTTTACCGTGAAGCACCGGAAAGACTAAATCTACCTTCATTAAGGAATACTCACCGTTGGAAAGCTCTAAAAAGCCCCTATTTGAGCGGTTTTGTGAGAAGCCCACAGCACGGATTTCTTCTGCGTTTTCAAACCATGTATTATCCCTGATTCTCTCGATATTGCCGCAGTATCTGTACCAGTCACCGTCTTTCGTGATTCCAATGGGTATAATTTTATGTTTATCCTTATCCAGATTTTTGAGCACCGAAAATGCCGATTGCAGTGAGACATCATATTCAGGAGAGCATCCTCCGAAAATCACTGCTATTACCTTCTTGTCCATCTCAATCTATCTCCTCGATATTTACGTTATTTGGCAGTTCATAGCCTATTTCACAGACATTTGTATACAGTTCAAGCTGCTCTGTAACACCTGTATCCTTATTTGCTCTCAGACAGTTGACAACTGCGGTCTGATATATCCTTCCGTTCCTTCTTTGATATTTAACATCGCTGTTGTAGATTTTGTATTCATATTTCTGGCTTTTGTCGGAATATATCCAGCCGTACATATATTCGTCATCGAAGCGTATTACTATCTGATAGCTTGCATTTGTATTGTTTCTGACCTTCAAATCGAGCCAGCCCTCGTTTATTGTGGCGTCAGTTCCTGCCGGATTGCTCTCGGTTGTTGACGGGAAGGATTCCACTGCGTGTCCGTGACGTTCGACAATCTCAAGCGGAGTATGCAGAAACATCCAGAAAAGCATATTGCTTATCTGACACAGCCCGCCGCCGTAGGAGCCCACGATTTTGCCGTCAACCAGGTTAAGACCATCCTTATAGCGCTCGCGCCGGTCGGCATATCTTGCCAGCTGCCAGAAAGAAAACGTCTCTCCCGGCTTGATTACGACATGATTCAGCGTCTTTGCTGCAAGTTTCAGATTGAATACCTTGTTCTGCTGATACTTCATATCGAAACCGCTGTTTTTGTTCAGCATCAGCGAGGATGTCCCGAACACCTTGCACGGTAGCATATCCTTTCTGATTTCCTTGGCATAGCGGTTTCCGTCAAACCTCATTTTGATGTAAAACAGCTTCTTTCTCTGCCAGCGCCGCAAAGGAAGCAAAAACGGAAATATCTGCGTTAATCTTTTTCTTGACATAAAAAATCACCCCTTAATCTGATGCCTAAATTGTATCAGATTAAGAGGCTATATGTTTGCGCTCGATATAAAGTATTTCTTATATTTTTATAAAGCAATTCTTACGATTTTCTTACGAGACAGGAATTATTACTTCAAACTCGATGATTTCGTTTTCACTTTTTGCTTCGATTCTGCCATGATGAAGCTCAACGATCTGTTTTGCAATTGCGAGACCCAGCCCTGCGCCGCCGCTCTTTGTGCTTCTTGACGAATCAAGGCGGTAAAACTGCTCGAAAATCCTATTGAGCTTTTCTTTCGGGATGGTGTTGCCGTTATTTATGAATTTAATGCTCATAATCTCGCCGTTCTGCTTGGCAGATATGCTTATAGTACTGTTTTCAAAGCTGTAATTTACAGCGTTTCTTAAAAGATTGTCAAAAACCCGCTGCATCTTGTCAACATCGCACCGAATCATTGTATCAGGTGATATTTCGAGATTGCAGGTGAGGTTCTTCTCGGCGAACATCGGCTTGAACTCGAATGTCAGCTGTTCAAGAAGGCGTGTAAGGTTAACCTTTGAATATTCCAAAGTGATGTTTGAAAGGTTGAACCTTGATATCTCGAAGAATTCGTTGATAAGCTCCTCAAGCCGCTCCGCCTTATCCAAAGATATCGACAGATACTTTTCCCGCAGCTCTGGGGATATCTCCTTTTCATCCCGAAGAAGGGTCAGATATCCTATTACCGAGGTCAGCGGAGTTTTAAGGTCGTGAGCAAGATACATTATCAAATCATTTTTTCGCTGGATGGCATCATTGGCGAGCCTTGCATTCATACGTGACTGCTCCAAGGCAAGATTCAGCTCGTTCTGGACGTTTGAAAGCTCCGGTGAAAGCTCGATAGGCTCGTCAGACTGCTTAGAAAGGCTCTTTGCCGCATCTACAACATCATCCAGATACCCAAGCGGTTTGCTTATTGTAAAATACAGGATTACAAGCGTTCCCACAAAGAATCCCACAACAATTATAAACGGCGAAAGGCTTGCCAGCGATTTCAGCAGAATATACAGAACATCGCCGGGATGCCATGTGAACAGCGAACAGACAAAGTATGCCATAAAGAATCCGCCGAGAAGTATGAGCACCAACATAAGCTCGCTGACTACAAATCTTAAAAGCAGTTTGTTCGTAAGCGCAGAATAGCTGCGCTTTGGTCTTTTACTTTTCAATGGTATATCCCACTCCCCACACTGTTTTTATAAATTTCGGATTTCTTGCAGGCTCGTTGAGCTTTTCGCGAAGCCTTCCTATGTGCGCCATTACGGTATTGTTGTTTGACAGGAACTTCTCGCCCCAGACACTTTCAAAAAGCTCTTCCGATGAAATCACCTTTCCCCTGTTCTCACACAGATACCAAAGAATCGAGAACTCAATCGGTGTTAATGTGACCTCACGTCCGTACAGACAGCACTTATGAGTGTCCTTGTTGATGGTAAGACCTTTGACGTCATACTCGGATATCTCTGCCGGCTTGCTTTCATTGCCGGAGGCGTTATTATATCTTACATACCGCCGAAGCTGGGTCTTTACCCGAGCCACTACCTCCAGCGGGTTAAACGGTTTAGTGATATAGTCGTCCGCGCCGATGGTAAGACCCATAATTTTGTCGGAATCCTCCACCTTGGCGGTGAGCATTATAATCGGGTAAAAATGCTTTTCCCTGATTTTCTGGCAGATGTGAAAGCCGTCGATATCCGGGAGCATAACATCAAGAATCGCCAAATCAAGGTCAGCGGTTTTGATAAAGTTAAGAGCATCAATGCCGTTGTAGAATTTATGTACAATGTATCCGTCGTTTTTGAGATAAAGCTCTATTAAATCGGCAATTTCCTTTTCGTCGTCAACAATCAAAATATGTTCGTTCATATATTTCCGCCTTTGCTTTACAATGCTGTGTTAGTGTTATTATAACACAGTTCAAAAGAATAAGCAATGAGTTGTGGAAAAATTAAGAATTAGAAATATAATATCAATAATATCCAAAAATCGGATTACAAGACAGTGAATAGTGAACCACGCATAATTTCTAAAAATTTTTTCTGTAAAACACTTGATTTTTTCTTTCAATTGTGCTATTATATCAGCCATGGGGTATTAGCGCAGTTGGAAGCGCGCCACACTGGCAGTGTGGAGGTCACGGGTTCGAATCCCGTATGCTCCACCAAAAATCGGGTAAGCTTTAAAAGCTTACCCGATTTTATTTTTTCATTATTCACCGTGACAGGAAAATCCCCTCTGATTCATTCACGAGCTGTAAGCCTTTCAGGATAAATTATCAGCCGGGTAAATACTTATTTCAGTCTGAAAGAAGTATAAGAAGCCGGCTTTTTTCATATTATTAATCAGTTATATATGATTTTGAAAGGAACGGTGTATTGATATGATTTACCCACCGGAGGGCTATATTATAAACAGAACCGAAAATATAACCGCTTTGTCTGATATGCTCAGTCTCACAAGTGCTATGAACAGCGGAACGATTTTAGAAGCCAAGGCAGATATGTGCACATCAAACCACGACCTTATTCTGAACCTCCCTTGCATAAAGGCTGTAATGCCGCGGGAGGAGGTATGTATCGGGATAAAGGAGGGCAAAACCAAGGATATCGCGGTAATATCACGAGTCGGAAAGCCGGTATGCTTCATTGTTACGGGATTTGAATATATAAACGGCGAAAAGACCGCAGTTCTTTCGAGAAGGTCGGCTCAGGAGCGCTGCATAGGCAGCTATCTATCCAAGCTTAAAAGCGGAGAGGTCATAGACGCTACCGTAACTCATATTGAACAGTTCGGCTGCTTTGTGGATATCGGCGCGGGAATCCCATCAATGATACCTATAGACGAGATATCTATTTCAAGAATAGCATCCCCATTCGATAGGTTTTCTGTGGGAGACAGAATCAAGGTGATTTACAAGGGCTTCGACGGCGATAAGTTCTATATAAGCCACAAGGAGCTTTTGGGCACTTGGGAGGAAAACGCCGCCCTGTTCTCTTCCGGCGAGACAGTTCGCGGAATCGTCAGAAGCGTTGAAAGCTACGGCGTATTCGTGGAGCTTACCCCCAACCTCGCCGGGCTTGCAGAGCCTAACGGAAACGTCAGAGCAGGTCAGACGGCAAGCGTATACATAAAATCAATTAATCCTGAAAAGATGAAAATAAAGCTAATAATCGTTGACTGCTGTGACTCACCCATGAAGATGAACAACACCTATTTCATCACCGAAGGAGTTATAGGCAGATGGCGATATTCCCCGGAAAGCTGTAACAAGGTAATCGAGACTGTATTCTGACGAAAAAGTCCCCGACAAGCGTTCGGGGACTTGATGCTTATATGCGCGATTCTGCTTTAAATCATTAAAAGGAAATGACTTTATTTTTTCTTGATTCTTGCCCAGTACTCCTTGGCAGTCTGCTCGGTCTTGTTTGCACCATAGGTGTAGTATACCCTGTCCTTAAGATTGTCGGGAAGATACTGCTGATCTACCCATGAATTTGGATATACGTGAGGGTATTTATACCCCTGAGCCTTGCCCAGCTTCTGCGCTCCGGCGTAGTGACCATCCTGTAGATTTGAAGGGATATTGCCGTAGTCCACATTTCTCACATCGTCCAGAGCGGAATCTATCGCTGTTATAGCGCTGTTTGACTTGGGAGCTGTGGCAAGGAGTATTACCGCCTGAGCAAGTGGGATTCTTGCCTCGGGAAGCCCCAACTGCATAGCGCTGTCCACGCAGGATTTTACTATGGTAATTGCGTTGGGATAAGCAAGCCCTATATCCTCAGCCGCTATAACAAGCAGCCTGCGTGAGAGGGATATTATATCCCCCGCTTCGATAAGCCTTGCGGCGTAGTGAAGAGCGGCGTTTTCGTCCGACCCTCTTATTGACTTCTGGAGGGCTGAAAGTATGTTGTAGTGCTCGTCAGAATCCCGGTCATAGCGCATATTGCTTCGCTGAGTGAGCAGTTTGACGTTTTCGAGCTTGACATTCAGGATACCGTCCGAGCTGTCTGCCGAAAGAACACAAAGCTCTACTGTGTTGATGGACTTTCTGACGTCTCCCCCGCAGCCTCTTGCTATGTGCTCTATCACTCCGCTTTCAAGCCGGAGTTTTTTGCCGAGCTCGTCCGCACATATCTGAAACGCCCTTTTGACTGCCGGGCATATCTCGTCCGCTGAGACGGGCAGGAACTCAAAAACTGTAGAGCGGCTTATTATAGCGTTGTAGACATAGAAATAGGGGTTTTCAGTGGTCGAGGATATGAGGGTTATTCTGCCATTTTCTATGTATTCCAAAAGCGATTGCTGCTGTTTTTTGTTGAGATACTGTATCTCGTCAAGATACAAAAGGATTCCGTTGTAGCCGAAAAGGGTGTCAGTCTGCGCTATTATGTCCTTTATATCCTGAACGGATGCCGAGGTGCCGTTCAGCTTGTACATCTTCATGTTGGTATTGTCGGCTATTATTCTTGCAACAGTCGTTTTTCCTATGCCGCTCGAACCGTAAAATATCATATTCGGGATTCTTCCGCTTTCGATAATCCTTCTTAAAGGCTTGTCCTTGCCTAAAAGATGGCTCTGCCCGACAACATCATCTAAAGTTTTGGGTCGTATTCTGTCAGCTAACGGTGATGGCAAATTATCACGTCCTTAGAGTTGATACGTTTATTATACAGCACCGCACAAAATAAATCAAGCTCCGCATGAAAACCGTTTGGCTTAATGCGGAGCTTGTTCTATTGTATCATGAAAATATCTGCGCGCCGCCATGCGTGACGCATTATTAATCCTTCTTCACGCCCCACATACAAAGCGGGGTTTCCTCCTTGGGAAGATAGAGCTTGCCGTCGGCAATCAGCTTTTCAAGGATTATTGCTGCAACATCTAATCGATGATGTATCTTCGCAATCGTTGCGCACTGTTCCTTTACGGCAGCGGGTGCGGATTTCTCGAGGATTTTTGCCGCTCTGTCCGATATATCTATCATGCAGCTTGCGGTTTGAGCTATTGCCGGCTCTAAAGCCTCAAGAATCTGCTCGTAAACGCCGGTTGTGAATACCGGGAAGTTTGCGGACAGCCTGCCGTTGTCGCTGAAAATAAATCTGTTTTCTATCAGCCATGGCAGAGTTTGGTTGCTCCTGTTGGCATCACTTTCAAGTATAGCATCACATACGGCTTCTGCTTTTTGGTAAAAATATGAATGGTCATACAGCTGACACGGCATAATCACCTTGTAATTTTCGGTCGAAAACCACGCCGTTCCTGCGCTGTTTGGCGTATGCATTGTAACTCCATTGAAATGCGAGTTCTTGAAATCGTTATCATGTCCCCATACCCAGCCGCGGCAGCCGAGCGGAAGCTCCGGCGCTTCTCCATGCGGAGAGAAGTAATCAGCTCTCCAAAAGCCGTTTACAAAGGCTATATTGAGCAATGCGAACATCAGTCTGTTGTCATCATAATCGTTGCCATTGAAGTCAAGCTCTCTTACCTGCGGGAGGGTTTCAAGGACTGTATTATATATCTCCGCCGAAATTTCCTCATAGATAGGTACAGTTTCCTTTTCAAAACTCATTTCATACTCATCTGTCAGGATTACAAAGTTAGTCTGATACTTTTTGCCGACCTCTTTGAGCACTCCAGCCGCCACGAGGATTGCTATCTCATCCTCTAAATACGGCATTGCAACACCTAATTCCAGTGAAAGCTCCTCTGCGCTCACTGGCTTTTTATATGCCGTAAGCAGGATATTACCGGGGAGCAAGCGGTCGCACAGCTTGGAATATCTGTTGTAATCGCCCCAGAAATTAATTCTTAAAACACCGGGATTATAGCTCTTTTCGCCCAATTCTCTTGTCATACCGATTCCTTCTTTCAAAATTTTGCGTATTTTGAACAGATGGTATTTGACCATCTCTACGCTGATTTTTTGCTCCTTGGAAATCTGCGAACAGCTTTTGTTGTCGACATAATACGCTATCAGGATATCTCTGTGGGCTTTGGCAAGCAGTGAAAGCTCACGCCGGAGACGATATGTAGAATCCTTTTCATCCTCATGAAAGATATATTCATGCTCCGGCGAATACACCGTTTGATATGAGACATTCTTCAAATCGAGCTCGCACTTGCGCTTCAAATCCTCACGACGGATGAATTTGCGGAAGGTATTCTCGGCAATTCTCCACGCAAATGCCCAGAACGCCTTGTCATCCCTGAGATTCTTCGCCGACGAAAGGATTTCCACTACTATTTCATGGGCGAGGTCGGTCGCCTTGTCCTTGTCGTAAAGACGCTCATAGGCGTATCCGTAAAACGCCGCGAGATTATCCTGAATCAGTTTATTAACATCAATTTCTGCCATACTGCCACCCTTTTTTCTACAGGAGCCGCGAATGTTTGAAAGCTTTCGTTTATATAGTATCGAAAATTGAAATCGGTTAGCGTTTTTGAAAAAAAATTTTTGATTTTGGGATTATATTATCATTTCAAATTTGGCATGAGCTTTGAAAACAGCTCGGCACAGTAATCTTTGAGCCTGTAAAACTCCGTTTTCAAGCCGTCGAGCAGTTCTTCGGATGTTCTTATTGCAAGGCTGTAATCATCTTTTGAGATGTTACCCTCCGCCAGAGCCTCTGAAAGCTCGTCCATATCCAAAAGTGACGATCTGCCATCCGGCTGTACAATGATATCGAGCATGAGGTCGTCGAAGCAGGAATTATCGCCGTCTACAATGTTCTGCTTTGTGATATCGAAATAATACTGGAAGCACTCGCCTGCGGGATTGAACATCGCCGTCAGCCACCAGTTTTGATTTTCAAACGCCAGCTGAAGCCAATAATAGCCGTCGTCGCAGATTGTGATTTCTCTGTCAACGCTGAAAACCGCTAATGGCTTTGTGACTTTAAGAATATGCAAAAGTGAGGCTTCTCCGCGCATATCTCCGCTTGAAATATCCATATATGCAGTCTCTCGGCGCAGGATTCTTTTCCAATCGCTTCGGGACATATATTTTCGCTCAATTTTGTTTGACATATTATCACCTGATGTAAAATCACATATATTCAAAAAGGAACGCAAACAATTACGTTCCTTTTAGTATTTACGCCTTTTTGCGCTCGTCAACGCTTCTTATAACCTCCGGCTCGGCACCATCAGATACGCACTCCGGGGTGATTATCACCTTGACTATGTCACCGTCGGATGGAGCGTCGAACATCGGCTTTAACAGAATTCCCTCGATAATAGAGCGAAGTCCTCTCGCACCGGTTTTCTGAGCTATCGCCTTCTTTGCGATTTCGCGCTTGGCTTCATCTGTAATTTCAAGCTCTATGCCGTCATAATTGAACAGCTTCTTGTACTGCTTTTCAAGCGAATTCTTGGGCTGAGTCAGGATAGACACCAACGCGTCCTCATCAAGACCGGAAAGAACGGTTATTACCGGAAGTCTTCCTATAAGCTCCGGGATGATGCCGTATTTTACTATATCCTGTGGGATGACGTTTTTGAGAACATTCTCTGAATCTTCCTTGACCTTCAGCTTGCCGCCGAAGCCTATCTGTGAAGTATCTGTTCTGCGCCTGATAACGCTTTCAAGACCGTCAAAGGCGCCGCCGCAGATAAAGAGTATGTTCTTCGTATCAATCTGGATAAATTCCTGATTTGGGTGCTTTCTTCCGCCCTGCGGTGGGACGTTTGAAACTGTACCCTCGACTATCTTCAAAAGTGCCTGCTGAACACCCTCGCCGCTTACATCCCTTGTTATGGAGACATTTTCGGACTTTCTTGCTATCTTGTCGATTTCATCTATATATATAATGCCGTGCTCAGCGGCTTCAACATCATAATCAGCAGCCTGAATAAGTCTTAAAAGGACATTTTCAACATCGTCTCCGACATATCCGGCTTCGGTGAGCGTTGTAGCGTCGGCTATTGCAAAAGGCACGTTAAGAGTCTTTGCAAGCGTCTGGGCAAGCAGGGTCTTTCCAACACCGGTAGGACCCAAAAGCAGGACATTGGATTTCTGAATTTCAACGTCGTCCTCTTCATCGTTTGCCAGAAGCCTTTTATAGTGATTGTAAACAGCTACCGAAAGAGTAAGCTTGGCTTCGTCCTGCCCGATAACATACTGGTCAAGAACCTTTTTTATTTCAGCCGGCTTTGTAAGGGTTATATCTGAATCCGACCGTCTCTTCGAGCTTTTTACAAGACTTTTTTCTTCAAGAATATCATAGCAGAAAAGAACACATTCGTCACAAATGTGAACATCTCCTGCCGAAAACAGGCTTTTAACGCGATTTTCCGGTTTGCCGCAAAAATCGCATCTTTTAATACCGTCATTTGAGGCCATTTCTTTTACCTCCTAACTTATCAAATCAAAAGTGCTGCCGGACGTTTCAGCCCGGCAAACACTTTATAGTTATACTTACTGCTTTTCAATGACCTTGTCGATAAGACCGTATGCAACGGCTTCCTCGGCGGTCATGTAGTTATCCCTTTCGGTGTCGCGCTGGATTTCCTCAATCGTTCTTCCGGTATTCTGCGCAAGGATTCTATTGAGCTTTTCTCTTGTCCTTACCAGATGGTCGGAATGAATCTTAATATCGGTGCACTGGCCGGAAAGTCCACCGCCTATCAGCGGCTGATGAATAAGAATTTCACTGTTGGGCAAAGCTATGCGCTTGCCCTTTGCGCCGCCGGCAAGCAGGAACGAGCCCATTGAAGCCGCCATACCTACGCAAATTGTGGAAACATCGCACTTTACATACTGCATAGTGTCATAGATTGCAAAGCCTGCGGTAATTGAACCTCCTGGGCTGTTGATATAAAGGTAGATGTCCTTTTCGGAATCCTGGCTCTCCAAAAACAGAAGCTGAGCAACTACTATACTTGCCGTAGCGTCGTTCACTTCGTCGGACAGAACTATAATTCTGTCGTTAAGAAGTCTGGAAAAGATGTCATAAAATCTTTCACCATGGCTTGTTTGCTCTATTACGTTTGGTACTAATGCCATATTGCTCCTCCTAAAAATGTAAGCAAAAACATTGGTGGGTTGGCGTTCGGATAGTGCCAACACGCCCTATATTACTCGATAACTGCGCTGTCCTTTATGAGGTCTACAGCCTTGCCTACTGCAACGTCAAGCTTGATATCCTCTGCACGGATGTACTGCTTAACTGTCTCAACAGGCATATTGTAATGCTCGCCGATATGTGCGAACTCCTGCTCGATTTCCTCCTCGGTCGGTTCGATAGCTTCAAGCTCGACAACCTTTTCAAGAGCCAATCTGAGCTTAACCTGCTTCTCAGCCTGCTCGCGGTAGGTGGTCTTCAAGGAATCCATTGTCATACCGGTGAACTGGAGATACATATCCAGCTTGATTCCCTGCTGAGCCAAGCGCTGAGAAAGATCCTCAATCATGTCGTTGACCTTGTTCTCATACATAACCTCGGGGATTTCGCCCTCAAGCTTATTGATAACAGCGTCCAGAATAGCGGTTTCAACCTCATTATCAGCCTGCTTTTCGGCATCCTCTTCAAGATGCTTTCTTACGTCTGCTCTTAATTCGTCAACGGTGTTGAAATCGGAGGTATCCTTAACGAAATCATCGTCAAGCTCAGGAAGCTCGGTTGTCTTAATTTCATGAAGCTTGATCTTGAAGACTACAGGTGCGCCTGCAAGCTCCTTAGCCTGATAATCCTCGGGGAAGGTTACGTTGATATCGAACTCATCGCCGATGTTATGTCCGACAATCTGATCCTCGAAGCCAGGGATGAACTGACCGCTTCCGAGCTTAAGTGTGAACTTCTCAGCCTTGCCGCCGTCGAAAGCAACGCCGTCCTTGAAGCCCTCAAAGTCGATAACAACATCGTCGCCGTTCTGTGCGGCTCTGTCATCAACGCTGATGGTTCTTGAATTCTTTTCAAGCATATGGCCTATCTCATGCTCAACAGCCTCGTCTGTAACAGCATTGACAGTTTTCTTAACGTTTATACCCTTATAATCCTTGATATCAACAACAGGCTTAGTAGTGCAGATTGCCTTGAACTTAACACCGGCAGCCTTTGAAACCTCAGTGACTTCAACGTCGGGTGCGGCAACAAGGATAAGCTCTGCTTCCTTGACAGCTTCCTCGATAGCGGGACCGTAAACATCGTTTACAGCGTCCTCAAAGAAGACCTCTTCGCCGTATTCCTTTTCAATGATCTTTCTGGGAGCCTTACCGGGGCGGAAGCCATTGATGGTGATTTTAGCCTTGTTCTTAAGATAGGACCTCTGCAATGCCTCTTCAAAAGCCTCTGCTGAAACCTCTATCTCCAATTCGTATTTGTTTGTTTCTACCTGATTTTTGGATTTTAACATATTACGTCCTCCTGTATAATTAATGATATTAATACACAATAACTAAGTATAGCACACCAAAAAAATTTTTTCTATAGAAAAACTATAATTTGGCATTATGCACAATTTCGGTTATATCAAGCGGCATAAACTGTAGATAATCACTTGATATCAGCCGGAAATCTATGCCGTATCTTGTTCCGTTGACTGCCAAACCGCAGGACGGACCATGCAGATGACCATAAAAGCACTGTTTTATATTGTATTTGAGCAAAACGTCGAGAATTTCCGGATTTGTCACATTTGCAAAAACCGGCGGGTAATGCATAAAAACTACTGGGCGAAGGTTTTCCGACAAGGCGCTCTCGATTGACCTTTCCAGCCTCATAGCTTCGCGGTGTATGACCTTAGCATCACACGGCTCGCTGCCGTCGTTTATCCAGCCCCTTGTGCCGCAGATGCCGATATCTCCATAGCTATAATGATTGTTATGAAGAATACTTATGCTTTCGATGCCGTTATCCGCAAAAAACTTATCCGCCTTGGATTTAGTCGTCCACCAGTAGTCGTGATTTCCTTTTAAGATAATCTTTCTGCCGTTGAGCTTATCGATGAACTTAAAATCCTCAAGTGCGTTTTCAAGACCCATCGCCCAGGAAATATCACCAGGTACGACAACTGTATCATCCGGCGAAACGCTTTCCTGCCAGTTAGCTTCAAGGCGTTCCACATAATTGTCCCATCCGCCGAAAATATCCATAGGCTTATCCGCCGAAAGCGAAAGATGCAGATCTGCTATGACAAATAAAGACATCAAACCGCCTCCAACGAATATATTTTGATTTGCCGTCAATAATACTTATACTTAGGATAAGCGCGCTTAGAATAAGCGATTTGCTTAGCGTAAGCATTCAGCTTAGAAATAAGTACTTCAAATCTATCGCTTAAATAAGAAAGGAACTAACTATTATGGAACACGATAAGATTTACGGCATTAAGTGTGATGTTTCCAACTGCGTATACAACAGGGATTCCAAGGAATGTGTCGCCGGCAAAATAGACGTTTGCTGCTGCGGCTGCTCGAATCCCAACTGCTCTGCTCAGACAGAGTGCAAAACCTTTAAGCCGAGAAGCTGCTGATCTGCGATCTGCACGCTGAGCCAGAAGCTTTTTGGAAGGAGTCGGTTTTTAACCGGCTCCTATTTTATTTTAAGAAAGCCAAAAACAGCCTTCTGCATTTCTTCCTTGCTGACTGTATCCTTGAATCTGATTTCCTTTGATTTTAAGGATGCAAGTGCGGCAGGAACAGTCATACCGCTTGCACTTTCCAATGCCTCAGTAAGAGCGAATTCATCCGAATTTTCGGGAAGTCTTCCCAAAGCGTCAAGAACGGATGCTGAGAACTTATAGGGGCTTGCAGTGGAAGCTATGACCGTCTTTGTCCTGTCGCCGGTTCTTGCAGCGTAATCCTCATAGACCTTCTGAGCTACTGCGGTATGAGTATCCATCGTGTAGGAGTATTTTTCGTATACCGATTTGATTGCCGCCTTGGTTTCATCGTCAGAGCAGAAGCCGCAGGCGAAGTCCTCTTTAAGAGCCGCCTTGATAGAGTCTGTGACCTCAAATCTTCCGCAGGATGAAAGCTCGGAATATATCTTTCTGATATAATCGTCATCTCCGCCTGAAAGGATATAAAGAAGTCTTTCAAGATTCGAGGATATAAGTATATCCATTGAGGGCGAAATGGTTGTGTAGAACTTTCTGTTCCTGTCGTAAACACCGGTATTTATAAAATCGGTGAGGACATTATTCGAGTTTGAAGCACAGATAAGCTTGTTTATCGGAACACCCATCTTTTTGGCATAGTATGCCGCAAGGATGTTGCCAAAGTTTCCGGTAGGAACGCAGACATTTATCTTTTCACCCTCGGAAATCTCGCCGTTTTTAAGAAGCTCTGCGTAGGATGATACATAATAGATTATCTGCGGCGCAAGTCTGCCCCAGTTTATCGAGTTTGCGCTTGAAAACATCATTCCGTTTTTGTCAAGAACAGCAGCTGTTTCGGGGTCAGTAAATATCTTCTTGACGCCTGTCTGAGCGTCGTCGAAGTTGCCCTTTATTGCGCAGACCGAGACGTTTGAGCCTTCCTGTGTGGTCATCTGAAGCTTCTGCATTGCGCTCACGCCGTCTGCGGGATAGAATACTAAAATCTCGGTTCCGGGAACGTCTTTAAATCCCTCCAAAGCTGCCTTTCCGGTATCGCCCGAGGTCGCAACTAAGATTACAACCTTTTTGTCGATGCCAAGCTTTTTAACAGATGTTGTCAAGAGATAAGGAAGTATCTGCAAAGCCATATCCTTAAATGCACAGGTGGGACCGTGCCAAAGCTCCAGCATATATCTGCCGTCAAACAGGTGGGCAAGCTCCATGATACTTTCGCTGTCAAAGTTGCGGGTATTATACGCTCCCTCAACGCAGTATCTTATCTCAGCTTCCGAGAAGTCTGTTAAGAACTTTGAAAAGACAAATACCGCTCTTTCTGGATAGCTCATTTCACAAAGAGACTTAATATCGTCCGACGTGATGCTTGGAATACTTTCCGGGATGAAAAGTCCCCCATCCTCGGAAATGCCCTGGGCTATCGCCTGAGCAGAGGTAACTTTAAGGTTTTTGTTTCGTGTGCTTTGATAGTACATTTATAAAATCATCCTTTCGGTGAAAATTATCAGGTATATTAATTTTATTCGGTAAAAGCGCTTTGAATATAATCAAAGCCTGTCACAACGCCGTCACTGATTTCAACTATTGCCGCGTCATAGACCGCGCTGATGTCAACGTCATTGCGGTTGATATATTCATGAGCAGCTTTTATGATGCGCGAGACTTTTGTTTTGGTCAATGCTTCCTGACCGCTTGAAAGAGGGTTGTGTTTTCTTGACTTGACCTCTACAAAATGAATGAGTTTCCCCTTTTTCGCGATTATATCAATTTCCCCGCCGCGCACTGTAAAGTTTCTTTCAAGAATCTCACAGCCCCTTTTTATAAGAAACTGCACGGTGAATTCCTCGCCGATATCCCCTATTTCTCTTGAAGTCATTTTATTTTTCATTGAGATTCTTCAAAAAGCTTGGTCTATGAACCTTGCTGATGCCGTATTTCTTTATCATTTCATAATGAAGCTTGGTGCCATAGCCCTTGTGTTTGGAAAACTGATATTGAGGATATAATCTATCCAGTTCGAGCATATATCTGTCCCTGGCGACCTTAGCAAGAATCGAAGCCGCCGCTATCGACTGCGAGGAAGCATCTCCTTTTACAATAGGACAGGTTTTAAAAGCAACATCCGGCGCCTTATTGCCGTCTACAAGGACTATATCTATTTCCTTTTGCAGACCTTCCACAGCTCTTTTCATTGCGAGCATATCGGCATTCAGTATATTAAGCTCTTCAATTTCATCGACCGAAGCGCTTGCTATACAAAAAGCCTCTGCCTTTTCTATTATCTCGTCATACAGCTTTTCACGCTTTTTTGGCGAGAGCTTCTTTGAGTCGTTTATGCCTTCGATGCAGACATCCAGCGGAAGTATTACTGCGGCAGCATAGACATCGCCTGCGAGCGGTCCTCTTCCTGCTTCATCAACTCCGCATACAACCGGAAATCTTGTTCTTATTTCATTGTCAAATTCAGCTAAAGTCATAGAGCATCACTCATTTTCATTTTTGTCAATCATGATTTTCGGTTACGGAAGCTCAAGAGAAATCCTGCCGAGCTTACCTGAACGGAACTCATCCATAAGAATAATTGCCGCTCTTTCGGTATTGATTTCTCCGCCGGATATTAAAAATCCCCTTCTTCTGCCTATAGCTTCAAGAACCTCATAAGAAGTCATATCTTCGGATACATCAACATTATATCTTTGCTTCAGAACTCCGCTGTCAATGCTTCTAAGCCTTGTTATAAATTCGCAAGCAAGCATCTCCATATCCATAATATCATCCTTGACAGCGCCTGTAAACGCAAGGGACAATCCGACATCCTTATCCTCAAACTTAGGCCAGAGCACGCCCGGCATATCCAGAAGCTCGATATCGTTTGACACCGAGACCCACTGCTTGCCCTTGGTTACGCCCGGTCTATCCTCAACCTTTGCGCGCTTGGAACCGGCAAGCCTGTTTATCAGCGAGGATTTACCGACGTTCGGTATTCCAACTATCATAAGTCTGATAGAGCGCCCGGTCATTCCTCTTTCAGACCATCTTTTTATATCGTCCTCCAAGACATTCTTAACCAGCGGCAAGATTTTTGCAACATTCTTTCCGCTTCGGCAGTCGGTCGCAATTGCCGGCACTCCGATATTTTTATAGCTTTCTATCCATTGTGATGTAACCGCATCATCGGCGGCGTCGCATTTGTTGAGTACTACTATCCTTGGCTTTCTTCCCACAAGTGAATCCATTTCTGGATTTCTGCTTGAACGCGGGATTCTTGCATCTGTAACCTCGACAACAGCATCAACAAGCTTCAGGTTCTCAACCATCATACGGCGTGTTTTCGCCATATGCCCGGGGAACCACTGTATTGTAAGTCCAGCCTCTATTATAATCAATCCTTTACTTGAAAAATCTTATTTCACTAAGCGGGTAAATCCTCATTATAGCCTTACCCAGTATATCATCCCTCGAGACAAGTCCAACATCTGGATGGCGGGAATCCTTGGAGTTCTGCCTGTTATCCCCCATGCAGAAATAATAGCCCTCATCAACAGTTATGGGATAGTTAAACGCCAGCTCATCATTCAGCGTAAGGTTCTTTATATACGGTTCGTCCAGCACCTCACCATCAACATAAACCGTACCGGTGTTAAAATCTATGTTTACCTCCTGACCGCCTACAGCAATTACCCTTTTCACTATTACCTCATTTAAGCCCTCACAATTTGCAGCAATGATATCGCCCTGTTGTGGTGTGTATAAGAGGCTCCACAGCAGAAGAAAGTCCTTATCGAAGAGCGTATTGTTCATAGAGCCGCCGTTTACTATTGCGGTCTTTGCCACGAATGTAAATATCAGAACTATAACAACAAAAACCAAGGCAAAGGATTTGAGCCAATCAAGGAGCTCGTCTATAAAAGGCTTCTTCTCCTTTTGCTTTGTCTTCTTTTTATTCTTTTTGTTAATCAATGCAACTTTTTTTTCTTCGCCCATGTTTATATCATGCTCCTTATATTTAAGTTTAAAATAAACAATTCAATATATTGTACCAAATTTTTTCTTGAAATGCAATAGGTTTTGAAAAGAAAAAAGAGAAGCCGCGAAAACAGCTTCTCTTTTCAACTAAACCCAATTTACTTGATGGCGTCCTTGGTCTTAGCAGCCTTACCAACTCTTGATCTGAGATAGTAGAGCTTAGCGCGTCTAACCTTGGCAAGTCTTACAACGTCAACCTTCTCAACAACGGGAGAATGGAGAGGGAATACTCTTTCAACAGCGCAGCCGTGTGCAATTCTGCGGACGGTGAAGGTTTCACTTACTCCGCCGTGCTTCTTAGCTATAACGGTGCCTTCGAAGACCTGGATTCTTGACTTGTCGCCTTCCTGAATTCTTACGTGTACTTTGACAGTATCACCGACAGCGAATTCGGGAACTTCCTTTTTCAAACTTGAGTTTGCAATGATTTTTAAAGCGTTCACTTTAAAACTCCTCCTATTTCTTTCAGACATTCATACGCTTCTATCGGATATTATACCACCTTATCGCAAAGATGCTTTACTGCACCCATTGATACAGTCGGTACTTCCGCTTAACGAAGCCAGAGGACTATCCGCTTTAATGCTAATTCTTACGAACAGGCACTAACCCCCATTATGCTCGGAGAACATAACGGAACTCAAATGCTTAAATATTATATCACAAATTCAGGTGGGTTTCAATAGTACATTATGTAAAATTCTCGCCGGTCAGCGAAAGTATTCTTGTGCGTTTTATATATATTTTGTCAAATTCAAAGCCGCAGAAGCTTTCAAAAGCATTCGTCAATGAAACTATATTCAGCGAATGGCTTATTCCCGCCGGAAGCCTGAATGAGAAGCAGGCGCAATCGGGCTCCGCGTGCTTTTCCAGAAGTGTTATATCCGGCTTTATATCTATGGTAACGATGGTTTTACGCATATTTACCTTGCAGCGCTTTTCAATGTATATGCCATCCTGAGCGAAGAAATTATCATAAAGATTCAGCATTTCCTCCGGGCTTTTTTCTGAATATATATTGACATCGTATTCGCAGGCGCCGATTTCGGTATGCTTGGTTTTTGGCTCATACAGCTTCACGATTTCAAATCCCTCTGGCAAGACTTGATTCAGACGATTTTTGATATCCTCATAATCAGGCTCGCCGGCTGAAATGTCTATCCCGAAATCCATCAGCTCACATTCGCTTGATACCCCCAGCGAAAGCGGCAGAGCGAACATTAAATATATGTGCGGGTTATAACCCTTTGTAAACCACACCGGCAGCTTAGCACGCTTAAATGTGCGCTGCATAACCCTCATCAAATCAAGATGGGATATATATATCGCTCTTCCGGTCTTTTTGAAGACCGCGCGAACGTCATAATAATCCTTTACCACAGTATGTTCCTCCACATTCCTTTTTAACTCCACAGCCGGAGCATTTTTCACGACAGTTTGGAGTGGTAATTGCCATATGTGCCTTTTTGTTTTCGGATATTAAGAATTTCTTTGAGATGTAATAATCAAGGTGCGACCATGGATTTACCTCTTCAAAACTGCGCGTACGACAAGCGTAGAATTCCGGGTCGAGACCGCACTCGGCAAAAGCTTCAACCCAGCTGTCAAACTTGAAATGCTCCTCCCAGCTGTCAAAGGTGCAGCCTTTTTTCCACGCACTATATATGACATCGCCGACACGCCTGTCTCCGCGCGCAAGGGCGGCTTCAAGTATGCTTACATTGTAATCGTGATAGGAAAGGCGGATGTGCTTGGATTTGAAGCTGGATGTTAGGATATCCTGCCTGCGCTTTACCTCTTCGCGGGTTATCTGAGGCTCGAACTCAAACGGCGTGAAAGGCTTAGGAACAAAGGTTGCGCAGGAGACGGAAATACTCAGGAATTTGCCCTTCACTCCCCTGTTGACCTCATAAAACAGGTCGGAAATCTTTCTTACAAGGGTTACTATGCCCTGAATATCCTCATCAGTTTCGGTAGGCAGACCCATCATGAAATAGAGCTTGACAGTCTGGTATCCGCTGATGAAGGCAATTTTGCAGGTGGAAAGTATCTCTTCCTCGGTAATATTTTTATTGATGACATCGCGCAGACGCTGGGTTCCGGCCTCTGCAGCGAATGTGAGTCCGGTTTTTCTGACACGATTGATTTTTTCTAAGATTTCCTCACTGAAATTATCCACTCTCAAAGATGGCAGAGACAAGCTGACCTTTTCCGATTCGGTGTAGTCAACTAACTTTGATAACAGTTCCTCAATCTCCGGATGGTCGCTTGTTGAGAGCGAGGAGAGCGAAACCTCCTCATAACCGGTCTGCTCGCAAAGTGCTTTGGTTTCCTTTGCAATGGTATCAACGCTCTTTTCCCTGAACGGTCTGTAAATGTATCCAGCTTGACAGAACCTGCATCCGCGGATACATCCCCTCAGCACCTCGACAACAGCTCTGTCATGGACGATATCGGTAAAAGGAACAACAAAATAATCGGGATAATATACCTTATCAAAGTCCTTTATGATTCTCTTTCTGATTGGCATAGGAGCGTCGCCGTCAGATTTTATGCTCTTTACGGTGCCATCCGGGTTGTACTCGATATTATAAAATGCAGGCACGTATATGCCCTCAATATGGCAGGCGGCACGCAGAAATTCGGATTTTGTCTTGCCCTGATGCTTCATATCGTTATACAAATCCATAAGCTCAAGGTTGACTTCCTCGCCCTCACCAAGTATGAATAAATCAAAAAACGGCGCGAGCGGCTCCGGGTTGCACACACATGGTCCTCCGGCTACCACTATCGGGTCGGTTTCTGCCCTGTCCGCTGCCTTCACTTCCAGGCCGGCGAGGTCGAGCATATTAAGAACATTAGTATAGCTAAGCTCGTATTGCATAGTGAAGCCTATAAAGTCAAATTCCTTTACAGGGTCAAGACTTTCAAGAGCGTATAGTGGGATATCGTTTTCGCGCATTAGTTTCTCAAAATCTTTGTCCGGTGCAAATACACGTTCGCACCAGAAATTCTCCCTAGCGTTCTTAAGACCGTAAAGTATTTTCATTCCAAGGTGGCTCATTCCGACCTCGTAAGTATCCGGAAAGCAAAACGCAAAGCGGACATCTACCTTTGATTTATCCTTAACAACACTTCCCACCTCGCCGCCAATATATCTCGAAGGCTTCATGGAGCGAAGCGCAAGCTTTTCAATTTTGTCCTTTAAATCCATTTTAATACCTCGTTTTTAGTCCTTTATATTTATATTCCTATCATCCATCCAACAAATCCGAAAGAATAATAAACACAAGAGTAATCATGGCTGAAAGTGAAATCGTATCACTTGAAGCAAATATTCCGAATAAGACAAATCCGGCAATCAAGCAGATGGATGTCGCTGAAAGTGCCGCTCTCAGCCGGTGATTGTACGGCAAAAGAAGCGCAAGCACCTGTCCGCCGTCGAAATAAGAAACCGGCATAAGGTTCAGAATAAACAAGCAGAGATTTACAGCGTAGAAAAGCATATTTTCCGCAAAGTAAAATCCCTCAGCTAATATGAGATTTGCCGCACATCCAGAGCAGTAAATAATAATCTGTCTTCGCTTGTCAAGCTCAGATATTCCCTTGCCGCAGATTTTTATTCCGCCGCCGTAGAGCCTGATTTCCGAAGTATCCACAGAAAAAATCCTCATGGAGGCAAGATGTGAAAGCTCATGAACAATGCAGAAAGCAAGGCAATATAGCGTAAGCATATCGCCGCCGGCGGTGTTTGCGGCAATAAGAAACAGAAAGCCAAACGTGAGGCTTAGCTTTGTACCGAAAATATCAATAGTCAACATACCAAATTATATTTTCGGCTTTGTGACAATATTACAAGCCTTAGGCTGGACTTCAATCAGTCTTAGCTACAGAAAGCTCTATCCAAGACGGCTTAAAGCCACACCTTATAGCGTTTTTGACAGAGCGGATATTAGACCATGCCGCACAGTAAAAAGGTATCTTTCCTGCGGCAAGAATGTTCTTGGCAAGAGCTGATGTCAGTGCGCTTGCAACTCCCCTGCGGCGGTATTCAGGAAGGACATCTATACCAATCTGATACATATTATCACAGTCGGCAGAACAGGCCGCCATACCGATAAGTGTGCCGTTATCGTAGGCACCCACTCCCATAACATCGAGCTGTGGGCGCTTATCACACAGAGCATTGCTCCACTCAGGGAGGTATAGTTCTTTAAAATCCTCATGAACAAGACATCTTATTTCATATTGGCATTTTATATCTGGAATATTCTCAGGTTCGGGGAGAAAATACTCACTCATATATTTAACGCTGTATCCCAGCGGACGGATAACGTCGTTAAGCTCACAGATGGCTGGAGTTTCATAACAATGATACCATTCGTGCTTTCCAATATAGCCGCGAATCACAGCTATAAGCTCATCATTTGCCGAAGCCACGACATTATTGCCGTATGAGACAAAACTACAGGCAAACGGCAGATTGTAATACTTTCTTGACCGTGAGTCAGATTTGGAAGCTGTGACAATATTCACATTCGAGAAAAAATCTTCTTCACAGCAGCTCATCTCTATTGCCGACTGTCTTATTGCGGCAGTCAGCATATCCTTATATGTCATTGATTCCTCCAAAATATATGTAAAGCTAAATTCATTTACACGGCTTATCAGTTGTGGAAGTCATCTTCAAAAGCGTCATAGTGCAGACAATCATAAGTATAGGAAAAATTATTGCACAGGCAAGACCAGCCTTAAGATTATCCGAGCAGGCTCCCGAAACCATTCCGACAATGGTAGGTCCGCTTGAGCATCCCATATCGCCTGCGAGAGCCAAAAGCGCAAACATTGCCGTACCGCCCTTCGGCAGCTTCGACGAAGCTATACTGAACACACCCGGCCACATTATACCAACAGAAAGTCCGCACAAGGCGCATCCTATCAGCGAAAGCAGCGGAATCGGAGAAAGAACCGTAATTAAATAAGCGGCTATGCACAGCCCTGAACTGACTATTATAAAGGATGTAAGATTGATTTTCTCGGAAAACTTAGCATAAAACACTCTTGCCAGACCCATCAGCACAGAGAAGAAGCAAGGACCTGCAAGGTCGCCGATGGTTTTAGAAACCTTAAGTCCGTTTTCAGCGAACGCCGAAGCCCATTGGCTCATTGAAAGCTCACTTGCTCCTGCGCATAGCATCAACACGACAAAGACCCAGAATAGCTTGGTTTTACAAAGCTCTTTAATCTTCATTCCCTCGCCTTCTTCGGTTAAGGAAGCAATCGGGACGTGTGTAAAGCAAATTGCATTTACAATAGGTATCAACGCCCACATACAAGCCAAAATCCGCCAATGCTCCCTTCCGAACGCCGCAAAGAAGCCGGTGGACAGAAGTATCACTCCGACCGAGCCCCAGCAGTAAAAAGAATGAAGCAGACTCATGGCGGATGCCTTATCGTCGCTTGGGCAGGCTTCTACTATCGGGCTTATAAGAACCTCGATAAGACCTCCGCCGATAGCGTAAAGTATTACCGATATGAGCAGTCCTGCATAGGCATTTGACAGAATATTCGGCAAAAATGCCATACCTAAAAGACCAAGAGCGGAAAAGATGTGTGCTGAGACTATTGATACTCTATATCCAATCTTATCAACAAACTTTGAGCTGAGTAAATCTATAATCAGCTGTGTGGAGAAATTCAGTGTTGTTATCAGGGTTATTTGCGAAAAGGATATGCCGAATTCCTCATGAAACGTAACAAAAAGCAAAGGCGCGAATATGTTGACTATCGCCTGAGTTATGTATCCGGTATACGAGCAGTATATCGTTCCTTTATAGCTTTTCATAAAGCACTAAGCACCTCTTCAAAGATTAGCTTCAAACTTGGTTATATTATTCCTCTTGCCGCACACAACGACGGTATCACCGGTAACAACAGGAGTATTCGGTCCGATGTCGGTGGTAACAACATCGTCATGCTTGATGGCTATAAGGTTAAGACCGTATTTGTTCCTGAATCCAAACTTGAATACCGTCATATCCTCCGGGATTTCCGGCAGCTCTATCTCAGTTATGTCAACCTCTCCGCTTACGGTTATATACTCCATAATCTTGGAGGATGTCAGCTTTTTGGAGAGAATGAGTGCTCTGTCCCTTTCCGGATAAACAACCTCTGCGCCAAGCTTTTCAAGAACAGCGCCGTGCTCAAGGCTGGAAGCCTTTGCTATTACCTTCTTGACACCCAACTCTATAACCGTAAGAGTTGTCAGAATACTGGTATCTATTGCCTCACCAATGCAGATTATTACGGTGTCGCAGTTGTTTATTCCACAGTCCATAAGAATCTCTTTGCTGAGTGCCGCGACTGTGAAGGCATTGTCGGTGAATGCAAGAGCCGCCTTGGTTCTGTCAGGGTCTCTATCCAGAACAACAATTTCCACACCGTTTTCCGAAAGACTTTGAGCAAGTGCAAATCCGAAGCGACCCAAGCCGATTATGCCATATGTTGTATTATTATTTCTCTTTGTTCTTTTCATGTAATAATCCCTTCCTTATCCGACTGAAATATTCTCTTCCGCCCTGCTGACAGTTGGCGGCGGACTTACCGCAAGAAGCGTTACTGCCGTAAGCGGACCGATTCTTCCTATGAACATTGTCAGTATTAAAACAATCTTTCCGGCTGCGGAAATCCCGGCGGTTATACCGGTGGAAAGACCAACCGTTCCGAATGCTGAAACCGCTTCAAACAGCAGCGGCAGAAACTCAATATCCGGCTCTGTCAGACAAAGCAGATATGTCGAAACAAGGCAGATGATAATTGACGTTACAAATATTAAGAACGCCTTGAAGACAGTCTCCTGCTTGAATTTGCGCTTAAACGCTCCCATATCCTTATTTGTCATGATGGATATAACCGAGCTTACAAGTACGAAAAAAGTAGTAGTCTTAACGCCGCCGCCGGTCGATCCAGGGGACGCTCCTATAAACATAAGAATTATAACTATAAATATGCCGGCGCTTGACAATCCACCCATGGAATAGGTAGAAAAGCCAGCAGTTCTTGTTGAAACGCTCGTAAAGAACGCTCCCAGCCAGGTTATTTCCTCGGAAATTTTCAACAGAAGAGTTCCCACAACCGTCAGAGCAACCGAGGTTGTTATGGCAACCTTTGTGTTGAGCGTGAATTTTTTAAAGGATTTCTTTGAAATTATCTCCTTGATTGCATAAAAGCCTATGCCGCCAAGGATTATCAGTAGCGCGGTTATTATATTCATGAGCGGGTCATGAGTGTAAGGTGAAAGTCCTTTACCGCCCCCGATAATATCAAATCCAGCGTTATTGAACGAAGCTATGGAATGAAAAACACTCATCCACACTGCTTGCCAAAAGCTGTAGTCCTTGATAAACACAAAGAAGCTTGTTACAGCACCGACCGATTCTATACATACAGTCGTCAGCAAGACCCATCTTACAAGGCCTGTAACGCCGTCGAAAGAGCTGTAGTTAAGGGCTTCCTTTACAAGATATCTGTCGCGCATATTGACCTTTCTGCCCGAAAGTGCCATAATGCCTATTCCCAATGAGGCTATTCCCAAGCCGCCTATCTGTATAAGGATTGCTATTATCGCCTGTCCCAGAAGATTAAAGGTATCAGCAGTGTCAAAAGCTATGAGTCCGGTAACGCATACGGCACTTGTCGAAGTAAACAGTGACTCGAGATAGCTAACCTTGATGCCCTCGTTATGTGTAATTGGCAGGTACAAAAGAATCGAGCCGAGAACTATAAGCCCTGCAAAGCCCATGGCGATAAACTGTCCAGCAGACATAAACTTATGCGTCCGCTTTGACTTTCCCCTGTATTTAACTCCTTTTACCGCGATAAAAGCCAACGCGCCAATAATCGCCACTGCCAAAACCACATAAAACGGTGCAGGAACAGAGTTATTCTGCAAAGATGATGACAGCAGCATATTACTTTTTATCTCCATATTTCTTGAAATGCCTTTTTATTGCCTCAAATGAAGCATCGCTTATATCATGCTCCATCTTACAGGCGTCCTCCGCAGCGATTTCAGGGTCTACTCCAAGTTTCGTCAAAAGCTCAGTTAAAACAGTATGCCGCTCGTAGATTTTTTCCGCAATTTCTCTTCCTGCGTCAGTCAGCTCCAGAAGACCATCCTTATCCATTGTGATATAAAAACCGCTTTTCAAAAGACCCACCGCTCTGCTTACGCTGGGCTTTGAGAATCCCATATATTCGGCGACATCCAAAGAGCGGACAGCACCTAATTTATGTGAAAGTATATATATAGTTTCAAGATACATTTCACCAGACTCAGCCAAATGCATTTATTCTTACCTCCGTTACAGACAAAAATGCTATACTTATCTCAGCATAAAGAAGCGTAGACCCTGATGTGTCGAAAAATCGGTACAAAATCCATCATGAGCGATTTTATACCAGATTTATGACCATGTATAATCTGCTTTCTCTTCAGGCTGAAATTAATATTATACGTATATATAGTATAATAGCATTTTTTTATTGCAATTGCAAGCAGATTCATACTTTTTTCATAATTCACCGCTGATATCCCCCGGATGGCGATATTCATCAATCTAGACAGATCTGAATTCTGCACAAAATTGAGTTAGCATATGCTAATCCATTTGTTTATGCCTACAAAAATACTTTTCATCGGCAAAAAACAGTTGACAAACAAAATATGACGGTGTATTATATTGACGGTTAGCGAAAGCTAACTATATATTTTGTCATTGCGTTAGCGTATGCTAACCAATTTGAGGAGGATTATTTATGATGCCGCTTGCACTTGCAGCTACAGGAGAGGAAAACACTATAAAGAAAATCGGCGGCTCCCCTGAGGTCAAAAAGCACCTTGAGGATATCGGCTTTGTTGTCGGGGGAACCGTAAAGGTTATATCTACGCTCGGAGGGAATGTTATTGTTAACGTTAAGGAATCAAGAATCGCAATCAATTCCGATATGGCAAGGAAAATTATGGTTTGACGATAGTGTCTCACCGATGATCTTGTTGGTAATTTCATTTATATAGATTGGAGGAAAAAATATGACTTTAAAAGAAGCAAAAATCGGAAGCAGCGTTAAGGTTATCAAGCTTCGCGGCGAGGGCGCAATTAAGCGCAGAATAATGGACATGGGCATAACCAAGGGCGTTGAAATTGCAGTGAGAAAGGTGGCTCCTTTGGGAGACCCGCTTGAAATAACCGTCCGCGGTTACGAGCTTTCTTTGCGCAAGGCTGACGCTGAAATGATAGACGTCGAGCTTTGCTGATATCATTATTTTTATACGATACGGTTAGCGTTAGCTAACAAGAAAGGAGAAAATACATATGGCTGAACAATCAATAAGGATTGCCCTTGCCGGCAACCCCAACTGTGGTAAAACCACACTGTTCAACGCACTTACAGGCTCCAATCAGTTTGTAGGAAACTGGCCCGGAGTTACAGTTGAAAAGAAGGAGGGCAAACTCAAAAAGCATTCAGGAGTTGTTGTTACCGACCTTCCGGGTATCTACTCCCTCTCCCCTTACACTTTGGAGGAGGTTGTTGCAAGAAACTATCTGAGTAACGAACGTCCCGACGTTATCCTCAACATCATCGACGGAACCAATCTTGAAAGAAACCTTTACCTTACCACTCAACTGACCGAGCTTGGAATACCGGTCGTAATCGCCGTCAACATGATGGATATCGTTGAAAAGAACGGCGATAAAATCGACACCGATGAGCTTTCACGTCAGCTTGGATGCAGGGTAATAAAAATATCAGCTCTTAAGGGAACTGGAATCATGGAAGCGGCGGAGGCGGCTATCTCGGCGGCAAAGTCGGATAAAACCGTTCCCATGCATACATTCTCCGGAACTGTCGAGCACGCTATCGCGCACATCGAGGAAGCCACCGTTCATGATCTCCCCGAGGAGCAGCAGAGATGGTACGCAATTAAAATCTTTGAGCGCGACGATAAGGTTTTGCAGAGCCTGAATCTTGACAATGGCATACTTGCACATATCGAAAAGGACATCGCAGAAGCAGAAAAAGAACTTGACGACGATTCGGAAAGCATCATAACCAACGAAAGATACGTTTACATAGCCGACGTTATAAAGGCGTGCTACAAGAAGAAGTCGCAGGGCGGGCTTTCAACATCAGATAAGATAGACAAAATCGTCACCAACCGCTGGCTTGGTCTTCCCATCTTCGCACTGATTATGTTCTGTGTCTACTATATTTCGATGGTAACGGTGGGTACAGCAGCAACAGACTGGGCAAACGACGGCTTGTTCGGTGACGGATATCATCTATTCGGCATAGGCAGCTCGGCTTACGAGGAAGCTGCGGAAAATTATGGTGACTCTGACGCTATCATATCCGCATTCGTAAATGCATACGGCGACGATGAAATCAAAAATGCTATAGATTTGGAAGCTGAGGATTACAGCAATGATGCCGCCTCCGCAGCTCTTGCAAAGCTTGTTTCGCTCACCCCAGATGATGCAAGCGTAACTTATGAGCTCGAGGACGAGGAAACCCTTGCTGTTGAGGAGGTATCCGGCACTACAAAGGCAGATCTTGAAAACGCAGTTTCACAGTACCTCAACACAGATTACAAGGAAAGCTACGGTGCACCAGATACCTCTTCATACGGCGTGTGGGTTCCCGGCATTCCTGTTCTTATTGGAAACGGTCTTGAAGCTATCGGCGCGGCTGACTGGCTTCAGGGACTTATCCTTGACGGTATCGTAGCCGGCGTTGGCGCGGTTTTGGGCTTCGTTCCTCAGATGCTGGTTCTGTTCCTGCTGCTCGCCTTCCTCGAGGCTTGCGGTTACATGGCAAGAATAGCATTCGTTTTAGACAGAGTATTCCGCAAATTCGGTCTTTCGGGCAAATCCTTTATTCCTATGCTCATTGGCACAGGCTGCGGAATCCCCGGAATCATGGCTTCAAGAACGATAGAAAACGAGCGCGACAGGCGCATGACTATTATGACTACAACATTTATCCCTTGCGGTGCCAAGGTTCCGTTCATCTCTATGATAGCGGGCGCAATCTTCGGAGGCTCTGCTTGGGTTGCCACAAGCGCATATTTCATCGGTATGGCGGCAATAATTATATCGGGAATCATGCTAAAAAAGACAAAGATGTTTGCCGGCGAGCCCGCTCCTTTCGTTATGGAGCTTCCCGTTTATCACCTTCCCACCCCTTCAAACGTACTGCGCTCAATGTGGGAACGCGGATGGTCGTTCATCAGAAAGGCCGGAACTATCATACTGCTTTCAACCATATTTATTTGGTTTACAACCTACTTCGGCTTCGCATCAGATGGTTTCAGAATGCTCGCGGAAGACGAGCTTGACAAGTCCATCCTCGCCGCAATAGGAAGCGCAATCGCCTGGGTATTTGCACCATTGGGATGGGGCAGCTGGCAGGCGGCGGTCGCGTCCATCACGGGACTTGTTGCAAAGGAAAACATTGTTGGAACGATGGGCATTCTTTACGGAGCCTCCGGAAACGTATATCAGGTTCTCGGAGAAACCTTTACCCGCATAAGCGGATACTCATTCATGGTATTCAACCTTCTTTGTGCGCCCTGCTTCGCCGCAATAGGAGCCATCCGCCGTGAGATGAACAGTGCAAAATGGACTTGGTTCGCAATCGGATATCAGTGCCTGTTCGCCTATGCTATAGCTCTTATGATAAACCAGTTTGGCGGACTGTTTACCGGAAATGCAAACATTATTGGACTTATCTTTTCAATAGTTATTCTTGCCGGAATGATATTCATGCTATTCAAACCATATAAGGAAGCAACTAAGTTAACCATAAAAAAATAAAGGAGTTCAAACTATGGAATGGATTTCAACGGCTGTTATCAGCCTGATACTTATAGTTATCGCAGCTCTTATTATCCGCAAGCTTATTAAGGATAAGAAAAACGGCAAGCATTCCTGCGGCGGAAACTGCGGCTGCTGCCCGATGAGCGGCTCATGCCATCAAAATAACCAACGCTAATAACCTCCTTTTTAAGAATTATAAGACCGCGCCTGTCAGAACAAATCATCTGACAGGCGCAGTCTTATTTGCTTTACTCTATTTATTATGCTTTTTCTTTTTGACAATCAATACAGCCACAACAGCAGCGGCTGCAGCGACAATCACTGCCGCAATAATAATTCCCATAGGATTAGATGCGTTTCCTAAACGCTCCGAGCCTAAAATCATGCAGTCGAGATAAAGGGTGTCTTCAAGCTCGCCGGTCGATTTCAGCTCAACTGTATTTGCGCCCTTCTTTAATGACACTTCCTCAGTGCAGAGCGACCATTCGCTTGTCGAGCCGGTTTTTGCAAGCTTAAGATTTGTAACCTTTCTGCCGTTGACATACAATGCAAGCTTTGAAACATCGGCGTTTGCCAATGCGTATCTTACACTGAGGTTATATTTGCCGGATTCAAGGGTATTGATGGTGTCCCTTGCGGCGGCTTTGTTTTCTTTGCCGAAAATCAGATAGCCCTGACCCTTAAATTTATCAACACCGGTCCTGCATCCGTTCGGAACGTTCTGCTCGACGTTTTTCTGTTCGCTGAGTTCAAATTCATACTGTCTGTCGCCGTAATATATGCCCGGTCTTTCCGGAGGGATATATGAAGCCGTGTTATAGTCTGTGAGCTTGCCGGATTCATTGCCCTTGACCTTTATGCTGATATCAATAGGACCATTGTGAGATACCGTCAATGTAAAGCTTCCGTTCGAGTATGACGAGCTTACCTTAGGAGCCATTCCTTCTATGGTTCTGTCCTCGTATGTAAACGTCGGCTCTTCCGAACAGCCGTTTATGGTTATAACATCATCACTGAGCATTATTACACTGTCATTGTCGAAGTTGTTTAAATATATATCTATGCTGTCGGAATACTCATTGATAATTCCAGTTGTGTACTTACTAAGAGTTAAATCCATATCCTTGGCGGTATTATACTGCAAAGTAAGGCTTCCCTGAGCATCCTTGCGGTTCTTAAGGGGATTGTATACTACCCATGTGTTCTTGTTTCTTCCGGCATAGATAGTTCCGCTCGATTCCTCCGGGAACATCTCATTAAGCTCATCTACCTTATCCTCAACTGTAGGCCATCTGTCCTTGAATTCCGACTGATTAACAACGAGCTCGAAGGATTTTGAAATATCATCAGTGAATGCATAAACCGTCGGTATGGTGGGATATCTTCCCGTCTTCTTATAGAAATTTTTGTTTTCCTGCAAAACACCATCCTCATCCATCTGGTAAAGACCTGTGAACAGCGAAGGATATGTGCAGTATTTATCAAAATCATTTCCCTTTTCAACATCCTGAACAATAGCGACCTTTGTGTTTTTTATGACCTCCTCGCGGGTGGGGATGCGGATCGTGCCATCAATGACTTTGCGGAACATATCGGTTGCAACGTTCTTGAACTGAACATAGGACTGCCATTTTCTTATGGTGTAGCCGTCCTCATCAGTCTCAGCTCTGTCCTCGAAGAAGCAATCCTCGGGGATAAGCTCGGGACCGTCTACAACGGTAAGTCCCGATTTTACGAGCTTTTCAAGCTGAGTTGAAAGACCGGTTGACATGGAATACGGCAGACCATTAGAAGTCCAGCCGGTTTCATCATAGCGGATACCGTACTGTCCGGAATAGCCGGAAAGCCATGCGCCCAAAATATAGCTTTCCTGGTCGTGCATATAGCCAACCTGAGTGTACTTTTCGCAGAGAATGAAGTTTTCGGTATAGGTTCTTGCAGCCTCTTCAAATTCCGGTACTGTCTTGAGCATAGCCATAGGGTTGATTGACTGTCCCCACTGGTTGCCGCACCAACTGTCTACAAGATATCCGCCGTAGTCGTGAGTCAGCTTTAACAGATTTGCGAAGTGACGGTATCTGTCCGGGCAGGTTATCGGGAAATCCTCCTGCTCGAAGCCCCAAAACTGCTCGCAGTAGTTAAAGCCCAAGAAGTTAGGATAGTCGCGGAAGAATTCTTCAAACAAAGTACCATCGCAGGACTGGTCGATGTAGTCCGGGAAATGGCACTGTCCGCCGCTGGCTGGCTGAATCATCGCCCACACCTGACGCTCGGCGCAGGTTCGGAGCCATGATTTTGCAAGCTCGTAACCGTCGTTTACCACGCCCCATGTATGGGTATCATGGTCGTAGCTTATCGACATGGAGATGTTGAATACAACATACGGAAGAACATCCTCCGGTATAAGGTCGATTATCTTATCGGGGTCGGCGGTGTTCCAGGTGTCTATATGTACTATCCACATCGGCTGTTCGGGCGAAATCGGACGCCTTAGCTTGCCATCCCTTGGCATAACCTTCGCCTCACTGCCTTCACCCTCGGCAACGGCTGAAAACGGCATTGCCGTCAGCGCTATCACCACCGCGAAGACAAGAGCGATTATTCTTTTAATATTCATTTTCAAAGCCTCCAATCAGTATTATTTTGCTTTTGAAATAACTATATTATCAAGATATATATCCTCCGAAGCCGAGGATTTCGCTTTAAGCTCAAAGGTGTTTTCACCTTTATTCAAAGCAACCTTGACTTTGTATGTTCCCCATTTACTGGTCGAACCGGTCTTTTTGAGTGATGGAGAAGAAACCTGCTTGCCGTTAATATAAAGTGAAAGATTATCCGCGTTTGAGCCTTTTATTGCGTATCTCAGGCTTAAGGTATATTCGCCCGCTTCGAGAACGCTTATCGTATCCTTGACCGCGGCGTTAGAGCTTTTTCCGAATATCATATAGCCCTGACCTGTGAATTTGTCAACGCCAGTGCGGCAGCCATTCGTCACAACCTTTGAAACATTCTTATACTCGAAATGCTCAGCCTCATACTGTCTGTCGCCGTAATACAGAGGAGGTCTTGCGGGAGCGGATACGGAAGACTTTGTATACTTAGTCAGTCTGTTCTCGGCGTCACCGCTTATGTTAACTGTAATGTCAACAGGACCGTTGTGGCTGACTGAAACCGTCAGAACGCCGTCCTTCCACGACTTCGTTACCTTTGACTTGGTCTGGTTTACTCCCCTGTCCTTGAAGGTAACGCTGGGCTCGGAGGACGCGCCATAGAACTTGAAAATGTCCTTTTTAAGGACAGTTGGCTTATCCAACCTGTTGTCATAATTGTTTACATAAATCTTAACCATGTCCGAATATTCATTGATAACTCCGGCACTGTACTGCGAAAGTGACAGCTCCATATAGTCGGAGGTGTTGTATTTGAAGTTAAGTCTTCCTGTTGCGCTTTCACCTGTCTTGAACGGATTATATATAGTCCAGCTGTTTTCATTACGCCTTGCATAAACGTTTCCTGAGTATTCCTTTGGGAAAAGCTTGTTAAGCTCATCCGTCTTCATTTTTGTGCTTCCCCATTTTGCCGCATAATTTGAAGCGTTTACCTTGATTTTGAAGCCATTCGCAGTATCATCAGCCAAGCCGTAAACAACGGGGATTGCAGGATATCTGCCGGTGCTCTTGAAGAAGTTGTGATTATCCCGCAGTGCGCCGTCCCCCTTCATCTGATACAGCCCCTCGAAAAGAGATTTCGGCGAGCAGTACTTAGTATCGTCGGAAGCTACTGCGCTTGTCTTATAGTCCTGAATAATAACTACCTTGGTATTCTTTATGACCTCTTCCCTGCTTGGTATTCTTATAGAGCCATCAAGAACCTTGCGGAACATATCTATCATGACGTTCTGGAACTGGTCGTACATCTCCCACTGTCTTGAGGTGTAGCCATCTGAGGTTTTGGTTCCTCCCCACTTTTCCCTGAAATCCTGATCCCAGATAAGTTCAGGGCCATCTATAACCGTGAGTCCCGCCTGCATAAGCTTTTCTATATGAGTTGACAGACCGGTTGCAAGAGTAAAGTCTTCGTTTTTACCTTCTGAGTTCGTCCATCCGGTGCTGTCATATCTTATACCGTACTGACCGGCATAACCTGAAAGATATGCGCCAAGGCAGATGCTTTCAGCATCCTGAATATATCCCACCTGAGTATACTTTTCACATAGGATGAAGTTTTCGGTATACTTGCGGCAGGCCTCTTCAAATTCCGGGACACGCTTCAGCATTGCAATAGGGTTGATGTTCTGTCCCCACTGATTACCACACCAGCTTACAACAAGATATCCGCCGTATTTGTTTGTCAGCTCCAAAAGATTTGCAAAGTGCTTGTATCTTTGAACGGGAGTTACCGGAAAGTCCTTCTGCTCAAAGCCCCAGAACTGCTCGCAGTAGTTAAAGCCCAAAAAGTTGGGGTAATCACGGAAGAATTCTTCAAACAGCGTTCCTTCAAGCCCGCCGTTCGGATAATCCTTAAAATGGCATTGTCCGCCGCTGGCGGGCTGAATCATCGCCCAGACATTCTTTTCGGCGCAGGTGCGAAGCCAGGATTTCGCAAGCTCATAACCGTCATTTACCATGCCCCACGTATGTGTATCATGGTCGTAGTTTATCGACATGGATATGTTGAACACAACATACGGAAGTATATCCTCCGGGATAAGGTCGATGATCTTCGCCGGGTCGGCATAGTTCCATGTGTCGATATGCACTATCCACATTGGCTGCTCGGGAGAGACCGGACGCCTCAACTCCTGTTTTGAAGAGGTTTTCGCACCATCCTCCGCAAAAGCCGTAAGCGGAAGCACGGATATTGCCATAATAACCGCTGTTAAAAGTAAAATAAACCGTTTGATCTTCATAAATAAGCATTCCTTCGTAAATAAATAATTGTATATTTATTATAAAAAAAATCAACTGCCAAGTCAAGAATATTTTTAAAACGACCAAACTATTAATAAAAATGACTACTCAATGCAAAAAGTTGTCCATTTTATTCCTTTCGTCTATTGCTATTTGGCAAAAAAGAATATATAATGAATATAAT